>JAABUU010000342.1_pt1 | contig 112143 bp, 105 predicted proteins | sample 5559301 | NCBI WGS metagenome assembly JAABUU01 (sample SAMN10711884, study PRJNA513360) | rock metagenome | isolation source: Antarctica rocks | place: Antarctica: Victoria Land, Richard Nunatak white | reverse complement strand
AATCGGCAAGCTCAAGCGGTTCAAACGCGTCGCCATGCGGTGCGAGAAGACCGACATCAGCTACTCAGCCATCATCAGTTTTGCGTGCGGGCTGATGCTGGTTAAATCTGTCCACACGGCCTAGGAACATCGAGATGTCAACGACAACAGGCCAGGCCGAGGCGATCTCGCTGTTCGACGGCGGGATCATCGTCAGGGCGGCGCGCGATGCGTTCGTCAAGCTCAACCCGATGCAGCTCATCCGCAACCCGGTGATCTTCGTGACCGAGGTGGTCTCGGTGCTGGTCACCGTGCTGGGCCTGCACAACCTGCTGACCGGCCGCCCGGCGTCGTTCGCGCTGACCATCGCCGCGTGGCTGTGGCTGACGGTGCTGTTCGCGACCTTCGCCGAGGCGGTGGCCGAGGGCCGGGGCCGGGCGCGCGCCGAAAGCCTGCGCCGCGCCCGCAGCGACACCATGGCGAAGGTGCTGGCCGACCCCAGGCAGCGCGGCCGGGTGACCCAGCGCGCCGCCGCCGATCTGCGCTCCGGCGAGTTCGTGCTGGTCGAGATCGGCGACCTGATCCCGTCCGACGGCGAGATTGTGGAAGGCATCGCCAGCGTCAACGAAAGCGCCATCACCGGCGAGTCCGCCCCGGTGATCCGCGAGGCCGGCGGCGACCGCAGCGCGGTGACCGGCGGCACCATGGTGGTGTCCGACTATCTGGTGGTGCGGATCACCGCCGATCCCGGCAATACCTTCATCGACCGCATGATAAAGCTCGTCGAGGGCGCCGAACGCCGCAAGACGCCCAACGAGATCGCCCTCAACATCCTGCTCGCCGGCCTCACCATCGTGTTCCTGATCGCGGTGGGCACGCTGGTCTCGCTCGGCCACTACTCCAAAACTGAGCTTGGCGTGCCGGTGCTGGTGGCGCTGTTCGTGACGCTGATCCCGACCACCATCGGCGGCCTGCTGTCGGCGATCGGCATCGCCGGCATGGACCGGCTGATCCGCTTCAACGTCGTCGCCACCTCCGGCCGCGCGGTCGAGGCGGCCGGCGACGTCGATGCGCTGCTGCTCGACAAGACCGGCACCATCACGTTCGGCAACCGCATGGCGGCCAGCCTGACGCCGGTGGCCGGCATCACCGAGCACGACCTCGCGGAGGCGGCGGCGTTCGCCTCGCTCGGCGACGAGACGCCGGAGGGCCGGTCCATCGTGACCTTCGTGCGCGACCGCTACAGCCTGTCGCCGGAGTTGCCGCAGGGCGCCGGCGTGGTGCCGTTCAGCGCCAACACCCGCGTCTCAGGCGTCGATGCCGATGGCCGGGCGTGGCGCAAGGGCGCCGTGGACAGCGTGCTGAAGCTGACCAACGCGGCCACGCCTCCGGCCGCGTTCTCGGCGGCGGTCGACCGCGTGGCACGGGCCGGCGGCACCCCGCTGGCGGTGGCGCTCGACGGCGTGCTGATGGGCGTGATCGAGCTGAAGGACGTGGTGAAGCCGAACATCCGCGAGCGTTTCGCGGCCCTGCGCGCCATGGGCATCCGCACCGTCATGGTCACCGGCGACAACCGGGTCACGGCGGCGGCGATCGCCACCGAGGCCGGCGTGGACGATTTCATCGCCGAGGCCACCCCGCAGGACAAGCTCGGCTACATCAGGCGCGAACAGGCCGAGGGCCGGCTGGTGGCGATGTGCGGCGACGGCACCAACGACGCGCCGGCGCTGGCGCAGGCCGACGTCGGGGTCGCCATGCAGACCGGCACGCAGGCGGCGCGCGAGGCCGGCAACATGGTCGACCTGGACAGCGATCCGACCAAGCTCATCGAGATCGTGGAGATCGGCAAGCAGTTGCTCATCACCCGCGGCTCGCTGACCACCTTCAGCATCGCCAACGACGTGTCGAAATACTTCGCCATCCTGCCGGCGATCTTCGTGGCGACCTACCCCGAGCTGGGGGCGCTCAACATCATGCGGCTGCACACGCCGCAGAGCGCCATCCTATCGGCGGTGATCTTCAACGCGCTCATCATCGTGGCGCTGGTGCCGCTGGCGTTGCGCGGCGTGAAGTTCAAGCCGATCGGCGCGGCGGCGCTGCTTCGCCGCAACCTGCTGGTCTACGGCCTCGGCGGCCTGGTCGCGCCGTTCGTCGGCATCAAGCTGATCGACCTCGTGTTGACCGCGATAGGAGTTTCCTGATGTTGCGCAACCTTCGCCCGGCGCTGGTGCTGATCGTGTTCTTCACGGTCGTCACCGGCCTCGCCTTTCCGCTCGGCTTCGTCGCCGTCGGCCACGCGGTGCTGCCGTTCCAGTCCGGCGGCAGCCTGGTGCGGCGTGACGGCAAGGTCGTCGGCTCGCTGGTAGTCGGCCAGTCGTTCAGCACCGGCCGCTATTTCGCCAGCCGCCCGTCGGCCACGACCGACACCGACCCGAAGGATGCGACCAAGACCATTCCGTCGCCCGACAACGCGCAGAACTCGGCCGCCTCCAACCTCGGCCCGACCGCCAAGGCGCTGGTGGACCGCATCACCGGCGACGCCGCCAAGATGGGGCCGGGGCCGATCCCCAGCGACGCCGTCACCACCTCCGCCTCCGGCCTCGATCCCGACATCACGCCGGCGAACGCCGAGCTTCAGGTGACGCGGGTGGCGGCGGCCCGCAAACTGCCGCAGGACCAGGTGCGCGGCCTGCTGGAGGCCCACACCACCGGCCGCTTCCTGGGCTTCATCGGCGAGCCGCATGTCAACGTGCTGGCGCTCAACATGGCGCTCGACGACGCAACCCCGGCGGTGAAGGTCTCGGACAGCGGGACTTCGCATTGATCCGGCGCTAGGCTGGGGCGCTAGGCTGGGGGCGCTGGGCTGGGAGCGCGAACGGGGGAGCCGATGGACGCACGACGCGATGCCGACGCCCATGACCTGCGGCCCGACCCCGACGCGCTGATCGCCGCCGCCGCCAAGGAGGGCAACGGCCGGCTGAAGATCTTCCTCGGCGCCGCGCCCGGCGTCGGCAAGACCTGGGAGATGCTGTCCGCCGCCCGCCGCCGCCGCGACGAGGGCCTCGACGTGCTGGTGGGCATCGTCGAGACCCACGGCCGCGCCGAAACCGAGGCGCAGGTGGGCGACCTGCCGGTGCTGCCGCGCCGCACCATCCCGTACCGTGGCCAGTTGCTCGACGAGTTCGACCTCGATCAGGCGCTGGCGATACGCCCGGCGCTGCTGCTGATGGACGAGTTGGCGCACACCAACGTGCCCGGCAGCCGGCACGCCAAGCGCTGGGAGGACGTGGCGGACCTGATCGCCGCCGGCCTGGACGTGTGGACCACGCTCAACGTGCAGCACCTCGAAAGCCTGAACGACTCGGTGGCGCGCATCACCGGGGTGCGGGTGACCGAGACGCTGCCCGACCACGTGCTGCAGATGGCCGACGAGATCGAGCTGGTGGACCTGCCCACCGCCGAACTGCGCACCCGGCTGCAGGAGGGGCGCGTCTACCGCCCCGACGTTGCCAGGCGGGCGCTGGACGGGTTCTTCCGCGAGGGCAACCTGATCGCGCTGCGTGAAATGGCGCTGCGCCGGGCCGCCGAGCACGTCGACCAGGACGTGCAGGACTGGTTGCGCAGCAATGCCGTGAAAGGCCCGTTCCCGGCCGGCGAGCGGGTGCTGGCGCTGATCGGCGCCGATCGCAACGCGGCCCAGGTGGTGCGCCATGCCAAGCGTCTGGCCGATGCGCTGCGGGCGCCGTGGATCGCGCTGCATATCGAGAGCCGCGGCGATGTCGGCGCCTCGGTGCTCGACGTGCGGGCGACGCTGGTGCTGGCCACCCAGCTTGGCGCGGAGATCGAGAGCCGGGCCGGCAGCGATGTGGTCGCGACGGCGCTGGACGTGGCCGCCGCGCACAACGTCACCCAAATCGTCATGGGCCGCGCCCACCCGCCACTGTGGCGGCGCATCACGCGCAGCAGCCTGGCCTTCCAGATGCTGCGGCGGGCGCCCGCCTACGCGCTGCATGTGGTGCCGGTCGCCGACGAGCGCGCGCCACGCCGCGCCAAGCGGCTGCCGGAGGCGTGGTGGGAGTGGCTGCTGCCGCTGGCGCTGGTCGCCGCCGTCACCGGGCTTGGCCTGTTGCTTGGGGACCATGTGCCGCAGGAAGTGTATGGCATGGTCTACCTCGCCGCCGTGGTCGGCTCGGCCAGCGCCGGCGGCTTGCGGCCGGCGCTGGCCTGCGCCGTGCTCGGGTTCCTGTGCTGGAACTTCTTCCTGATTCCGCCGCGTTACACCTTCAACGTCGACAGCACCCGCGACCTCGTCTCGATCGTTGTGTTCATGGGGGTCGCGCTCGCCACCGGCGGCCTGGCCGGACGGGTCAGGGCGGAGGCCCGCACCGCGCAGGCGCGTATCCAGGTGCTGCGCCGCATCGGCGCGTTCAGCCGCAGCCTCGGCGAGCCCACGACCGAACCCGAAATGCTGCAGGAGATCGCGCGGCAGGCAGCCTCGCTGGCTGATCACGCCGTGGTGCTGGGCGCGGTCGAGGACGATTTGGCGTTGCGCGCGGCGGCGCCGGAGCTGGACACGCTGGACGACGGTAGCTGGGCGGCGGCGCGGTGGGCCTGGAAGCATCAGGAGCAGACCGGCTCCGGCACCTCGACCTTGCCGTCGGCGGCGTGGCGGTTCCTGCCGATGCGGACAGTGCGCGGGCAGCTTGGCCTGCTTGGCGTGCGGCCGGCGCAGGGCCTCAACACCGCCATGCTGCAGGCGCTGGAGGCGCTGGCGGACCAGGCGGCGGTGGCGCTGGAGCGGGTGCGGCTGGCGCTGAACGCTGCGCGCAAGACGGCGCAGGACGAGACCCAGAAACTGCGCACGGCATTGCTCAGCTCGTTGAGCCACGACCTGCGCACGCCGCTCACCAGTATCCGGGGCGCCGCCGAGGCGTTGGGCGAGTCGTGGGCGGCGTTGCCCGACGCCACGCGGGTGGACCTGCTGCACAGCATCACCGACGACACCGCGCGGATGTCCGGCTTCCTCACCAACATCATGGACATGACCCGGCTCGAGACCGGCGAGATCACCCCGCGCGTCGCCACGGTGCCGCTGGCCGAGGTGATCGAGGCGGCCTTGGCGCGGGTGCCGGCGGCGCCGACCGCCAGCGTCAACGTCGGCGGCCTGCGCGTCATGGCCGATCCGACGCTTTTGGAGCAAGTTTTGGTGAACCTGCTGGAGAACGTTGCGAAATATGCGCCCGGCAGCCTGCTGGTGCGGATCGCCGGGCACCGCGAGGGCGCCTTCGTCAGCCTCGGCATCACCGACGAGGGCATCGGCATCCCGGCCGCCGACCTGCCGCACGTGTTCGACAGCTTCTATCGCGCCCGCCACGGCGACCGGGTGCCGCCCGGAACCGGCCTCGGCCTGGCCATTGCCCGTGGGCTGGTCGAGGCGATGGACGGCAGCATCGCCGCCGCCAGCCCGCGTCCGGGGGCCGCCGCCGACGGCGCGCCTGGAACCGTCATCAGCATAAGGCTCCCGGCGGCATGACCGAGACGCTGGCCAGCGGCGGCCGCACGACGATCCTGGTGGTCGACGACGAGCCGCAGATCCACCGCTTCCTGAAGCCGGTGCTGGAAGCCGCCGGCTACACCGTCGCCCGCGCCGACACCGCGGCGGACGCGCTGCGCCAGATCGCCACGCGGGCGCCCGACTTGGTGCTGCTGGATCTCGGACTGCCGGACATGGACGGCCAGGAGGCGCTGCTTGGCCTGCGCGCGTTCAGCCAGGTGCCGGTCATCGTGCTCTCGGCGCGGGACCGCGAGCCGGAGAAGATCGCCGCCCTGGACAGCGGCGCCGACGACTACCTGGAAAAACCGTTCGGCCTGGGCGAGCTGCTGGCCCGCGTCCGCACGGGGTTGCGCCACCGCCTGGCCCAGACCGGCACGCAGGAGGTGTTCCGGGCCGGCAGCCTGGTGGTCGACATGGTGCGCCGGCTGGTGCTGATCGATCAGGAGCGGGTGGTGCTCAGCATCCGCGAATACGGCCTGCTGGCGCTGCTGGTCGCCAACGCCGGCAAAGTGATGACGCACCGGCAACTGCTGACCTCGGTGTGGGGCACCGCGCACGCCGGCGACGTGCAGTATCTGCGCGTCTATGTCGGGCAGTTGCGGCAGAAGCTGGCGGCTGCCGGCTCCAACCTGATTGAGACCGAGCCGGGCGTCGGCTACCGTTTCACCGTGGAAGCCGAGTTGGCGGCAGGGCCTGACCGCCAACCTTAAGCAGAATCAGCTCCGTCAATATTCTGCGCCTTCCACCAGGAGGCGCCGAGTTGGTTACAGCCCGACCGAGGATTTCACCGCGGCCGCGCCCGGCTTGCCGTCGGCGGTGGTGACGCCGGTCAGCCAGGCGTCGATCACCTCCGGATTGGCCTTCAGGTACTTGGCGGCGGCGGCATCCGGCTCGGCCTTAGCGTTCAGGATGTCGTCCATGACCGCATCCTCCATCGCCAGCGTGAAGTGCATGTTCTTCACCAGTTGGTCGGTGTTCGGGCAGGTGGCGGCGTAATCGGCGCGGGTGACCGCGTAGATGGTGGCGCCGCCCAGGTTGGGTCCGAAGAAGTCGTCGCCGCCGGTCAGGTAGTCGAGCTTGAAGTTCTTGTTCATCGGGTGCGGCTCCCAGCCCAGGAAGACGATCCACTGCTTGCGGTCGACCGCCCGCTGCACCTGCGCCAGCATCCCCTGCTCGCTGCTCTCGACCATGGTGAACTTGCCCAGTCCGAACGCATTCTTGTCGATGATCGACTGGATCAGCCGGTTGCCGTCGTTGCCCGGCTCGATGCCGTAGATCTTGCCGTCGAACTCGGCCTTGTGCTTGGCGATGTCGGCGAAGCTGTGGACACCGGCGTCGGCCACGTATTGCGGCACCGCGAGCGTGTACTTGGCCCCCGACAGGTCGACGCCGACCACGGAGACCGTCTTGTTCTTCAGGTAGGGCGCGATGTTCTCGGCCATGGTCGGCTGCCAGTCGTCGAGGAACACGTCGAGGTCCTTGGTCTTCAGGCTCTGGAAGGTGATCGGCAGCGACAGCAGGATCGGTTTGGCGGAGTACCCCAGGCTTTTCAGCACCACCGAAGCAAGGCCGTTGATGGCGGCGTTGTCGCTCCAGCCGACGTCGCCCAGCTTCACCGTGTGGCACGACGGCGCATCGGCCGCCATAGCCGCGCCGCACATCAGCGACAGCGAGGCGGCTATCGCGGCAAGGCGTCCGAGTTTCATGGCCGAGGCTCCCTGAATTGTTAATTCTGCGTGAGAGTGCGAGCGTCATGCTCGTCCCGCAAGCGATTTTCTTTGCGGTAAACTCGCGCCTCAGTACGGGCTGTCGATGTCGGCCAGCGCCACGTAGACGCTCTTGAGCTGGCTGTAGTGCTCGATCGCCGCCCGGCCATTCTCGCGGCCCATCCCCGACTGCTTGACGCCGCCGAACGGCAGCTCGATTGGCGTCACGTTGTAATGATTGATCCAGCAGGTCCCGGCCTGCAGCCGCGCGATGACACGGTGGGCGCGGGCGAGGTCGGCGGTGAACACCGCGCCGGCGAGGCCGAACGGCGTGGCGTTGGCGCGCCCGAGCGCCTCGTCCTCGTCGTCGAACTCCAGGATCGTCATCACCGGCCCGAAGATCTCGTCCCGCGACAGCGCCATCGCGTCGGTGCAGCCGTCGAACACCGCCGGCGAGACGAACGAGCCCTGCGCCAGCGCGCCGTCGCTCACCCGGCGGCCGCCGATCAGCAGCCGCGCGCCGTCCCGCTCGCCCTGCGTCACCGCCGCCAGCACGTGCTCCATGTGCGACGGCGAGATCAGCGCGCCGACCTGCGTCCTGGGGTCGAGTGGGTCGCCGATCCGCAGCGCCGCGGTGCGCGCCAGCAGTTCGGCCACGAAGGCGTCCTTGATCCGCCGATGCACGAAGACGCGGGTGCCGTTGGAGCAGACCTCGCCGGCCGAATAGAAGTTGGCCAGCATCGCGCCGGAGACGGCGTTGCGGATCGGCGCGTCGTCGAACACGATCAGCGGCGACTTGCCGCCGAGTTCCAGCGTGACGTGCTTTAGCGTCGCCGCAGCATCGGCCATCACCCGGCGCCCGGTGTCGACGCCCCCGGTCAGCGACACCTTGGCGATGCCGGGGTGGCGGGTCAGCAGGCCGCCGGTCTCGGCCATCCCCTGCACCACATTGAACACGCCCTCGGGTAGCCCGGCCTCGGCGAACGCCGCCGCCAGTCGCAACGCCGACAGCGGGGTGAGTTCGGCGGGCTTGAAGATCATGGCGTTGCCGCACGCGAGCGCCGGCGCCGCCTTCCAGCAGGCGATCTGCAACGGGTAGTTCCACGCGCCGATCCCGGCCACGACGCCCAGCGGCTCCCGCCTGGTGTAGCCGAACGCGGCCGGGCCGAGGTCGATGTGCTCGCCCGAGAGCGTCGCCGCGATGCCGCCGAAATACTCCAGGCAATCCGCCCCGGACACCACGTCGACCACGCTGGTCTCGGAAATCGGCTTGCCGGTGTCGCGCGTCTCCAGCTCGGCCAGTTCGGCGTTGCGCTCGCGCAGCAGGCCGGCGGTGCGGCGCAGCACGCGGCCACGCTCGGTGCCGGTCATCGCCGCCCACACCGCTTGCCCGGCCTCGGCAGCCGCCACCGCGCGGTCGATGTCGCCGGCGTCGGCGGCGGTGATGGTCGCCAGGATCTCGCCGGTGGCGGGGTTGCTGGTGGTGAAAGACTTGCCCGAAGTCGCCGCGAGCTGGCCGCCGATGTGGTTGGTCCTGTCGTCGGCCATCCGGCCCTCCCGCTTGCTGGCCGCACCGTAGAGTACGCGCGCCTGTGTCCAAAGCCTTGTGCGCGGGCAAAGCCTTGTGCGAGGGCGGGGCGCTGGCCAAGATGGCGGCGCAACGAAGGTGCCGCCCGTGGACCGCCTCCAGGATTGGCTGACCAACAACAAGCTGCCGATCGGCCGCTGGATCGCCGACGGCATCGAGGCGTTCAAGAACAACAGCACCGGCCTGTTCGATGCGCTGTCCGCCTCGATCCGCTTCGTGGTCGACGGCGCCACCAACCTGCTCGACGCGGTGCCGGCGCCGCTGCTGATCCTGGTCCTCGCCGTCCTCACCTACGCGCTGCGTCGGTCGTGGTCGCTGTCGCTGTTCGTGCTGCTGGCGCTGCTGTTCATCGTCAACCAGGGCTACTGGTCGGCCACGCTGGAGACGCTGTCGCTGGTGCTGTTCGCGACCCTGACCTCGGCCGCCATTGGTGTACCGCTGGGGATCGCGGCGGCGCACCGACCCTGGCTGTTCGCGGCGATGCGTCCGGTGCTTGATCTCATGCAGACGCTACCGACCTTCGTGTACCTCATTCCGACACTGGTGCTGTTCGGCCTGGGCGTGGTGCCAGGCCTGATCTCGACGGTGATCTTCGCGCTGCCGGCGCCGGTTCGGCTCACCCATCTGGGCATCTCCTCGGTGCCGCGGCACCTGATCGAGGCCGGGCAGGCGTTCGGCGCCACGCGGATGCAACTGCTGCTCAAGGTCGAGCTGCCGAGCGCCCGGCCGACCATCCTCGCCGGCCTCACCCAATGCATCATGCTGAGCCTGTCGATGGTGGTGATCGCGGCCCTGGTCGGCGCCGGCGGCCTCGGCGTGCCGGTGGTGCGGGCGCTCAACACGGTGCGCGTCGACATCGGCTTCGAGGCCGGGTTCGCGATCGTGCTGCTGGCGATCATCCTCGACCGGGTGAGCCGGCCCTCGTCCAAGGGCGCTCCCGGCGCATGACCGATGCTGCCCCGGCCGCCGCCATCGAGTTCAGCGACGTGGACATCCTGTACGGCGCCGGCCAGACCGCCCGCAACGGCGCCAGGACGGCGCAGGCGCTGCGCCTGGTCGACGCCGGACGCACGCGCCAGGAGATCGCCACCGCTACCGGCATCGTCACCGGCGTGATCGGCGCCAGCGTCACCGTGCGGCAGGGCGAGATCGCGGTGCTAATGGGCCTGTCCGGCTCCGGCAAGTCCACCCTGCTGCGCAGCGTCAACGGCCTGACCCGCGTCACGCGCGGCAGCGTGCAGGTGCGCCATAAGGACGCCATGCTCGAGGTCGGTCCCGCCGAGCGCAGCGTGCTGCGCCGGGTGCGGCAGGAATGCGTGGCCATGGTGTTCCAGCAATTCGCCCTGCTGCCCTGGCGCACGGTGCGCGAGAACGTCGAACTCGGGTTGGAGCTGCGCGGGATGCCGGCGGCCGAGCGCCGCCGCGTGGCCCTCGACAAGCTGCAACTGGTCGGGCTCGAGGGCTGGGCCGACCGCCACGCCAGCGAGCTGTCGGGCGGGATGCAGCAGCGCGTCGGCCTCGCCCGCGCGTTCGCCACCGACGCCGACATCCTGCTGATGGACGAGCCGTTCTCGGCCCTCGACCCGCTGATCCGCACCAAGCTGCAGGACGAACTGCTGGCGGTGCAGGCCTCGGCGCGCAAGACCATCCTGTTCGTGACGCACGACCTCGACGAGGCGCTGAAGCTCGGCGACCAGATCTCGATCATGGAGGGCGGCCGCATCGTGCAGACCGGCCGGCCCGAGGACATCGTGCTGCGGCCGGCCAACGACTACGTGCGCGAGTTCGTGCAGCACATGAACCCGCTGAGCGTGCTGACCGGCGACCACATCATGCAGCCGGCGGAGACCCTGGAGCAGCGCGACGGCTGGCTGTGGCTCGACCCGGCGGGCCGCTACCGGCTGCTGCTCGACGCGCAAGGCCACGCCTCGCGGGTGCAGGACAGTTACAAGGACGTGGCAATCGGCACGGCCGGGATGGCGAACGTCGAGGGCGACGCCTCGCTGCGCGAAATCATCCGCCTGATCCACGGCAGCGGCCATCCGGTGCTGCTGCACGAAGCGGGGCGCTTCACCGGCGTGTGCTGCGCGCCCGACATCATCCGGGCGCTGGGCATCGCCCGCTAGAAGATCAGACCCGCGTGGCGAGCGGAGGCACCCCTGACGCTTCAAGTTTCCGTCCGGATATGAGATGTAGCCCGTCCCCTCGCGTCAGGAGCACAGCATGTCGAGCACCGCCGAACCCGCCGCCAAACCCGCCCAGGTGACCATTCCTGAACTCTCCGGCAAGGCGGTGCTCATCACCGGCGCCTCGACCGGCATCGGCGCCGCCCTCGCCGCCGCGTTCGCGCGCCAGGGAGCGCGGGTCGGCCTGCACTATAACTCCAGCGTCGATGCCGCCGAGAAGCTCGCCGGCAGCATCCGCGACGCCGGCGGCGAGGTGTTCCTGGTGCGTGGCGACGTGTCGGACTCGGCCACCACGCAGCGCATCGTCGAGGACACCGCGAACCACTTCGGCGCGCTCGACGGCCTCATCAACAATGCCGGCCTGATGCTCGGGCGCGTCACCTACGCCGAGATGACCGACGCGCATTATGACGCGGTGATGAACCTCAACGGCCGCTCGGTCATATCAGCGACCCGCACCGCAATCCCCTGGCTGAAGCGCAACGGCGGTTTCGTCATCAACACCACCTCGATCGCGGCGCGCAACGGAGCCAGCAACGGCGCCGGGCTGTACGGCTCGGCCAAGGCGTTCGTCTCCAACATCACCCGCGGCATGGCCAAAGAGCTGATCCCGCACGGCATCCGGGTCAACGCGGTATCGCCCGGCTTCATCCTGACGCCGTTCCACGAACGCTACTCGACCGAGGCGCAGGCCAACGCGGCCATCGCCACCATCCCGCAGGGCCGTGCCGGCATCGCCGAGGACTGCGTCGGCGCCTATCTGTTCCTCGCCTCGGAAGCGCTGAGCGGCTACATCATCGGCCAGGTGATCGAGGTCAACGGCGGCCAGCTCATGCCGTGATTGCGGCGTTTATGTTGCAATGCAGCGAAAGGCGTTGCGAAGCTGAGCCGGTGATGGCACATGCCCGGCATGAGCCTGCTCACCATCACCGACCTGTCGCTGAGCGTTGCCGGACGCACCCTGCTTGACCGCGCCGACCTGCTGGTCGAGCCGGGACGGCGCATCGGCATCGTCGGCCGCAACGGGGCCGGCAAGACCACGCTGATGCGGGCCATCGCCGGGGATTTCGCCCCCGACGGCGGCACCATCCGGCTCGCCAGCCGCGCCCAGTTGACGCAGGTCAAGCAGGAAGCGCCAGAGGGCAGCGCCACGCTGGTGGAGACCGTGCTCGCCGGCGACGCCCGGCGGCTAAACTTGCTGCACGAGGCCGATCACGCCGAACCGCTGCGCCTCGCGGAAATCCACGAGCGGCTGCTGGCGATCGATGCCGACGCCGCTCCCGCCCGCGCCAGCGCCATCCTGGCCGGGCTTGGTTTCAACGAGGCGGCACAGGGGCGGCCGGTCGGGTCGTTCTCCGGCGGCTGGCGGATGCGCGTGGCGCTGGCCGCGGCCCTGGTCGCCGAGCCTGACCTGCTGCTGCTGGACGAGCCGACCAACCACCTCGACCTTGAAGCGACGATCTGGCTGGAGGGCTGGCTGGCCCGCTTCAAGGGTGCGGCCCTCATCATCTCGCACGACCGCGGCCTGCTCGACCGCGCGGTGGACGCCATCGCGCATCTGCACCAGGGCAAGCTGTCGCTGACGCCGGGCGGCTACACCGAGTTCACCCGCCTCCGCACCGAGCAGGCGCTGCAGCAGACCCGCGCCGGCGAGAAGGTGAGCGCGCAGCGCGCCCACATGCAGGCGTTCGTCGACCGCTTCCGCGCCACCGCCAGCAAGGCACGGCAGGCGCAGTCGCGGCTGCGGGCGCTGGAGCGGCTGCCGACCATCGCCAGCGTGATCGAGGACTCGCCGACCCGCTTCGACTTCCCGCAGCCGAGCAAGCTGGCGCCGCCGATCATGGCGCTGGACCGGGTCAGCGTCGGCTACGACGGCGTGGCCGTGCTGGAGGATGTGTCGCTCAACATCGAGATGGACGACCGCATCGCGCTGCTGGGGGTGAACGGCAACGGCAAGTCCACGCTCGCCAAGCTGCTGTCCGGCCGGCTCGACCCGCTGACCGGCGAACTCCGCCGCTCCGGCAAGCTCAAGGTCGGCTATTTCGCGCAGCACCAGACCGACGAGCTGATGATGAGCGAGACGCCCATCGACCACATGGGACGCGCCCTGCCGCGCGCCACGCCGCCGCAGTTGCGTGCGCAACTGGCCCGTTTCGGCCTGGATGTCGACCGTGCGGCGACCCGGGTGTCGGCGTTGTCGGGTGGCGAGAAGGCTCGGCTGCTGCTGGCGCTGGCCACCCGCGACGCGCCGCAGATGCTGATCCTGGACGAGCCGACCAACCATCTCGACATCGACGCGCGCGACGCACTGGTACGCGCCCTGGGCGACTACGAAGGCGCCGTGCTGCTCATCACGCACGACCCGCTGCTGGTCGAGCTGGTGGCCGACCGGCTGCTGCTGGTGGCCGATGGCACGGTCAGCTCGTACGATGGCGACATGGACGAGTACCGCCGGCTGCTGACCCGCCGCAGCCGTGTCACGGCACAGGGCGGCGGCGAGGCGGCACTCGGCGAGTCCGCTTCATTGTCCAAGCGCGACCAGCGGCGCGAGCGGGCGCGGGCGCGCGCAATGCAGACGGCGCTGCAAGATTGATTTGCAAGCTTCTGTGATAGCTGTGGTAAAGCGCACCGTTTAATCGGTATCGCTTGCCATCAAAGCGGCTGCTTTTCAACGTAATGCCGCCATGAAGCCGCATTACCCGTATCGGCAATGGCTGATCGGTTGTGCCGGGAAAAGAAACTTGTCGGTGTTTAAACTTCTACGTCACATATTTGTGACGCAGGAGTTTGTTTTATGTTGACATCGGATTAAGTCGGTTGTATCCCTTTACGCATCTTTTGCGTTTCAGAAACAGGAACATCTGTCACACCGGCGAGGCTTTACATGACCCGACAGGCAACCGGCGCAGCACCAAAGCTGCCAAGTCTTCATCAAGGGCAGAGCGTTCTGGGCATCTCGGGCAACTCCACGATGACTGTCCGCAGCAAGCAGATGGAACGTGTCTGGGAAGTGCTGCGCAGATTTGCCGTGACCGACGCGCCGGTGCTCATCACCGGGGAGAGCGGCACCGGCAAGGAAGTCTCCGCCCGCGCCATCCATGCCGCCTCCCGCCGCCACGCCGCCCCCTTCACCGCGCTCAACTGCGCCGCCCTGCCCGCCGACCTGATTGCCTCGGAGCTGTTCGGCTATGAAAAGGGCGCGTTCACCGGCGCCGCGACCCGCAAGGTCGGCCAGATCGAGCACGCCGACAGCGGCACCTTGTTCCTGGACGAGATCGGCGACATGCCGATCGACCTGCAGACCCATTTGCTGCGGTTCCTACAGGAAGGCACCATCACCCGCGTCGGTGGCCGGGGCGAGGCGATCAAGGTGGATGTGCGCATCATTGCCGCAACCAACGTCGACCTGAACACGGCCATGCTGGCCGGGCGGTTCCGCGAGGATTTGTTCTTCCGGCTGAACGTGTTGTCGCTGCACATGCCGCCGCTGCGTGAGCGGATCGGCGACCTCGAACCGCTCGCCTACCGCTTCCTGGCCGAAAGCGCCGGGCAGATCGGGCGCGACGTGCGCGCCATCACGCCGGCGGCGCTGGCGATGCTGGCCGCGCATGACTGGCCGGGCAACGTGCGCGAGCTGAAGTCGGCGATCTTCCGCGCCGTGGTCATGTGCAGCGGGTCGGCGGTCCAACCGGAGGATTTGAGCCTCGCGCCCTCAGGCCGCCGCCCCTCGCCGACTGTGCCCGCGCCAAAGGAACAAGAGTCCGCACCCAGCCAGCGGCAGCCCGCCCGCCGCATCGGGCGGGAGGCGCTGGTTGCCGCGCTGCGCTGGCACGGCGACAACGTGAGCGCCACCGCCACCGCGCTGGGGGTTTCGCGGGTGACGCTATACCGGATGCTGCGCCGGTTCGAGGTCTCGCTGGATCGCCAGGCTCCGGGCCAAGCCGAGGATGGCAGCGACCCGTCGTAGCCTGCCGCGCCCGTCGGCCACCCTGCATTGCGTCACCATTGTGCATTACACAGAGCAGACGCGGCGGAAATCAGGTATCATCCGCGTTGGCCGATGCCGTCGGCCGCAACCCGTACCACCAGAGGTTTTCGCCCCTTGATGCCGACCCCGTTCTCGTCCGATGACCTCGGCCGCGTTTTTGACGCGCGCGCAATGACCCGTGGCCGCAGCCTCGTGCTGATCGGCGCCGTGGAGGCGGCGATCGATGGTGACAGCATCGCCGCCACCATCGAGGACATCGGGCTACGCTTCGAGACGCGCATGACGCCGTCGCTGCAAGGCCGCCGGGTATCGTTCGCCAGCCGCTGCAGCTGCCGTCATCCCGGCTGCGTCCACCTCGCCGCGACCGCCCTCGCCGCCCTCGACAGGTATCCCGCGCTGCGTCGCGCCGAGCAGAAGACCATGTTCGACCGCCTCGACGCCGCACCCGAGGCAGAGAGCCAGCGCCTGGCCGTCGACCTGTTGCCGGGTTCCGCGCCGCACGCCTGCTTCGTGGCCCTGTCGCTGGTCGGTGAGCGCAGCGGGGGGGTGAGCGCCACCACGCCGCGGAAGGTTCTCGACAATCCGGCCAGCGGCGCGGCGGAGCAGGCGCTCGCGCGGCTGCTCGGCGGCGACCAGCCGCGCACCGGCGTCGCGTCGGAGGCTGCGGCGACGGTGTTGAACCAACTGGTCGCATTCGGCCTGGCGCGCTGGCAGCCGACCGGCAAGCGCCTGCTCGCCGGCGAGGAGCGGCGCTTCGACAGCAGCGCGCCGCCACGCCTGCCGCCGCGCTCCGCCGTCATCCTGACCAGCGCCGGTCCCTGGTACGTGGACGCCGCGACCGGCGCCGTCGGCCGCATCCGCCCCCGCCCGCCGGCGCCGCCGCCGCCAGCGGCCCTGCGCCCGCGCCTACCCGGCCGCCGAACCGCCAAGGGCGCGCCGACGCTGGCCGCACTTGGCGAGGAAGCGATCGCCGACCGGCCGCTGACGCCGACGCTGCGCCTGCGCCGCCTGCAATGCCCCGACGAATACGGCCGCCTGCAGATGCTCGACGCGCTCACGCTCGATTTCGATTACGGCGGAGCGACCGCCGACGCCGACGACGAGCGCCAGTTCCTGCGCGTCAACGGCCCCGCCGGCCCGAGCTTCGTCCGCCGCGACATGGCGGGCGAGGCGGCGGCGCTGGAGGCGTTGCGCGAGGATGGGTTCGTGCAGATGCGGGTGGCCGAGGGCGGCAACGCGCGCGGCAAGCGGGTGTTCGTGTTCCGTGGCCGCGAGGCCGCCGAACGCTGGCAGGGCTTCGTCGCCGAACGGCTGCCGGTGCTGAACGCTATGGGCTGGCGCAACCTGATCGAGCGCGATTTCGGGCCGCGCCTGGTCAACGACGTCGGCATCTACGACATGAATATCCGCGACGCCGAGAACGGCAGCTTCTCGCTCGAACTCGGCATCGAGATCGACGGCAAGCGGGTGCCGCTGCTGCCGATCCTGAGCCGGCTGATCGAGCGCGGCGGCATGGAGCAGGCGCGCGTCGTCGATGGCGAGATCATCACCAGCCTGGACGACGGCCGCATCGTGAAGCTGCCGGCCGAGCGCATCGGCCGGCTGCTGGCGATCATGGGCGACCTGATCGAGGCATCGCAGCGCTCCACCGACGAGCAACTGCTGCTGCCGGTGGCCGAGGCGCCTATGGTGCTGGAGCTGGAAGACCTGTTGTCCACCAAATGGCAGAACGCCGCGGCGATCGAGGCCTATACCGCCTGTTTCCGTGGTCTGCCGGAAATCCCGCCGATCGCCATTGGCGCCGGCTTCAGGGGCGACCTGCGGCCGTACCAGCAGCAGGGCGTGGACTGGCTGCAGCATCTGCGCTCGCACGGCCTGTCCGGCTTCCTGGCCGACGACATGGGCCTGGGCAAGACCGCGCAGACCATCGCGCACATCGTGGTCGAGGAGGCCGCCGGGCGGCTGGACCGGCCGGCGCTGATCGTGGTGCCGACCAGCCTGGTCAGCAACTGGACCGCCGAGCTTGCGAAGTTCGCGCCGCTGCTGCGGGTCGAGGTGCTGCACGGCCTGGATCGCCACGAGCGGCGCGGCCAGTTGGCCGGCGCGCATGTCGTCATCACCACCTACACGGTGCTGAGCCGCGACATCGAGGAGATGAAGGACCTGCCCTGGCACATCGTCGTGCTGGACGAGGCGCAGTCGATCAAGAGCCCCGACGCCAAGGCCACGCGTGCCGTGTGCCAGCTCGACACCCGCACGCGCCTTTGCCTGTCGGGCACGCCGATCGAGAACAACCTCGAGGAGCTGTGGTCGCAGTTCGCCTTCCTGATGCCCGGCCTGCTCGGCGCCCGCCGCGACTTCGCCCGCCGCTTCCGCACCCCCATCGAGAAGAAGGGCGACGACAAGCGCCGCCTGCAACTGGTCCGCCGCATCCGCCCGTTCATCATGCGCCGCACCAAGGGCGAGGTCGCCACCGAGCTGCCGCCCAAGCACACGATCCTGCGCCGCATCGCCTTGGCGCCGGATCAGCGCGAGCTGTACGAGACGATCCGCGTCACCCTGCACGACAAGGTGCGCGAGCAGATCGCCGCCAGCAGCCTCGCGAAAAGCCGCATCGTCGTGCTCGACGCCCTGCTTAAGCTGCGTCAGGCGTGCTGCGACCCGCGGCTGGTCAAGCTGCCGTCGGCCAAGCTGGTGCAGTCGTCGAGCAAGCTGGACGATCTGCTGGAAATGGCCACCGAGATGATCGCCGAGGGGCGGCGCATCCTGGTGTTCTCGCAGTTCACCTCCATGCTCGATCTCATCAAGCCGCGCATGACCGAGGCCGGCATCGCCTTCGTCGAGCTGCGCGGCGACACCCGCGACCGCGCCGAGCCGATTCGTTCGTTCGAGGCCGGCGAGGTGCCGCTGTTCCTCATCAGCCTCAAGGCCGGCGGGCGCGGCCTCAACCTCACCTCCGCCGACACGGTGATCCACTACGACCCCTGGTGGAACCCGGCGGTGGAGAACCAGGCGTCCGACCGCGCGCACCGCATCGGCCAGACCAAGTCGGTGTTCGTGTTCAAGCTGATCGCCGCCGACACGGTGGAGGAGCGCATCCTCGACCTGCAGCAACGCAAGGCCGACCTCGCGAACCTGGCGTTCAGCGAGGAGTCGGACATGGCGGCGCTGGAGTCCGACGATATCGAGTTCCTATTCGGCAACGAGGAGCGCCAAGCCGCGTAGGCACCGCGCAACACGCGGGGTACGATGCAAGGCCGCCACGCCAACTTGCCGCAGGCCGGCAGACCCGCCGTGAGCCGAAGCCTGCGCGGCCTCGACGCGCTCAACTTCCTGATGGCCGATGTGCAGGGTGGCCTCGGGCCGTACCTCACCGTGTTCCTGGCCGGCCAGGATTGGCAGCCCGGCAGCATCGGGGTGGCGATGGCGGCCAGTTCGATTGCCGCGGCAATCTGCCAGATCCCAGCCGGGCTGCTGGTCGATGCGGCGCGGGCGAAACGGCTCATCGCCGGGGTCTCCGGGGCGCTGATCGCGGCGGCGTGCCTGATGATCGCCTGGTTCCCGCATTTCGTGCCTGTCATCGCCGCGCAACTCGCGATCGGCGCCGCCGCGGCGCTCGTGCCGCCGACGCTTGCATCCCTCGCCCTCGGGCTGGCGGGCCGGCGGCGTTTCGACGCCACGATCAGCCGCAACCAGTCGTATAACCACGGCGGCAACTTCGTGGCCGCGGCGTTGGCCGGGGCGCTCGGGCATTACATCGGCATTCTCTGGATCTTCTACCTGATTTGCGCCTTCGCCGCCGCGAGCGCGCTGGCGACGCTGCTCATCAACCCGCGCGAGATCGACCATGAGGTTGCTCGCGGCGAGACGGAAAAGATTGGCAGCGGATCGGCCAAGCCGTTGCCGATCCGCGACCTGCTGCGGCGTCGCGACCTGCTCGTGTTCCTGGGCGCGGTGGCGCTGTTCCATTTCGGCAACGCGGCGATGCTGCCCATGGCCGGCCAAGTGCTCGCCCACGCTCACCCGAGCGAGGCCACCGTCACGCTCTCGGCCTGCATCATCGTGGCGCAGATCGTCATGGTCGGCGTGGCCTGGGCGGTCGGGCAGGCGACGGCGCGGGGGATCGGGCGCAAGCCGATCCTGCTGGCCGCCTACGCCCTGCTGCCGGTGCGCGGCGTGCTGTTCGCGTTCGTCGCCAGCTCCTACGGCGTCGTCGCGATCCAGTTGCTGGACGGCGTCGCGGCCGGCATCTTCGGCGTGATCGCCGTGCTGATCGCCGCGGACCTCACGAAAGGCACCGGGCGCTTCAACCTGGCGCAAGGGCTGGTGGCGCTTTGCGTGGGCGTCGGCGCGGGGTTCAGCAACGTGGTGGGCGAATACGCCATCCAGTGGTTCGGCACCGCGGCGGGCTTCCTCACGCTCGCCGGTATCGCGGCCTGCGCGTTCGTGTTCTTCGCGGCGCTCATGCCGGAGACCCGCTCGCGGGCCGGCACCGCGCCGGCCAAGGTCGCGGCATGATCCGGGCACTCGCCTCACCCTGGGCGGTGGCGGGCGCGGCGTTGCCCGCCGGCCTGCTGGCGTTCGGCTGACAGCCCAAACAGGCAGCAGGCCAGAGGCCCTCAGTCAGGCATGGGCGGCGAGCACGACCGCGTTCGCTGCCATGGCTGCGGTGGCCGATGCGTAGACCTGCACCCCGCCGGCGGTCTGCGCGGCGGCAACGGTGCCGCCGGTCACCTGCAGGTGCAGGTCGAACACATCGTTGCCGCCGGCGAACAGCGACAGCACGCCATTATGGTAGGTCGAGCTGTCGGCGGTCAGGCCGGCCAAGCTGATGACATTGTTGCCCGCGGGCGGTGGCGACCAGTCGATGCTGCCGTGGAAATCGCGCGTGTCGCCAATGGTCACAAGCCCATGGTCGTTGATCGTCTGGCCAGCCGACACGTCGGCATTCAGCAGCAGCGTCCCGAACGAGCTCACGTCGAAGGTGCCGACGCCGACCACTGCGGCGTTAATCTGGGCAACGTCGTTAAACCCCACCGAGCTTGCGCCGTTCGCAAACGTTGAAGTGGCGGCGCCATTGATGACCACGCTCGCGTTGTCGCCGGTCTCGGTGAACCCGCCGCGCATCTGCGACCAGGCGTCGATGTTCACCGTGCCGAACTCGTTGCTGCCCTTGCCGCCCAACACCTCCATCGAGACCTGCGGCGCGCCGACAACCTCCACCGTGCCCCAGGCAGCGCGGCCGGGGCCGGGGCTTGGATACTCCTGCTGAGAGACGAGCACCGAGATGCTGGAAGCCCCGTAGGCGATCAGGGTCGGCTGGGTGGCGGCGTCGATGCCCGACAAGGTAAGCGTCGTCCCGCTCAAGTCGCCGCTGCCCAGGAACGCGGTTCCAGTGCCGAACACCGGCGAGTCACCCGCCTGCGGCGTGCCGTTGGACCAAGCATAGGCCGCGTAGATATTGTCGACGGCGCCGTCGATCCAGGTGTCGACTGCCATTATTGAAACCCCCACTGCTTTAATGCAGGTAACGGAAACAAGCCTCGTTATGCAACAGAAAAGAGTTAAGTTAAAAGCCGCTCTGTTCCATGTTAATGCTGTCTATACGTAAAGTTACACTATTTAAACACTACGTCTCGAGCAAGTAATCTCGGAATTGATCGCTGGATTTTGAGTTGGCTGATAAAGCCGTTCCGGGTGCTGTCCCGAACGCAAAAGGCCAGCAGAAGCTGCTGGCCCGGCACAGTTCAGAATTGGCGGAAAGCGTCGCCGGTGGTCGGCAAGGCTTGGTTTTAGAGGCCGACCAACTCCAGCCGCTCCGGCGAGCAGGTCAGGCTGATGCGCTTGGGCTCGCCGATATCGACGGAGAACTCGACGCGCAGGCAGTCGGCCGAGTGAAACACCGGAGCGATTTGCCCGATAACCACGCCGTTGCTCCTGATGCCCTGCACGACGCCGCTCCAATAGATGCCGTCGTCGAAATGATAGCGGACCTTGTGGCCGATGTTCATCCGGGGCTGAGCGGTCATCATGGAACCTTGGCGCAAGGGGATCGGCGGTCACTGTTTTCCGCGCGTGTGCCGGCCTAAGTCGAGGCAAGATTTGTTCATTTTTGCTGTGTGCGTCAGGTTGCGGCTGACGAGTGCGCGACCGCCATGGCCGCGCCCGGCCACAGCGGGCAGACTGCCGTCGCGAGCCACGATGCGGGAGCGTCCATGCTGCTGACAAACCTACCGGGTGAACTGGCGGAGACGCTGCTCAGGCCGGATCTGCGCCTGCTCGCGCAAGGCGCCGCCATCACCTTCGATCCGGCGTTGCTCCGGTCGTTTCAGGCGGATGGTCCCGGCCGCGTGCGGCTGGGATCGTCCTGGTCCGCCGCCACCGCCAGCTTCGTGCTGCGACATGCGCTGGAACTGTCGCATCTGCTGGGCGAGTGTCCCGACCGCCCCGCGTTGGCCGGCTTGGCGGCGGCACGCACCGCGGCGCTGTTCCTCAGGCTCGAACAGCTCGGCCGCGAACCGACGGCGAGTATGCCGACCTGGACCGTCCCGCTCGGCGAGCCGGCGCCGCCCGACCAGCCCTGCGCGGCAGCCCTGTGGCGGCAACTGGCAGTGCATCAGCCCGGCGTCGCGCCCACCCTGTCCGATTCCGACTACGTCGCCTGGCTGGCGCTGTGGCCATGCCTCGGTCCGGCGGAGTGGATCATGGAGCGCGGCGGCGACGCCCGGCTGCGGGTTGACCCGCATACCGGGCTGAACGGCTATGGATCGAGCCACCGTCCGCGTCCGTGGGCGGTGACGTATGCCTCCTCGACCGCGTCTTCGGTGTCGGAGCGGGGCTACGCGGGCGCCGAGGCTGCCCGCCGCCGCATCCTGCGCGGTGCGCTGCTTGGCCGCCCGGCCGACACCGAGGCCACCGCCATCCGCGCCGAGCTGTCCGCGCACTACGACCTGCCATCCGGCAGCGGCGTGGTGCTGGCGGCGTCCGGCACCGATTGCGAGCTGCTGGCGTTGGCGCTGGTCCAGCTCGAGCCGCATCCCGGCGCCATCACCTCCCTGCTGATGGCGCCGGAGGAAACCGGCAGCGGGGTGCCGCTCGCCGCCATCGGACGGCACTTCGCCAATGACACGGCGCGAGGCGAGGCAGTGGCGCGCGGCGAGGTCGTGGAGGGTTTCCGCCCCGACACAAGCCTCGTTGGCGTGCCGTTGCGCGAGGCCGACGGCTCGGTTCGCCAACCGGGCGATGTCGCCCGGCAATGCGCGGCGGCGGTCCGGGCCACTCCCGGACGGGTGGCGCTGCATCTGCTCGACGTATCCAAGACCGGCTTGCTGGCGCCGCAGGAAGACGCGGTGCGGGCACTCCAGCGCGACTGGCCGGGGATGGTGGACGTGGTGGTCGATGCCTGCCAGGCGCGCCTCTCTGCGGCACGGGTGCGGCACTATGTCGAGGCCGGATGGATCGTTCTGGTGACCGGATCGAAGTTCTTCACCGGGCCGCCGTTCGCCGGCGCGATGCTGGTGCCAGCGGCAATCCTGGCGCGGCTTCGAGGGGGCAGCCTGCCGGCCGGCTTGCGGCACTACTCGGCGCGTGCCGAGTGGCCGTCCTTCGCCGCCACCGAAGCGCTCGGTGGGCCGGTAAACCACGGGCTGCTGCTGCGCTGGCAGGCCGCATTGGCTGAAATGCGGGCGTTCAGCGCCGTGACGCCGAACCAATGCCGCGACATCCTGATGCGGTTCACCCGCAACGTGCAGGCCGGCATCACGGCCAATCCCGACCTGCGCCTGCTGCCGGCGCCGCCGCTCGCGCGCGGTTCCGACACCGCAGCCTGGGACACCATCGGCACCATCATCACCTTCGCACTGCGCGATCCATCCGGCGTCGGCTGGCTGGGCATGGCTGAGGCACGGGACGTCTATCGCTGGCTGAACGCTGATTTGTCGGCGCCGCTGCGTCGATATCTAACCGTCAGCGAGATGAAGACCACCGGTTTGCGCTGCCATATCGGGCAGCCGGTGTCGCTGGCCTATGAGGGTGTCGCAACCGGCGCGCTGCGCATTTCGGCTGGCGCGCGATTGGTTTCCGGGGAGCCTTCGCATGGCAGGCTTAACGCGGAGCGACGGCTTATTCGCGAGATCGACGACGTGCGCGGTGCTATGCAAAGTTTCGCTTATCCTGCGGCACCGTGACCGACTGACCGAGACGAATCCATCACCCATGTTCCTGTAGCGTGGAGGGCTTGGCGGGGGTCAGCGGAGTTTGGGTGATTGCGGCAGATCTTCGTCCAGCACGACGATCGTCACGCTGTAGGATACCTCGCCGTCCTCGTCATCGCGATGGAGGGTGCCGATGAACTCGGGGCCGTTCCAAACCTCCGGTGTGCCATGCGCCTTCGACACAACGATGCGCAGGCTGGAGTTGCCGAGCATGGAGCGCAAAGCCGTCTCCACGCGGTCGATATCTTTTGGAGTCAAGATGTCTTCCGAAGCCAACAGAAAGCGGCAGGCGCGATAGTCTGCGCCCCCCGGAGTCGTTTGCGCACCAAAGGCCCTGGTCTGCCTCGGGTGCGCGCTAGATTCAGCTCAGCCGGAGGTTGCTCGCCGCCTCTTTGCCGCGCTCCATCATCACGTCATAGGTAACTGCCTGACCGTCGTTGAGGCCGGTCAGACCAGCTGCCTGCACGGCAGTGATGTGAACGAAAACGTCCTTTCCGCCGTTCTGCGGAGTAATGAAGCCAAAGCCCTTGGTGGTGTTAAACCACTTAACAGTGCCGCTCGCCATGTAGGTATCTTTCTCGTTCTTGAAACTCGCCATTCGCGTTGCAACGAAGGGCGTCAATGCCAATAGTCGGGTTTGCGTCAAGCTGCAACAGAGAATGCTTGTCGCTCACCGATTTGCACAAGGTGATTTCGACCCACTCACGCATTTTTGCCGCAAACATCTCGCTGCATGGGACAGCGTCCAGCCGCGTGAGCGGTCAGGGACCCGTGGCGCGGCCCAGCAGGCGAATGGTCAGATGTCCGTTCGAGGCCACGGTCGGCGCCAGCGTGGTCAGCGGAGCGGCGGCGGTCTGCGGCGTGGCGGGCTGGTCGGGAGCGGCGGGAACGTCCCGCGGCAACGTTGCGACGGGCGGCTCGGCGGCGGGTGGGACGTCGTTCGCAACCGGCGGCGTGCCGGCCGGCCACATCCAGGCAGCCACGGCGACGATGCCCAGCACCAGCAGCGCCGCCAGCACGATCCAGCGCCTCATCGAGAGTCACACCTGGGACATAAAATCCATAATGACGGAAGATTGGCGGAGGGGATGGGATTCGAACCCACGTAGCACCTTTACAATGCTAAACGGTTTAGCAAACCGTCGCCTTCAGCCGCTCGGCCACCCCTCCGCCTGGAGAGTCATAGTACACGACGTTTGCGAGGCCGTATTACGGGCAGATGCGGCCGAGGTCAAACCGTCTCCGCAAGCCTTCGCGTGATGGCGGCGTTGACCAGCGCCGGGTTGCCCTTGCCGGCCATCGCCTTCATCACCTGCCCCACGAAGAAGCCGAACAGCTTCTCCTTGCCGCCGCGGTACTCTGCCAGCTTGCCGGGGTTGGCCGCCAGCACCGCATCCACCGCCGCGTCGATGGCGTCGGTGTCGGTCACCTGCCGCAGACCCTTGCGCTCGATGATGGCGCCGGGCGCCTCGCCGGTCTCCACCATCGCCTCGAACACCTCCTTGGCGATGCGGCCGTTGATGGTGCCGTCGGCCATGAGGTCGAGCAGCCCGCCGAGATCCTGCGCCGAAACCGGGCTGTCCCCGATGCCGCGGCCGGTGCGGTTCAGGGCGGCGAAGAAGTCGCCCATGACCAGGTTGGCCGCCGCCTTCGGATCGCGCCCATGCGCCACCGTCTCGTAGAAATCCGCCGTGACCTGCTCGGCCACCAGCACCGCGGCGTCGTACGGCGGCAGCGCGTATTGCGCCACGAACCTCGCCCGCTTGGCGTCGGGCAGCTCCGGCAACGCGGCCCGCAACCCCTCCACCCAATCCGGGTCGAGCACCAGGGGCAGCAGGTCGGGGTCGGGGAAGTAGCGGTAGTCGTGGGCGTCCTCCTTGCTGCGCATCGAGCGGGTCTCGCCGCGCGAGGGGTCGTACAGCCGCGTCTCCTGCTCGACCACGCCGCCCGCCTCCCACACCGCCACCTGCCGCTTGGCCTCCGACTCGATCGCCTGCATCACGTAGCGCACCGAGTTCACGTTCTTCACCTCGCAGCGGGTGCGGAACGGCTCGCCGGCGTGGCGCACCGAGACGTTCACGTCGGCGCGCATGGAACCCTCCTCCATGTTGCCGTCGCAGGTGCCAAGGTAGCGCAGGATCGTCCGCAGCTTGCGCAGGTAGGCGCCGGCCTCCTCCGGGCTGCGCAGGTCCGGCTCGCTGACGATCTCCATGAGCGCCACGCCGGAGCGGTTCAGGTCGATGAAGCTCCGCGTCGGGTCCTGGTCGTGCAGGCTCTTGCCGGCGTCCTGCTCCAGATGCAGGCGGGTGACGCCAACCGGCTTGGTGCTGCCGTCGGCCAGCTCCACCTCGATGATCCCCGCGCCGACGATGGGATGCTGGTACTGGCTGATCTGGTAGCCGGCGGGCAGGTCGGCGTAGAAGTAGTTCTTGCGGTCGAACCGGCTCATCAGGTTGATGTGCGCGTTGAGGCCCAGGCCGGTGCGCACCGCCTGCGCCACGCACTCGCGGTTGATGACCGGCAGCATCCCCGGGAACGCCGCGTCGACGAAGCTGACATGGGCGTTCGGCTCGCCGCCATAGGTGGCCGAAGCGCCGGAGAACAGCTTAGACTGGCTCACCACCTGCGCGTGGACCTCCAGGCCGACCACGATCTCCCAGATCCCGCTGGCAGCCTCGATGGTGTAGCTCATGCGGCGGCTCCTGCATGTTGCGGCGGCATCGCGGTGAAGCCGGCGGCGGGTTCCAGCGCGGCCCCCACGGCAAACACCGTCTCCTCGTCGAACGGGCGTCCCAACACCTGCAGGCCGAGCGGCAGGCCGGCGGAGTCCAGCCCCGCCGGCACCGACAGGCCGGGAATGCCGGCCATGTTGGCGGGCACGGTGAACACATCGTTCAGGTACATCTTCACCGGGTCGTCCATCCGCTCGCCCTGGGCAAACGCCGCCGAGGGCGCGGTCGGCGTCAACAGCGCGTCGACATGCTGGAACGCATCGGTGAAATCCTTCAGGATCAACGCCCTGACCTTCTGCGCTCGCAGGTAATAGGCATTGTAGTAGCCCGACGAGAGCACGTAGGTGCCGATCAGCACGCGCCGCCGCACCTCCGCGCCGAAGCCGGCGGCACGGGTGTTCTCATACATCTCGGTGAGGTCGCGGCCCTCGACGCGCTGGCCGAACCGCACGCCGTCGTAACGCGCCAGGTTCGACGACGCCTCGGCGGGCGCCACGATGTAGTAGGTCGCGAGGCCGTATTTGGTGTGCGGCAGGCTGACGTCGACCGTCTCCGCCCCCTGCTCGCGCAGCCAGCCGAGCCCCTGCCGCCACAGCGCCTCGATCTCCGGCGGCATCCCGTCGCTACGGTACTCGCGCGGCACGCCGATCCGCAGGCCACGCACGCCGCGTCGGCAGGCGGCGGCGAAGTCGGGCACCGGGCGGTCGGCGCTGGTGCTGTCCTTTGGGTCGAACCCGGCCATGGAGCCGAGCAGGATGGCGCAGTCCTCGACGTTGCGCGCCAGCGGCCCGGCCTGGTCGAGCGAGGAGGCGAACGCCACCACCCCCCAGCGCGAGCAACGGCCATAGGTCGGCTTGATGCCGGCGATGCCGCAGAAGCTGGCGGGCTGGCGGATCGAGCCGCCGGTGTCGGTCGCCGTCGCCCCCAGCGCCAACCGCGCCGACACCGCCGCCGCCGAGCCGCCCGACGAGCCGCCCGGCACCAGCCGCCGGTTGTCTCCCGGCCGCGACCACGGGCTGGTCACCGCGCCGTATGCGCTGGTCATGTTGGATGAGCCCATGGCGAACTCGTCCATGTTCGCCTTGCCCAGGAACACCGCGCCGTCGCGTAGCAGGTTGGCGGTCACCGTGCTCTCGTACGGCGGCACGAACGGCTCCAGGATGCGGCTGCCGGCGGTGGTGCGGATGCCGGCGGTGCAGAACAGGTCCTTGATCGCCAGCGGGATGCCGGTGAGCGCGCCGTGCTCGCCACGCGCCAGGGCAGCGTCGGCGGCCTCGGCTTGGCGGCGCGCCACGTCGGGCGTCGGCGTGATGTAGGCGTTGAGCGCCGGGTTCAACCGCTCGATCGCGTCGCTGTAGGCATCGGTCAGCTCGCGGGCCGAGATCTTGCGTGCCCGCAGGGCGTCGCGCGCGCCGGCCAGGGTCAGCTCGAACATTGCGGTATCGGGCATCACTCGACCACCTTCGGCACGGCGTAGAACGCGCCGGCACGCTGCGGGGCGTTGGCCAGCACCGCCTCCGCCTGGGCGCCGTCGGTCACCACATCCTCGCGCATCCGCAGCGCCATCTGCGCCGCCCCGGTCAGCGGCTCGACGTGCGAGACATCGACCTCGTTCAGTTGGTCGATCCAGCCGATGATGCCGTCCAGCTCGGTCTGCAGTTGCGCGACCTGCCAGTCCTCGACATGGATGCGGGCAAGCCTGGCGATGCGGCGCACGGTCGCGGGATCGAGCGACATGGTTTCTCCTTGGATTGCAGGCGGGCGGCGGACCATAACGGCGGCCATGCCCCTGTTCAACATGACCGATCTACGCGCTCAACTCGATGCCGGCGAACGGCTGATCGGAATCGACCCCGGCAGCCGCACCATCGGCCTGGCGCTGTCCGATGTCTCGCTGCTGCTGGCCACGCCGCACAGCCAGATGCCCCGCGGCAAGCTGGCCGCCGCCGCCGCCGCGATCGGCCGCCTCGCCCGCGCCGAGCGTGCCGGCGGCCTCGTGGTGGGGTTGCCGCTGTCGATGGACGGCACGGCGGGACCGGCGGCCCAGGCGGCGCGCGACTGGACGCACGCCCTCTCCGCCGCCACCGGGCTGCCGGCGGCGCTATGGGACGAGCGGCTGTCGTCGGCGGCGGTCAACCGCTTCCTGATCGCCGAAGCCGATGCCACCCGCAGCCGCCGAGCCGAGCTGGTCGACCAGATGGCCGCCGCATACATGCTGCAATCCGCGCTGGACGCCTCGCGGGCCGGCGAGCAGGCCAGCGGTCAGGCCAGCGGTCAGGCCAGCGGTCAGGACTGATGCGGCTCGACGATCCGCGCCCCGTCGAGCGCGCGCCCGGTGTCGCGGGCTGCCCGCGCATCGGCTTCGCGTTGCGCCAAGGTGCGGCCGTGACGGGCGCGGGCCTGTTCGGCCTCCACCGCCGCCTCGCGCCGGGCAAGCTGCTTCTTCGCACGTCGCAGGTTGATTATCTCGGCCATCCCGGCATCCTGCCGCCGGCTAGGCCCACCACGCAAGGATTGCGCCAATGGCACAGACAGTCACCCTCACCGCCACCGATGGCCACCAGTTCTCCGCCTACCGCGCCGGGCCGGACCATGCCGAGCGCGGGTTGGTCGTGGTGCAGGAGATCTTCGGCGTGAACCGCCACATGCGCGAGGTCTGCGACGACTTCGCGCAGCAGGGCTACGCCGTGATCTCCCCCGCCCTGTTCGACCGCACCGAGAGCGGCGTCGAACTCGGCTACACGCCGGACGACATGCAACGCGGCATCGCCTTGAAGGCGCGGGTGTCCGACGACGCGGCCATGACGGACATTGCCGCTGCCGCCGCATCGCTCGGCGGCATGACGCTGGGCATCGTCGGCTACTGCTGGGGCGGCACCATTGCCTGGTTTGGCGCCACGCGGAGCAATTTGTTTGACGCCGCGGTCGGCTGGTACGGCGGCGGCATTGCCGCGACCCGAATGGAGACGCCGCATTGCCCGGTGCAGTTGCACTTCGGCGAGGACGACCATGGCATCCCGCCCGACAGCGTGGACAGCATCCGCACCGCGCAACCAGCGGCGGAGGTGTTCACCTACGCGGGCGCCGGTCACGGCTTTGGCTGCAACGAGCGTGCCAGCTACGCCCCGGCCGCCGCGACGTTGGCGCAACAGCGCACTCTGGCATTCTTCACCGCTCATCTGCGAATATAAACCAGCGTTGACGAGCCATTGTTTAGTTTTCGAAAGGATTTTCCGTGCGCACCATCTTGTTGATTGTCGTCATCATCCTGCTGCTCGGCACGCTTCCGACCTGGCCATACAGCACGGCCTGGGGCTATTACCCATCGAGCGGCCTCGGCCTCGTCCTGCTGGTCGTCGTCGTGCTACTGGTTTTGGGCCGCATTTAGCCGTTTCGAGGTTAAACGGCGGTCAGCACCCGTCCGGCCACCACGTCCAGCTTCGCCAGAACCGCCGGATCACGCGCCTGCGGAGCGGTGATGAGGGCGTGGTCGAGGGCTCGGTCGCATCCGGCCGGGCATAGGCCGCGCGGCGCTCCGATCACCGGCACCACCGCCGCCACCAGATCGCGGGCGCGGTCGGCGTTCTCCAGCAGCACCTTCACCACCATGTCGACGGTCACGTTGCCATGGCTCGGGTGCCAGCAGTCGTAGTCGGTGACCATCGCCACCGTCGCGTAGCAAAGTTCGGCCTCGCGGGCCAGCTTGGCCTCCGGCATGTTGGTCATGCCGATCACGCTGCAGTCCCAGCCACGATACAGCGTGCTCTCGGCCTTGGAGGAGAACTGCGGTCCCTCCATCACCAGATAGGTGCCGCCGCGCGTGACCGGCAGGCCGATGTCCTTGGCCGCGGCGTGCAAGGCATCGCCCAGGCGCGGGCACACCGGGTCGGCCACCGAAACGTGCGCCACGCAGCCGGCGCCGAAAAACGACTTGGCACGGGCAAAGCTGCGGTCGATGAACTGGTCCACGATGACGAAGTGTCCCGGCGGCAGCTCCTCCTTGAGGCTGCCGACGGCGGACAACGACAGCACATCGGTGACGCCCACCCGCTTCAACGCATCGATGTTGGCGCGGTAGTTGAGGTCGGATGGGCCGAGCCGGTGGCCTCTCCCGTGCCGCGGCAGGAACACGCAGCGCACCCCTCCCAGCCAGCCTTCCAGCAACTCGTCGGACGGGTCGCCCCACGGCGTCTCGACACGTCGCCAGAATTTCCGCTCCAGGCCCGGAATGTCGTAGAGGCCGGAGCCGCCGATGATGCCGATCACCGGCTGCACGGCCTGCGGGTCGGAGCTAATGGACGTCGGCCCAGACCTTGCGCTTCACCACGTAGGTGATGCCGGTCAGCAAGGCGAGGAAGAACACCACCTTCACGCCGATCTTCTTGCGTTCCTCCATTTCCGGATTGGCCATGTAGGTCAGGAACGTCACGACGTCGTGGCTTTCCTGCGCCAGGCTGGCAGGCGTGCCGTCGGCGTAGGTCACGCTGTTGTCGCGCAGCGGCTGCGGCATGGCGATCTGGTGGCCGGGGAACCACCGATTGTAATACAGGCCGTCGCCCATCTTCATGCCGGCCGGCGGGTCGGAGTAGCCTTGCAGCAGCGCGTCGATGTAGTTGGGGCCATTCTCGCGGGCGTTGACGATGACCGACTGGTCGGGCGGCAGAGCGCCGTTGTTGGCGGCGCGGGCAGCCAGGTCGTTGGGAAACGGCGAGCGGAAGTGGTCGCTCGGCAGGGCTGGCCGCTCGCCGGGCTGACCGTCGTCCTTGATGTCCGGCACGGTGATAGTGGCGGCAATCGCCTTGACCTGGTCGTCGCTCAACCCGATGCCTTTGAGGTTACGGTAATAACCTTCCCGCATCGAGTGACAGTTCGAGCAGACTTCCTTGTAAACCTGGAAGCCGCGTTGCGCGGCCGCCCGGTCGTAGGTGCCGAACAGGCCGGAGAAACTCCAGGACTGACGCGGCAACGCCTCCTCGCTCGAAGCGGCCAGCGCCGGGCCGGAAATGCCCGCCGCGAGCACCGCCGCCAGAGCGAGGGAACGCGCGCGCATCAGACCTTCTCCATCGGCTTGGCGGTCATGCCGGACGGAAGCGGTCCGCCGCCGACACGGATCACCCGGCGGCTGATGCTCTCGGGCAGCGGCAGCGTACGCTCCAGGATGCCCAGAAACGGCAGCGCCGCGAAGTGCAGGAAGTAGTAGGCGGTGGCGACCCGGCCGAGCGGGATCCAGATGCCCTCCGGATGGTTGGCGCCGACGAACCCCAGCACGAACAGGTCGACCACCAGCATGTACATCATCGGGCGATAGATCGGGCGGAACCGGGCGCTGCGGACCGGGCTGGTGTCCAGCCACGGCACCACGAACAGCACCGCGATGGCGCCGAACATCAGCAGCACGCCGAACAGCTTGGATGGCACCGAGCGCAGGATGGCGTAGAACGGCAGGAAGTACCACTCCGGCACGATGTCCGCCGGCGTCACCAGCGGGTTGGCCGGGATATAGTTCTCGACGTGGCCGAAGTAGTTCGGCGCGAAGAACACGATGCAGGCGAAGACAAGCAGGTAGACGCACATCCCGACCGAGTCCTTGATCGTGTAGTACGGGTGGAACGGCAGCGTGTCCTGCGGTCCCTTCACCTCAATGCCGAGCGGGTTGTTGGAGCCGGTGATGTGCAGCGCCACGACGTGCAGGAAGATCACGCCGGTCAGCACGAACGGCAGCAGGTAGTGCAGGCTGAAAAAGCGGTTCAGCGTCGGGTTGTCGACCGAGAAGCCGCCCCACAGCCAGGTCACGACGCTGTCTCCGACCACCGGGATGGCCGAGAACAGGTTGGTGATGACCGTGGCGCCCCAGTACGACATCTGACCCCAGGGCAGCACGTAGCCCATGAAGGCAATCGCCATCATCAGCAGCAGGATGACCACGCCGATCATCCACAGCAGTTCGCGCGGCTTCTTGTATGACCCGTAGTAGAGCCCGCGGAACATGTGGATGTAGACGATGATGAAGAACATCGACGCGCCGTTGGCGTGGACGTAGCGCAGCAGCCAGCCGTAGTTCACGTCGCGCATGATGCGCTCGACGCTGTCGAACGCCATCGTGGTGTTCGCCGTGTAGTTCATCGCCAGGAACACGCCGGTGGCGATCATGATGGCGAGGTTTATCATCGCCAGCGCGCCGAAGTTCCAGAAGTAGTTGAAGTTCTTCGGCGTTGGGAAGACCGCGTATTCCTTGGTCAGCAAGGTGAATATCGGCAGCCGCGAATCGACCCAGTTCAGCACCGGGTTCTGCATGTCGCTCTTGTGTAGGCCGGCCATAGTGGTGCTCCTCGTGCGGCGCGCTGGCGCGTCAGCCGATCTTGATCTTGGTGTCGGAGGTGAAGTCGTAGGGCGGCAGGAGAAGGTTGAGCGGCGCCGGCCCATGGCGCACCCGCCCAGCGACGTCGTACTGGCTGCCGTGGCACGGGCACAGCCAGCCACCGTATTCGCCACGCGGATCGGTCGGCTTGTTGCCGTTCGGGATGCAGCCGAGGTGCGTGCAGATGCCGATGGCGATCAGCCATTGCTCGTGCCCGCCCTTGACTCGCCCGGAGTCCGGCACCGGCTCGATCAGGGCGCTCAGCGGCGTGTCCTGGCTGGTCTTGATCTCCGCCGGCGTGCGATGGCGCACGAAAATCGGCTTGCCGCGCCAGACCACGGTGATGCCGGAGCCGGCCGGCACCGGCGTGAGGTCCACGTCGACCGAAGACAACGCCAGCACGTCGCTGGACGGGTTCATGCTGTCGATCAACGGCCATGCCAGCGCACCGATGCCGATCGCCGACGCCGAGATCCCGACCAGCTTCAGGAAGTCTCGCTTCGAACCGTCCGGCGCGGTTTCGTGACCGGGTGTTGGAGCCGTTGCAGACATCGTAGGCATCATCCCATACATTACGGAGTGCTAGCTTAAAGCCCTGTCTTCGCCCCTGCAACATACCGCAGGGTTGTCATACCTCACAGTTAGATCGACCGGGTCCGATGCAAGAAGCAACCGCGCATGTCCGCCTCCAGCCCGTCGCCCGGCTATGGTTCGAGGCCTTGCGCGACCGCATCTGCGCCGAGTTCGAGGCAATCGAGGCGAGCGTGGACAGCCCGGCCCGCTTCGGCCGCACCGCCTGGGAACGCCCGACCGACGATGGCTCGGCCGGCGGCGGCGGCGTCATCAGCCTGATGCGCGGACGGGTGTTCGAGAAGGTGGGGGTCAACGTCTCCACCGTGTCGGGCGTGTTCAGCACGGAGTTCCGCAGCCAGATACCCGGCGCCACCGAGGACCCGCGGTTCTGGGCCAGCGGCATCAGCCTCGTCGCGCACATGGCCAGCCCGCGCGTGCCGGCGGTGCATTTCAACACGAGGATGCTGGTCACCACCCAGGGCTGGTTCGGCGGCGGCGGCGACCTCACGCCGATGGCCATGGACGCGCCCGAATCGCTGGCCGACGCCGCCGCCTTGCACGCCGCCTTCAAAGCCGCCTGCGACCGGCACGATCCGACCTACTACGAACGCTTCAGGGCGTGGTGCGACCGCTACTTCTTCCTGCCGCACCGTGACGAGCCGCGCGGCCTCGGCGGCATCTTCTACGACCACCTCGATACCGGCGACCCGGACGCCGACTTCGCCTTCACCCGCGACGTCGGCGACGCCTTCGCCACCTGCTACCCGCAGATCGTCCGCCGGCGGATGCGCGAGCCATGGACCGCGGCCGAACGCGAGCACCAGTTGATCCGCCGCGGCCGTTATGTCGAGTTCAACCTGATCCACGACCGCGGCACGCTGTTCGGCCTCAAGACCGGCGGCAACGTCGACGCGATCCTGATGAGCCTGCCGCCCGAAGCCCGCTGGCCGTGATCCGCGTCAGTGGCCGGCGCCAGGCTTGGCTCCGGCCTTGATCGGGCTGAACAGCAGCGCGAGCGGGGCGGCGATGAACGACAGCAGCGCGCAGCCCAGGAAGATGTCGGCATACCCGAGTATCGAGGCCTGGGTGTGCAGCGTCGTGTAGATGAAGCCCTGCGCGCGTGCCGCCGCATCGGCCGAGGAATGGCCAAGGTCGATGAACGCCTGCTTGACCTGCGCCAGCGTCGAGACATAGCCGGGATCGAGCGGCGACAGATGCGCCGACAGATAGGCGTTGTGCACCTGCGACCGCTGGGTGGTCTCGGCACTGGCAAGCGAGATGCCGATCGAGCCCGCGATGTTGCGGAACATCGTGCTGAGCGCGGCGCCGTCGCCGTTTTTCTCCTTGGCCAAGGTGGAGAACGAGATGACGCTGATCGGCACGAACAAGAACGCCAGGCTGACGCTCTGGCTCATGCGGATCAACACCAGCCGGGTAAAACTGATGTCGGGGGTGATCCCGCTGGAGAACAGCAGCGCGCAACCCAGCATTACGAAGCCGAACATGATGATGAACCGCGTCTGCACGATCGGCATGATGCGCTGCACCAGGGGAATGAAGACGATGAGCAGGATGGCTCCCGGCGACAGGATGAAGCCGGCCAAGGTCGCGGTGTAGCCGAGCACTGTCTGCGCCAACTGCGGGATCACCACCGCCGACGAGTACAGCAGGCCGAAGCAGATCGCGATCATCAGGCAGCCGACCGAAAAATTGCGGTCCTTGAACACGCTGAGGTCGACGATCGGCTTCTTCGCCGTCAGCAGCCAGGCGATCGCCAGGACGATGCCCACCGCCGACAACACGCTGAACAATATAATGAAGTTGGACCCGAACCAGTCCACGTCCTCGCCGCGGTCCATCACCACCTGCAGGCAGCCGATGCCCAGCGCGATCAGGCCGATGCCGATGAAGTCGACATGCTTGTCGCCACGGTTGGCCCAGGGCGGGTCCTCGACCAGGGCGGTCACCGCGAAGAACGTGCCGATGCCGACCGGAATGTTGATGAAGAAGATCCACCGCCAACTGGCGTGGTCCGTGATGATGCCGCCCAATGTCGGTCCGAGCACCGGCGCCACCACGGTTGCAATCGCCGTGACCGCGAATGCGGCGCTGCGCTTGGCTGGCTCGAAGGTGTCCAGGATGATCGATTGCTGGTTGGGCTGCAGCCCGCCGCCGAAGAAGCCTTGCAGCAGGCGGAAGAAGATCAACTCGTACAGGTTGCTGGCGATGCCACACAGGAAGCTGCACACCGTGAACATCGCGATGCATATCAGGAAGTACCGCTTGCGGCCCAATACCCGGCTGAACCAGCCGGAGATCGGCAGCACGATGCCGTTGGCCACCAGGTAGGAGGTGAGCGTCCAGGTGCTCTCGTCGTTGCTGGCGCTGAGGCTGCCGGCGATGTGCGGCAAGGCGACGTTGACGATGGTGGTGTCGAGCACCTCCATGAACGCCGCCAGCGTCACCACGATGGCAATCGCCCACGGATTCGCCTTGGGCCGCCAATTCGCCTGGCTGGCGGCCCCGGCCGTCGCGGCACTCACTTCACGGTAACCGTCGGCTCCACCGAAATGCCCAGCGGCAACGGCACGGCGGGATCGAGGCCGCTGTCGATGTCGATCTTCACCGGCACCCGTTGCACGATCTTCACGTAGTTGCCGGTGGCGTTCTCCGCCGGGAAGGCAGTGAACTTGCTGCCGGAACCGAGCTGCACGCTGTCGACATGGCCCTTAAGCTTCAACGACGGGTAGGCATCCACCGCAATGTCCACCGCCTGCCCCGGCCGCATCCGGTTCAGCTGGTCTTCCTTGAAGTTCGCCGTAACCCAAACCTGCGGGCTTACCAGCGAGGTGATCGAGGCGCCGGCGGTCAGGTAGTTCCCGAGTTCGACGTTGCGCTTGGTGATCCAGCCGTCCTGGGGCGCTTTGATGGTGGTGTAGCCGATATTGATGTTGGCGGTGTCGAGTTGCGCGCGTGCCTGCGCCACTTGCCCCTCCAGTTGCTTAACCTGGGCAACGTTCTGCGCGATCAGCAAGTCGACCGGCTTGGCCTGCAACACGCTGGCCTGTGCCGCGGCGACATCCGCCACGGCCTGCTTGGCGCCGGCGTTGGCCTGGTCGATGTTGGTCTGCGTCGTCGCCTGGCGCGAGACGCTGTGCTGGCGCTGGTAATCCTGCTGCGCACGCGCCAACACCGCCTGCTGCGCGTCCACCTGCGCCTGGGCCGCCGCGAGCTTGGCCGGGTAGGTGATGCGGGCCAGGTCGAGCGCGGCCCGTGCGTTGTCGAGCTGGCCTTGGGCCGCTTCCAGTTGGCCAACCGCCTGATCGCGGGCCGCGATAAAAATGCGCGGGCCAATCCGCGCCAGAACCTGCCCGGTCTTTACGTACTGATTGTCGTTGATGTTCAGTTCGACGACGTAGCCGCTGACCTGTGGCGCAATGGAAACCGCCCGGCCGTCCGTGTAGGCGTCGTCGGTGCTCAACAGGTTGCGCGTCAGGTATAAGTACGCTCCGGCGGCGATTGCCAGCACCAGCGCCAGAAGACCGAGGATGATCCACACCCGCCCAGATTTGCGCTTGGTGCCGTCGGTGGCCGGCTGCTTGCCTTTATCGCCGTCATCGCTCTGTTCCTTGGGAGCAGCGTCCGTTGTCTCCGGCTCCTTGGAGGGTCTTGCCTCGGGCTCCCGGATGGGCGACCGCACATCGGCACGGATGTCGCCGTCGGCTCGAGCATCGCTCGAAAGATCGGCCTCGCGCGGATGTGCGTCGTCGTATGGCATTACAAGCTCCAGGCAAGGCACGCGCAAAACGCGACGTTGCCATAGCGGTTGCTTGAGCTGCCGCCCAAGCTTTAGCGATCAAGACTTAACAGTAGACTAGGCCAGTGGTTAGATTTCGGTCAGACACGACGAAGGGCAGGATCGCTCCTGCCCCACGTGTCATTAGCGGCTCGAGTAGAAAATCGGACGACGTTAAAGTCGGGCGACGTTACGGGCGGCCGTGGCTGCGGATGCTGTCCGGCGCGGTCGGATCGGCCAGCTCGGCATTGGTCGCCTGGTTGTCGAGATAGGCGCTGACGCCGCCCTGGTGCTGCTGCGGGCTGTTGAACTCGTCGGCCATTGCCACGGAAGCGCCCATCAAAGCCGTTGCTGCCACTGCTGCCATAAAAAGATTGCGCATTTTAGTGCCTCGTTGGTTCGTCGGGGCGGAGGATACCGCCGATCGACGCCAGCACAATTAGGGTGCTGGATCGCCAACCAGAACGTCCATTGAAACTTTGAGACATATTAGCGGGGCGTATGAATATGGCTGAAATCCGACGGGGTCACGCGGATCTGCGCTCGAGCCGCATGAATGGCCAGGCTGTGAAGGATCAGGCCGCAAAGGTCTGGGTTCGCACCAGGCGGGCATACAGGCCGCCGTTGGCCAGCAGTTCGGCGTGGGTTCCCTGCTCGGCCACGCGGCCATCCTCGACCACCACCACCAGATCGGCGTTGCGCACCGTCGACAGCCGGTGCGCCACAATGATCGTCGTGCGTCCGCGCCGCAGCTCGGCGAGCGCGTTCTGCACCGCCGCCTCGCTCTCGGCGTCGAGCGCGCTGGTTGCCTCGTCCAGCAGCAGGATGCGGGCGCGGGCCAACAGCGCGCGGGCCAGCACGATGCGCTGCCGCTGACCGCCCGACAGCCGCTGGCCGCCGGGACCCACCGAGGTTTCGTAGCCGTTCGGCAGCAGGGTGATGAAATCGTGCGCCGCGGCGGCCCGCGCGGCGTCGCGCAGCTGCGCGTCGCTGGCGTCGGGCAGGGCGAAGCGGATGTTGGCGGCCACCGTGTCGTCGAACAGCAACGCATCCTGGCCGACATAGGCGATGGCGCCGCGCAGGCTCTCCAGCGTGATGTCGCGGACATCGGCGCCGTCGATCCGCACCGAGCCGCCACTCACGTCGTGCAGGCGTGGGATGAGCGACAACGCCGTCGATTTCCCCGCGCCCGACGGCCCGACCAACGCCAGCGTGCGGCCGGGGCGGGCGATCAGCGACAGGCCACGCAGTCCCATGCGGCCATCGGGATAGGCAAAGCTCACGTCGGTGAACGCCACCTCGCCACGTCCCGCCGGCAGCGCCTCGGCGCCGGGCCGGTCGACGATGCTGGGGCGCTCGTCGATCACCCGGAATACCCTCACCAGCCCGGCCAACCCCTCCTGCAGCGCGGCGTTCAGGCTGCCCAGCGCACGCAGCGGGCGTGAGGCGATCAGCAGGGCGGTGATGAAGCCGGTGAAATTGCCCAGCGTGCTGCCGCCGCTGGCCGCCCGCCAGCCGGCGAACCCGAGCACCGCCGCCACCGCGCCGCCGCCCAGCACCTCCAGCAGCGGGTCGATGCGGGCGCGCGAACGGTTCATCGAAAGCAGCGCCCGGTACAGCCGTGCGAACGCCTGCTCGGCGCGCAGAGTTTCGTGCGCCTCCAGCCGCCAGGTGCGCACCGTGCGCGCCTGCGAGAAACTCTCGTTCAGCAGCGTCGCGGCCTCGCCCATGCGCTCCTGCATCCCGCCGCTGGCCTGCCGGATGCGCTTGCCGATGCGCTGGATCGGCAAGCCGGCCAGCGGATACAGGCAGGCGGCGATCAGGCTGAGTTCCCAGTCCAGGTACAGCATAGAGGCGACCAGGCCGAGCACCGTCACCGAGTCGGCGATGCCGTTGACGGCGCGGCCCAGCGCCTCGCGGACGGTGGCGGCGTCGGTGGTGAAGCGGGCGGCGAGTGCTGCCGGCGACTCCCGCTCCACGCGCGCCAAATCGGCGCGGACGAGATGCGCGAACATGCGGCCCTGCAGCGCCCGGATCACCAGCAGCACCACCTGCTGCACCTCGACCGACTGGAAGTATTGGGTCAGCGCCTTCACCGCGGTGACCACGACCACCAGCACCGGCACCTGGTACAGGATGCGCGCGTCCTTGTGCTCGAACAGGTTGATGGCGCGGTCGATCAGGATTGGATACAGCGCCTGGGTCCCAGCCATCAGCAGCGTCAGCGCCATGATGATGGCGACCTTGCCGCGGTAGTGGCTGATGTGCTCGCGCCACAGCCGACGCAGCAGCGCGCCGGTGCTCTCGCGGGCGAGGTCGGCGGCAACGTCGTTGGCCAGTACCGCCTGTGGCGTCGGGGCGTCCATGGCGCTCCCTACCAGCCGCCGCGCCGCGCCGCCAGTTCGGCCAGCAGCGCGTCGCGGCCGGCGACGCAGCCGCCCTGCCGCCAGAAAGCCCGCAAAATCCGCAGCAGGCCGCCCACCGCCGGCCCGGCCGGCACCCCGGCGGCGACGAGATCGCGGCCCTGCAGCGGAAACACCGGAGCCTCGATGGCAGCCAGCCGCCGGCGCAGCGTCTCGGTCCGCCGAGCCAGCCGGACACGCGCGTCCAGCGTCTCGGCCGGAGCATCGGCCAACGCCCGCCGCAGTTCGGCCTCGCTGGCGTCCTCTTCCGGCGCCGGGCCGAGCAGCGCCGCCAGCCGGCCACGCTCGGCCGCCGACAACCGCAGCCGCCCGGCCAAGGCCTCGATATCGAGTGCCTGGCTGTCCAGCAGGGCGGCAAGCCGCAGCAGCGGGTCGGGCGGCAGGTGGTCCACGGACACTTGCGCCGCTTCCGGCAGCACCGCCGCAAGCACGCCGGTATCGCGCATCGCCGCCAGCGCCGCCTCCGGCCGGTCGGCGGCGAGGATGCGTTTGAGTTCGCTCCACACCCGCTCGGGTGAAAGCCTCGCCAGCCCGGAAACCGCCTCCGTCACGGCTGCCAGCGTCTCGGAGCCTGGGGCGCCCAGGCCATAACGGGCATGGAAGCGGAAGAAGCGCAGCGCCCGCAGGTAGTCCTCGGCGATGCGCGCGCGGGCGTCGCCGACAAAGCGGACCTGGCCCGCGGCCAGGTCGGCGCGCCCGCCAAACGGATCGTGCAGCCTGCCGGCGCGGTCCACCGACATGGCGTTGATGGTGAAGTCGCGCCGCGCCGCGTCGGCCAGCCAGTCGTCGGTGAACGCCACCGTCGCGTGCCGGCCGTCGGTGGCGATGTCGCGGCGCAGCGTCGTCACCTCGAACGGGCGGCTGTCCGCAATGGCCGTGACGGTGCCGTGCGGCAGTCCGGTCGGCACGCCCCGCAGCCCCGCCGCGGCCAGCGCCGCCAGCACCGTGCCCGGCGGCTGCGGCGTCGCGAGGTCGATGTCGGTGACCGGCCGCCCGGCGATGGTATCGCGCACCGCGCCGCCCACCACGCGCGCGCCGGGCAACGCATCCCACACCGCCGCCAGCCCCGGATCGCTCAGGAACGCCGCCCGGCTCAAGAAGTCAGCGGGATCATCCTCCATGGCCCTCGACGATATGCCCGTTCTGCATCCGTGCGGGAACATACACCTGGTGCGGCGCGAGTCGTTGGCTGACCCCGAGCCAGACGACCACGCCGCCCAGCGTCACCAGCAGCGCCGTCGCCACCCAGAGCAGCCACCGCGCCCGGGAGCCAAGAAAATAAAAACCGACGAACAACGCAAGCGGCGTGAGGAACAGCCCGATCTCGCTCAGCCGCAGCATGACGTCTCCCGCAGCCGCGACGCAAGGTTGAGCAGGATCGCCGCCGTGGCGCCCCAGATGTCGTGGCGCGGATGCGGCCACACCCAGAAGCCGCGCCGCTGGCCTTGGACCAGCACCTCGCGCCGCACCGGCGCCGCCGGGTCGAGCAGCACCGTCAGCGGCAATTCGAAGACCTCGTCCACTTCGTGCGGCGAGAGTTGCAGGCCCAGCGCCTCCAACGCCATGCCGACCGGCAGCAACGCCAGCACCGGCGTGATGCGAAAGCCGGAGCCGGTCACGTAGTCGTCGAGCCTGCCGAGCAACTCGACCCGCGCGGGGTCAAGCCCGACTTCTTCACGCGCCTCGCGCAACGCCGCCGCCTCGGGGCTGGCGTCGCCGGGATCGATGCGCCCGCCGGGGAAACTTACCTGTCCGGCATGGGACGACAGATGCGCGCCACGCCGGGTCAGCAGCACGCCGGGATTGGCGCCCAGCACCAACGGCACCAGCACGGCGGCCGGGATCGGCGGGTGGGCGACTGGCAGGCCGTCGCTGGTGACCGGGTTGCGGGTTGGCAGCCGCAACCGCCGGCGCAGCGTCGCCGCATCCATGCTCCAGGGTTCCGGCAGACGGGCCGCGACGCTCAGCTCAGGCGCAGTCGGCATCAAAAGTTGCGTCGTCCGCGTCGTCGGAGTTCATCTCGGACATCTCGCCTAGCGGGAAGAAGCAGCCGCAGCTCCAGACGCCCATCATCTTGCGCCCATGCACCAACCCCGGCTCGGCCAACGCCGCCAGTTCGTAGTACACGGCACGGTTGATGCGCGCCTCCAGCGGCCAGTGGCCCGCCCCGTCGCGGATGCGCAGGTAGGGGATCGGCTCGCAGGTGATGATGTCGTACGAGACGCGGATGGGGTGCGCGCGATCAGCGGTCACGACCTGATCGACGTTGGTGCGGAACGTCAGCCGCTGGTCCTTGCCGCAGCCGACCCAGTCCAGCTCCACCGCCATCCAGGGCGCGTCCTCGACCACGATGCGGCCACGCTCCGCCGGGGTCTCCAGCCAGAAATGCCCGTCCTCGTCGCGCTTCAGCACCGAGGAGAACAGGCAGACCAGTTCCTTGCGGCCGATCGGACTGCCGCGGTACAGCCAGGTGCCGCCGCGACGCACCACGAACGGTAGATCGCCGCATTCAACCGGACGGCGCGTGGGGCGTTCAGCCTCGGTGTTGGACAAGGTGGATCGCAACAGGGCGGAAGGACGCTCACTCGTTACATTATGCAGCGCCATCGTCGTCGTGACCTGATTCACGTTCCCGCCCTCCACGGACGTTCCCCATTGGGCGTCGCGCCGTCGAGCACGATATAGGGAGCGTGCGTGCCGGATTAACCAGGGCCAACCAATTTCCAGCCCACCTTTCCCCTCGCCGCACTCCGTGGAAGATCTCAGGATGCAAACCGATCACAGTGTGCTGGCCGAAATCGAGGCCTTGGGCAGCCGGATGACCGAGATCCGCAACCAGGTCGGTCGGGCGGTCATCGGCCAGGCGGAAGTCGTCGAACAGGCGCTGGTGACGCTGCTGGCCGGCGGCCACATGCTGCTGGTCGGCGTGCCGGGCCTTGGCAAGTCGTTGCTGGTGGAGACGCTGGCCGTGGTGCTGGGCCTGGCCACCAAGCGCGTGCAGTTCACCCCCGACCTGATGCCCGCCGACATCCTGGGCAGCGAGATCCTCGATGATGCCGAAGCTGGCAGCGCTGCGGGAGCCGGGCGGCGGTTCCGCTTCGTCCCCGGCCCGGTGTTCTGCCAGTTGCTGATGGCCGACGAAATCAACCGCGCCAGTCCGCGCACCCAGTCGGCCCTGCTGCAGGCGATGCAGGAGGGCCGCGTCGCCATCGCCGGCGCCGAGCATCCGCTGCCGCGCCCGTTCCATGTGCTGGCGACGCAGAACCCGATCGAGCAGGAGGGCACCTACCCGCTGCCGGAGGCGCAACTGGACCGTTTCCTGCTGGAGATCGAGGTGCGCTATCCCTCGCTGGCCGAGGAGCGCGCCATGCTGCTGGCCACCACCGGCGTCGCGCGTGACCGCCCGGCCGCGGTGCTGACCGCCGAAGGGCTGCTCGCGGCGCAACAGCTTATCCGCCGCATCCCGGTCGGCGAGAGCGTGGTGGAGGCGATCCTGGCGCTGGTGCGGCGCACCCGCCCGGAAGCCAGCGACGACCAGGCGGTGACCCGGCACGTCGCCTGGGGGGCCGGGCCGCGCGCCGCGCAGGCGCTGATGCTGGCGACGCGGGCGCGCGCGGTGCTCGATGGCCGGCTGTCGCCCAGCATCGACGACGTGGCGGCACTGGCGCCGGCGGTGCTGCGGCACCGCATGGCGCTGAACTTCTCCGCGCGCGCCGACGGCGTGACGTTGCCGGGGCTGATCGGCGGCCTGGTCGACCAGCTTGGCTGACGGCTTTCGACACGACACCAGCGGCGCCCAGGCGCTTGGCGGGCACCTGCCGCCGTTGCTGGTGGCGGCCGAGCGGGTCGCGGCGACGGTGGCGCAGGGGGTGCATGGCCGCCGCCGCGTGGGACAGGGCGACAGCTTCTGGCAATACCGGCCTTTGCTGCCGGGCGAGGCGGTGCAGCGGATCGATTGGCGGCAATCCGCCCGCGCCACGGCCGGGCGTCACTTCGTGCGCGAGACCGAGTGGGAGGCGGCGCAGACGGTGCTGCTGTGGCGGGCCGGCGGCGCCAGCATGGACTGGCGCAGCGGCCCGGCGCTGCCGCTGAAGCGCGAACGGGCCGAGTTGCTGCTGCTGGCCTTGGCCGGCCTGCTGCTGCGCGGCGGCGAGCGGGTCGGGCTGCTCGCCGGCGAGGCGCGGCCGGTCGCCGGGCGGGTTGGGCTGGTGCGGCTTGCCGATACCCTGGCCGCCGATACCCTCGCGGCCGACGCCCCCATCTTCGCCGAGGTGCCGCGATATGCGACGGCGGTGCTGCTGGGCGACTGGCTGGGGTCGCTGGAGGCCAGCCGGGCGGCATTGTCCGCCCTGGCGGGACGGCAGGTGCGCGGCCATGTGCTGCAGGTGCTCGACCCCGCCGAAGCCACCCTGCCCTATGCCGGCCGCATCCGCTTCGCGAGCCACGACAATGCCGCGACGGCGCTCATCGGGCGCACCGAGAGCGTGCGCGAGGCTTATGCCGCAAGGCTGGCGGAGCAACAGGCCGGCATGGCGGCGATTTGCCGCGCCGCCGGTTTCGGCTTCGGTGTCCATCACACCGACCACCCGCCGCAATCCGCCCTGCTGGCGCTCTATGCGGCGTTGGCGCCGGCGAGAGGCCGGAATTGATCTTTGCGGCGCCCTGGGTGTTGCTGGCGCTGGCGGCGCTGCCGGCGCTTTGGTGGCTGCTGCGGGTAATCCCTCCGGCGCCGCGCCGGCAAGTGTTCCCGGCGGTGCGCCTGCTGCTTGGGCTCGGCGCCAACGCGCAGACCGCCGCCCGCACGCCGCTCTGGCTGCTGGCGCTGCGGTTGCTGGCGGCGGCGCTGGTGGTGGTCGGCCTGGCGCGCCCGGTGCTCGGGACCGCGGCGGCGCTGCCGGGGCACGGCCCGCTGCTGCTGGTGATCGACGACGGCTGGGCCGCCGCGGCGGATTGGGCGGCCAGGCTGCGCGCCGCCGACAGTGTGCTGGCGCGCGCCGACCGCGCCGGCCGCAGCGTTGCCCTGCTCGCCACCGCAAGCCTCGATGTCTCAAGCCTCGACACCCCTGCCGCGATGCCGGCCAGCGAGCTGCGGCCGCGCGCGGCGGTGCTGCGGCCAAAGCCCTGGATGCCCGACCGCGCCGCCGCCGCCGCCGCCATCCGCGTCTGGAGCGCCGCCCACCCCGGCGGCGGCGCGGCGTTCATCGGCGATGGCCTGACCGACGGCGCGGCATGGCCGGAGTTCGCCGCCGCCCTCGCCGCGACCGGCCCGGTGCGGGTGCTGGACAGTGCAACGCCACCGCTGCTGTTGCTGGCGCCGCTGGCGACGCCGGACGGCTTCACCGTGCGCGTGGCGCAGCCGCAGGGTCCGCTGCCCCATGCCGCCGCCGTGCTGGGCGCATCCGGCGACGGCCGCATCCTGGCGCGCGTGCCGCTCACCATCCCGGCCGGCCAGGCGGTTGGGGAGGCGCCGTTCCGGCTGCCGTCGGAGCTGCGCAACCGGCTGACGCGGCTGTCGATCGAGGGTCCGCAGGGCACGTTAGCCAGCGCCGGGGCGGTGGTGCTGCTCGACGAGGGGTTCCGCCGCCGCCCGGTCGGCATCGTGCGCGGGGACGCCGCCGACACGCCGCTCTCGGGCGGCGCCTACTACGTCCGGCGCGCCCTCGCTCCCTACGCCGAACTGCGCGAGGGCGATGTGGCGACGCTGCTGGCGCGTCCGCTTTCGGTGCTGGCGCTGATCGACCAGCCGCTGCCGCCGGGTCCGCAGGCCGAGCAGTTGCGCAAATGGGTCGCCGCCGGCGGGCTGCTGCTGCGCTTCGCCGGCCCGCAGATGGCCGAAGCGGCGGCGCAGGGGGCGGCGGGCGAAGCCGATTTGACCGATCCGTTGTTGCCGGTGCCGCTGCTGGCCGCCGACCGGCAGCTCGGCGGCGCGATGTCGTGGAGCCAAGCGGAAAAGCTGGCCCCCGTCGTACCGGGCTCGCCGTTCGCCGGCATCCAGTTCCCCGACGAGATCCGGGTGCAGCGGCAGGTGCTGGGCGATCCCGCCGCCGACCTGCCCGGTACGGCCTGGGCGAGGCTGGCCGACGGCACGCCGCTGGTGACGCAACGGGCCATCGGCGCCGGGAGGGTGGTGCTGTTCCACGTCACCGCCAACGCCGACTGGTCGTCGCTGCCGCTGTCCGGCGCCTTCGTGACCATGCTGCGCCGGCTGGTGGCGCTCTCGGCCGGGGTCGCGGCGGGCAACGAGGCCAGCGACGCCATGCTGGCTCCGGCGGAGACGCTGGACGGCGAAGGCTTGGCGGTGCCTCCACCCGCCACCGCGACCGCCATCGCCGCCCGCAACTTCGCCGCCACCGCCGTCTCGGTACAGCATCCGCCCGGCCTGTACGGCCCCGAGGCGTCGCGCCGCGCGCTCAACCTGTCGGCGAACCTGGCGCTGCCGGTCGCCGCTCCGGCGATCCAGGGCGCCAGCGTCGAGGCGCTGGACAGCAACGTGCCGGAGCGGCCGGTCGGGCCGTTCCTGGTGGCATTGGCGCTGGCGCTGCTGGCCATGGACTTGCTGCTCTCGCTGCGGCTGCGCGGGCTGTTGCAGGCGGCCGCCGTCGTGGCGCTCCTGTTGCTGGCCGGCGGCGGCGCCCGTGCGGAGGCGACCAACCCGGCGCTGGAGACCCGCCTCGCCTACGTCGTGACCGGCGACCCACAGGTGGACGAGGTGGCGCGGTCCGGCTTGGCCGGGCTGTCGGCCTACGTGAACTCGCGCACCGCCGCGGTGCTGGCCGAACCCGCCGCGGTGACTCCGGGCGTCGACGATCTCAGCTTCTATCCGCTGCTGTACTGGCCGCTCAGTGCCGACGCGCCGGACCCGTCGCCCGCGATGCTGGCGGCGATGAACGGCTACACCGCGCATGGCGGCATCATCCTGATCGACACCCGCGACGGCGGCAGCGGCGCCGGGCTGGCGCCGGGAACGGATGCGATCCTGCGCCGCATCGTCGGGGCCGGCGGCCTGATCGTGCCGCCGCTGGCGCCGCTCACCAGCGCGCATGTGCTGGCACGCTCGTTCTACCTGCTGCGCGACTTTCCCGGCCGCTACGACGGCGGCACCGTCTGGGTCGGACGCGACCAGGACCGCAGCAACGACAGCGTCAGCCCGGTGATCGTCGGCGGCGACGACTGGGCGGCGGCCTGGGCGGTGGACGCCACCGACCACCACCCGTTCGCGACCCTGCCCGGCGGCCAGCGCCAGCGCGTGCTGGCCTACCGCTTCGGCGTGAACCTCGTGATGTACGCGCTGACCGGCAACTACAAAGGCGACCAGGTGCACGTGCCGGCGTTGCTGCAACGGCTCGGCCAATGAGGCTCCCCGCATGAACATGCAGGGCGTGCTGGCCGGGGTGCGCTGGGCGCCGGTGGTGCCGTGGTGGCTGCTGGCGGCGCTGGGCGCGCTGTGCCTGGCGGCATTGGGCGTGGCGGCCTGGCGGCGCGCGCCGGGCTTGGCATGGCGGGCGCTGGCGTTCGTGGTGGTGCTGGGCTGGTTGGCCGGCCCGCGCCTGGTGACGCAGAACCAGACGCCGCTGCACGACATCGCGCTGCTGGTGATCGACCAGACGGCGTCGATGGACGTGGCCGACCGCGCCGCCCTGGCCGACGCCGCCCGCCGCTCGCTGCAAAACCAGGCGCGGGCGCTGCCCGGCCTCGAACTGCGCACCGTCACGGTGCCGGAGGCCGGGCAGGACGGCACCCGCCTGTTCGCCGCCATCGACCGCGCGCTGGCCGGCATCCCGCAGGCGCAACTGGCCGGCATCGTCGTGGTCACCGACGGCATGGCGCACGATATCCCGGCCAAGAACCCCTACGTGGTGCCGCTGCATGTCCTGCTCACCGGCCGCGGCGAGGAGCGGGACCGGCGGCTGCGGCTGATCGACGCGCCCGGCTATGGCGTGGTCGGCCGCTCGGTGACGCTGAAGGTCGCGGTCGACGACCTCGGCGTGACCGACCCGGCGGCCGCGGCGCCGCTCACCATCCGCCGCGACGGCGACCCGCCGCAGACCGTGCCGGTGACGCCCGGCGTGGCCCAGGACATCACCCTGCCGATCACCCGCGAAGGGCCGTCGGTGGTCGAGCTGAGCGCGGCGCCGCTGCCCGGCGAGGCCTCGACGCTGAACAACCGCGCCGTGGTGCAGATCAACGGCGTGCGCGACCGCCTCCGCGTGCTGCTGGTGAGCGGCCAGCCGCACGCCGGCGAACGCACCTGGCGGCGGCTGCTGAAGGCCGACCCGAGCGTGGACCTGGTGCATTTCACCATTCTGCGGCCGCCGGAGAAGGACGACCTGACGCCGTTGAACGAACTGGCGCTGATCGCCTTCCCGACCCGCGAGCTGTTCCAGCAGAAGATCGGCCAGTTCGACCTCATCATCCTCGACCGCTTCCAGAACCACGGCATCCTGCCGATGCAGTATTTGCAGAACATCGCCGACTACGTGCGCGAAGGCGGGGCGCTGCTGCTCAGCGTCGGGCCGGAGTTCGCCGGACGCGACAGCCTCGACGACACTCCGCTGCGCTCGATCCTGCCGGCGCATCCGGCGGCACTCGACGCCGACTCGGGCACTCCCGGCGCCGGCGTGGTCGATGGCGAGTTCAAGCCGCTGGTGACGGCGCTGGGCGCGCGGCATCCGATCACCGCCAACCTACCCGGCTGGCACGCCGACCGGACGCCGGACTGGGGCGACTGGTATCGCCGCGTCGCCACCGGCCCCGCCACCGGCGACGTGCTGATGTCCGGCCCGGACGGCGCGCCGCTGCTGGTGACCGACCGGGTCGGGCTTGGCCGCGTGGCGCTGCTGCTGTCGGACCAGATCTGGCTGTGGTCGCGCGGCCACCAGGGCGGCGGCCCGCAAGCGGAGCTGCTGCGCCGGGTGGCGCATTGGGCGATGAAGCAGCCGGCGCTGGAGGAGAACGCGCTGGAGGCGAGGATCTCACCGCTCGGCGGCGCCAACTCCGGCCAGCTCACCATCACCCGCCGCAGCACGGCCGAGGCCGCGCCGCCGCCGGTCGTGGTCACCGCGCCCGATGGACACACCAGGACGGTGACGCTGAAGCGGGGCGCCACCGGGGTCGCCAGCGCCACGCTGGCCGCCGCGTTGCCGGGCGTCTGGCAGGTCAGCGACGGCGTCCGCACCGCCTACGCCGCCGCCGGCACCGAGAACCCGCTGGAATTCGCCGACCTGCGCGCCACCGCGGCCAGGATGGCGCCGCTGGTTGCCAGCGGCTCCGGCAGCATCCACTGGCTCGCCGGGCCGGGGGCCATGGCGGACGCGCCGGAGCTGCGGCGGACGCAAGCGGGGCGCAGCCTGTCGGGCGAACGCTGGATCGGCCTGCCGGCGCGCGACGCCCATGTGGTCACCTCGCTTGCCGCGGTGCCGCTGCTGCCGGACTGGCTGGCCGTGGTATTGCTGCTTGGCCTGGTGGTGCTGGCATGGTGGCGCGAGGCGGCTTAAATTGGCCGTCCAAATATTGCGAAAAGACGCAGGAGGCTGCCTTCATCAATACCGAACAACCAGGCCGCCCGTTCGGCCCACGCAACGGCGGCGCTGGGCGCGTCTCGCTGCTGACCCTGGTGGGCTTCCTCGGCCTCACGCTGCTGGTGGGCGCCGCCGACGCCGCGATCACGGCCACCTCGGTCCATGGCTGGTACCTGTCGCTCACGCAGCCGCCGGGAACGCCGCCGAACTGGCTGTTCGGCCCGGTCTGGACCGTGCTCTACGCCATGATCGCGGTGGCGGCGTGGCTGGTCTGGCGGCGCGGCGTGATGTCGGGCGGCGAGCAGCGCACCCAGCCGGCGCTGCGGCTGTGGGGCTGGCAACTGCTCGCCAACGCCGCGTGGACGCCGGCCTTTTTCGGCCTGCACAGCACCGTCCTGGCGGTCGCCGTGATCGCCGTGTTGGTGGTGCTGATCGCGGTCACGGCGCGCGCCTTCGCCCGCATCAGCCGGCCCGCCGCGTTACTTATGCTGCCCTATCTCGCGTGGTCGTGCTACGCGGCCTATCTCAGCGCGGGCTTTTTGTGGTTGAACCCCCATGCGTGACCGCCTCGCTCAGCCAGGATGACGCCATGTCCCTTATCCGCCTCATGCTCGCATCCGCTGTCGCCCTGCCCCTGATCGGCGGCGGCATGGCATCGGCGCAACAGATTCCGACTGGTGGATCGGCCGGCACCGGCGGTTTCAGCCCGCCGGTGCACGGCGGCACCGTGGCGCCTCGCCGCGCGCAGGAGCCGCCTGGTTTGCCGGGCACCTCGGCCAAGCCGGGCGAGAGCGCGGCGGGTGTGCTGACCGACCTCGCGCCGACCGAGGCGCTGTTCGACTCGATCAACCGGGGCGACGTGACCGAAGCCCGTGACGCGCTCGGCCGCGGCGCCGACATCAACGGCCACAACGTGCTCGGCATGACGCCGCTCGACCTGTCGATCGACCTCAGCCGCAACGACATCACCTTCCTGCTGCTGTCGATGCGCAGCCAGGGCGAGGTGAGCGGCCCACCGGCAACGGCGGCGTCCGCCAAGCTCCCGCCGCAGCATCAGGCCGCTGCCAAGTCCAGGCAAGCATCGAGGCTCGCGGCTGCACGGCCGGGCAACCCGGCCAGCACGCAGGCTACGACCATGGGGCAGCGCCCATTCGCCCGAACCGATGCCTCCGCCACGCCGGCGCGGTATGCCGGCAGCGGCGGCACGCCGATCCCGCAGATGGGCTTCCTCGGCTTCGGCAACAACAATCGGCCCTGATCGGTCTCGGTAGCCGGCCACGGAGACTTGGGAGCTGGCTTGCCAATGGATTTGCGGGTGAGCGTGCGGAGGCGATGGATGGGCATGGCGTTGGTTGCGGCAGTGGCGGGCGGCTGGCCGGTTGCGGCAAGCGCCGGCGACCTCACCCTGCGCGGCGTCACGCTGACTCTCGCGGGCGTCGGTTATTTCGATTACGCGGCGAGCGTGGACGGGGCCGCCACGCTCGGCCTCGACCTGTCGCGCGACCAGGTGAGCGACGCGCTGACCTCGCTGCTGGTGCTGGACCCCGCCGGCGGCGTCGCGGGGCTGGAACTGCCCGGCGAGCAGGGTGCGGCGGCGGCGTTCACGACGTTGCCGTTCGGTCCCTCGGCGCTGTCCGGTCCGCTGGCGCTGCTCAACGGGCTGGTTGGCACGGACTTGCAGGTGCACGCGGCCTCGATCGCCGGCGGCGTCATGAGCGGCCGGCTGCTGCGCGCCCAGACGGACCCCGAACTGCCGGCAGGCGCGCGAACGCCGCTGCCGCGCACCCGCGTCACCCTGCTGACCGACATCGGCCTGCGCCAGTTCGTGCTGGAGGACGCCGACTCGGTGCAGGTCGCCGACCCCGCGATGCGCGCGCGCATCGCGGCGGCACTGGAGGCGGTGCGCGCCGAGGGCAACGCCGCCAACGAGCGCCGTCACCTGACGCTGCGCCTGGCCGGCAGCGGCCCGCGCAAGGTCGAGGTCGGCATGGTGCTGGAGGCGCCGGTCTGGAAGACGTCGTACCGCCTCGTGCTGCCGGCCAGGGGGACCGTGGCAGCCACGGCCCGCTTGCAGGCCTGGGCGGTGCTGGAGAACGCCACCGCCGCCGACTGGAACGGGGTGACGCTGTCGCTGCTGTCGGGCAACCCGGTCACCTTGCGCCAGGCGATCTACCGCATGGTCCGTGTGGCGCGGCCCGAAGTGCCGGTCGCGGGCCTGCCCCGCCTCGCGCCGCCGCCCGACACCCGCGTCGTCGGCATGGCCAGGGCGGCCATGATGGCGGCACCCGTGCCCGCGCCGCCGCCATCCGCGCCGGCCCCGGCCATGGCGGCTCCGGCGGAACCCGCCGATGTGGCCGAGCAGGGCGACGACAGCGTGTTCACCTTGCCGCAGCCGCTCAGCCTGGCGGCCGGCCACACCGCCTCGGTGCCGTTCCTCGACCGCCCGCTGCCGGCGCAACTGGTCGGGTTGCTGGCCCAGGGCGAGGCGCACCCGGTGTCGTCGGTGCGCGTGACCAACGACACCGGCGCCAGCCTGCCGCCCGGCCTGGTCGCGACCTATGCCGACGGCGGCTTTGCCGGCGACGCCCAGCTCGGCCTGCTGCCGCCCGGTGAAAGCCGCCTGCTGAGCTTCTCCCAGGATCTGCGCACCACCGCCGACTGGTCCGGCGGCGAGGCGACCACGCTGGTCGGCCTGACCGCGGCGCGCGGCGTCGTGCATGTGGTGCGCCGCAGCCGCACCACGGTCGGCGTGCATCTGGCTGCGCCCGCCGACACCGGACGCGACCTGCTGCTCAGCCTGCCGCGCGACCCGGACGCCAAGATCGCCACCGAGCCGCCGCTGCCGGTCGAGTCCACCGACACGGCCTGGCGCGTGGCGGTGGCGCTGAAGCCGGGCGAGCGGCGCAACATCGTCGCCAACATCGATCGCACGCTGTCGGAGGAGACGGCGCTCGCCGGCGACCCGGAGGCGGTGGTGGCGCTGCTGCACGAGGAGGCGCTGACCGCACCGGCGCGCGCCGCGTTGCAGCACGTCGCCGACTTGCGCGCCGCCGAGGCGGACCGCATCGCCGCGCGCGACGCCCTGCTGGCGCAACGCCGCGAGGTCGAGGCCGACGAAGCCCGGCTGCGGCAAAACCTCGCGGTGGTGCCGCCGGCGGACGCACTGCACGCGCGGCTGATCGGGCAACTCGCCGCCGCCGAGGACCGGCTGGCCGGCCTCGTGGACACCACCTCCGCCGCGCGCCTCGCCGTCGAGCGGGCGCATACGGCATTGCTCGACGCGATCTCCAACCTTGATATCTGACCGATCCGGCACGCCGCTCAGCGCCGCCGAGATTGCCGACGGCCTCATGCTCCTGCTGGGACGGCCACCGGAAAGCGAGGCGGTGGTTGCGCACTACGTGGCCCTCGGGCTGGAGCGCCACGCCTTCCTACGGGTCCTGCTTGGCTCGCGCGAGTTCACTGAACGGCATCGCAAGCGGTTGGCATTGAACGATTTGAACACTCAGGCCGAGCCTTGGCTCGCCTCGGGCAATGCCGTCAGGGTGCTGCTGTTCGGCGCCTACGGCAACGGCAACCTGGGCGACACGGTGCAGGCCGAGGCGCTGGCCTGGCTGCTGCGCCAGGTGCTTCCGACATCCCCGCTGTCGTTCGCCGCAACCAGTTGGGAGCGGCAGGCGCCGTTCCGTCTGCCCGGCGGCGCGGTGCTGCCAGGCGACGTTCTGCTGCGCCCGGACCGGCTGGCCACTGGGCAGGAAGGCGCCGCGCGGCTGGTGGCGATCGGCGGTGGTGGCCTGCTCGGCGCGCCGCATTTCCCGCTCCATGAGGCCGCCTGGGCGCGCTGGTTCGTCGCGCGCGGCATTCCTTATGCCTTCCTGGGCGTCGGCGGCGCTGCGGCGGCCCTGCGGGAGCCGGAATGCGCCGAAGCCTACCGCACGCTGTTGACCGGCGCGGTGTTCGTCGGCGGGCGCGACGATGCGACGCTGCAAGCCATCCGCGACATCCGGCCCGACGCGGCATGGTTTCCCGACCCGGTGCTGGCTTGGGCGCTCGGCCACGCCGAACCATCCGCCGCCCCGCGCCCGATCGACCTCCTGCTGATCCCACGCTTTCCCAACTCGCCCGCCGACGCCGCCGGCAACCGCGCCATGCTGGCCCGCCGTGCCGCCGCCGTCGCTTGCGAGCGCATCGTGGTGGCCGCGCTGGAGCCGCAACTCGACGCGCAGGCGCTGCACGGCGAGGCGGTCGAATACGTGACGGACTGGGAGGCGCTGATGGCGCTGTGCCGGCAGGCTCGCCGGGTGGTGACGCTGCGGTTGCATGGCGCGGTCGCCGGCCTGGCCGCCGGTTGCGTCGTGCACGGGCTGGTGCAGCCGAAGATCGCCGGCCTCATGCACGATCTCGGCGTCGGACGCTGGTTTGGTTCGGATTGGTGGAGCGAGGCCGACGACGCCGGCTTCCATGACGCGCTGCGGCCCGGCCTGGTGGATTTCGGCCGGCGCACGCAGGCGGCGATGGCGTTCGCCGGCAATCTAATCGCACCCGCCATCGCCTGAACGGCCTCGACGCCGCCCACCCGCATCGTCATCTTGAGGGCATGTCTCAGGTCCTCAACCGTCCCGGCCCCGTCACCTTCATCCCGGAGAAGCAGCCGGCCAAGCCCGCCACCCGCCGCCTCGTGGTGAAGTCGGAGTTCGAGCCGGCCGGCGACCAGCCGGCGGCGATCCGCGAGCTGGTGGCCGGCGTGCAGGGCGGCGAGCGGGACCAGGTGCTGCTGGGCGTCACCGGCTCGGGCAAGACCTTCACCATGGCCAAGGTGATCGAGGCGGTGCAGCGCCCTGCCCTCATCCTGGCGCCCAACAAGACGCTGGCCGCTCAGCTATACGGCGAGATGAAGTCGTTTTTCCCCGACAACGCGGTGGAGTATTTCGTCAGCTACTACGACTACTACCAGCCCGAAGCCTACGTGCCGCGCACCGACACCTACATCGAAAAAGACAGCCAGATCAACGAGCAGATCGACCGGATGCGGCACGCGGCGACGCAGTCGGTGCTGGAGCGCAACGACGTCATCATCGTCGCCTCGGTGTCGTGCATCTACGGCATCGGCTCGGTCGAGACCTACGCCAAGATGGTGATAAAGCTGGAACTCGGCGGCAAGATCGAGCGTGACAAGCTCGCGCGAGCGCTGGTCGAGCTGCAGTACCGCCGCAACGACACCGCCTTCCAGCGCGGCAGCTTCCGCCTGCGCGGCGAGACGGTGGACATCTACCCCAGCCAATACGAGGACCGCGCCTGGCGAGTCAGCCTGTTCGGCGACGAGATCGACGGCATCAGCGAGTTCGACCCGCTGACCGGCGAGGTGACCGGCAAGCTCGACAGCATCACCGTCTACGCCAACAGCCACTACGTCACCGCCCGCCCGACGCTGACCCAGGCCATCGGCGAGATCAAGGTCGAGCTGCGCGACCGGCTGGCCCAGTTCGTCGCCGAGGGCAAGCTGCTGGAGGCGGAGCGGCTGCAGCAGCGCTGCACCTTCGACATCGAGATGATGGAGACGACCGGCAGCTGCAAGTCGATCGAGAACTACTCCCGCTACCTGTCAGGCCGTAAATCCGGCGAGCCGCCGCCGACGCTGTTCGAGTACCTGCCCGAGAACGCGCTGCTGATCGTCGACGAGAGCCACGTCACGGTGCCGCAGGTCGGCGGCATGGAGCGCGGCGACCATGCGCGCAAGTCGGTGCTGGCCGAATTCGGCTTCCGGCTGCCGTCGTGCATCGACAACCGCCCGCTGAAGTTCGCGGAGTGGGAGACCTTTCGCCCGCAGACGGTGTTCGTCAGCGCCACGCCCGGCCCCTGGGAGATGGAGCGCACCGGCGGCGCGTTTGCCGAGCAGGTGATCCGGCCCACCGGCCTGATCGACCCGGTGACCGAGGTTCGCCCGGTCGAGCATCAGGTGGACGACCTGCTGGCCGAGTGCCGCACCGTGGTCGCGGCAGGCGGGCGCATCCTGGTGACCGTGCTGACCAAGCGCATGGCCGAGGATCTGACCGACTATCTTACCGAGCACGGGGTCAAGGTGCGTTACCTGCATTCCGACATCGACACGCTGGAACGCATTGAGATTATTCGAGATCTGCGACTGGGCGTGTTCGATGTGCTGGTCGGCATCAACCTGCTGCGCGAGGGCCTGGACATCCCGGAATGCGCGCTGGTGGCGATCCTGGATGCCGACAAGGAAGGCTTCCTGCGCAGCCAGACCAGCCTGGTGCAGACCATCGGGCGCGCCGCCCGGAACATCGATGGCCGGGTCATCCTGTACGCCGACACCATGACCCGCAGCCTGCGCTACGCCATCGAGGAGACCGAGCGCCGGCGCAACAAGCAGCGGCAGTGGAACCTCGACCACGGCATCACCGCGATCGGCGTGAAGAAGCAGATCGGCCGCGTGCTGGAGAGCGTGTTCGAGCAGGACTACGTGACGGTGGCGCCGATCGCCGACAGCAAGCTGTCCAACCTCGTCGGCAAGGACCTCAAGGCGTCCATCGCCGAGCTGGAGCGGCGGATGCGGACCGCCGCCGCCGATTTGGAGTTCGAGGAGGCGGGGCGGCTGCGCGATGAAATCCGCCGGCTGGAGGCTCTGGACCTCGGACTGGAGCCCCCCCCGGTCGCCTCCGCCACGCTGCGGCCCAAGCGCGACCGCACGCCGGAGCCGTTGGGTCCCGGTGGCGGCGGCTACGATCCGGAGAAGCGACGCGGCGGTCGCGGCAAGCGGCGTGGGCCATGATCGCTGCGAGCATCCCGCGAGTGGCGCTGGTGACCGGCGGCGCGCGTCGCGTTGGACGGAGCATCGCGCTGGGGTTGGCCGAGGTCGGGTTTTCGGTGGCGATTCACTGCCGCCATAGCCTCGCCGAAGCGGAGGCCACGGCGCATGAGGTGGAGGCCAGTGGCGTGCGCAGCCTAGTGGTGCCGTGTGACCTGGCCGACGAGGCGGCGGTGCAGCGGCTGCTGCCGCGCGTGCAGGAGGCGCTCGGGCCGGTGGGCGTGCTGGTCAACAACGCCAGCACGTTCGAGCGCGACGAGGTGAGCGATGCCAGCCGCGCCAGTTGGGACGCGCACATGGAGGCCAACCTGCGGGCGCCGTTCGTGCTGATCCAGGCGTTTGCGCGGGCATTGCCGGAGGATGCCAGCGGCGTGGTGGTCAACCTGCTTGACGAGCGGGTGTGGTCGCCGACGCCGCACTTCGTGTCCTACACCATCAGCAAGGCTGCGCTGTGGGCGCTGACACAGACCATGGCGTTGGCCCTGGCGCCGCGCATCCGCGTCAACGGCGTCGGACCCGGCCCCACCCTGCCCAGCGCCCGGCAGACCCAGGCGCAGTTCGACCGGCAGGCCGCCTCGGTCCCGCTCGGCCATGGCACCAGCCCGGAGGAAGTGGCGCAAGCGGTGCTGGCGATCCTGGCGTTGCCGGCGATGACCGGGCAGATGCTGGCGCTCGACGGCGGTCAGCATCTGCAATGGGCGCCGTCCGGCGTTCACGCGCAGGAGGAATGATGCCTCACCCCAGCCTGGCGGACGCGGCGCGCGGCCTCCGCCACGTGTTCGTGCGCGACCTGCTGTTGCTCGCGCGCATCGGCGTCTATGCCAGCGAACAGGACGGCCCGCAGCGTATCCGGGTCAACGTCGACCTGGCGGTGCTCGATCCGGCTGCCGCCCTGCCGGACGGCGTCGGGTCCGACACGCTGGACCGGGTGGTCGATTACAGCCGCATCGTCGAGTCGGTGCGCGGCGTGGTCGCCGCCCAGCACGTGCAACTGGTCGAAACGCTTGCCGAACGGTTAGCCGCCGCCTGCATGGCTGACGAGCGTATCGTTTCAGCCCGTGTTCGGGTAGAAAAGCTTGACATCCTCCCGGACGGGGCAAGCGCGGGAGTCGAGGTCGAACGGCGGCGCGCGGAGTTGTCCACCACAGGCAAGTTCCGGTGAAATTACAACAACATGTCAGCTTCGAGACTATTGCGATCTCCATCTGAATAGATTTATGCAGCACAAACAGCAACTTCGTGATTTCACCTGCCGTTCGGCGGAATGCTCGAATCCGCAGTCTTCCGCCATTCGGGGCAGCTTGCGCGACGCACTATCAACAGACTTACCCACAGCCCCGGCCGCCATTGTTGAGAACTTGCGGCGGCTCGTCCGCATTCGCACAAGACAGCGCCGATGAGTGGGCCGGCGACTGCCGAAAAGGGTGTCGGCGTCATCGAGCGCGCCCTGGAGACGATGCCGCTGGTGCCGGGCGTGTACCGGATGCTCGATGCGGCGGGCGAGGCGCTCTATGTTGGGAAGGCTCGCAGCCTGCGCCGGCGGGTATACTCCTACACGCAAATCGGCCGCCTGCCGGAGCGGCTGCGGCGGATGGTCAGCGAGACGGTGGCGATGGAGATCGTCACCACCCACACCGAGGCCGAGGCGCTGCTGCTGGAGGCCAACCTCATCAAGCGGCTCAAGCCGCGCTTCAACATCGTGCTGCGCGACGACAAGTCGTATCCGTGGCTGCTGCTGACCGAGGACCATCCGTTCCCGCAGATCACCAAGCATCGCGGCGCGCGCACCCGCAAGGGCAGCTACTACGGCCCGTTCGCCTCGGTCTGGGCGGTGAACCAGACCGTGACCGCCATGCAGCGCGTGTTCCTGCTGCGCTCCTGCGCCGACACGGTGTTCGCCAACCGCAGCCGCCCTTGCCTGCTGCACCAAATCCGCCGTTGCTCCGCGCCCTGCGTCGGCCGGGTGACGCCGGACGAGTACGCTGGCCTGGTCGATCAGGCGAAGGGCTTCATGGCCGGCAAGCAGGCCAGCGTGCAGCGCGACATCGCCGCCGAGATGGAGCGCGCCGCCGAGGCGCTGGAGTTCGAGCGCGCGGCGGCGTTGCGTGACCGCATCCGCGGGCTGACGCACGTCCAGGGCAGCCACGGCGTCATCAATCCCGCCAGCCTGACCGACGCCGACGTCATCGCGGCCTGGCAGGCGGCGGGACAGACCTGCGTGCAGGTGTTCTTCGTGCGCGGTGGGCGCAACAACGGCAACCGCGCGTTCTACCCGATGCACGCCCGTGGCGAGGAGGCGCCGGAGGTGCTGGCCGCCTTCATCGCCCAGTTCTACGACGACAAGCCGCCGCCGCCGCTGCTGCTGCTGAGCCACGAGCTTGCCGAACAGGAGCTGATCGCCGAGGCGCTGAGCCTCAAGGCCGCCACCTTCGGCACCGGCCGCCGGGTCGAGGTCGCGGTGCCGCAGCGGGGCGAGAAGTTCGCGGTCGTGCAGCACGCGCTGACCAACGCCCGCGAGGCGATGGAGCGCCGGCTGGCCGAGACGGCTGGGCAGGCCAAGCTACTCGACGCCACCGCCGAGCTGTTCGCCCTGCCGGGGCCGCCGGAGCGGATCGAGGTCTACGACAACAGCCACATCATGGGCGCCAACGCCTATGGCGTGATGGTCGTGGCCGGGGCCGAGGGGTTCACCCGCCAGGCCTACCGCAAGTTCGCCATCCGCGGCCCGATCACCCCGGGCGACGACTTCGCCATGATGCGCGAGGTGCTGGAGCGGCGGTTCGGGCGCGCGCTGCGGGAGAACCCCGATCCGTCGCAGCCGCCGCCGGGCTGGCCCGACCTCGTGTTGATCGACGGCGGCGCCGGGCAGCTTTCGGCGGCGCGCGGCATCCTGGCCGACCTGGGCGTCACCGACGTGCCGCTGGTGGCCATCGCCAAGGGTCCCGACCGCGACGCCGGGCGCGAGTGGTTCCACATGGACGGCCGCACCAGCTTCCAACTGCCGCCGCGCGACCCGGTGCTGTATTTCCTGCAGCGCCTGCGCGACGAGGCGCATCGCTTCGCCATCTCCACCCACCGCGCCAGCCGCTCGAAGACGCTGGTGAGCAGCGAACTGGACGAGATCGCCGGGATCGGCCCAGGCCGCAAGCGCGCGCTGCTGAACCATTTCGGCTCAGCGCGCGGGGTGAAGCAGGCAGGATTGCTGGATCTGCTGGCCGCGCCGGGCATCAACAAGGAGATCGCCCAGCGGGTGTACGCCTATTTTCACCCTGGCGCCCGCGTGGAGGCTTCGTAGGGTGCGCTTGTGGCCGCAAGTGGGCCTCGCGCGAGAGGCTGACCCGGGCGTGTTTTCGGTCTAGGCTTGCAGAATGCTGTCCGACCTGCCCAACGTCCTCACCCTGTCGCGCATCGCCGCCATCCCGCTGCTGGTGGTGTTGGCGGCGTTGCGGACGCCGGTCGGCGACCTCGCCGCCTGCGTGGTGTTCAGCTTTGCGGCGATCACCGACTATTTCGATGGCAGGCTGGCCCGCAACCGGCGGCAAACCTCCGACATCGGCCGCATGATGGACCCCATCGCCGACAAGCTGCTGGTCGGCGCCACGCTGATGATGCTGGTCGGCACCGCACGTCTGCAGTTGTGGGGGCTATACCCCGCCATCGTCATCATGCTGCGCGAGATCATGGTGAGCGGGCTGCGCGAGTTCCTGGCCGGGGTGCGAATCGGCCTGCCGGTCACGCGGCTGGCGAAGTGGAAGACCGGGTTCCAGATGGGCGCGCTCGGCGGGCTGCTTGGCGGCGACGACACGGCGGCCCTGCTGCATATCTCCTGGTTTCCGGCCTCCACCATCGGCGCCGCGATGCTGTGGGTGGCGGCGCTGCTGACGCTGGTGACCGGCTGGGACTACCTGATCGCCGGTATGCGCCACGCCACCGCCGCCTCGCCCGGTCGTCGCGGCGCGGCGGTGCCGCCGCCCTGATGCCGCCCTGATGATGGTGGCAGCGTGCGCGTGATCGGGCTGACGGGGTGGTCGGGATCGGGCAAGACGACGCTGCTGGAGGCGATGCTGCCGTGGTTCGTGCGGCAAGGCATCTCGGTGTCGACGGTCAAGCACGCGCACCATGGCTTCGACATGGACCGCCCCGGCAAAGACAGCCATCGCCACCGTCTTGCCGGCGCGCGCGAGGTGTTGGTGGCGGGCGGCGACCGTTGGGCTCTGCTGGCCGAAACGCCGGACGGCCCGCCGCCGCTGTCCGCCCTGCTGGCGCGGCTTGCCCCGGTCGACCTGGTGCTGATCGAGGGGTTCAAGGCCGACTCGCATCCCAAGATCGAGGTGCATCGGCCCGCGCTGGGCAAGCCGCCTATCTGGCCGGGGCGGCCCGACGTCGTCGCCATCGCCACCGACACGGCGCCGGAAAGCCTGGACGATTGTGGCGGCCGGGCGGTTCTGGCGCTGTCCGAACCCGCGGAAATCGCCGCCTGGGCGTGGCGCTATCTCCGCACCGCAGCATAAACGCCGTGCCTGGAGCGCCCACACCTTGAGCAAGGGCGCTCGAACAGGCACATTAATGCAACGTCCGTGGCCGCGTTGGCCGGTTCGGCGCAACAAGGAAGTGACCCTATGCGGCGCTGCACCGCCCTCAAGCGCCTCCCCAGTCTGTTCGGGGCGGCGCTGCTACTGTCTGGATGCCATTACGCCAGCAGCCCGCTGGTCGGATTTCCCGGCTTCATTGGCGACACCCACACCTTTGCCAACAGCCCGAACAGCCCGCGCAACGGCATCGAGAACATCCGCCGCGCCTCCGGCCAAGCCGTGCCGATCGAGCCGCTGATGCCCGAACCCGGCAATGTCTGGCCGGGTCCGCCCACTGCGGAGCCGACTCTGGCCGACATGCAAAAACAGCAGAACCAAGAGAACCAGGCCCTAGACAACAAGCAAAACCAGAACCCTGGCCCGGCAACGCCGCATCGCCAGCCGCGTGGCAGTTCGACGCCGCCCGGCGCGGTGCAGACCCAGCCGTCGCCGCCGCCCAGCCCGCAGCCGTTCCAGCCCTCGTTCGGCGGTCCGGCGCCCGCTACCCTGCCGCCGCCGGTGATAAACACGCCAGGGGGGAGCCTGATCCCCAACAACTCGGTCGGCGGCTCGATCACCGCGACGCACCCCGGCGGCGGCACCAGCCTCGTCGTGCCCAACGGCAACGGCACCAGCACGGTGATCGGGCCGGACGGCGCCACATCGACGATACCGACTCCGCGATGAGCGCCAAACCTCTGCATCTGCTGTATTTTGCTTGGCTGCGCGAACGGGCCGGCACCGGCGAGGAGATGCTCGACCTGCCTGTCGGCGTGGCCGATGTCGGCGGCTTGCTCGATCATCTGCGGGTCCGGCACCCGACCGCGTTCGACAACGCGGCGTTGATCCGCTGCGCCGTGAACCAGGAGTTCGGCGACGCCGGCACCCCGATCCAACCAGGCGACGAGGTCGCGTTCTTCCCGCCGGTGACGGGTGGCTGAGGCGACGCCGACCACCGCCGGCGTCGTCGTGCGGGTGCAGGCGGCGGCGTTCGACGTGGGGCAGGAGATCGCGGCCTTGCTCGCCGGGCGCACCGACATCGGCGGCGTCGGCTGCTTCGTCGGCACGGTGCGCGACACCGCGGGCGGGCGGGCCATCGCCGCGATGACGCTGGAGCATTACCCCGGCATGACGGAGCGGGCGCTGGCCGCCATTGCCGACACCGCCATGGCGCGCTGGCCGCTGCTCGGCTGCACGCTGATCCACCGCGTCGGGCGCCTGCGGCCGGGCGAGGCGATCGTGCTGGTGCTCGCCGCCTCGCCGCATCGGCAGGCGGCGCTGGATGCCACCGCGTTCCTCATCGACTGGCTCAAGATACGCGCGCCGTTCTGGAAGAAGGAGGCCTTCGCCGACGGTGGCGAGGGCTGGGTCGACGCCCGCGAGCACGACGCGACCGCCGCATCGCGCTGGGGTTAACCACCGCTTCACTTATTCCGTCGAGACTTGCTTCGGTTCAGCACCGAGACCCGCGAATGACAGCCGACACACTCGACCAGCTTCTCGACGCCCTGGCCCGCCACCGGACCGGCGACATTGCCGGAGCCGGCGCGCAATGCCGGGCGGTGCTGACGCGCGAACAGCATCCGGCGGCGCTGCACCTGCTCGGCGTGATCGCCATGACTGCCAACCAACCGTTCGAGGCGCTGGCGCTGTTGCGGCGCGCGGCGGATCTGCGGCCGGCGGACAGCGACACGCGCTTGGCGCTCGGCAACGCGCTGGCCGCCACCGGCGAGACGGTTGCGGCGGTGGCGGCCTATCGGCGCGTGCTGTCGGACCAGCCGGGGCATCCGGCGGCGCTGGCCAACCTGTCGCAGGCGCTGCGTAGCCTGGGCGAGACGCAGGCGGCGCTGGAGGCGGCCCATGCGGCGGTCGCGGCGCTACCCGGATCGGCCAAGGCCCTGACGGCATTGGCGTTGGCGCTGCTGCAGGCGCGCCAGGCGGACCATGCCGAAGCCGCCGCCGATGCGGCCATTGCGGTTGATCCCAAGTTTGCCGAAGCCTGGATCGCCCGCGGCACCGCGCGCTCGGCGCTGCGGCGGAGCGCTGCCGCCATCGCCGACCTCGACCACGCGCTGACGCTCGATCCCGGCAACGCCGGCGCGCACCTCAACCTCGGCAACGCCCATCTGGACTGCGACAACGACGAGTTGGCCGAGCGGCACATCCGCCATGCCCTCACGCTCGACCCGTCGTTGGCCGAGGCTCACGCCAGCCTGGGTTTCCTGCTCACGACCCGCAACCTGCTGCCGGCCGCAATCGAGGCCTGCGACGCCGCCATCCGGCTGCGGCCGCGCTTTGCCCAGGCACGTTGGAACCGCAGCTTCGCTCATTTGCTGGCTGGTGATTTCGTGCGCGGCTGGGCCGACTACGAGTGGCGCAAGCAGAACTTCCCGGACGATTTCAGCCCGCTGCCCAGCGAGGAATGGCGCGGCGACTCGCTGGCCGGCCGGCATCTGCTGGTTCGTGCCGAGCAAGGGATGGGCGACACCATCCAGTTCCCCCGCTTCCTGCCGCTGCTGGTTGCGGCCGGAGCGAGGGTGACGCTGGCCTGCGCCACGCCGCTGATCCCGCTGTTGCGCCAGTTGCCGGTCACCGTGGTGGCGCGCGAGGATATGCCGCCGCCGCACGATGTCTGGGTCGACCAGATGAGCCTGCCGCGCCTGTTCGGCACCACGCCCGACACCATCCCCACCCCGGACCGCTATCTATCCGCGCAGGACCGGCCCGCGCAGGACCGGCCAAACGCGGACGGCGGCGGTGTCGGCATCGTCTGGGCCGGCAACCCCACTCACATCAACGACCGCCGCCGGTCGCTGCCGGGTTCCGCGCTGGCGGCGCTCGCGGCTGCTCCCGGCGTCGCCTGGGTCATCCTGCAGACCGGCCCGCGCGGCGCCGAGGCCAACGGCGTGCTCGGTATCGCCGACAATGCCACCGACCTCACCGACTTCGCGGCGACCGCCGCGATGATCGCCGGCCTCGACTTGGTCATAGCCTGCGACACCGCCGTGGCGCATCTGGCCGCCGCCATGGGCAAGCCGGTGTGGATCATGCTGCCCCATGCGCCCGACTGGCGCTGGATGCACAGCCGCGACGACTCGCCCTGGTACGGCTCGGCCCGCCTGTTCCGGCAGCCGGCCGCAGGCGACTGGGCGAGCGTCACGGCAGCCGTGGCGGGCGCGCTGGCCGAATGGCGCGCCACATTGCGACAGCGCGCGGCGTAGCAAGGCATTGCGCCCCGTCCCTGGCGTAGATCCGTGCAGAGGGTTGCCCAAATAGGCCGGGAGCCGGACAATCATACATCCGGCATCGGAGGCGAGGATGGCTGACGTGCCGCGCGTGGCCTGCATCGGCGAATGCATGGTCGAGTTGGTGGAGCGGCCGGACCTCACGCTGACGCGCGGCTTCGGCGGCGACACGCTGAACACCGCCATCTATCTGGCCCGGCTCGGGGTGGCGGTCGATTACGTCACCGCCGTTGGCGACGATCCGTTCAGCGACGCCATGCTCGCGGCGTGGCGGCGGGAGGGTGTCGGCACCGATTTCGTGCTGCGGGCGCCGGGACAACTGCCGGGCCTCTACATCATCCAGACCGACGCCGCCGGCGAGCGCCGCTTCTCGCATTGGCGCGACAGTGCGCCGGCGCGGCGGCTGCTCAGCCGGCCGGGCCACGAGCGCATTGCCGCCGGGCTGGAGCGGCACGCTTTGCTGTACCTGTCCGGCATCACGCTCTCGCTGTTCAGCCCCGCCGACCGCGAGCGGCTGTTCGACCTGCTGAGCGCGGCCCGCCGGCGTGGAGCGCGCGTGGCATTCGATACCAACTTCCGGGCGCGCGGCTGGCCCGACCTCGCGGTGGCGCGGGCCGTCTACGACCAGATGCTGTGGTCGAGCGACATCGTGTTCGCCGGTTGGGACGACTTGGCGCCCCTGCTTGGCAGCGATAAGCCTGCTGGCATGGTGGCATACCTACGCGCGTGCGGAGCCGCCGAGGCGTTGCTCAAGCTGCCGGACGCCACCTGCCACCTCGCCATCGAAGGCCCGGACCTGACGGTGGCGATCGAGACGGTGCCCGACGTCGTCGACACCACGGCGGCCGGCGACAGCTTCGCGGCGGGCTACCTCGCGGCTCGGCTGCAAGGGGCGGATATCGCGACCGCGGCCAGGACCGGCCACCGCCTCGCCGCCACCGTGATCCGTTACTCCGGCGCGATCATCCCGCTCGACCGGATGCCGCCGAGCCATCCATGACCACGATCTCGCCATGCCGCGCCTCGTCCGGCGAGCACAGCGCGACCAACTGCGGCGCGACGTCGCCGGGCCTGGCGAGTGCGGCGGGGTTCTCGCCCGGCATCGCCGCGGCCCGCAGCCGGGTCGCCACCACGCCGGGATCGAACAGGTTGACGCGCAGGCGGCTGGTGCGGGTCTCCGCCGCCCAGGTCAGCACAAGGTGCTCCAGCGCCGCCTTGGTCACCCCGTACATCGCCCAGTAGGCCGTCGGCGCCCGCGCGATGCGGTCGGTCACGAACACCGCGCGCCCGGCCGGGGCGGCCAGCAACAGCGGCGCGCATGTGCGGATCAGCCGGAGACCGGCGCCCAGATTGACCGCGACCGCCGCGGTCCAGTCGTCGTCCGCGATATGCGCCACCGGGGTGAGCCGGCCCAGCGTGGCGGCATTGCCGACCAGCACATCGAGCCGACCAAACCGCTCGAACAGGCTGGGTCCAAGCCGGTCCAGCGCTTCGCCGTCCTCGAGATCGAGCGGCAGCAACGTGGCGGCGCCGCCCGCCTCGCGGATTTCGTCGTCGAGTTCCGCCAGGCCGCCCTCGCTGCGGGCCGTGATGACGACATGGGCGCCCCGCCGGGCCAGCAACAGCGCCGTGGCAGCGCCGATGCCACGGCTGGCGCCGGTGACCAGCGCCACCTGCCCGGCCAGCGGACCGCTCATCGCAACGCGGACAGCAGGCTCAGTTGCCGCGTGTCGCTCTCGGTCATGTCGGGCAGCGAGATCGGGTATTCGCCGGTAAAGCAGGCGTCGCAGTATTTCGGCGCCGCCGCGTCGCGTCCTGGCTGGTTCAGCGCCCGGTACAGCCCGTCGCTGGACACGAACGCCAGCGAGTCGGCGCCGATCAGCGCCGCCATCTGCTCCACGTCATGCATCGCCGCCAGCAGCTTGCCGCGCTCCGGCGTGTCGATGCCGTAGAAGCAGGAGTGCGTGGTCGGCGGCGACGAGATCCGCATGTGGACCTCGGCCGCCCCGGCCTGGCGCACCATTTCCACGATCTTCTTGCTGGTGGTGCCGCGCACGATGCTGTCGTCGACCAGCACCACGCGCTTGCCTTCCAGCACCGAGCGGTTGGCCGAATGCTTCAGCTTCACGCCCAGGTGGCGGATGCTGTCGGTGGGCTCGATGAAGGTGCGCCCGACATAGTGGTTGCGGATGATGCCAAGCTCGAACGGCAACCCGGCCTCGCTCGCATAGCCCATCGCCGCCGGCACGCCGCTGTCCGGCACCGGCACCACCACGTCGGCCTCGACGTGGCTTTCGCGCGCCAGTTCGCGGCCGATGCGCTTGCGCGCGTCATAGACCGGCATTCCCTCGACGACCGAATCCGGGCGCGAGAAATACACGTATTCGAAGATGCAGAAGCGCGACGGCTTGCGTTCGAACGGGCGGATGCTGTGCACGCCCTGGTCGTTGATGACCACGATCTCGCCCGGCTCCACGTCGCGCACGAAGGTGGCGCCGGTGATGTCCAGCGCGCAGGTCTCGCTGACCAATATCCAGCCGCCGTTGTGCGAGTGCGCCTGGCTCTCGATGCGGCCCAGGATCAGCGGCCGCACGCCGAGCGGGTCGCGCACGCCCAGCAGCGTGTCGTTGGTGATGGCGATGAGCGAATAGGCGCCGACGACCTGCTTCAGCGCGTCGATCAGCCGGTCGACTACGGTGGAATACAGGCTGATGGCGATGAGGTGGATGAACACCTCGCTGTCGGTCGTGCTCTGGAACAGGCAGCCGCGGCGCACCAGGGCGCGGCGCAGGATGGTGGCGTTGGTGAGGTTGCCGTTGTGCGCCACCGCCAGGCCGCCGAACTCGAAATCGGCATACAACGGCTGCACGTTGCGCAGCACGGTGTCGCCGGTGGTGGCGTAGCGGTTGTGGCCGATGGCCGACATGCCGGGCAGCCCGGCCATCACCCGCGCGTCGCTGAAGTTGTCGCCGACCAGGCCGACGCCGCGATGGCTGCGGAAGATTTCGCCGTCGAACGAGGTGATGCCGGAGGCGGTCTGGCCGCGGTGCTGCAGCGCGTGCAGGCCCAGCGCTGTGACCGCGGCGGCATCGGTGCAGTTCCACACGCCGACGACGCCGCACTCCTCGTGCAGCTTGTCTTCCTCGCTGTCGTGCGGGTTGGTCGAAATCAGGTCGGCCATCGCGTCAACTCCCCCGCTGGCGATCAAGGCTTGCCAATGGCGTGCCCCGACGGCTGCGGCTGCAGCAGATTTTCGGCATTGGTCGCCGGACCGGCCGGCGGCGGACGCACGACAGGCCGGTAATCCGATGGCAGCAGCCCGGCCACCCATACCGCACCCGCATAGGCATATGGCACTGTGCGGGCCTGGGTCAAAGCGTCGGGCCATCGATCGGGGCTCGCCAGCATCCCAAGACCTATGTATGCGGCGATGACCAGCACTGCGCCGCGCAGCATTCCGAACAACGTGCCCAGCGTGCGGTCCACGCCGCCCATCACCGAGGCCCGTACTACGCCGCCAACCAGTCCGGCCACGACCGATAGCACCACCAGCACCACCACGAACACCACCAGGAAGGCTGCGGGGCCAGCCAGCTCCGGGTGGCCGATCCAGCTGCGGAACTGCGGCTGCAGCGTCGGGAACAGCGACCATGCCGCGAACAGCGCGCCGAGCCATGCGGCAACGGCGAGCGCCTCGCGGACGAAGCCACGCAGGAAGGCGAGCAGCCCCGAGACGATGATGACGGCGATGACGAAGACGTCGACCCAGTTCAAGCGGCAGCCCTTCTCGCCCGACAACAGCCAGCGTCCTATATCCCCGCGGCGGATGTCGTGCCAGTTCTGGAGCCGGCGGCCTTGGCGCTGTCCGACCGCTCCTTGCCCCCGGTGAAACGCGCCACAAGGTCGGAAAGATGGCCTATCTCGTGCAGCGCCATGCCGTCGGGAGCCGCCAACGGGCGGTTGCCGCGGGCCACCCGGCGCGGCAGGCAGGCGGCGGAAAAGCCCAGTTTGTGCGCCTCCTTCAGCCGCGCCTCGGCCTGCGCCACCTGGCGGATCTCTCCGGACAAGCCGACCTCGCCGAAATAGACCGTGCCGGGGTCGGTCGGCTGGTCAGACGCCGCCGAGGCGATTGCCGCCGCCACCGCCAGGTCAGCCGCCGGCTCGCCGATGCGCAGGCCGCCGGCGACGTTGAGCCAGACATCGGTGGCGCCGAGTCGCAGGCCGCAGCGCGTCTCCAGCACCGCCAGCAGCATCGACAGCCGCGCGCCGTCCCAGCCGATCACCGAGCGGCGCGGCGAGCCGCCGGGGTTGGCCGCCAGCAGCGCCTGGATTTCGACCAGCACCGGCCGGCTTCCCTCCAACCCCGCGAACACCGCGCTGCCGGAGATGTTGCCGCGGCGTTCAGCGAGGAACAGCGCCGACGGGTTGGCGACCTCGGCGAGGCCGCGGTCGGTCATCTCGAACACGCCGATCTCGTCGGTGGCGCCGAAGCGGTTCTTCACGCCGCGCAGGATGCGGAACTGGTGGCCGCGGTCGCCCTCGAAATACAGCACCGCGTCGACCATGTGCTCCAGCACGCGGGGGCCGGCGATGGCGCCCTCCTTGGTGACGTGGCCGACCAGCACCACCGCGAAGTTGCGCGTCTTGGCGGCGCGGATCAGTTCGAAGCTGCACGCGCGCACCTGGCTCACCGTGCCGGGCGCGCTGTCGATGCTGTCGAGCCACATGGTCTGGATGCTGTCGATGATGACCAGCGCCGCCTCGTGCTCGTGCTCCAGCGTGGCCACGATGTCGCGCAGGTTGATGGCGGCGGCGAGTTCCAGCCGGGCATCGGACAGGCCGAGGCGGCGCGCGCGCAACCGCACCTGCTCGATCGCCTCCTCGCCCGAGATGTACAGAACCCGCTTGCCGGTGCGCGCCATGGCGGCGGCGGCCTGCAGCAGCAGGGTGGACTTGCCGATGCCGGGGTCGCCCGCCAGCAGCACCGCCGACCCCGCGACCAACCCGCCGCCCAGCACGCGGTCGAGTTCGGCGATGTCGGTGGCGGCGCGCGGCGGCGGCTCGGTGCTGCCGGCGAGGTCGACGAACTTGATCTTCGCCGACTTGGCCGCCCGCGACGGGGTGATGCCGGGGGTGGCCGAGGGCGCCGCCTCCTCGACGATGGTGTTCCACTCGCCGCAGGTCTCGCAGCGCCCGGCCCATTTCGAGGTCACGGCGCCACAGGATTGGCAGACGAAGCGGGCTACAGGCTTGGCGATAACGAGGGCTCCGAGTCGGGAATCAGCCGGCGCCCCCGGCTATAGATCGGTTTCGGGCATGGCGGGCGGAAAACTGTCCCGCCCTCCCTGCTTCGCTCAGGTGCGGCCGTGGTCGCGGTAGTGATGGCCCCCGCCGGCATTGTCGCCGCCGGCGTCCTTCATGGGGTCGGGCCGCGACTCCGGCTTGCCGCCGCCGGACTTGTGGCCGTGCTCCTGGTGGTTCTTGCCGGGATGCTCCTTGTCCTGGTGGCTGCTGCCGGGGCCGCCGAAGCGTCCGGTGTGTTCGTTCTTGTCGGGCATTTCTGGTCCCCTCGGTGGAGCGACGATAACCGGCGGCGCGCGGGTCGGTTCCCGTCCGAGGCGGGTCGTTCCAGGCGGAAATCAATCAGGCATCTCTTGATCGAAACAGATCTCGCCTGATATCTTTCAGTCATGGACGTCACACCCGAACAGATCCGGGCAGCTCGGGCGCTGCTACGCCTTGAGCAAGCCGAACTCGCCCGCCGCGCTCATGTTTCCGTCGTCACCATCCGTCGCCTCGAAGGGCCGGATGGAAGCGAGCGGGTCCTGCCCGCCACCTTCAACGGTGTCCGAATGGCCTTGGAGCAGGTCGGGGCGGAGTTCATTCCGGATGGTGTCCGCCGCCGTCGCGTCGGCCAGCCGGACACCGACACTCTCTACGACGATCTCCGTGCCATCAGCCTGCTCAGCGCCGCACGGTTGCAGGGACGCGAGGCGTTGACCGAGGCCGATCTGTATGACGAGAACGGCCTGCCGGCGTGATCGCCGTCGATAGCTCGGCGCTGATCGCCATTCTGCGCCGCGAGCCGGAGGCGGACAGCTTCCTACGAGTCATCGCAGGGGCCGACCGCTGCCTGCTGTCGTCGGTGAGCCTGTTGGAGACCAGCATGGTGCTGGCCGGGCGCACCGGCGATGCCGCGGCCTGGGCCGAACTCGATGCGCTGATTGCGCGAGCGGCGATGCAGGTGGTGGCGCAGGATGCCGAACTGGCCGAGGAAGCGAGAGGAGCCTTCCTGCGCTATGGCAAAGGGCACCATCCTGCCGGGCTCAACCTTGGTGACTGCGCGTCCTACGCGCTTGCCAAAACTTGCAGCATATCGCTGCTGTTCAAAGGCAATGATTTTCCGAAAACCGATCTGATGGCGGCCATCTGAGAGCGACACAGTTTTCACTGCCTAAGATCCCACCTACCGCCGCAACTCCATCTGGATCGGCCCCTCGCGCCGGCCATGCGTGAACTGGTCGACCATCGCATTCCCGCTGTCCATCAGCGAGCCGGCCGGGCCGGTCCAGATCAGCCGGCCGCGGAACAGCATCGCCGCCTGGTCACCGATGCGCCGCGCGCTCGGCATGTCGTGGGTGATGGCGATGGCGGTGCTGCCGAGGCGCTTCACGCAGTCCACGATCAGCCCGTCGATGACCGCGCCCATGATCGGGTCGAGGCCGGTGGTCGGCTCGTCGAAGAACATGATGTCCGGCTGCGAGGCGATGGCGCGGGCCAGCGCCACCCGCTTCTGCATTCCGCCCGACAACTCGGCCGGCGACATCGCGCCCACGCTCTCGGCCAGGCCCACCTGCGCCAGCACCTCGGCGGCGCGGCCATGGGCGGCGGCGCGGGTGAGCTTGCCCTGGGCGAGCGCCCCGAAGCAGACGTTCTCCCAGACCGGCAGGCTGTCGAACAGCGCGCCGTTCTGGAACAGCATCCCGATCCTCGCCCGCGCCGTCTCGCGGGCGGCACGGTCGGCGCGGAGGATGTCGCGGCCGTCGATCTCGATGCTGCCGGCGTCCGGCTCGATCAGCCCCAGGATGCACTTCAGCAGCACCGATTTGCCGGACCCGGACCCGCCGATCACCACCAGCGAGCTGGCCGCCGGCACGTCTAGGTCGATGCCGTCGAGCACCAGCTTGTCGCCGAAGCTCTTGTGCAGGCCACGGATGCGGATCGCGGCGGTCATTGCGCGAAGAACAGCTCGGTCAGCACGTAGTCGAGCGCCAGGATCAGCACCGAGGCGGTGACCACGGCCGATGTGGTGGCCGCTCCCACGCCCTGCGCGCCGCCACGGCTGTTGTAGCCGTTGTAGCAGCCCATCAGCGTAATCAGCAGCCCGAACACCGCCGCCTTGACCAGGCCGCTCACCACGTCGTCGGTGTGGATGAAGTTGATGGTGTTGGCGAGGTAGATCCTGCTGTTGAAGCCGAGCTTGACGGTGGCGATGATGAAGCCGCCGAGCACGCCCAGGATATCGGCTACCACCACCAGCAGCGGCAACGCGATCACCCCGGCCAGCAGCCGTGGCGTCACCAGGTATTTCATCGGGTTGGTGGACAGCGTGGAGAGCGCGTCGATCTGGTCGGTGACGCGCATGGTGCCGATCTCGGCCGCCATCGCCGCGCCCACGCGCCCGGCGACCATCAGCCCGGCCAGCACCGGACCCAGTTCGCGGGTCACCGACAGCACCACCAGGCTGGCCACCGCACTCTCGGCCGAGAAGCGGGCGAGGCCGGTGGAGGATTGCAGCGCCAGCACCATGCCGGTGAAGATCGCCGTCAGCGCCACCACCGGCAGGCTGAAGAAGCCGATCTCGATCATCGCGCGGCCGAACATGCGGCCGTAGAACGGCGGGCGGAACACATGCGACAGGCCAGCGACCCCGAACAGCGCCACCCGGCCCGCCACCGCCATCGCGCCCAGCACGCCGCGCCCGACCGTGGCCACGAAGTCCTGCACCGGGGCCGCGTCCGACGCCGGTTGCTCCGCCGCCGGCTGCTTTGCTATGGGCTTCAATTCCAAAACGGCCTCAATTCACATACACGCGCCGGTAGCGGCGGCCGAGCGAGGTCAGGATCTCGTAGGGGATGGTCCCCGCCTCGGCCGCGACCTGTTCCAGCGTATGCCCCGGCCCGATGAGTTCCAGCAGGCTGCCCGCCGCAATCGCCGGGTGGTCGGTGATGTCGTAGGTGGTGAGGTCCATGGAGACACGCCCTACCAGCGGCACCGCCCTGCCGTCAAAGCTGGCGTGGCCGCGGCCCGAGAGCGCCACCGGCCAACCGTCGGCGTAGCCCACCCCCAGCACCGCGATCCGGCTCGGCCGCGCCGCGCGCCACATGGCGTTGTAGCCCACCGTATCGCCCGCGGCGACGCCGCGCACCTGCAGCACCTGCGCCTGCAGCCGCGCCACCGGACGCAACGGGTGCGGCTGTTGCGGCGTCGGGTTCACGCCCATCAGCGCCGCTCCCGGCCGGGCCAGGTCGCTGGCGAAGTCCGGTCCCAGGAACAGGCCCGAGGAGTTGGCGAGGCTGGTCGGCGCCGGCGGCAACATGGCGCGCGCCGCCTCGAAGCGGCGTCGCTGCCGCGGGTTGAGCGGATCATCGGGCCACTCCGCCGAAACCAGATGGGTCATTGTATAAAGTATGTCGATGCCGGCGAGCCGGCCGGGATCGGTGCGCAGCGCCGCCACCTCGAACGCCTCCAGGCCCAGCCGGGACATGCCGGAGTCGACGTGCAGCAGCGCCGGCAACGATTGTCCTTGCGCTCGCGCCAACGTCGTCCAGCGGTCGATCTCGTCCAGGCTCCCGAGCACCGGCGCGATGCCGGCAGCGGCGAACGCCGCCTCGTCACCGCGCGGCAAGCCGTTCAGCACCGCCAGCATCGCCCCTGGCAACGCAGCCCGCAGCGCCATCGCTTCGCCAAGGTGCGCCACGAAGAAGTGCCGGCAACCGGCTGTCAACAAACGCCTGGCGATTGGCTCGGCGCCCAGTCCGTAGCCGTCCGCCTTGACCACCGCCGCGGTGGCGCCCGGAGCATGGCGCGCCGCCAACGCCCGCCAGTTTGCCTCGATCGCCCCGAGGTCGATGGTGAGGGTGGCAAGCTCAGTCAGCGTCTTGCCCGCTGTGGTGCAGGTCGAGGTCGGCGAAGCGGGTGAACTCGCCCTCGAAGAACAGGTCGAGCTTGCCGGTCGGGCCGTGCCGCTGCTTCTCGATCAGCAGCTCGGCGCGGTTGTGCACGCTTTCCATGTCGCGCTGCCACTTCTCGACCGCGCCGTGATACTTGTCGTCGCTGTCGAAACCCAACTGCTTGGGTTCGCGCTGCGACAAATAGTACTCGTCACGGTAGACGAACATCACCACGTCGGCGTCCTGCTCGATGCTGCCGGATTCGCGCAGGTCGGACAGTTGCGGCCGCTTGTCCTCACGGCTCTCGACCGCCCGCGACAACTGCGACAGGGCGATCACCGGCACCGCCAGCTCCTTGGCGATGGCCTTGAGGCCCTGGGTGATCATGCTGATCTCCAGCACCCGGCTCTCCGGCTTGGTGCCGGCGCTGGGACGCATCAACTGGAGGTAGTCGACGATCACCAGCGCCAGGCCCTTGGTGCGCTTCAGCCGGCGGCAGCGGGTCCGCAGCGCCGACAGGGTGATCGCCGGCGTGTCGTCGATGTGCAGCGGGATGCCGCCGATCTCGCGGCTGACCTGCACGAAGCGGTCGAAGTCCTTCTGCCCGATGTCGCCGCGCCGGATGCGGTCGGCGGAGATGCGCGCCTCCTCGGCCAGCAGGCGGGTCGCCAACTGCTCGGCGCTCATCTCCAGCGAGAAGATCGCGACGCTGGCCTTGGCGACGCCGTTCGGATCGGCCGCCCGTGCCTCGGCCAGCAGCGAGCGGGCGGCGCCGAAGGCGATCTTGGTCGCCAGCGCGGTCTTGCCCATGCCCGGCCGCCCCGCCAGGATCAGCAGGTCGGACGGGTGCAGGCCGCCGGTCTTCTTGTCGAGGTCGCGCAGGCCGGTGGACAGGCCGGAGACGTGGCCGGCGCGGTGGAAGGCGCGTTCGGCGGTCAGGATCGCGCCGCTCAGCGCATTCTCGAAGGTGACGAAACCGCCCTGGTTCGGCCCGCGCGAGGCGAGGTCGAACAGCGACTGCTCGGCCGCCTCGACCTGCGCCGTCCCATCCAGCACCGGGCCGCCCGGCTCGGCCGCCGCGCCGAACGCGTTGTTCACCACCGTCTCGCCGATGTCGATCAACTGCCGGCGCAGCCAGGCGTCGTGGATGGCGCGGCCGTACTCGCCGGCGTTGATGATGCCGACCATCGCCGACAGCAGTTGCGCCAAATAGGCGGTGCCGCCGACCTCGTCGAGCACGCCGGCGTGCTCGAACTCGCCCTTCAGCGTCACCACGTCGGCCAGTTGCCCGTTGTCCACGCGGCGCTGGATGGAGGTGAAGATGCGGCCGTGGATCGGGTCCACGAAATGCTCCGGCGCCAGGAACTCGGCGACCCGCTCGTAGGCCTTGTTGTTGGCAAGCAGCGCGCCGAGCAGCGCCTGCTCGGCCTGCTCGTTGGACGGCGGGCGGCGCTGCGACAGACCCAGCAGGGGCGCGTCGAGCAGGGCGGGGTGACCGGGGCGGTTGGGATACGTGTTCATGGGTGACGCCAACATAACCCCTCGGCCAGTCGACGCCACGCGGACAGCCTGTGGATAACTCAATCTAGCGGGGATGAATTATCATTGGCCTCCCCGCGTGGCCTATCTGTCTCAAGCCGAGTGCCTCAAGCCAAATGCCCCGACCCCAGCCAGCTAAGCCGTCTGCAGGTGGCGGACGGCCGCCTGCTGCTCCGCGGCTCCCATGTAGTCCCGGGTCGTCGGCAGCGCGTAGACGTCGCGCGTCAACTGGATCTGGAAGTTCACATGCCCTTGGCGACGGAACGCCAGCTCCGATCCCGCCAGGTAGAACTCGAACATACGGCAGAACTTCTCGTCGTACATGGCCGAGATGGTGTCGCGGTTGGCGGCGAACCGGCGGCGCCAGTGGCGGATCGTCTCGGCGTAATGCAGCCGCAGCACCTCGATATCGGTTGTGACCAGTCCCGCCTTCTCGACCGCCGGCAGCACCTCGGACAGCGCCGGGCTGTAGCCGCCGGGGAAGATGTATTTGGTGAACCACGGATTTGTGACACCCGGACCATCGGTACGCCCGATGGTGTGCAGCAGCATCAGGCCATCGGGCGCCAGGCAGCGCTTCACGACGTCGAAGAACTGGCGGTAGTGGTTGACGCCGACATGCTCGAACATGCCGACCGACACGATGCGGTCGAAACGGCGGTGCAGCGAGCGGTAGTCGAGCAGCTCGAAGGTGACCCGGTCGGACAACCCTTCCGCCGCCGCCCGCGCCCGCGCCTCGGTCAACTGCTCGGTCGAGAGGGTGATGCCAGTGACGCGGGCGCCGTACTCGCGGGCCAGCGTGAGCGCCATGCCGCCCCAGCCGCAGCCGATGTCGAGCACCTCGAGGTCGGGACGGTCGAGCCGCAGCTTGGCCGCGATATGCCGCTTCTTGGCGACCTGCGCCTCGTCCAGCGTCTCGTCGCCGCGCGCGAAGTAGGCGCACGAATATTGCCGGTCGCGGTCTAGGAACAGGCTGTACAACCGGCCATTGAGGTCGTAGTGGTGCGCCACGTTGCGCTGTGACCGGCCGGCCGGGTTGAACTGAGCCAGGCGGCGCACCGACCGCGCGGCTGTGGCGCGCAGGGCAAGAATCGGCTGCGACGAGGTTTCCGCCGAGCTGTTGGTCATGAACACGTCGAGCAGGTCGAAGATGCTGCAGTCGATCGGCTGGACGCCGCCATCCATGTAGGCCTCACCCATCGCCAGCGACGGGCTCAGCACGATCCGGCGGATAGTGCGTGCGTCGCGTAAGGCGACCAGCGCCTCGGGTCCAGGTTCGCCGGTGTAGGTGGACAGACTGCCGTCGGGCCAACGAATGGTGAGTCGCCCAAGCACGATATATCTGCGGATAAGATGATCGAGAGCGGCCTGCATTCCAACCTCCGGAATTGACGCCTTGCAAGCAAAGCCGCAAATCCGAAGGTGGACAAGAGTTCACAGAACAATAACAGGATGGGCTGGTTCCCAAAATGCGCGTGGCCGGGCGCGTGCCCGGCCATGTCATCGTAATTCCAGCCTCTAAGGCGGCAGCGAAGTCAGGCTTCCTCGGGCGCCTCGGCGGCGGCGTCGAACACCGACTCCGCGGCGTCCTCGTCGGCTTCGTCCGCCTCGCGGCCAACGCGCTCGCCGCGGGCCTGACGCTCGGCCTCCTCGACGCTGCGGGCGACGTTCACCATCACCGGCAGCGACACCTCGGGGTGCAGCACGACGCGGATGTTGCTGAGGCCCAGCGTCTTGATCGGATGCGCCAGGATCACCTGCGAGCGTTCGATGGTGAGGCCGCCGGCGGCGCAGCCGTCGGCAATGTCCCGCGACGAGACGCTGCCGTACAACGCGCCGGAGTCACCGGCCGAGCGGATGATGACGACCGACAGGCCAGACATCCGCTCCGCCAGGCGCTCGGCCTCCTCGCGCCGCTTCAGGTTCAGCGCCACGAGCTGCACCTTTTGCTGCTCGAAATTGGCGCGGTTTTCCTTGTTCGCCCGCAGCGCCTTCTTTTGCGGCAGCAGGAAGTTGCGCGCGAAGCCGGGCTTGACCCGGACCACGTCGCCCATCTGCCCTAGCTTGTCGACGCGCTGGAGCAGGATCAGTTCTACGGCGGCCATGTGGGTATGCTCCGATCAGGCTAGGATGTACGGCAGCAAAGCCAGGAAGCGGGCGCGCTTGATCGCCTGCGCCAGCTCGCGCTGCTTCTTCGCCGAAACCGCGGTGATGCGGCTCGGCACGATCTTGCCGCGCTCGCTCAGGAAGCGGGACAGCAGGCGGACGTCCTTGTAGTCGATCTTCGGCGCGTGCGGGCCGGAGAACGGGCAGGACTTGCGGCGGCGATAAAACGGCCGGCGGGCGCCGGCGGCGGCGCGGCGGTCGGACGGTTGCGGGGTGGTTGCTTCGGACATGGGATGCTCCTGGGTCCGGGTTATTCTTCGAGGCCGCGGAAGCCGCCGTCGCGTTCGCCGCCACGGAAGCCGCCTTCGCGCTCGCCGCCGCCATCGCCGTCACGGGCGCGGAACTCCTCGCGGTCGTCGTAGCCGCGCTTGCGTCCGCTGTCGAAGCGGCCGGCCGGCTTGGGGCCGCGGAAGCCGCGCTCGCGGTCGTCGGACTTGCGCGACAGGATGGCGCTCGGCGCCTCCTCGATCTCGTCGACGCGGATGGTCATGAACCGCAGCACGTCCTCGTTGAGGCCGAGCTGGCGCTCCATCTCGTTCATCGAGGCGGGCTTCGCGTCGAGGCCGAGGAGCATGTAGTGCCCCTTGCGATTCTTCTTGATGCGGTAGGCGAGGCTGCGCAGGCCCCAGTACTCGCGCTTCTTGACTTCGCCGCCCTCGGGCTCGAACTGCGCCGCGATAATATCGGCGATGCCCTCGACCTGCTGTTGCGTGACGTCGTTGCGTGCGATGAGCACGCATTCATATAGCGGCATGTGGTCCCCTCTGGCTTGTCTCCGCTCCGGGTCAGGGACCCCACGCCACCATGGCGCGTGAGCATAGCCGGGGAATGCCAATCCCCCGGCAGGGAAGCGGCGGCTTATACACCGCAACGGCGCGCGCACAAGGGGCGTCGACGCGGGTAGTCAGAGCGGCACCCCGACCGGGTGGCCGTGCAGGATAATATCCAGGCCGCTCATAATGGCATCGGCGTTATCGGCTGCGGACGCTACGCGATCGGCCAGCATTGTCATGGGAACGGCACTCATGTCGAGAATCCGTACCCGATGTTCGACATCTTGGATGGTGAGGCGCGGAGCTAAAACGTCCACATCGCCTCGTAGAGGCAACGTGACGGGTGCCACAATCCGGCTTGCCGCAGGGATATCATGGTGTTGAAGAATGAGAAGATATGGGCTGCGAAAGCCTCGGATACGGTGCCGCACGATGTCCAGCCAGCGCGGGCTACTCGGCGGCATCGACGCCTGCCCTCACCGCCTCTCCAAGACTTCCGTACTCGGCGAGATATAGGTCATGCACTCGGCAGGCCTGAAGGATCTCGGCATCCAGCTTTTCACGAGCGCGGCGAGCCAATGCCCCGGCAACCGCTTCCTCGGCCAATGCCGACAAGTTCAGTCCCGCAGACCGTGCCTGAACCACCAAGTCGCTGTTCAGTGTAAGATTGACTGGGCGCTTGGTCGCTCGAAGGTCGTAGAGTTGCATGTGCATAGCATCCGCGTGTTGATGCGCATGACTATCCTATTTTGTATGCACATTCAAGGCATGAACGCGGCAGCGTGCCGGGCGATGGCGCCTGCGGTCGTCAGCCATAGGCGGTCCCGCCGATCCGCGATATGCCGCAACGCCCGGCGCAGTTGGCGCAGGCGGAACGGCTGGCCCACGATGTAGGGGTGCAGCGCGATGCCCATGACCAGCGGGCCGCCGGCGGACTGCTCCAGCATCTCGTCGAATTGGTCGACGATCATGTCGGCGAACTGCGCGGCCCCGTCGCCGCGCGCCACGATCGCCGGGATGTCGTTGATCTCCTGCGGATACGGCACCGCCATGATGCGCCCGCCGCCACGGGTGCGCAGCCACACCGGCTGGTCGTCCATGCACCAGTCGAGCAGGTACTGGTAGCCCGCCTCGGCCAGCAAATCGGGCGTCGCGGCACTCTCCGAGATCCATGGGCCGAGCCAGCCGGCGGGCGCGGCGCCCTCGGCGGCGGCAAGGCGGGCGGTCGCCTCGTCGATCAGCGCCCGCTCCGCCGTCTCGGGCAGCGTGCCCTGGCGCTCGCTGTTGCTGTGGCCATGCGCCACCACCTCGTCGCCGCGCCGCCGCACCGCGTCCATCACCGCCGGGCAATGGTCGTAGACGCTGCTGTTGGCGATGACCGAGAGCGGCCAGCCGAGTTCGCAAAACAGGTCCAACAGCCGCCACACGCCGATTCGGTTGCCGTAGTCGCGCCAGGCATAGTTGAGCACGTCGGGCTGCGGCCCAGCCGGCGCCAGTTCCGCGCCCAACCCCTCGCCCCAGGCGAAATGCTCCAGGTTGAGGCCGACGTAGACCGCCAGCCGCGCGCCGCCGGGCCAGTCGTAGACGGCACGGCCCGCAATCGGCAGATAGTCGTAACGGCCATGGTGCGGGAGCGCTGCCATGCGCCTCAGCCCGGCCCAGGCGGACGCGCGGCCGGGGCAACCACCGCCGCCATCGCCTCAGCCAGCGCCAGCAGCCAGGCGTCGCGGTCGACCTCGGCGGTGACGTGCAAGCCGATCGGCAACCCGCCTCGCGACATGCCGCACGGCAGCGACACGGCGGGGCAGCCGGTGAGGTTGGCGGCGGCGGAGAACAGCATCTCGTCCGAGATACCTCCCTCATCCATCACCGGGTCCTCGACCGGCGCCACATACGGCACGGTCGGCGACAGCACCGCGTCGATCTGCTCGAACAAGGCGGCAAAGGCGGCGCGCAGCCGCACCCGCAGCCGCTCCGCCCGCACATACGCCACCGCCGGCACCGCGAACCCAGCCTCGATCTGCGCCCGCGTGATGGAGCCGAACGCATCGGGCGCGCTGGCGAGGCGGTCGGCGTGGACCACCGCGGCCTCGGGCCCCAGCAGCGCCATCAGCGCCTCGGACGCGAGATCGAGCTCCGGCACCGCAACCTCGACCAGCACCGCCCCGGCCGCCTGCAGCCGCGCGCAGGCCGCGGCGAACGCCTCGCGCACGTCGGCGGTCACGCAGGCGGCATCGCGTTGCGCCGGCACGATGCCCAGGCGCACGCCGCGCAGATCCAACGCGCCGAGACCGAACTCGCGGTCGGTCATGGCATTCAGCAGCAGCATCGCGTCGCTGGCGCTTCGGGCCAGCGGTCCGGCATAGTCGAGCGACCAGGACAGCGGCAGGCAGCCCTCCAGGCTGACCAGGCCGTAGGTCGGCTTCAGGCCGACGATGCCGCAATAGGCCGCCGGGATGCGGATCGAGCCGCCGGTGTCGGTGCCGACCGCCGCATAGCACAAGCCGGCCGCGACCGCCGCCGCCGAGCCGCCGCTCGACCCGCCGGAGGTGCGGCCGGGATCGTGCGGGTTGTTGGTCTGGCCGACATCGGGATGCACCGCGCCATAGGCGAACTCCAGCATGTTGGTCTTGGCCAGCAGCACCGCCCCGTCGCGGCGCAGGGCGGCCACCAGGGCGGCGTCCTTGGCCGGATGCTCGGTGAAGGCCGCGTGGGCGCCGAACCGGGTCGGGCTGCCGGCCACCGCGAACAGGTCCTTCACCATGACCGGCACGCCGTGTAGCGGGCCGCGGTCGAACCCCTGCCCCAGCTCCCGCTCGGCCGTCGTCGCCGCCGCCAGCGCCGTCTCGGTCAGCACGGTGGCGATGGCGTTGAGCCGCGGCTCGGCTTCTGCCACCCGCTCCAGGCACAGGCGGGTGACCTCGACCGGCGAGAGCGTGCGGTCCCGGTAGCGGCGGCCAAGCTCGTCGATCGACAGGAAGGCGATGTCACTGCTCATCCGCGATGCTCCTGATGGCGCGCGTCACGCGGCGACGGCGCGCTCGTCTTCCATGGCCGCCACATGGCAGGCGGCGAGCCGGCCGTCCAGCAGCGGCGCCAGCGGCGGGCGCACCGTGCGGCACACCGCGATGACTTCCGGGCAGCGCGGATGGAACGGGCAGCCGGGCGGCGGGTTGACCGGGCTCGGCAACTCGCCATGCACCGCCTCGACGGTGTTGCGCCGCGCGGGATCGACTTCCGGGGCCGCCGCCAGCAGCGCCTTGGCATACGGGTGGCGCGGGCGGGTGAACAGCGCCTCGGTCTCCGCCAGCTCGACGACCCGGCCGAGGTACATCACCGCAACCCGGTGCGAGAGGTGGCGCACCAGCCTTAGGTCATGGGCGATGAACAGCACCGTCAGGTGCAGCCGCTGCTGCAGCTCCAGCAGCAGGTTGACCATCTGCGCCTGCACCGACACGTCCAGCGCGGACACCAGCTCGTCGGCGATCAGGCAATCGGGTTCCAGCGCCAGCGCCCGCGCGATGCCGATGCGCTGGCGCTGGCCGCCGCTGAACTCGTGCGGCCGGCGGTCGGCGGCCTCGCGCGGCAGGCGCACGATGTCCATCAGCTCGGCGATGCGGCCCTCGATCTCGCGCCTCGGCCGCATCCGGTGCACGCTCAGCGCCTCGGACAGGATGGCGCGCACCGTCATGCGCGGGTTCAGCGAGCCGTATGGGTCCTGGAACACCATCTGCGCGCGCCGGTTGTAGGCGCGCAGGCCGGACCCATGCAGCCGCACCACGTCGAAGCCGTCGAAGTCGATGCTGCCGGAGTCGACCGGCTGCAACCGCACCAGGCAGCGCGCCAGGGTGGACTTGCCGCAGCCGCTCTCGCCGACGATGCCCAGCGTCTCCCCGCGTCGCACCGCGAGGTCGACCTGCGACAGGGCGTGGACCCTCGGCCGCGGCGTCCCGCGCAGCGCGTCGACCAGCGAGCGGCGCAGCGGGAAGGTCTTGCTGAGCTGCTCCACCACGAGCAGCGCCGCCTCGCCCCTGCCGTGCAAGGGATGGGCGTGCGCGGGATGCTCCAGCGCCGCCGCTGGCTGAGGCGTCGCCTTGGCGCGCTCGACCTCGGCCCAATGGACGCAGGCGGAGAAATGCCCGGAGGTCAGTTCCAGCAGCGGCGGCCGGCCCTCGCCGCAGGCGGCGGTGGCGAAGCCGCAGCGCGGCACGAACGGGCAGGTCTCGCCGGCGCTGCCGGGCCGTGGCGGCGCGCCGCCGATCGGGCGCAACGGCTGCCGGGCCTGCTGCGCGTCGGGCACCGATTGCAGCAGGCCGAGCGTGTAGGCGTGCGCGGGAGCGGCGAACACCGTCGGCACTGTGCCGATCTCGGCCACCCGCCCGGCATACATCACCGCCACCCGCTCGCAGCTCTGCGCCACCACGCCGAGGTCGTGGGTGACCAGGATCACCGCCATGCCGAGCGTCTCGCGCAAGCGCAGCAGCAGCTTCAGGATCTGGTCTTGGATGGTGACGTCGAGCGCCGTGGTCGGCTCGTCGGCCAGCAGCAGCGCCGGGCTGGAGGCCAGGGCGATGGCGATCATCGCCCGCTGCCGCATCCCGCCGGAGAACTGGTGCGGATAGTCGTCGAGCCGCCGCGCCGCCGCCGGAATGCCCACGAGGTCGAGCAGCTCGATTGCCCTTCGCCGGCGCGCGGTGCGGCCCATGTCGCCGTGCTCCTCCAGGTTCTCCAGGATCTGCCGGCCCACGGTCGACACCGGGTTGAGCGCCGTGGTCGGCTCCTGGAAGATCATGCCGATCTCACGCCCGCGGATGCCGCGCATCTTCGCCTCGGGCAGCGCCAGGAGGTCGTGGCCCCGCCACAGCACCGCGCCGGACACCCGACCGGGAGGGCGGACCAGGCGCAGGATGGAGCGCAACGTCATGCTCTTGCCCGAGCCGGACTCGCCGACCAGGCCCAGCATCTCGCCGGCCTGCACGTCGAGGTCGACGCCATCGACGATGTCGACATCGCCCGCCGGCGTGGCGAAGGTCGTGCGCAACCCGCGCACCGACAGCAGCGGCACGCTCAACGCCGCACCGCCATCAAATCGGCCAGGCCGTCGCCCAGCAGGCTCAGGCCGCTGCCGCACAGCACGATGGCGGCGCCGGGGAACACCGTCATCCACCACGCCGTCTCCATGAAGTTCTTGCCGTCGGCCACGATCACGCCCCACTCCGCGGTCGGCGGCTGCGCGCCCAGGCCGAGGTAGCCGAGGCTCGACCCCAGCAGGATGTCGAGCGCCATGTCGGTCATCCAATAGACCACCACGGCGGTCAGCGCGTTGGGCAGCAGATGGCGGAAGATGATGCGCATGTCGCCGTAGCCCATGACCCGGCCGGCGGCGGCGAAGTCGGCCTTGCGCAACACCAGGATCTCGGCCCGCACCAGGCGGGCGTAGAACACCCAGCCCACGACGCTGACCGCGATGTAGACGTTGACCAGCCCCGCGCCGAGCACGGCGACGATGGCGATGACCAGCACGATAAACGGGAAGGTCACGACCAGATCGACGACGCGGCCGAAGATCGCGTCGGCGATGCCGCCGTAATAGCCGACCAGCGCGCCCACGACGGTGCCGAAGACCATCGGCGGCACGGTGCAGAACAGCGCGATCTGCAGATCCACCTGCGCCGCCCAGATGGTGCGCGAGAGCACGTCGCGGCCGAAATTGTCGGTGCCGAACCAATGGTCCCAACTCGGCCCGACCTGCAGATTGTCGTAGTCGAAGGCGAGCGGGTCGTACGGCGACACCAGCCCCGGCGCCACCGCCGCGATCACGAACAGGATGGTGACGACGATGCCGATGGCGAACGGCACCGGAACCTTGCCGATGCGCGGCCAGCGCCGCCCCGCCGGCGTCTCCGACAACGTGGGGATAGCGCCGCTCATGCCTGAGCCCGGGGATCGAGCCAGCTCTCGACCAGGTCAGTGACCAGGAACACGATCGACACCATCACCGCGAGCACCAGCGTGACGCCCTGCACCACCGGGTAGTCGCGCCCGAACGTCGCCTCCACCACGAGCGCGCCGATGCCGGGCACCGCGAACACCGTCTCCACGATCACCGTGTTGCCGAGCAGCGCGCCGATGTTGAGGCCGAGCAGCGCCACCGTCGAGATCATCGCGTTGCGCAGCACGTGGCCGGTCATCACCCGCCACGGCGACAGGCCCTTCGCGCGGGCGAAATCGACGTATTCGGCATCGAGCACGCCGATCACCGCGCTGCGCAGGCTGCGCATCAGGATGGCCGACAGGCTCAGCGCCAGCGTCAGCGCCGGCAATATCAGATGATACAGCTCGTCCCAGAACCCCTCGCCGATGCCGCCCACCGGAAACCAGCGCAGTCCCGCGCCGAGGAAGCCCAGCAGCAGCAGGCCGAGATAGAACACCGGCGTCGACAACCCCACCTGGAACACGCCGCGCAGCACCACGTCGGAGGCGCGGTTGCGGCGCAATGCCGCCAGGAACGCCAGCGGCACCGCCAGCGCGACGGCGATCACCGCCGCCAGGCCGACCAGCGCCAGCGTCACCGGCAGGCGTTGCAGCAGCACCCGCGCCACCGGAATGCGCCGCGTAACCGACAGGCCGAGGTCGCCATGCAGCAACTGGCCGAGGTAGCGCCAGAATTGCACATAAATTGGCTGGTCGAAGCCCATCTGCGCGTTCAGCCGCGTCAACATCTCGGGCGTTGCGCGGTCGCCCAGCAAAGCCGCCGCCGGATCACCCGGCAGCAGCCGCACCAACACGAACATCACCACGCCGATCAGGATCAGCGTGGGGACGATCTGCAACAACCGGCTGGCGATCCGGGCAATCACGCCGGGGCCGCCAGGCTATTTCTGGATATACGCGGTCTCGAACACGTCGTTGCCCAACGGGATCTGCATGAAACCCTTGACCTGCTTGCGCGTGGCATCCGCGAACGGGCTCTCGAACATGAAGAACATCGGCGCACCCTGCACGTAGATCTGTTGGATCTCCTTGTACATGGCGACGCGCTTGGCCTTGTCCTGCTCGGTCTGGCTCTGCTCGAACAGCGTGTCGACGCGATCGCTCTTCCAACCGCTGAACTGGGACTGGATGTTCGGGTAATAGGCGAAATACGAGGTGATCTCGTTCGGGTCGGCGATGTCGTTGGTCCAGTAGCCGGTGCGCATCTGGAAGTCGTTCTTATGGTAGCGCGCGCTCAGCGTCGGCAGGTCCATCTGCTGGATCGACAGCTTCACGCCGAGCGGCGTCCACATCTGCTGCATGGCGGCCAGCGTCGAGGTGTCGTCGGACTTGCCGGCCTGCGAGAACGCCACGAGGCTGAAGCCTTTCGAGTAGCCGGCCTCCGCCAGCAGCGCCTTCGCCTTCTTCATGTCATACGGGTAGGCCGGCCCGAGTGCCGCGTACAGCGGCGTCGTGGACGACATGTACGACTGCATCGGCGTGCCCAGCCCATGCGTCACGATCTGGATGATCGCCTTCTTGTTGAGCGCATAATTGAGCGCCTGGCGCACCTTCTCGTTGCCCAGCGGGTTGTCCGAGCCGTCGTTCAGCTTCGGCCGGGCGTTCAACTGGACGTAGGTCACCTGCGTCGAGGGGAACAGCTCCATGGTCAGGTTCGGGTCGCCCTGCAACTCCTTGGCGCGCTCGTACGGAACGAACTCGGTGGCGTCGACCTGCCCGGCCTTGAGCTGCAGGATGCGCGTGGCGTCATCGGGGACGACGGTGAGCACGACCTGATCGAGGTATGGCAGCGCCGCGCCGCTGGCGTCCGTGCCCCAGTAGTTCGGGTTGCGCTTGAGCACCATCTTGCTGCCGCGCTGCCAGCTATCGAGCATGAACGGCCCTGCGCCGACCGGGTGCTCGGCGAAGCTGTGCGCCTTTTCCTCCTCGGTGGCGCCCTTCGACGTCTCGAACAGCTTCTGCGGCATGATGCTGGAGTTGAACGTGGCCAGTGCCGCCGGCAGGCTGGGGTCGGGGTTCTTCAGCGACAGCACGATGGTGTCGCTGCCCTCCGCCGCGACCTTGTCGATCGAGGTCAGCAGGAAGTTCCAGATGCCCAGCTTCGGGTCCTTGGCACGGTTCAGCGACCAGACCACATCGTCAGTGGTGACCGGGCTGCCGTCGGCGAACTTGATGCCCGGCCGCAGCTTGAGCGTGAAGGTCTTGCCATTGGGCGAGGCGCCCCACGACGTCGCCAAGCCCGGCCGCACGCTTTTGCCGTCGGGCGTCGGCTCCAACAGCGTGCTGTTGATGTTGGTCAGGATCCAGATGTCGGCGTTGTTGTCGTTCAGCACCGGATCGAGGAACAGCGAGTCGGCATTGCGCGCGAAGTTGAGCGTGCCGCCGCGGACCGGCGCCGCCTGCGCCACGCCGGCCATCCCGGCCACCGCCAAACCCATGATCGCCGACCGCAGAAGGACTGAGCGCATGACGTACTCACAGACTGTTCAAAAGTAGGTCACGCTACGGTGATGCCGCAAACCGTGTCAACGCGGCCTGCGGGGGTATTTCGCGCCGCCAGCCGAAGCTGCGCTGCGGTGGCGGCACACAGCACGCTAATTGTGCAAAGCCCGCCTATCGCTTGACCATTTTCGCGAGCCGCTCGATCTCGGCCACCATCGCGTCCGTCGTGACCTGCCGGCTGTAGCCGCGATTGTTGCGCAACGACCAGTCGTGCCGCTCCTGCGTCAGCGTGGCGCAGGCGTCGGTGACGGTAGTCACGAGGTAGCCGAGGTCGCAGGCGTCGCGCACGGCGCTGTCAATGCACTGGTCGGTCAGCACCCCGGCGACGATCAGCGATCGCACGCCGAGGTTGCGGTAGACGTAGTCGATGTTGGTCGAGATGAAGACCGAGGACGAGGTCTTGCGGAACACCATCTCGTCCTCGGCCGGAGCGATGGCGTCGAGCACCTGGCCGTCCCACGAGCCGCGCGGCACGTTGAAGCCGGAGATCTTGTAGTCGAGGCTGCGGTCGCGGCCGTCGCGGGTCATGCTCTCGATCACCGTATGCGTCACCTCGATGCCGCCCGCCCGGCACGCCGCCAGCAAGCGCTGCATGTTGGGGACCGCACGCGCCGCCATGACGCGGAAGAACTCACCGTAGCGCGCCTCGACCTCCCGCGGATCGAGGTGGCTGTACTCGCCGCCGTCCGGCCGCGCGTTGTAGTTCTGCACGTCCACGAACAGCAGCGCCGCGTGCTCGATGTCGATCTCCACCTCACGGCTCAACAGGCCGGGCGCTGGGGTCATGCTCATGGCGCGTTCCTACTGTACGGCCGCAGCGGCCAGCGGCAGCAGGCGAGCGAGGCGCTCCGCCCACTCGGCCTGACCGGCGGCCTCGGTGATAAGGTCCTGGCGGATCTCCATCTCGACGTGCAGCAACCCGCGTTGCTCGCCGTAGGTGGGGATGCCGTAGTCGGTGGCGTCGCTGACCGCATACGGCTGGTTCTCGGCGCACACCAGCCCCGGCTCGCGCTGCAGCAACGCCAGCAGGGCGCGGCCCAGGCGAGGGTCGCGGTTGAACAGCACGCCCACGTGCATCGGCCGCGGCACGCCCTTGAACACCGGGGTGAAGCTGTGCATGGCGACCACCACGCTGCGCCGCCCCGCCGCCAGCCGCGCGTCAAGCACCTCCGCGATGGCGGCGTGGTATGGCACGAACAACCCCTGCCGCCGCGCCGCCAAATCGTCGGCGGTGAGGTCGCGGTTGCCCGGAATGGGCGTGCTCTCGCTGATGGCCGGCACCGAGCTGTCGACGCCGTGGCTGCGGTTGCAGTCGATCGCCAGGCGCGAATAGAGCTGCATGACCGCGGGTGCGTCGAGCGCCGCCGAGAGCCGCTCCGAGACCGCGGCGATGCCGATGTCCCAGCCGATGTGCCGCGCCAGTTCGCTGTCGGGGACGCCGAGGGTGCCCAGCCTGCGCGGCAGCAGGCGTCCGGCGTGATCGACGGTCAGCACGAAATCGGAGCCGCCCTCGGGACGCAGCAGGCGCACCGGGGCGGGTTCGTCGGCATCGAGCAACAAGGAAGGTGCGGGCATGATCGTCAGTAGGCCTCCGCGTAGCGGTGACAGATTTCAGCCGGTGTCATTCCACTCAGGGCAGCGATCTCGGCGCGCTTCAGGCGCAAATAGGCGTGGCGCAGCGTGGCGCCGAGCCAGCCATGCGCGGCCTCGCTCGCCTCCAGCGCGTCCAACGCGGCATCCAGGGTGGCCGGCAACGCCCGCACCCCGGCGGCGGCCTTGCCGGCACCGTCGCGCGTCCAGAAATCGGCGGGCGGCGGTGACGGCGGCAGCTTGCGGCGGATGCCGTCGAGCCCGGCGTGGACGAGCGCGCCCAGTGCCATGTACGGGCTGGCGGCGGCGTCGGCCACGCGATACTCGACGTTGAACTTCGCGGCCGCGTCTTCCGCCGACGCCGCCGCGAACACCGGGCAGATCCGCAGCGCCGAGCCACGGTCCTGCTCCAGTAACACGGCCCAGGTCGGCGCCCAGCGGTTCGGTGTCAGGCGATAGTATGACGCGACACTCGGGGCGGTGAGCGCGCACAGCGCCGGCAGATGCTCGACCACCCCGGCCACGAAGCTGGCGGCGACCGGCGACAGGCCGAACGCCGCGCCGGGTTCGGGCATCGCCGGGCGGCCACGGGCGTCCTGCAGGCTGAAGTGGATGTGAGTGCCGCTGCCGGTGCCGTCCGGAGCCGGCATCGGCGCCATGATCGCCCAGTGGCCAAGCCGGTGCGCGGTGGCCCGCGCCATCTCGCGCACGATCACCGCCTCGTCGGCGGCGCGCAGTCCGGGCTTGGGCGCGACCGTCACCTCGAACTGGCGCGGCCCGTATTCGGCCATGAACGAGTCGGGAGTGACCCCGGCCTGCCGCAACGCGCCCAGCAGGATTTCGCCCATGGCACCCTGGCGGCGGAACAGGTCCAGGCCGTAGGTCGAGGACGGCCGGTCGGCGACGCCGGTGTAGACGAACTCCTGCTCGAACGCGGCGGTCAGCGTGAGCCCGGTCTCATGTTCCAGCGCCGCCAGCCCACGGCGCAGGAAGTCGCGCGGACAGCACTCCCAATAGCCGCCGTCGGTGGTGCGGAGGTCGCTGAGGTAGAACCGCTCGACGTCGCCCTCGGCAAACGCCACCTCGACCCGCGCGTCGGGGTCGGGCACCAGCATCAGGTCGCCGGCGGTGCCGAACGGAGTCTCGTAAATCGGCCCGAACGCCGACATCATGATGTTGCTGTGGGTGTAGCCGACGCCAGCGCGCATCCGGCTTGCCAGGTCGGCGAGCGGAAAGGCCTTGCCGCGGACTTGGCCGGCAAGATCGCAAATGGCCGCAAACACCAGTTGTTCCCGCTCGATCACCGCTCACCCTGCCACCGTTCGTCCCATGGTGCGTCGAACCATGCCGCCTAACAATACTCTACTATAGATTGCTGGCCGGGAATGGTTTCGCATTGTATATACGTTACGGAGCAAGTGGCAGAACGTTACGGCACAGAGTGTTTCGTCGATTGCGGGCTAGAAGCAGCGCCATCAGCGAGTGGATTGAGGATACAGCCTAACCAGGGTTTCGCGCCGGCGCAAAAACAGCATCGAAACATTTATCGCCGTTAACGAAGTTTACACGTCTTAGTGTTGCAATGCGACCTTTAGAGAGGTTGGACATGGCCGATATACAAGAGCTGCCGGCTCAGGTGACAACTTCCATTGTACGTTCCGAAGCCCCGACGGCCCGCCGATCACGCCCTACCAGCGCCTTACGGCCTTCGCTGATCGTGCTGCGACGCTCATCCCCCCGCTTTGCAGCGCAAGTCGCTGATATTGTTGTCGATGATACGACTTTAGATACCGCCAGCCTCGATGCGGCGATGCGGCTGGGCGATCCCAGGCGCGCGGCGAAAGGGATCGCACTCGGGCTTGCCATCGTGTTGCCGTTCTGGAGCGCGGTCGGCTTCGCGATCTTTGCCGTCCTCCGCTGATCGCCCACCTTCCCTACTATTCATTCTCGGGCCGGGTGCGGGTCCGCTTCACCGCCGCACGAATTGTTTTGCCTTCCAACCTACGGGTTTTGCTGCCCAATGTCGGGCGCGTCGGCCGGCGCTTACGAACCGGCTCGATCGCCGCGACGATAAGAGCCGCCAGCCGCGCCCGCGCGTCGACCCGATTGCGCTCCTGCGTCCGATGCTGGCGCGCGACCAGCACGAGCACCCCCTCCAGGGTCAACCGCCGTCCGCACAATCCGATCAGCCGTTGACGCACGTCGTCGGGCAGCGAAGGCGAGTTCCGCACGTCGAACCGTAGTTGGACAGTCGTCGCGACCTTGTTGACGTTCTGGCCGCCGGGACCGGAGCCCTGGATGAAATGCTCCTCCAGTTCGCTCTCGTCGATATGCAGGCGGCCGCATTCCAGTCCCTTCCCGGCCATGCGCCACCCTACCCCCGCACGGCTCAGCCCAGCCGGCGAGCGAGCCGCTTCAGCGTGGCGATCTCGCGGAACACGTCGCGCACCGGGCGGGCGGGACTGCTCACCACCACGGCGCCCGGCGCGATCTCCGACATCACGCCCGACTGCGCGCCGACTCGCGCCCGAGCGCCGACATGCATGTGATCCGCCACCCCCGCCTGCCCGCCGATCACCACGAAATCGTCGATATCGACCGAGCCGGAGATGCCGACCTGAGCCGCGATGGCGCAGTAACGGCCGATGCGGACGTTGTGGGCGACCTGCACCAGATTATCCAGCCGCGTGCCGGCGCCGATCACGGTATGCCGCAGCGCCCCACGGTCGATGGTGGTGTTGGCACCGACCTCCACATCGTCGCCGACGATCACGCCGGCCAGTTGCGGCGCGGTGACGAAGCCGCCGGCGGAACTGGTGAAGCCGAACCCCTCCTGTCCGATGCGCGCGCCGGGATAGACGTAGACGCGGGCGCCGAGCCAGGCATGGCTGATGCTGGCGTTCGGCCCGATGCGGCAGTCGGGTCCGAGCACCACGCCCTCGCCGATCACCACGCCCGCTCCGACACGGCAGCGCGGCCCGATCTCGGCGCGGGTGCCGATAACCGCCCGCGCGCAAACCTGCGCGGAAGGATCGACCGTGGCGCCAGGCTCCACGACCGCCGAGGCGTGAATGCCCGGCGTCACCGGCGGCACCGGATGGAACAGCGCCGCCACGCGCGCCCAGGCCGCCAGCGGGTCCGGCGTGACCAGGCCCGCAGCTTCCTGCGGCACCCGCCCCGCCAGTTTCGGCGTCACCAGCACCGCCCCAGCCCGCGTGCGCTCCAGCAAGCCTGCGTGGCGGGGATCGGCAATGAAGCTGACCTGCTCCGGCCCGGCGGCTTCGAGCGAGGCGAGGCCGGACAACTCGACGGCGACAGTCGGGACGTCGCAACCGATCAGGCTGGCCAAGGCTGCCGCCGAGTGCGGGCCGGTACAGACGAAGAAGCGCGGGTTGCCCACCATAGGCTCGGTATCCGGCTGCGTCACTGCGGCAATCCCGCGCGGATGTCGGCCAGCCCGCGCCGCGCGGTGCCGGCAGAGTCGAAGTTGTCCGCAGACAGCCAAGCCGACAGCGCATCGCGGGCGCGCGGCCACTCGGCGGCGACGATGCTGTAGTAGGCGGTGTCGCGCACCCGGCCCTTGACCACGTTATGCGCGCGCAGCACGCCCTCGAAGGTGAAGCCGAGCCGGTCGGCCGCGCGTCGGCTGGGAGCGTTGAGCGCGTTGCATTTCCAGGTCAGCCGACGATACCCCAGGTCGTCCGCCGCCAGCCGCAGCAGCAGGAACATCGCCTCGGTGGCGGCGCGGGTGCGCTGCATCGCCGGCGCCAACCAGATGTGGCCCATCTCGATCGCGGCATGACGCGCCTGGATGTCCATCAGCGTCAGCCAGCCGGACGCCACCCCCGTCGCCACCGGCCTCGCAGCCCAGGCCATCGGATCGTGGCTGCTGGCGAGGTCGGCGACAATGGCCGCGAACGCCGCCTTAGTCGCGAACGGGCCGTAGCCGAGGTAGGCCCAACTGGCGTCGGCGCCCTGCGCCGCGCGCCACAACTCCGGCACGTGCCTGGGATGCAGCGGCTCCAGCTCGACGTAGCTGCCGCGGATACGCATCCGTGCCGGCAACGGCCGCGGCGTCGCATCGACCTCGGGCCCAACTGGCGGACCGACCGGCGAGCCGCTCATTCCGCCGCCATCGCCGGCCGCGCATCGAGCCGGCGCAGCGCCCGGTCGATCCACTGGGCGGTCAGCTTCTCCTGCACGCCGTTCTGCCGCAGCCGGTCGTGCAGCACGGTGAAGTCCACGCGGTCGAGCGCCTGGTCCTGGTTGAAGCAACTGAACACCACGGTGCGCTCGCCGGTCACCGGGTCGGTCTGCGGTTGGAGGCACTGCGCGCAGACCTCCTTTATCATGCACTGCATCGGGCTGTTGATGGAGCCGATGGCCGAGTGGCCCGCCTTCAGGTACGGCGCCAGCACGCCATGCCGGGCCACGCCCACCGCCTGCATCATGCGGTCGGAGCCGATGACGATCATGTGCTCGGCATCGCGCAACGGCACCGCCTGCCCGCCCAACGCGCCGGAGCCGTAGGCCGCCATCGCCTGCACGATGTTGCCGACGAAGGTCCGGTCCTGCGGGCGGGTCGGGGCAAAGCCGGGCGCCTCGTCGCAGCACCAGACGATGACGTCGGCGGCGCGCTCGATCTCCTCGACCTTGTAGCGGTCCTGGCGCGCCTTGTAGCCGGCGAAGTAGACCACGCGGGTGCCGGCGTCGCGCATCGCCGCGCCGATGCTGAACAGCACCGCGTTGCCGAGGCCGCCGCCCACCAGCGCCACCGTGGTGTCGGCGTGGATCTCGGTCGCGGTGCCGGTCGGCCCCATCAGCACCACAGCCTCTCCCGGCCGCATGGTGGCGCACAGATCCGAGCTGCCGCCCATCTCGAGTGCGATCACCGACACCAGGCCGGCTTCGGGATCGGTCCAGGCGCCGGTCATCGCCAGGCCCTCCATCGCCAGCAGCGTGCTGCCGATGCCGGGCTCGTCGAGGCGGGCGGCCAGCATCTCGAAGTTCTGCAGGCGGTAGAACTGGCCCGGCCGGAACGCCCGCGCCGCGGCGGGCGCGCGCAGCACGATCTCGATGATGGTCGGGGTCAGGCGATGCACGGCATGGACCGTGACCGCCAGCTCGTCGCGGCAGCGGGCGATCAACGCCTGGCCGGTGAGGTCGGAGGCGGGCCGTGCCGCAAGCGCCCGGCTCACCACGGGATAGCCGCGCTTGGCGCTGCCCATCGCCTTCACGACATTGCCGGAGAAGCTCGGGTGCAGGTCGCCGAAGAAGCTGATGAAGCGGCCGCTGCCGTCGCGGTGCATCAGCACCGCCGCGGTGTCCGGCTTGCTCAGGCCACGCACCGGCGTCACCGGATGCCCGTCGGCGTCGATGGCCTGGAAGTAGCGGCCGTCGAGCCGGATGCGGTCGTCCTCGCGGGCCAGCACGGTGTTCGGCTGGGTGCCGGCGGCGACGATCACGGCGCGGGCCGGCAGCGTGACCTCGGAGCCGTCGCTGTGGGTGCAGGCCAGGCCGGCGGCGTGGCCGAAGCGGTCGGTCCGCACGGCAATCGGCGCCAGGCCCTCGGCGAAGCGCACACCCTCCTCCATCGCCTTCTCCACTTCCTCGTGGTTCAGCGTGTAGCTGGGCGAATCCGTCAGCTTGCGGCGGTACACCACCGTGGCGCCGCCCCAGCCTTCCAGGAGGCCCATCAGGTTCGGCTCCCGCCGCTCCCGCCGGGCCGTGTCGCGTTCGGCCTGGAGGATGGCGGCATGGCTCAGGAACTCCCGCGCCGTCGCCTCCTCCTCCTCGCTCCAGCGCGCATGGACCGCCGCCTCGCCGCGCTCGCCGACCAGCGTGCGGTGGCGCAGGGCAAACTTCTCGACCTGTCGGATGTAGTAGGCGAGGCTCTCGGTCGCGGTATCGATGGCGGTCAGGCCGCCCCCGATCACCACCACCGGCAGCCGCAGTTGCAGGTTGGCGATCGACGACATCTTCGCCGCGCCGTTCAACTGCAGCGCCATCAGGAAGTCGCTGGCCTGCCGCACGCCGCGCGAGAGCCCGCCCGGCATGTCGATGATGGTGGGCCGTCCGGCGCCCATCGACAGCGCCACATGGTCGAAGCCCATTGCCCAGGCGTCATCCACCGAGATGGTGCCGCCGCCGCCGAAACGCACGCCGCCGAACATCGCGAACTCCCGCCGCCGCTCCAGCAGCAGGCGCACCAGCTTCAGGTAGTTCTTGTTCCAGCGCACGGTGATGCCGTACTCGGCGACGCCGCCGAAACCGGCCATGATGCGGTCGTCGAGATCCTCGAACAGCGTGTCGGTGTCGCGCACCGGCAGCCGCGGGTCGAACCCGAGCGGCTCGATCTTCAAGCCGTCCACCGCGACGACGGTGTGGCCGTCGTTCATCAGATGATGCGCCAGGGTTAACCCGGCCGGCCCCAGGCCCACCACCAGCACCTTGCGCCCGCTGTCGGGACGGGGCAGCGGGCGGCGGATGTCGAGCGGGTTCCAGCGGGTCAGCAGAGCGTAGATCTCGAAGCCCCACGGCAGCGCCAGCACGTCGCGCAGGATGGAGGTCTCGGCCTGCGGGATGTCGACCGGGTCCTGCTTCTGGTAGATGCAGGCCTTCATGCAGTCGTTGCAGATGCGGTGGCCGGTGGCCGCCATCATCGGGTTGTCGATGGCGATGGTGGCGAACGCGCCGAGCAGATGCCCGCGCGCGCGCAACTCGTGCATCTCGCCGATCTTCTCGTCCAGCGGGCAGCCGGCCAGCATCACGCCGAACGGGCTTTTCTGGAAGGCGCCGGTCTTGCGGTCGCGCAACCCCTTGCTGCAGCTATCCTTGCCCTGGCTGTGGCACCAGATGCAGTAGTTCATCTGATCCAGCGCGTGCTGGTCGTCCATGCCGGGATCGGTCAGGCTGAAGCCGTCGCGTCCCCGGCGTTCAAGCTCCGGCAGGTGCAGCATGGTGACGCCGTCGCGCACGACGGTCTCGACCGGCACGAGGTGCTGGAAGTCCGGGCGGTGCGGCACATGGAACAGCGTGCCGTCCTGATGCATAGTCTGCCCGGCTTCGGTCAGCGTCGCCCAGGCGGCGTAGCGCATGGCGAGGTCAAGCAACTCGGCCCGCTCGTTCTTCTCCCAGGCCAGCACGTGCTCGGCGAACACCAGCTCGCTCAGCGGCGTCGCCATGGCGTCTTCCAGCGCGCCTCGCAGCGCGTCGGCGTCGAAGCCGCTGGGGTCGGGGTACTTCTTCACCGCCTGGCGCTGCACGAACAGCCGCTTGCAGGAATGGATCGGATCGAGCCGCAGGGTGCGCGCCGCCACCGCCTCCGCCTCGTCCGCGATGCCGAACAGCTCGGCCACGAAGTTGCCCAGCATGGGGCCGAGGGCGACGACCAACTGCCCTTCCGCCTTGGCGTCGAGCGCGTCGGGGTTGGCGCGGGCCGCCATCAGCCGGGCGTGCAGCTCGCCATCGGCCGCCGCCAATGCGTCGACGAAGCGCCGGTCGACGCGCACCAGGCCGTCGCGCGTCGCAAGCTCGGAAAAGGTGGAGCCAAAACCCAGCGTCACAGAGTCCATCGATGTCCCGTCCGGCAAAGGCGCCAACGCGCCATTGTACGTTAGGGAACAAGAGGTCTCCACCCCGTCCCGTCAAGCGCGGGTGGGGTGGAGACGGGGTTGCAGGCAGCGCGCAGCCCGATTTAGTGGGCGGCGGCCCCGGTCGCGCCGATGCCGGTCTGGCTGCGCACGTACTGCGCCTCGAACCGCTCCGACTCGGCCTTGGCCTCGCGGCTGGTGTCGGTGACCGAGAACAGCCAGCAGCCGAAGAACGCCAGCGGCATCGAGAACAGCGCCGGGTTGTCGTACGGGAAGATGGCCGCGGGGTGGCCGAGCACGGTGACCCAGACCGCCTTGCTCAGCACCGTCAGCACCAGCGCGCTGATCAGCCCGGCAAAGCCGCCGATGACCGCGCCGCGCGTGCTCAGGCCCTTCCAGTACATCGACAGCAGCAGCACCGGGAAGTTGGAGCTGGCGGCGATGGCGAAGGCGAGGCCGACCATGAACGCCACGTTCTCCTTCTCGAACGCCACGCCGAGCACGATGGCGACGACGCCGATGCAGACCGTGGCGATCTTGGACACAAGCAACTCGGTGCGCTGGTTGACCCGTCCATGGGCGACCACGCTGGCATACAGATCGTGGCTGATGGCCGAGGCGCCCGACAGCGTGAGGCCCGAGACGACCGCCAGGATGGTCGCGAACGCCACCGCCGAGATGAAGCCGAGCAGCAAATTGCCGCCGACCGCGTGGGACAGCCAGATCGCCGGCATGTTCGCACCGCCCATCAGCTTGTGCGTCGCGGCGTCGAGGTATTGCGGGTTGGTGCTGACCAGGGCCACCGCGCCGAAACCGATGATGAACGTCAGGATGTAGAAGTAGCCGACGATGCTGGTGGCGTACAACACGCTCTTGCGCGCCTCCTTCTGGTTGGCCACCGTGAAGAAGCGCATCAGGATATGCGGCAGGCCGGCGGTGCCGAACATCAACGCCAGGCCGAGCGAGATGGTCGAGATCGGGTTGGCGACCAGGGCGCCGGGCACCAGCAGCGCCGCGTGCTTGGAATGCACGCGCACCGCCTCGGCCAGCAGCGCGGTCGGGTCGAAGCCGAACTGCGCCAGAACGGCGCCGGCCATGAAGGTGGCCCCGCCCAGCAACATGCAGGCCTTGACGATCTGCACCCAGGTGGTCGCCAACATGCCGCCGAACGTCACGTAGAGCGTCATCAGCCCGCCGACCAGCACCTCGGCCCAGAAATAGGGCACCGGGAACAGCAGGTGGATGAGCTGCCCGGCGCCGACCATCTGCGCGATTAGGTAGAACGCCACCGTCACCAGCGTGCCGCACGCCGCCAGCAGCCGCAGCGGCGTGGCGCTCAGGCGATAGCTGACCACGTCGGCGAAGGTGAAGCGGCCGAGGTTGCGCAGCCGCTCGGCCATCAGCGCCATGACGATGGGCCAGCCGACGATGAAGCCGATCGAGTAGATCAGCCCGTCGTAGCCGCTGCTGTAGACCAGCGCCGAGATGCCCAGGAACGAGGCCGCCGACATGTAGTCCCCGGCGATTGCCATTCCGTTCTGCAGGCCGGTGATGCCGCCGCCGGCGGTGTAGAAGTCGCTGGCCGAACGGGTGCGGCGGGCGGCCCAGAACGTGATGAGCAGCGTCAGCGCCACGAACGCCACGAACATGGCGATCGCCGTCCAGTTGGTGGCGTGCAGATCGATGGTGCCGACTCCCTCGTCGGCCCAGGCGGGAGCCGCGAGCAACGTCGCCGCGCCCGCGAGGGCCGTGCCGCGCCGGCTCATCGGGCGTCTTCCACGATGCGGCGGGTGAGGTCGTCGAACTCGCCGTTGGCGCGGAGCACGTAGATTCCGGTGAGCACGATGGCGCTCAGGATGACGCCGATGCCGAGCGGAAAGCCCAACGTCACGCCGCGTCCGACATCGATCGCCATGATGCCGGGCGCGAATGCCACGCAGAAGATGAACGCGAGGTAGATGACCAGCATGACCGCCGCCAGCGTCCAGCCAAACCGGCCGCGCTTGGCAACCAGCGTCTCGAAATCCGGATTGCTGCGCACACGACCGACGATGTCTGACCGCATCCCTGGTGTTCCCTTGTTTCGGCGGCACTTTGCGCGCCGCCGTTTGCCCGTGATCGAACTGGATCTATCTGCAACACTTGCAAGCCGTTGCGCAAGCCCACCGAGGTGGCGGCGGGCTACGATCAGTGCTGCGGCGGAGCGGTCGGCAGGCCCGACTTCAGGACGCTGTCACGCAGGCCGACGCAGATCACCAGCGCCACCGCCGACATCGCAGCGCAGGCGAAGAACGACAAATGGAACCCGCTCTCCAGCGCCCGCTGCGCCAACGCCCGCGTTGTGACATCGATGGCCGCGCCGCCATGCCCGCGCAGGTCGCTGAGGTCGATCGGCCGCGTCACCCCGAGGTGCCGCAGTCGCGACGCGAACCGCCCGGCGAGCAGGGCGCCGACCAGCGTGCTGCCGAACGCGCCGCCCATCGAGCGCAGGAACAGCAGGCCTCCGGTGGCGGCGCCGACATCGCGGCGCTCGGCGGCATTCTGCACCAGCACCAGGCTGGTCGGCATACATGAGCCGATGCCGATGCCAAGCAGCGCCATGTCCACGACCGAGCACAGATGGCCGCCGCCGGCATCCAGCGTCGCCAGCAGCAGGAAACCCAGCACCGACAGCGCAAGGCCGCCCAGCAGGATCGGCTTCACCCGACCGATCCGGCGCGCCAACTGGCCGGAGGCGTAGGCGCCGACCACGGTGGACGCCAGGAATGGCACCAGCAGCGTGCCGGAGGTCGCGGCGTCGACGCCGCGCGTGAGCTGGAATTGCAGCGGCAGCAGGAAGGTCGCGCCGAACATCCCGGCCGCCGCGATCGCCGCGATCGCGACGCCGCGCACGAACACCGCGTTGGCGAACAGCCGCGGCGGCAGCAGCGGGTCGGCGGCGCGGCGCTCCCGCCAGATCAGCAGCGCCAGCAGCGCCACCGCCGCCGCCATCAAGCCGATCACCGGCGTCGACAGCCATGGATAGGTGCCGCCGCCCCAACTCATCACCAGCAGGCTGGCGGTGGTCACCGCGGCGATCAGCGCCGCGCCGGCGAAGTCGATCGGCGCCCGCTCGCGATGGGCGGCCTTCAGCAGCCGCAGGCCGCGCGCCGATAGCACGAACGCTCCTAGGCCGATCGGCAGATTGACCCAGAAGATATAGCGCCAGGACAGTTGGTCGGTCATCCAGCCGCCGAGCACCGGCCCGGCGATGCTGGCGACGCCCCAGGCGCCGGCCATGTAGCCCTGGTAGCGGCCACGCTCGCGCGGCGCCACGACATCGGCGATGGACGCCTGCGCCATCGACATCAGGCCGGCGCCGCCCAGTCCCTGCAACGCCCGCGCGCCGATCAACTGGGTGAGGTTCTGCGCCGCCCCGCACAGCATCGAGGCGACGACGAACAGCACGATGGCCGGCAGCAGCAGCGCCCGGCGGCCATAGATGTCCGACAGCTTGCCGTACACCGGCGTCGCCGCGGTGGCGGTGAGCAGATAGGCGGAGACGATCCACGCCAGATGGTCGAACCCGTGCAGGTCGGCGGCGATGGCCGGAACCGCCGGGATCACCACGGTCTGATCGATGGCGGCCAGGAAGATGCACAGGATGACGCCGGACAGCACCCGCAGGATCTGGCCATGGCTGAAGTTCGGCACGCCGCCCGACAGATCCGGGACGACGGCCGCAGTCTCTACCGGAGCATCCACCGCGCGCGTTCACCTTCGGCTGCCGTGGCGGATGCTAACTCTGGGGACGGCACCGTGCCAGCCGTCAGCCGGCCGCCTCGGGCGGCGGCCCCCTGGTCACGTCGCGGCCCTGCACCGCCGGCAGCGTGATCGGATGGCCGGCGGCGGCGGATTGATAGATCGCCTCGATCAGCACCATGTCCTGCAAGCCCTCCTCGCCCGGAGTGTGCGGCGCGCGGTTGGCGCGGATCGCCTCGGCGAAATGGTCCATCTCCAGCGCGAACTGGTTTTCCGGCGGAAACCGCCGCACCTCGACGCCGCTCGCCTGCCCTGCCTTGCGGCCGATCTGCAGCGCCAGGTTGGCGTAGTCGAACGCCGGGTCGAGTTGCGCCCACGCCTCGGTGCCCAGCATCCGCAACTGACGGCTGGCGTGGAAGCTGTAGCCGCTGGTGCAACTGGCGACGACGCCGGAGGGGAAGCGCAGCGTGAAGGCGCAGACATCCTCGACTTCGCGGAAGCGCGGGTCGTCGGCCGGGCGGGTGAGCCGGGCGCTGATCTCCACCGGCTCCTCGCCGGTCAGGTAGCGCGCGGCGTTCAGGCAGTAGAGTCCGACATCGGGCAGACTGCCGCCGCCGGCCATTGCCGCGATGTGCCGCCACTGGCCGTTGTCGGCGTTGTTCTGGCCGTTGATCGCCTCGATCAGCCGCAGCCTGCCGAGGTCGCCGCCGCGCGCGAGCCTGATGGCGGCGCGGTTGGTCGGCTCGTACTGGCAGCGGTAGGCGATCATCAGGCGCTTGCCGGCGGCCTTGCAGGCGGCGATCATCGCCCGCGCGTCCGCGCTGCCGGTCGCCATCGGCTTCTCGCACAGCACATGCTTGCCGGCCGCCGCGGCGCGCTCGGTGTACTCGCGGTGCATACTGTTGGGCAGCACGACGTAGACGATGTCGACGGCGGCGTTGTCGCGCAGCCTGTCGAACGAGGCGTAGTCGTAGAGGCCCGACTCCGGCACGCCGTACTGGGCGGCGATGGCCTTCGCCTTGGCCGGCTCGCCACTGACCAGAGCGGTGACCTTGACGTGCTTGGCCTGCGCGAACCCCGGCAGGATCTGCAGCAGCGACAGATGGCCGAGTCCGACCACCGCGACGCCGAGCCTGCGCGGCATCGGGTCGGGGTTCGGCGCCTTGCCCTCGGATTCCGAGGGCGCCAGCAACGGCGGCAACTCCACGGCCGCACCCTCGACTTTGCCGAGCATCGCCGCCGGCTCGCCGCCGGGCGTTCCCGGCGCTGGCGCCGCGTCGGCTGCCGCGGCGGCAAAGGCCGGGGCGGCTGCCATTGCGGCGGCTCCCAACGCGGAGCCGGCGACCAGTCCGCGCCGGGTGAGAGGGGCGTTGCTCACGGCGATGCTCTGCTGGCCTGATCCGCCACCTGCCCGAGCCGCTGGCTGAGGTAGGCGGTGACCGCGACCTCCTCCGCCGTGAGGCCGGAGGCGGGTTCGGCCAGGGTGGCGTCCGCCCGCGCCTTCAGGCCCTCGACCAGGCTGCCGTCGAGGTAGCCGTCGAAGATGGCCGGGTGGATGTAGCATTTGCGGCAGATCGCCGGCGTGTTGCCCAGCCGCTTGGACACGCTCTCGACCGCCGCCACGATGTTGCGGCGTGCCTTCGTGTGGCTGTCGAACGCCTCCAGCTCACTGAGCGCCAGCGCCGCCAGGTTGGTCGCCGCCCAGGTGCGGAAGTCCTTGGCGGTCACGTCCTCGCCCGAGACCTCGTGCAGGTACTCGTTCACGTCCTCGGAGCCGATGCCGTGCAACGCCCCATGCTCGTCGACGAACTGGAACAGATCCTGCCCCGGCAAATGGTTGCAGCGGTCGACGATGCGCGCCAGCCGGCGGTCGGCGAGGTCGATGTGGTGCTGCACGCCGTGCTTGCCGCGGAAGTCGAAGGTCAGCTTGGCGCCCTTCACCCGCACATGCCGGTGGCGCAGCGTGGTCAGGCCGAAGCTGGCGTTGGTGCGGGCGTATTCCTCGTTGCCGACGCGGGCCAGCGTACCCTCCAGCAGCCGCACGATGGCGGCCAGGACCTTGCGCCGCGGCAGGCCGGGAAGGCCGAGGTCGCGGTCCACCTGCGCCCGGATTTGCGGCAGCACGCGGCCGAAGTTCAGCATATGGCCGTACTTGCTCTCGTCGCGCACCTCGCGCCAATGGGCGTGGTAGCGGTACTGCTTGCGCCCGCGCGCATCGCGTCCGACCGCCTGCAGGTGGCCGTTGTGGTGGCGGCAGATCCACACGTCCTCGTAGGCCGGCGGAACCGCCAGCTTGCGGATGCGCGCCAGGGTGTCGGGATCGGTCAATTCGACGCCATCGGCATCCACGAAGCGGAACCCGTCGTCGGTCCGCTCGCGCCGGTAGCCCGGTTGGCGGTCGCTGACGTAGCGCAAGTGCGCCTTGCAGGCGACGGCGCGAGGGTCGGATGGCGGATTGGCGATCTCGGTGATGACGTTCATGGTTGGCAAACGCGGATCGGCGGCGGCGGTTTACCAATGCCGTGTTTACCAGCGCCGGGCGGCGACGTTAGGCTGTGGCCGAACCGGAGCACCCGCCCATGCTGATAGGCCTCGACCCGCTGCTGACCCCCGACCTGCTGTACGCCCTGGCGTCGATGGGGCATGGCGACACCATCGCCCTGGTGGACGCCAACTATCCGGCGACCCGCGGCCGCCGGCTGGTGACGCTGCCGGGAGCCGGCGTCACGGCCATTTTGCGCGCGGTGCTGACGGTGTTGCCGATCGATACCTTCGTGGCGCAGCCGGCGGTGGTGATGCAGGTGGTCGACGAGCCCGAGACCGTGCCGCCGGTTGCCGCCGAGATGAACGGGCTGCTGCACGCGCAAGGCGCCGGCCCGGCCCAGGCGATCGGCCGGCACGCATTCTACGCCGCCGCCGAGCAGGCCTACGCCATCGTGCTTACCGGCGAGCGGCGGTTCTATGGCAACATCATCCTGACCAAGGGCGTCGTGCCGCCTGCTGACTCGTAGCTGTAGCCGCTCGCAATTATCCGGCGTCTTTGTTCTCGAACCGGCTATCTGTAATGCAGGGCGGAAAAGCGCAGCGCCTTCCGCCACTCCGAGCGCTCCGAAGTCGGCGGAAAGCGCTGCGCTTTTCCGCCCTACCAGCCTTCGTTCGCAGACAGTCGGCGTGAAACGAGTCTAGAAGCGGATGTTCTTGAAGAAGCTACGGGTCTCCAATAGGGGAAGCCAGGCATGACGCCGATGCGACGGAGAAAGCATGTTCAATCACGTAATGGTTGGGTCGAACGACATCGAGCGCTCGAAGCGCTTCTACGACGCGGTGCTTGGGACGCTCGGGGCGGGCGAGCCGCTGCGCAACAAGGCGAACACCGGCCACACCCGGCTCTTCTACCGGCACGACGGCAACACTTTCTGCGTCAGCGAGCCGATCAACGACAAGGCGGCGGACTATGCCAACGGTGGCACCATCGCCTTCAAATGCGACACGCCCGAGCAGATGCGGAACTTCCACGACACTGCGGTCGCGCACGGGGGCACCTCGATCGACGACGCGCCGGGCCTGCGCGACAGCAGCCTTGGGCCGGTGCACCTGGCCTATGTGCGCGATCCCGACGGCAACAAGCTCTGCGCCATCCATCGGGCCAAGTAGAGTGGAGGAGATCGGGTCGAGAGATCACAACGCGGTCGCCCTTCGAGCACAAATCCGCTCTGTTCGCGGACACGAGGCGCTACGATAGCAAGCCGCTACACATAGGATCGCAAGCATGAACACCCGGTTCATCCCGCATGGCCCGCTCGGCATGGGCGGCGCGCCGCTCGGCAACCTCGGTAGCGCCATCTCCGACGACGTGGCGTGGGGCGCCGTCGAGGCCGGATGGGCCGCCGGCATCCGCCACTTCGACACCGCCCCGCATTACGGCGCCGGCTTGTCCGAGCACCGCATGGGCCAGGTCCTGCGCCGCCAGCCGCGCGACAGCTACACGCTGTCGACTAAGGTCGGCCGCCTGCTCGATCCGGTGTCCTCGGCGCCCGAGATGGCCGAGGGCTTCCAGCACGGGCTGAACTTCCGCCGCCGGCTCGACTACTCGTACGACGGCGCGATGCGCTCGATCGAGGACAGCCTGCAGCGGATGGGGCTGAACCGCATCGACGTCGTCTACATCCACGACTGCGCCTCCGACTGGCTGGGCGACGCCTGGCGCGAGCAGTTCGACATCGCCATGGCCGGCGCGGCGAAGGCGCTCACCAGGCTGCGCGAGGAGGGCACGATCCGCGCCTGGGGCTTCGGCGTGAACGTGGTCGATCCCTGCCTGCTGGCGCTGGAGCAGGCCGACCCCGACCTGTTCCTGATCGCCGGGCGCTACACGCTGCTCGACCATACCGCGCTGGCCGAGTTGCTGCCGGCCTGTGAGGCGCGCGGCGCGCACGTGGTGCTGGGCGGTCCCTATAACTCCGGCCTGCTCGCCGGCGGCGTCACCTTCGACTACGTGGCGGCGGCGCCGGAGATGGTGCGGCGGGCGCGGGCCATCGCCGCCGTCTGCGCCCGCCACGGCATCGACCTGAAGGCGGCGGCGCTGCAATTCTGCGCCGCGCACCCGGCGGTGGCGGCGGTCATCCCGGGGCCGCGCAGTGCCGCCGAGGTGACTGACAACGCCGAGATGATGGCGCAGCCGATCCCGCCGGCGCTGTGGAGCGAACTGCGGGCCGAGCGGCTGCTGCCGCCCGACGCGCCGGTTCCAGAGGTGTGACGCGGCCTATTTGCCGGGCGTGAAGTCCATTGCCACGCCGTTCATGCAGTAACGCTCGCCGGTCGGCTTCGGGCCGTCCGGGAAGACATGGCCGAGGTGCCCGTGGCAGTTGGCGCAGTGGACCTCGGTGCGCGTGCTGAAGAAGCTGCGGTCGACGCTGGTGTCGACGGCATCGGGCAACGGCGCGTAGAAGCTGGGCCAGCCGGTGCCGCTCTCGTATTTGGTGTCGCTGCTGAACAGCTCCCGGCCACAGCCGGCGCAGACGAAGGTGCCGGCGCGCTTCTCGGCGTTGAGCGGGCTGGTGCCGGCGCGCTCGGTGCCGTGCTTGCGCAGCACCTTGTACTGTTCGGGGGTCAGGCTGGCCTGCCACTCGGCATCGCTGCGCGCGGCGGGGTCCTGGGGGGCGGCGTTGGTGTCCATGTGTCATCTCCTGCGATGCCCTGATGTGGCGTGCGTGTGTTAGGTTCGCAACGTGCTTACGACCTTCGTCATCCTGCTCGCCGCCGCGGCGGTCGCCGTGCCGCTCTCCCGCCGTGCCGGATTTGGCAGCGTGCTTGGCTATCTGCTGGCCGGCGTGGCGATCGGCCCGTTCGCGCTGCGGCTGGTCACCGACCTCGGCCAGATCAGCAACGTCGCGAGCTTCGGCGTCGTCATGCTGCTGTTCCTGATCGGACTGGAGCTGCGCCCGGCGCGGCTGTGGGTGATGCGCAAGTCGGTGTTCGGCCTCGGTGCCGCCCAGGTTGCCGTGACCGCCGCCGTCATTGCCGTGCTGGTCCATCTCGGCGGCCTGACGTGGCCCGGCGCGGTCGGGGTCGGGGTCGGATTGGCGCTGTCGTCCACCGCGATCGTGCTGCCGATGCTAGGCGAGCGCGACCTGCTGGGCAGCCGCTCCGGGCGTGACGGCTTCGCCGTGCTGCTGTTCCAGGACCTCGCGTTCATCCCGCTGGTGGCGCTGGTGCCGCTGCTGTCCGGCTTCGACCTGCCGGCGCAGGTGCCGTGGCACAAGGCGGGCATCGCGCTGGCGGCCATCGCGAGCATCCTGGTCGGCGGCCGTTTTCTGCTGCCGCCGGTGTTCCGGCTGACCGGCGGCGCCCGCGTGCCGGAGGTGTTCACGACGTTGGCGCTGCTGACCGTGGCCGGAACCGCGGCGCTGGCCAATTTCGCCGGCCTGTCGATGTCGCTGGGCGCGTTCATCGCCGGCGTGCTGCTGAGCGAGAGCGAGTACCGCCACGAGCTGCGCGCCAACATCGAGCCGTTCGAGGGCCTGCTGCTGGGCTTCTTCTTCATCTCCATCGGCTTGTCCGCCAACCTTGGGCTGCTGGCGAGCCGGCCGTTGCTGATCGCCGGCGCCGTCGCCGGGCTGATCGTGGTCAAGGCGGCGCTGGCGTTCGGCCTGGGGCGCATCGGCGGGCAGAGCGCGGCGCAGGCCAGCCGCTTCGCGCTCACCTTGCCGCAGGGCAGCGAGTTCAGCTTCGTGCTGTTCGCCGCGGCGGTGGCGACCCACGCGCTGTCGGACGCGGTCGCCGACGCGGCGACGCTGGTGGTGGCGCTGTCGATGATGGCGACCCCGCTGCTGTTCGCGGCCAGCGAGAAGCTGCTGATCCCGCGCCTGACGGTGCGTGCGGAGCCGGTCTACGACGCGATCGACCAGGCCGCCCCGGTCATCATCTGCGGCTTTGGCCGGGTCGGCCAGATCGTCGGCCGCGTGCTGCGGATGCAGGGCATCCCGTTTACCGCGCTGGAGGGCGATTCTGGCCAGGTCGAGGTGATCCGCCGCTTCGGCGCCCAGGTGTTCTACGGCAACAGCGCCCGCCCCGACCTGCTGCGCGCCGCCGGCGCCCAAAGCGCCCGCCTGCTGGTGGTGGCGCTGGAGAATGCCGAGGAGAGCCTGCAGGTCGCGGAGATGGCGAAGCGCACTTTCCCCAATTTGCGCATCATGGCCCGCGCGCACAACCGCCGGCACGTCCACCAGTTGATGGACCGCGGCATCGAGGTGATCGTGCGCGACACCTTCCACTCAAGCCTGAAACTGGCCGAACAGGCGCTGCTGTCCCTCGACCTGCCCGCGGCCGCCGCCCGCCACGCCATCGACGTGTTCCAGGCGCATGACGAGAAGATGCTGCTGGAGACCCACGCGATCTATCGTGACGAGCGCCGGTTGATCCAGTCCACGCAGGACGCCGCCGCCGAACTCGACCAGTTGTTCGAGGCCGACCGTCCGGCGCCAGGGTCTTGAGGGCCTCATGTTGAAGGCTGCGGTGATCGGCGGCGGGCCGGCCGGGCTGATGGCGGCCGAGACGCTGGCGGCCGGCGGCGTCGCGGTGACGGTGTTCGACCACATGCCTTCGCTTGGCCGCAAGCTGCTGATGGCCGGACGCGGTGGGCTCAATCTCACCCACAGCGAGACGCTGCCGGCGGTGCTGGCCCGCTACGGCGAGGCGCGGGGCAGGATCGCGCCGGCGCTGGAGCGGTTCACGCCGGACGCCCTGACGGCATGGTGCCGCGACCTCGGCCAGCCGACCTTCGTCGGCAGCAGCGGGCGGGTGTTCCCGGTGGCGCTGAAAGCCTCGCCGTTGCTGCGCGCGTGGCTGGCGCGGCTGGCCGGGCTGGGCGTGGCGGTGGAGACGCGCCGGCGCTGGGTCGGCTGGAACGGCGACGGCGGCCTGCTGTTCGAGGGCTTGGCTCCGGTCCGGGCGGACGCCACGGTGCTGGCGCTGGGCGGCGCGTCCTGGCCGCGATTGGGGTCCGACGGCGGCTGGGTCGCGGCGCTGCATGGGCTGGGCGTGGCACCGTTGCGCCCGGCCAACTGCGGCTTTCGCGTCGCCTGGTCGGAGCCGTTCCGCAGCCGCTTCGCCGGCACGCCGCTGAAGCGGATCGGCGCCAGCTTCGCCGGGCGGAGTTTGCGCGGCGAGGCGCTGGTCGGCGACGAAGGCATCGAGGGCGGCGCAATCTACGCGCTCTCGGCGGCGTTGCGGGAGGCCATCGTGACCGACGGCGGCGCGACGCTGCATCTAGACCTGCGGCCCGACCTGGATTTGCCGGAACTGGGCCACAGGCTTGGCCGTGATCGCGGCAGCCAGTCGCTGTCGACGTTCCTGCGCAAGGCGGCCGGGCTGGCGCCGGTGGCAATCGGGCTGGTGCAGGAGGCGCTGCACGGCGGTAGTTCAAGCGGCGACCTGGCCGCGCTGGTGAAGGCGCTGCCGCTGCGGCTCGCGGCGGCGTTCCCGCTCGCCCGCGCCATCTCCACCGCCGGCGGCTTGCGCTGGGATGAGCTGGACGACGCTTTCATGCTGCGCCAACGCCCCGGCGTGTTCGCGGCCGGCGAGATGCTGGACTGGGAAGCGCCCACCGGCGGCTATTTGCTGCAGGCGGCGTTCAGCACCGGGGCCGCCGCCGGGCGCGGGGCGCTGGCCTGGTGCCGCGACAAAGGCGCGACCGGATGAGCGAGGCCAGTTCCGAGCCGCGCGTGGCGGTGGGCCATGTCGTGAGCCTGCGCATGTTCGACATCGCCTTCGCCATCGACCTGGTGCGGGCCGAGGCGCTGTGGGCCAGCCACGCCGCCGGCCGCACCGCCCGCGCCCGGCTCTCCGGCACGCCGCCCAAGGCCATGGCGTTCGGCGTGCCGCCGCTGGCGATCGTGCTGGAACCGTTGGCCATCACCTTCGAGGGCGTCCCCTTCGAGGCCGCCGTCACCGCGCGCCTGTACGATTTCGGCGTCGTCAGCCTGGCGGTGCGGCTGCCGGCCGGCGACCGGCCGTGGCGGGCGTTCGAGCAGCTATTGAACGCCGTCGATCAGGCCATCGGCCCGCGCGGCCATGCGCACGCCTCCGAGCCGGCGGCAAACCCGCCTTGGAAGCGGCTGCTGGACAACCTCCGCTCGGTGATCGGCGGCGCGCTGGTGCGCCCCATCGCCTCGGCGTTGCAGGAGGATTACCTGATCGGCGTCGTCCACGCCTTTGACGCGCCGCTCTCGGCCATCGAGCTGCTGGGGCGCATCGACCTCGTGCCGCTGCTGTCGGGCGAGCGGCGGGCGCTGTCGGAGGGGGCGCGCGCCGACCTGCTGCGGCAGCGCTTCAGCTTCTACGCCGACGACCTGGTGGTGTTGACCTGGGACCGCGCCTTCATCTACGAGCCGCGCGGCGACAGCGACGTGTCCGACGTGATCGAGATCGCCAACGCCCAGTTGCTCGAGATGCGCTACTACGACGAACTGCTCGACGACGAGCTGCCGCGCATGTACGACCTGGTCGAGGGAACCCGGTCGGGCCTGCGGGTGTTCGGTGCGCGCCGCTATTCGACGCTGGCGCGTCGGCTGACCACGCTGGTGGCCGAGGTGACCGAACTGACCGAGAAGGTCGACAACGCCTTGCAGGTGACGGAGGACGTCTACCTCGCCCGCATCTATGCCGCGGCGCTGGAGCTGTTCCGGGTGCGGCTGGTGAGTGCGGCGGTCGAGCGCAAGCTGTCGATCATCCGCGACACCTACACGGCGTTGTACGACGAGGCCAACAGCGCCCGCTCCGAGGCGCTGGAGGTAGCGATCCTGGTGCTCATCATGGTGGAGGTGGTGCTGGGCATCCTGCGTCACTAAATACAGTGTGCCAGAACGATACCAACGGCCGGATAGGACCCCGATGCTCTACCAGTTTCACGAATGGCAGCGTGCCAGCATGACGCCATACCGCTTCATGGCCGCCGGTGCGCTGTCGGTGCTCGACTCGCCGGCGTTCGACGCGGTGCGGCAGACGCCGATGGCGCGCTGGACGGCGGCGGCGCTCGATCATTTCGAGCATGGCCTGCGGCAGTTCGGCAAGCCCGCGTTCGGCCTCGCCACGACGACCATCGACGGCGAGGCGGTGGCGGTGACCGAGGAGGTGACGATCTCCCGGTCGTGGTGCGACCTGCTGCATTTCAAGCGCGACGTGAGTCGCCCGGACGACCCGATCCTGCTGCTGGTGGCGCCGATGTCGGGCCATTTCGCGACCCTGCTGCGCGGCACCGTCGAGGCGTTCCTGCCCGACCACGACGTCTACATCACCGACTGGCAGGACGCGCGCGCCGTGCCGCTCGTCGCACCCTCGTTCGGGCTCGACGATTACATCGACACCGTGTCCGACTTCGTGCGGGCCTTGGGTTCGCGGACGCATGTGATCGCGGTGTGCCAGCCCGCCGTGCCGGTGCTGGCGGCGGCGGCGCTGATGAACGCCGGCGAGCCGGGAGCGGCGCCGCGCAGCATGACGCTAATCGGCGGCCCCATCGACACCCGCGAGGCGCCGACCGCCGTCAACACCTTCGCCAAGAAACACGACATGGAGTGGTTCCGCCGCTCGGTGATCCATCGCGTGCCGTTCGGCCATGTCGCCGTGGGCCGCCGGGTGTATCCGGGGTTCCTGCAACTGGCCGGGTTCATGTCGATGAACCTCGACAAGCACATGGACGCGCACCGGCAGATGTTCATGCACCTGGTCGAGGGCGACGGCGAGACGCTGGCGTCCAAGCGCGCGTTCTACGAGGAGTACCGCGCCGTGATGGACATGCCGGCGGAGTTCTTTTTGGAGACGATCGAGGCGGTGTTCCACGAGCATCTGCTGCCGCGCGGGCTGCTGACGCATCGCGGCCAGCCGGTCGATCCCGCCGCCATCGAGCGTACCGCGATGCTCACCATCGAGGGCGAACGCGACGACATCTCCGGCATCGGCCAGACCCGCGCCGCGCACAAGATCACCACCAACCTGCCGGACGCGATGCGTGACCATCTCGAACAGAAGGAGGTCGGCCACTACGGCCTGTTCAACGGTCGCCGCTTTCGCGAACAGGTGGCGCCGCGCATCAGGTCGTTCATCAGGGAGCACGCATGAGGCCGTGGCTGCCAGCCTCGCTGTGGGTGCTGTCGGCGCTTCCGGTGGCGGCGCAGACGCACCCGCAGGTGCTGCCGACGCGCGACGTCACCGTGGACTACCACATCGAGAGCAGCGCTGCGTTGCCGGTCCAAGATGTGCGGATCGAGGCGCGGGCCGGGGCCGCCCATTTGCGCGTCGAGCAGCCGAACAGCCTGGCGCTGCTGGTCGACCGCCCGGCGCGGCACGTGGTGATGGTGCTGGCGGCCCAGCACGCCGCCCTGTCACTGCCGTGGCCGCGACAGGTGGCGCAAGGCTTCGACATCCTGGCCCGCGCCCGCTTCGTGCGCCAGGGAAGCGGCTTCAAAGCCGGATTGCGCTGCACCAACTATGATGTGACCGAGGACGCCAACCATCTGGTCGCCTGCATCACCGACGACGGGGTGGTGCTGCAGGCGGACGGCACGGTTCGCGGCAAGCAGGGGCCGCAGACCTATCACGTCGCCGCGACCGCGGTGAGCTACGTGCCGCTGGACCCCGGCATTTTCGAGGTGCCGCCGGGGCTTACGCATTTGACGTTGCCGAACCTCGGAGGCTGACCGGCGGGCCGGAGATGACGCCCGCGCCCGATGCCGAGGACCAGCCCGGCGCCTTGGCCGACCCGGCTGAGATGGCTCGTCGCCGCACATTGCTGTCCGGGGCGCACATGCGGTCCTTGGCCGACTACGTCTGCGAGTTGCGCGCACGCGGGGCCGGCTACGTGCCCGACTTCGACCCGCTCGACGGCGGCGTGCGGGCCAGGCTGCTGCTGTTGCTCGAGAAGCCGGGTCCGAAGACGTTCCCGCCCCGAGGCTCCGGCTTCGTCTCGCGCGACACCAACGACCCGACCGCCCGGGCGATCCATCGGTTCATGCTGCAGGCGGAGGCGCCGCGCCGCGAGACCGTGCTGTGGAACATCGTGCCGTGGTGGAACGGCGCCATCGCGATGACCGCGGCGGAGAAGCGCCTCGGCGCCCTGGAGGTCCCTGCCCTGCTGGCGCGGCTGCCGGAGTTGCGCGGCGTGATCCTGGCCGGGAACGCCGCCTGGGAGCTTGGCGCCGCGCAGTTCCGCGACGCCGGCCTGCCGCTGTTCAGGTGCGTGCATCCCTCGCCCCAGGCCCGCGCAGGCCCCGCCAGCAGCGAGCGGTGGCTGCAACTGCCACAGATCTGGCGCGAGGCCTGGCGCACGGTGGGGTAGTGGGTGGCAGCTGACGTTTGGTGTGGGTTGGATCGTGGTGGGATGAGACGCAGAGGTTGAGGTCATGGAACAGCGGCTTGGCGCCCATCTCGGACACTCAGCCGCCCATGCCACCTTTCCGATAACGGACATCATGGCCGAGCAAGATCGCATGACTGGGCAGAAGAGATTGGGCCAGAACTCGTATCGTGACACGTTCCTGACGTGGTCTCAGAGCCGACGCAACGAGCAGACTATGCGGAGCCGCTCCGACCATTGCGGTTGCCTGAGACCCCGTGCACCATCTCTTCAACACAAGAGGTCCAAGATGGCATTGCTGGAGGAAGTGTTCCGCCTATCGGGCATGCCGACGTACACATTTGTTGAGCCTACCCGTTACCGGGAAATTAGGGTGGCGGTCCGAACTCCAGGACGGTGCATTGTTTTGGAAGGGCCCTCCGGCATTGGCAAGACGACCACCATCACGAAAATTCTGGACGAACTGGTAGCCACCGGCGAAGTCGGGAACGCAGTGACGACGCTTAGCGCTCGGAAGGCCAAGGACATCGAATACATCGCCGCCCTCCCGGAAATGCAGGACGTCGGCACGGTGATCGTCGATGATTTCCACCGGCTGGACGACACGATCAAGACTGGTCTGTCCAATTGGATGAAATACTTGGCGGACAACGAGGACGAGGGGTCAAAGCTCATCCTCATCGGCATCAACAAGGCAGGTGAGCAATTGGTGAGGTACGCCCCCGATCTCGTTATGCGGATCGACGTATTTCGACTTGAGGCAAACCCCGTTAATAAAGTCTGCGAGATCATGACGCTGGGCGAGCGTGCCTTGAATGTTACGATCCGACACAAGGACACGGTTGCGGAGCGGTCGCAGGGCAGTTTCCAAATCGCTCAATTGCTAGCGCATCGCCTCTGCTCGCTGAGCGACGTGGACAGGTCACAAGAGGCGGTCAAGGAAATCGACTTGTCGCTCGACGTAGTAATTGAAGAGGTGATGGTCGATCTGGGACGCCTCTTCAAGAAGACCGCTGTCGAGTTCTCGCGGGGATCGAAGCTCCGGCGGGAAGGACGGGCGCCGTATCTGCACATTCTCCGCCTTCTTGCCAACAACAGGGAATGGTCACTGGACTTGCGGGAGGCGATAAGGCTCAATCCTCAGCATCGAGGAAGTATCGGTCAGGTTTTAGATAAGCATTACTTGGCTGCTTTGTTGAATGACCCAGAGAAAAAGGACCTATTCGAACCATACATTCACTTCGACCCATCGACGACAGTACTTGCGATCGAGGATCCTAAATTCATTTTCTTCCTTAAGAACCTGGTGTGGCGTGAATTTACTCGCCAAGTTGGTTTTCCTGCAAACGTATTTAAGGGTCGTTACGATTTTGCTATGTCATTCGCTGGTGCAGATCGTGACGCCGCCAAGATGCTCGCGGACATCTTAACTGAGCGTGAGGTGTCGGTGTTCTACGACGAAGCGGAACAACATCGGATCATCGCACGGGACGTCGAGGATTACCTTGGACCGATTTATCGGTCCGATGCGGACTACGTCGTGGCTATGCTCTCTCCGGCCTATCCGACGCGTATCTGGACCAAATTCGAAAGTGACAATTTTCGGGAGCGATTCGGCGAAGCAGTCATTCCAATCCGCTTCACGACGGTACAACCGGGCTTCTTCTCCGAGGACAGCCGATACGGCGGTCTGATGTTCGACCCTGCGGGCGACATAACTAAACAACTGGAGGAAGTGGCAGAAACCCTCTGCCGCCGCATTATTACGGACCGGCAGGAAGACGATACCAAAGCAGTGACAGCTTTTGAGAGGGAGGAAACGATATCCAGCCTCACTTCATCGCCCAAACCGTAATTGCTCACCCCGGCTGCGCGACGGTGTCGCTGATTGATGCTGTTGCGAGGGCGTTGCGGAGGTCACCGAGGACGGAGCGGCCGTTGACCTTGGCGGTGCTGACGACGGAGCGGAAGGCGG
>JAABUU010000341.1_pt1 | contig 112239 bp, 95 predicted proteins | sample 5559301 | NCBI WGS metagenome assembly JAABUU01 (sample SAMN10711884, study PRJNA513360) | rock metagenome | isolation source: Antarctica rocks | place: Antarctica: Victoria Land, Richard Nunatak white | reverse complement strand
CGCAAGGCAACGCCCGAACGCCCCGATCGCTTCCCCGACACGCTCGAGATCGAGATACGCGCTGCCGAGTTCCGCGAGCGTCGGGCACGCCCGCGGTGACAGTGCGAGCGCGCGTTCGAGGTAGGTTACGGCGAGGGCCGGCCGGTGCTCGGCGCGATACACCGCCCCGAGCGCGTACTGCGCGGCGGCGCTCGTCGGCATATCGTCGGCTGCGCGCCGGAACGGCACTTCGAAAGCATCGAGATCGCCCAAACGTCGATGCAGATCGACCAGATGCCCGTAGGCCGTGCCGATCGGCAGGCTCAGGCCGAATTCCGCGATCGCCTCCGGCACGCGGTCTTGGGCGGCGTAGATGCCGCCGAGGCGATTGTGAGTTTCCCGGTCCCGCGGTGCGGCCCGCAAGATCGCCCGGTACGCGCGCTCGGCGGCAGCGGCGTCGCCCTGGCGAAAGTACAGGTCGCCGAGATAGCGAGCCGGGTCGAGTTCGCTCGGATGGGCCGCCACGTATGAGGCGAGGCCGCGAGCCGCGCCGGGCAGGTCTCCGCCGGCGACGATTTTGCGAGCGCGATCGACCGCGCCCGCGGCGTCCGACGCGAAGGCGCTCCCAGCTATCGCGTCGCCTGCGCCCGCGTGGCTCACCTGCGCCATCGCCGTCGTCGCGAGCGACGCACTTGCGACGGCGCTTACCAGGGCGGCTCGCAAAACGAACGGCACCGGACGCATCGTTTCCGTAATTTCTCCATCGTTTCGTCCGGCCCCGCTGCAACGTTGCGCCCGCAACCGCCCGCACGCCCTCAGGCTGCCTGCGTAGGCACCCGATGATACAGAGTGATGTATCCCCACGTTCCGGTCTACGTCGCGGTCCGAGGCGCCATCGTCCGCGCCGGCAGGCGTGGTGCGTCCCGCCGTTTCGAGGAAGCGTAGGAGATGGGCACCCGCATCGGGCGCCGGATCCTGCGCCTGGTTCTCGTTCCGCTTGCGGGATTGCTGATCGTCCTCGCTGCCGTTGCCGTTCTCGAGACGCAGACGGTATCGACGCAGGCATTAGCGCGCCACTCCGCGGTCGTTATCAACCTCTCGCAACAAATCGCGATCGAGCTCGCGCGCGGCGACGCGGCGGTCGCTCGCGACGAGCGCCGCGCGCTCGCAACGACCACGGCGCGCGATGTCACGCGCGATTTCGCTGCGTTGCGCGAGCTCGTAAGCGATAATCCGCCACAGCTGTTGCGACTGGGACGTTACGAAGGCGCAGCGCTCGCGCACGCGCGCCGTCTTGCTGACCCGCTCCTCCAAGCGCGGCTGGCGTCTGCGCGGTACGACTTCGACACGGTCGAAACTCGTTTGCAGCGTGCGCGACGGGCCGCTTTCGACCGGCTGCGCGAAATCGCAGAAACGGCGCTGATCTTCGCCGCGATCGTGGCGGTCGCCACGACCTTGGTGCTCTACCGCTCGCTCTCGGCCAACATCGCCCGTCGCCTCGAAGCACTCAATCGGAACACACAGCGCTTCGCGGCCGGCGAAACCGTCGGTCCCCCCGATACGGGCGACGACGAACTCGCAGAGGTCGACGCGCGGTTCCGTCACGCCTACGAGCTGCTGGCCGATCGCGAAGCCGCCGCGGCACGTTACCGCATCCTCTACGAGCAGTCGTCGGAAATTATGTATTTCATGGACGGACCCAAGATCGTCGAGGCCAACGACGCGGCGGCGCGCGCGTACGGCTACACCCGTGAAGAACTTTGTGCGCTGACGGTCTTCGATCTGCGCGTTCCCGAACTGCACGACGATCTCAGATCCGTACTAAATAATCCGAGAGCCATGGCCGAAGGTTACGAGACCGTTCATCGCCGCCGGGATGGATCGCGTTTCACGATCGATGTCGCGATGCGTCAGGCCCTCATTGGCGGCCGAGAAATCGTCTTCATCGTCGCGCGCAACATCAGCGTCCGCCGCGAGGCCGAAGCGCGGCTGCGGGCCGCACTCCTACAGGCAAACGAAGCGTCGCGCCTCAAGTCGGAGTTCGTAGCGACGATAAGTCACGAGATTCGAACGCCGATGAACGCGATTTTAGGCATGACCGAATTGTTGTTGGATTCGTCACTCGATCGCGAACAGCACGAATTCATCACGACGGTACGTTCCTCGGGCCAGGCGCTGCTGCGCATCATCGACGACGTGTTGGACTTTTCCAAAATGGAAGCCGGCAAATTAGCCGTCGAAGTGCGCGCTTTCAACGTGACCACGTGTATCGAGTCGGTCGCGCAGCTGCTCGCTCCGCAGGCCCAGCGCAAAGGCCTCGTCTTCACCACGTTCGTTCCGCCGGAGCTTCCGCCATTGGTCCTCGGCGACGAGTTGCGCATCCGCCAAATACTGACCAATCTCGTCGGCAACGCGACGAAATTCACGGCGGAGGGAAGCGTTTCGATCGCCGCTTCGATCCTCGCGCAGACGCCGACGACGGTCGCGATCCGTTTCGAAGTCGTCGATACCGGCATCGGTCTCGAGCCCGATGCCGTCGAGCGCCTCTTCACCGCGTTCGCGCAGGCCGATGGATCGATTACGCGTCGCTATGGCGGCACGGGGCTCGGGCTCACGATCTCCAAGGGGCTTGTCGAGTTGATGGGCGGCACGATCGGCGTTACGAGCGCTCCGCACGCAGGCTCGACCTTTTGGTTCGAGCTCCCGTTTCACGTGGCCAATGCCGCGCCGGCGGGCCTGCGGACGCTACCTCACGAACCGGTTTTGGTTGCGGACGCGAATGTCGTCGCACGCAGCGTCACGGCGCGCTACCTGCGCGCATGGGGCATCGAAGTCGATGAAGCCGGTTCGCGCGACGAGGCTTTGCGACTCTGTGCGCGGCGCACGGCGCGAGGAACGTCGTACGCGCTCGCATTCGTCGATATGGCGATCGCGCAAGACGCGCTCCGCACGCTCGCCGACGACGTGCGCGCGGCCTCGGGCAGAGCGGACCTGCCGGTCGTGCTGACGTCGGCTGTCTATACGCTCGTCGACGGGCGTCGCCCCGTCGAAGCGGGGTTCGGCGCTTTGCTCGTCAAGCCGCTGCGGCAGTCGGTCCTCTTCGACTGTGTCGCGGATTTCACACACGCGCGACCGCCGAAGCAGCCGTCCGAAGCGCGTCCGGCCCTGCCGGAACGTTACGACCTGCCAGCGGCGTCGCTCGGCCACGTGCTACTGGTCGAAGATAATCCCGTAAACCAACGCCTCGGCCGCAAACAACTCGAAAAGATTGGCTTCACCGTCACGTCTGCCGACGACGGCCGCGCGGCGATCGAGGCGGTCCGGCGCGAGAACTTCGACGTCGTCTTCATGGACTTGCAAATGCCCGATATGGACGGCCTAACCGCAACGCGCGCCATTCGGCGTAGCGAACTCGTCACGGGCCTGCACGTCCCGATCGTGGCGCTTACGGCCGATGCGCGGGCGCAAGACCGCATGGAATGTCTCGCAAGCGGCATGGACGATTACTTCTCTAAGCCCGTGAGCCTGAACGACTTGCGGACCGCACTCGCGCGCTGGGTGAAGGCGCCGGCCTAGGAGCGCTACGCCGGACGCGTCATGTCCTTCGGCACGACGAACCGATCGAAATCGTCGGGCGTGACGTAACCGAGGCCGACTGCCGCATCCTTGAGCGTCGACTTATCCTTGTGCGCTTTCTTCGCGATCTCGGCGGCTTTGTCGTAGCCGATTTTCGGGGAGAGCGCGGTGACGGTCATGAGCGACTGGGCGAGATAGGTCGCGATGATCTCTTCGTTGGCGGCAAGACCTTCGATGCAATGGACGCGGAACATCGTGCACGCGTCGCGCAACAGCGTCGTCGAGTGCAGAAAATTGTAGATCATCACCGGATTGAAGACGTTGAGTTCGAAGTTGCCTTGCGACGCGCCGAAGCCGATCGCGGCATCGTTTCCGAACACCTGCACGACGACCATCGTCACGGCTTCGCACTGCGTCGGGTTCACTTTGCCCGGCATGATGGAGCTGCCCGGTTCGTTTTCCGGCAGACTCAACTCACCGATGCCGGCGCGCGGGCCCGAACCGAGCCAACGGACGTCGTTTGCGATCTTCATGAGCGCCGCACCGAGTTGTTTGAGCGCACCCGATGCGAACACGAAATCGTCGTGTGAGGCGAGCGCGGTGAACTTATTGGGATGCGAGCGAAACGGAAGACCCGTGAGTTCCGCAATCTTCTTCGCGGCGCGTTCCGCAAATTCGGGATGGGCGTTGAGGCCCGTACCGACCGCCGTTCCGCCGATCGCGAGATCGTAGATGTGATCGGCCGCTTCGCGGATCGCGACCATCGCGCGATCGAGCTGCGTGACGTACCCGGAAAACTCTTGCCCGAGCGTTAGCGGCGTCGCATCCTGAAGATGGGTGCGACCCACCTTCACGATGCCGGCCCACTGTTTGGCCTTCGCATCGAGCGCGTCGCGGAGCTTCTGCAGGGCGGGCAACATGTCGACGACGGCTTCGGCTGCGGCCATGTGCATTGCGGTCGGAAACGTGTCGTTCGACGATTGCGACATGTTGACGTGGTCGTTCGGGTGAACGGGCTTTTTCGAGCCCATCTCGCCGCCGGCGAGCTCGATCGCACGGTTGGAGAGCACTTCGTTGACGTTCATATTCGTCTGCGTGCCGGAACCCGTCTGCCAGACCCTCAGCGGAAAATGCGCGTCGAGTTTTCCGGCGACGACTTCGTCTGCGGCTTTGACGATGAAATCGGTCTTCTCTCGATCGAGCTTGCCGAGATCGTTATTGACCAACGCGCAGGCCTTTTTAAGCGTTGCCATCGCCTTGATGACTTGACGCGGCATGACGTCGCGCGGCGTGGCACCATCGCCGATATCGAAATTGACGAGCGACCGAGCGGCCTGCGCACCGTAATAACGGTCGGCGGGCACCTGGACGGCACCCATGGAGTCGGTTTCGGTCCGCAGCGCGGTCCCGTTGTAAGTCGTCGACATGCGCCATGCGGTTCGCTTCCTACGTCACGAAGTCTGCCTCGATAAAGGTCGCAGACGCAAGGTTTCGCGTATGTCGCGCCATGTTGCTCTTGCTCGCTACCCTCGTCGCGCTGGGCACCGCACCGCCCGTGGTGGCCGTTCCAGCCGACCGCTCGACGGCGCGGGCCGTCCCGGGCGACCGCTCGACGCCGCGGCCCGCCCCGAAAACCGGTGACGCGGCAGTCGTCGCTCGTGCCCGAGCGTTTTTCAAGCAGCTTCAAGGAAACGCCATCGATCGCACGCTGCTGACGCGAGAGTTTTCCGCAGAACTCAAGCCGGATTTGGCGACGACCATGGCTCGCGGCCTCCTCTCTCTCGGCGAGCCGAGCGCATTCACGCCGCGCGGCAAACATGCCGTCGACGGCGTGACGACCTACGATTACGCGGTAACGTTTCCCGCGGGCACGATCGCAATCACGATCGGGATCGACGACACGAGCGATCTCATCGCGCGGTACTACGTGCGCCGGTCGACGAATTCGCCGCAGTAAGCGTGGCGAACGTGACCTACGATCGCTATTCGCAAAGCGAACTCGACGCGCAGTACGACACCTCAAAGCCACTCCCCGACGGAAACGTCGGTGCGTATTTCGAAGCCTTCGAGGCTGCGAGTGTTCGCGCGCGCGCGACGCTGCAAAGCCAATGCGATCTCCGCTACGGCGTGCACGAGCGCGCGACGTTCGACTTCTTTCCCGCAGCGCGTCCGGGCGCGCCGCTTTTCGTTTGGGTGCACGGCGGCTATTGGCGCCGGCTCTCCAAAAGTTACTTCTCCTACATCGCCGTACCGATCGTCGAGGCCGGCGGGGCGGTCGCGGTACTCAACTATCCGCTCGCGCCGGGACCGTCGCTCGATGAAATCGTCGACTCCGTGGGACGCGGCTATGCGCGGGCACTCGAGCACGCGGCCGAGCGCGGCGTCGACGTGACGCAAACCTTCGTCGGGGGCCACTCCGTCGGCGCACAACTCGCCGCAACGATTCTGGCACGCAATGCCGTGCGCGGCGCCCTCGTCATCAGCGGCCTCTACGATCTCGAACCCATCCGCCGCTCGTACGTGAACGAGTGGATCGCGATGGACGCAGCCTCCGCACGCCGCAACAGTCCGGTACACCTATCGCCGCGGGCCAACTCGCCGCTCGTCGCAGCCGTCGGCGGATTGGAGCAAGCCGAGTTTCAACGGCAGCAACATCTCTACGTTGAAGCGTGGCGCGCCTGGGGCGGCGCCGCTCGCGAGATCGCAGCGCCGAACCACGATCACTTTAGCATCGCGCTCGAACTCGCGAACGCGGGGAGTGCCTTGACGCGTGCATTACTTGAGATGATGTCGCTCGCCTGAAATCACTCCGTCCCAGCGACGGGTTTCGCGTACGCGCTTTCTATCAGCGCGGCGAATTTTTGTTCGACGACGCGGCGCTTGATCTTCATCGTGGGCGATAATTCGCCGTCTTCGATCGTGAGATCGCGCGGCAGGAGCGCGATGCGACGCACCGCTTCGAAGCTCGCGAGATCGGCCGATTTTTCGACGACTTCTTTTCGCAGGAAGTCGCGGACGTCGGCGCGCGCGGCGATCGCGGCGGTCGATGTCTCGGGCGCGATGTCGAACTCTTTGCGCACGAGATCCCAATTCGGGACGACGAGCGCGATCGGATGCGGGCGTCCGTCGCCGATGACGAAGCATTGGCCGACGTAGATCGAACGTTTGAGCGCCGCTTCGACGCGGCCGGGCGCGACATACTTGCCGGCCGACGTTTTGATGAGTTCTTTTTTGCGATCGGTAATAAAAAGATATCCGTCGCGATCGAGTTCGCCGATATCGCCCGTCATCAACCAGCCGTCGCCCGCAAACGGACGCTCCTCCGGCAGCTTGTAGTATCCGAGCATGACGCTCGGCCCCTTGACCAATATCTCGCCGTCGGAAGCGATCGCAACCGCGACGCCGGCGAGGGCTTTGCCGACGGAACCGTACCGGATCGCCGCGTAGGGCATGCTCGTTACGATGGGCGATGCTTCGGTAAGGCCGTACCCCTCGGCGATCGGCACGCCCATGCCCGCGAAGGTCAAAGCGATATCGCGATGCAGCGGCGCGCTGCCGGACACGAAGAAGTCCAATCGATCCAGGCCGATCGCCGGCTTGATCTTCGCAAGAACGAAGGTCTGCGCAATCGTATATTGCAACCGCAGGAGGCCGCCGGCTTTGCCGGCTTGCATCGCCGACGCGTAGGCGCGACCGACGTTCAGCGCCCACGGAACGAGTCTGGCTTTGAGGCCGCCTTCCGCTTTCGCTTTCCCCACGATCCCAGCCAGTACGCGCTCGAGAATGCGCGGCACCAGCGCCATGACGACCGGCCGCGCCGCTTTTAAATCGCCGAGCAGATGGTCGGGTTGCGTGATGTATAGTTCCGCTCGCGCCTTCGCGTAGATATTGATGAGCGTGTGTTCGTAGATATGGGCGAACGGCAGGACCGAGAGCACCGGCTGCCCCGGCGTCTGCATCCTCGGGGGCATCATCGTGATGCCGGCGTTCGCGTTCGTAACGAGATTACGATGGCTCAACATGACGCCCTTGGGATTGCCCGTGGTACCGGACGTATAGATCAGGACGGCGAGGTCGTCGGGCCGAACGCTCGCAAGCGCCTCGACGAGCCGTTGCGAATCCTTTTGTAGCGCTGCCGTTCCGGCGCGCTCGAAGGCCGCGAGCGAGTCCGGTCCCTCGCCGTCGAAGGTCACGATACGGGGCACGGAGCGACCCGTGCTGCGCAGACGAGCCGCGTCCGCTTCGGTTTCGACGAAGCAGAGCAGCGCACCGGAATCTTTGAAAATATACTCGATTTGGTCGTCTGCGAGCGTCGCAAAGATCGGCACGACGACGCACCCCGCGAAATACGTTCCGAAATCGGCGGCGAGCCAGTCGATGCGATTGTTCGAGACCAGCGCGACGCGCTCGCCGGCACCGACACCGGCGTCGGCCAGCGCCGCTCCGATCGCACGCGCGCGTTCCAGCATGCGCGTCGAGGATAGCCAGGTCCACTCGGAGCGCCCCAGCCGTTCAGCAAAGGCGCGCTCGCGCGTTGGACCGCCGAGCGCCTCGGCGAGAAATTCCGCTAACGTTTGCATCGGTCTCCTTCGGCGCAATCCCGACGCTACGGTTCCATAGCAAGATTTCCTATCGTTACGAACATTTCTGAAAAAAGCGAACCCCCCCACCGGCTCGACGTTGCAAAACCGCTGCCGCGAGCATTGAGCAACTAGCAGTTAGCAGTTAGATAGATTTGATGCTTACCGAGGCGGCTTTACGGTGCATACAATATACAGGACCACACTCACCTTCCCGGCGTTCGCGCCGTTTGGAGACGTCGTTGCGACCTTCGATCGCTACCGTACTCGGGGCTTTTGCCGTTGCTCTCTCCCTCTCCGCATGTGGCGGGGACAGCACGACGCCGATCGGCGGCGCCGCGCCGAAGGCTCCCGTTACCACGGTGCCCACCGCATCCACCCTCGTGCAGCTCCCGCAACTAATTCCCGGCGCATCCTTTGCCTACGATATCGGCGCCGTCGACCCGGCGGCGCATCGCTATTACCTCGCCGACCGCACGAATAAATCGCTCGACATTCTCAACACGGTCGATAACTCGCTTACGTTCGTCGGCGGATTTACGGGCCAGATGGGGACGAACAACGACGCGTCGGGTCCCGACGGCGTCGTGATCATTCCGAAGACGTCGATCGTCGCCGTCGGCGACGTCAACGTCGTGAAGTTCGTCGATGTGAACGCGCACAGCGTCGTCGCGACGACGGTGACCGGAACCGCTGGCCATCGCACCGACGAAGGCTGCTACGATCCCGACGACAACCTCTTGATGATGGCCAATCCCGGCGACGCAACGCCGTACGTGACGTTCCTCTCCGGCACGACGTATAAAGCACTCTCGGTCTTTGCGTTCGCGGGTTCGAGCGGTTTGGAAGCCTGCGTCTACGATCCCGGAACCAAAAACTTTTTGATCAACAACGATGGCAACACCGCAAACCCTCTAGGCGAAATCGACGTCATCACGGCCGCCAGCGCCGTCGGGGGCAAGCCTGCGATTTCGGCGGTCTATCCGCTACCGAACTGTTCGCCCACGGGCATGATTCTCGCGCCGCCGGAAAAGCTGCTCGTGGCGTGCGATCCGCCCGCGGGCACGAAAATCACGTCGCTGGTCTTCAACGCGGCGAACGGACAACTGCTCGCGACGATTCCGCTCGGGGGCGCAGACCAGATCGATTACGATCCGCTGACCAACCGCTTTTACGAAGCGAGCCGCCACAACACGGCCTCGGGCATCGCCGGCCCGCCTTACACGCCGGTGCTCGGCGTCATCGACGCGAATTCGTTCGCCGTGGTCGGCACGACGCCGACTGGCAGCAACGCGCATTCCGTCGCAGTCGATCCGTCAACGGGACGGATCTACGTCCCCATCCCGCCGACGGCGACTGCGCCGGGCGGTATCCAGATCTTCAACCCGTAGACGCCGCTACGGAGCCGCCCTGTAGGGCGGCTCCGTGAAAGGTGCCTCGACCATGCGTCGAATACTGTCAGCCCTGTCAATCTAGGGAGATGTCGATGCTTGAGACGCCTGCTCGTACGGAGTCGCTCGTGAGCGCGGAGACGCGTGACGGAATCCGAATCATCACGATTCGCAATCCGCCGGTCAACGCGCTTTCGTTTGCCACCTCTGGAGCGTTGCTCGCAGAGATCGAAGCGGCCGAGGCTAACGAAGCCATCCGCGCGGTCGTCATCACCGGGTCGGGCGGTTTCTTCAGCGGAGGGGCCGATATCGGTGACTTTCTCAAGCCGCCTCAAGCCGGTTCCAAGAGCGTTCGCGACGTCGTCGCGACGATCGAGAAGAGCGTCAAAACCTTCGTCGCCGCAATCGGCGGTAAGGCGCTCGGAGGGGGCCTGGAAACCGCGCTGGCCTGCGATTACCGGATCGCGTCGCCAAGCTCGAAAGTCGGTCTGCCTGAAATTCTGCTCGGGCTCATTCCGGGCGCCGGCGGCACGCAACGGCTGCCGCGCCTGCTCGCGAAGAAGAATCCGCTCAATAACGGGCTCGCCGGCGTGCAAATGGCGCTGGACATGATGCTCAAGGGCGAGATGAAGGCGGCGAAAGCCGCCAAAGGCATGGGGATTCTCGATGAAATCGTCGAGAGCGGTTCCGTCGTCGAGCGCGCCGTCGCACTCGCGCGCGAGAAAGCGGGCACGAAGAACCGCATCAGCGAGCTCGCGTTCGTCGTCCTGCCGCCGCTGACCGCGCTCGCGCACGGCATGGTTCCCGCCGAAGAAAAGGGCGGCTTCGCCGCGCACAAACTCATCGACGCCGTCGAAGCGGCATCCGAGCTCGACTACGCGCACGGCATCGCGCGCGAAGCGCGTTACTTCGACGAACTCGTCGCGGGGCGCCAAGCGCAGTCGGCGATCCATCTGTTTTTCGCGGAACGCGAACTGGGCAAGATTCCGGGCCTCGCGCGAGACGTCGAGCCCAGAGAAGTCAAACGGGCCGCCGTGGTCGGCGCGGGCACGATGGGCACCGGCATCGCGATGGTTTTCGCCAGCGCCGGGATCGCGTGCCAAGTCATCGACGTGAATCCCGAGCAAGTCGAGCGCGGCAAAAAAAACGTCGCCCAGACGTACGAGGGACGCGTCAAAAAAGGCAAACTCGCGCCCGACAAAGCCCAAGAACTCGTCGAATCGATCACGTTCGTGAACGATTATGCGGCGATCGCGGAGGCGGACGTCGTCGTCGAAGCCGTGTTCGAATCGATGAAGGTCAAGAAAGAGGTTTTTGCCGCCCTCGATAAGGCGCTGCGGCCGGGCGCGATCCTCGCGACCAATACGTCGACGCTCGATATCGACGAGATCGCAGGATCGACGTCGCGCCCCGAAAGCGTGATCGGCCTGCACTTCTTCGCACCGGCGAACGTCATGGCGTTACTCGAAGTCGTGCGCGGCTCGCAGACGTCGCCCGAAACGATCCTTACCGCGATGGCGCTTTCCAAGAAGCTCAAGAAAAAAGGCGTGCTCTCCGGCAACGCGTTCGGCTTCATCGGCAACCGTATGCTCTTCGACTACATCCGCGAAGCATCGTTCCTCGTCGAGGAAGGCGCGACGCCGTGGCAAGTCGATAAGGCGATCCGCAATTTCGGCTTTCCGATGGGCCCGTTTGCGATGAGCGATCTTTCGGGTCTGGACGTTTTCTATAAAATAAATCAGGAAGCGCCGAAGGTCGCTTACCGGCAATCCGAGATCGGTACGCGACTGTACGAGAAAGGCCGTTACGGGCAGAAGACCGGCTCCGGCTTCTTCACGTACGTTCCAGGCGAACGCAAGCCGCAACGCGATCCCGAAGCCGAAGCGCTCATGGTGGCGGAATCGCAACGGCTCGGCATCACGCGCCGCACCGATATCACGGGCGAAGAGATCGTCGAGCGCTGCATGTTCGCACTCGTCAACCAGGGTGCGCAGCTGCTCGGCGACGGCATCGCGCTACGGCCGGGCGATGAGGATATCGTCTGGATTTACGGCTACGGCTTCCCATGGTTCCACGGCGGCCCGATGTGGTGGGCCGACACGATCGGCGTGAAAAAGATTTACGACCGAATCATGGCCTGGCAGCAAACGCTCGGCAAGCATTGGCAGCCCGCGCCGCACTTGCAAGAAATCGCGGAGAAAAACGGCACCTTCGCGGCCCGTCCCAAGATCGGAGCGGCGAACTAAATGGCGACCGAAGCCGTCATCGTCAGCGGCGCGCGGACGCCGATCGGTAAGGCGTTTCGCGGTGCGTTCAATATGACGCACGGCGCGACGATGGCCGGACACGCGATCAAACACGCCGTCGAACGCTCCGGCGTAGACCTGCACGATATCGAAGACACCGTCATCGGCGTCGGCATGCCCGAAGGCGCCACGGGCCACAACCTCGCCCGCAACGCGGCGGTCCGCGCGGGCCTGCCGATAACCGTCGCCGGCACGACGATCACGCGTTACTGTGCGTCGGGGTTGCAGGCGATTTCCACGGCCGCGCAACGCATCGTCGTCGACGGTGCGCCGGTGATGGTCGCCGGCGGTGCCGAATCGATCAGCCTCGTTGCGAACGCGACCAATATCAAATTCTTTACCGAAGAATGGCTGCTGCGCCATCAAGCCGACCTCTTCATGCCGATGATCGAGACGGCCGATCTCGTTGCCAAGCGCTACGACGTTTCCCGCGAAGCGCAGGACGCGTATGCGCTGCAATCGCAGAAGCGCACGGCTGCAGCGCAGCAGGCCGGCCGCTTCGATGCCGAGATCGTTCCGTTGCCCGCGTACATGTATAAACAAGATAAGGCGACGGGCGACGTCACCGAAGTCATGCACACGCTCGCCAAAGACGAAGGTAATCGCGAGGACACGACGCTCGAAGGACTTGCCAGGCTCAAGAGCGCCAGTTTCTCCAACCCGAAATCGTCGATTACGGCCGGCAACGCATCGCAGCTCTCCGACGGCGCCGCGGCGCTCGTGCTGACCAGTTACGACTACGCGCAGAAACATGATCTCGCGCCGCTCGCGTACTATCGCGGCATGGCCGTCGCGGGCCTCAAGCCCGACGAAATGGGCATCGGCCCGGTACTCGCCGTGCCGAAATTGCTCGAGCGCCACGGCCTGCACGTCGACGACATCGATCTTTGGGAACTCAACGAAGCCTTCGCGGTGCAAACGCTGTATTGCCGCGATACGCTCCACATCGACAACGAAAAGTTCAACGTCGACGGCGGTGCTATTTCGGTCGGCCATCCGTACGGCATGAGCGGCGCGCGCTTGGCCTTGCACGGCATCCTCGAAGGGCGTCGTCGTAAGGCGAAATGGCTCGTGGTCACGATGTGTATCGGCGGCGGTATGGGCGCGGCCGGGCTCTTCGAACTCATCAACGACTAACGACCGATTAGGGTCGGCGCCGTCATGTGTGGAAGCGTGCCGCAATGCCCTCCCACCTTTGGCTGCCGTTTACGCAGATGGCGGAATTCGACGCTCGGGAACGCACGTTCGTTGCAGCGCGCGGCACGGAATTGTACGACGCTCGCGGACGCACGCTCTTCGATGCGATATCGTCGGTATGGGTGACGATTCACGGGCATAGCCATCCGGCAATCGTCGAAGCGATAGCGCGCCAAGCGGCGACGCTCGACCATGCGACGGCCCTCGGTGCGAGCAATCCCGTCGCCGAAGAGCTGGCGCTGCGGCTCGCACGGCTCTCGGGCCTCGATTACGCGTTCTTCTCCAGCGACGGTGCGAGCGCGATCGAGGCGGCGCTCAAGATGGCGTTGCAGTATTGGCGTAGCGCGGGCAACCCGAAACGCGTAAAGTTCGCGCACCTCACGGCGAGTTATCACGGCGACACCGCGGCGGCGATGAGCGTTTCCGACATCCCGGTCTTCAAACGCAACTTCGGCGCGCTCTGCTTCGAGACGATCGAGACGGTGTCGCTCGAAGCCGTGCTCGCGCGCGACGATATCGCGGCGCTCGTCGTCGAGCCGATCGTCCAAGCGGCCGCGGGAATGCGCGTCGTACCGCAGGGCTGGTATGCGGCGCTCGCCTCGGCCGCGGCGACGTCCCCAGCGCAGCGCCCGCTGCTCGTCGTCGACGAAATTGCAACGGGGTTCGGGCGCACCGGCACGTTCTTCGCCTACGAACAACTCGGGCTCGCACCCGATGTCGTCTGCGTCGGCAAAGGTATTACGGGCGGCTCGCTCGCGCTCTCCGCAACGCTCGCAACGCGGCGCATCTACGAGGCCTTCCTCGGCGACGCTCGCGACGCGCGACAGTTCTTTCACGGTCATTCGTATGCGGCCAATCCGATCGCATGCGCGGCCGCGCTCGCATCGCTCGAGCTCTTCGAAACCGAAGCAACGCTCGCGCACGTCGCGGTGCTCGAGTCGGGGCTGGAACGCGCGCTCGGGCCGTTGCGCACGCATCCCCTCGTCCGCGAAATCCGGCGCGCCGGACTAATGTGTGGCATCGAATTGCGCCCGCCGGCCGAAGCGTCGTACCGCACGAGCTTCGCCTGGCACGTCGCTTCGGAACTCTACGAGCACGGACACTTCACGCGACCGATCGGCGACACGATCCAACTCGTTCCCCCGCTCTCGTCGTCGGTTGCCGAGCTCGAAGCGTTCGTCGCGGCGCTCGCGGACGCACTCGAAGGCGTACCGGTACGCGCGTGAGTTATCTCGCTCGCGTCGAGACGACGCTCGCCGATCTCGCGCGGCGTTCGCTGCGGCGCGTGGTACGCGAGGCGTTGCCCGAAGGCGCGCTCGATTTCACCTCCAACGACTATCTCGGATTGGCGAACCATGCTGCGGTCGTCGCCGCACTGCACGGCGGGACGCGCCTCGGCTCCGGCGGTTCGCGGCTGCTTTCGGGGGCCCATCGCGAGCACGTCGCCCTCGAACGCGAGCTCGCCGCGTGGACGCAGCGCGAACGCGCGCTGCTCTTCTCCTGCGGTTATCTCGCCGCGCTCGGTGCGATCGTAACGCTCGCGCCCTTCGTCGAGCGGATCCGCAGCGACGCGCAGCTGCACGCGTGCGGCATCGACGCGATCCGGTTGACCCGCGTTCCGCGGAAGATCTACGCGCACGACGGCTACATCGCTCCGCGCGACGGCGTGCCGACGATGGTCGTAACGGAGTCGCTCTTCGGCATGAGCGGGACGCGCGTCGACATCGCCGCGTTGCTCGCACGACTGGGCCCAAGCGACATCCTGGTCGTCGACGAAGCCCACGCGCTCGGCGTCGCCGGATCTCGCGGCGCGGGACTCTGCGCGCCGCACACCGATCCGCGCATCGTCGTGATCGGGACGCTTTCCAAAGCGCTCGGGGGCCTCGGCGGATTTGTCGCCGGGCCGGCGCTCGCCATCGACTATCTCGCCACGGCGGCCCGCGCGTTCATGTTCGATACGTCGCTGCCGCCGGCGATCGCTTCGGCACTGAACGTTTCGCTCGGCCTCGCGCGGGGCGAAACGGGCGAGCGCGCGCGGGCGCGCTTGAACGCGAACGTCGCCGTCCTCGTCGCCGCGCTGCACGCGCGCGGAATCGTCGTCGCCGCTACGGCGGGACCGATCGTACCGATCGTCATCGGCGACGCGGAACGGGCGTACGCGCTCGGCGCCGCGCTCGAAAAACGAGGTATCTACGCACCGGCGGTGCGGCCGCCCACCGTACCGGCGGATGCGTCGCAAATCCGCGTTACCGTCCGGGCCGACCATGGGATGGACGACCTGCGCGCGTTCGCCGATGCGTTCGCCGCGGGCCGTGCGGAGTTGGGGTGATGCGGCTCTACGTCGTCGGCACCGATACCGGCGTCGGCAAGACGCGCGTCGCCGCCGCGCTCGCACGGGCCGCGCGCCCAGGCGTGACGATCGTAAAACTGGTGCAGACGGGCTTGCCGCCGGGCGTTCCCGGCGACGCCGAAGACGCGGCCCGTTTAGCCGATGCAGCCCGCGACGCAAACGGTGCATCGCACCCGACGCCGTGGCGCGAACTCGCCCGGCTACGAGAGCCGGCCGATCCATGGAACGCCGCCCTGGCAGCGGGGCTCGCTCCGTTAGAAGCGGGCGCGCTGGTTACGGCACTCGACGCGCTCGCCGGCGACCTCATCGTCGAAGGGTCCGGCGGGGCCGCGGTGCCGCTGAACGCCGGCACGTCGCTCAGCGACGTCGCGCTCGCCGCCCGCTGCGAGGCGGTGCTTGCGATCGGCTTACGGCTCGGCTGCATCAACCACGCGCTGCTGACGCTCGGCTATCTCGCGGGCCTCGGGATGCGCGTTCGCGGGGCGATCACGATCGAAGCCTTCGGCCCGGAGCCGACGGCGTACCGCCGCCAAGTGGAACGCGCCCTCGCCGCGAAGGTCGCACTCGCCGCCCACCTGCCCTTCGATACCGACGGCGCGCGCAGCGTCGCTTCGGCCGCCGCACACGTCGCCTCGCTCTGCTCGTCCGCTACCCTGGAGTAACCGCATGTACCCCGCCCTCGCTGCCGCCCGTCACGCCCTCATCGTCGAACGCCGTCCGCTCCAGCGCGACGAGCTGATAACGTTGAGTGCCTTACCGACGGACGAGATCGAAGCGTTGCTGGGCGTCGCCTCCGAAGTGCGCGACCACTATTGCGGCGCACGCGCATACGTCGAGGTGATCTACAACGCGAAGAAAGGCGGCTGTTCGGAAGACTGCCACTTTTGCTCGCAGAGCGCGCGTTTCGCGACAGACGTCGACCCCGAACCTCTCAAAACCGTCGACGAATTCGTGCGGGCCGCAAGCGACGCCCTCGCGCGCGGTGCCGGCGAGTTCTGCATCGTCGTCGCGGTGCGCGGTCCCTCGGCGGCGCTGCTCGAACGCGTCGCGGAAGCCGTCCGCGTCATCAAAGCGACGACACCGCTCGAAGTCGCCGTCTCGCTCGGCATTCTCAGCGACGCGCAACTCGACGTCCTCGCTCGGGTGGGGGTCGACAAAGTCAATCACAACCTGGAAAGTTCGGAGCGCTTCTTTCCGTCGGTCTGCACGACGCACACGTATGCGGAGCGCTTCCAGACGTGCCGGCGCGTGCGTGCCAAAGGCCTCGAACTTTGCTGCGGCGGCATCATCGGCATGGGCGAGACGCCGCTGGATCGTGTCGATTTCCTGTGTGCGCTGCAAGAGCTGGGCCCGAGCGAAGTGCCGATCAATTTTCTGGACCCGCGACCGGGCACGCCCTTCTCCGAGCGTTCCGTAATGGAACCGATGGAGGCGCTGCGTTACGTCGCGCTCGCACGACTCGCACTGCCGAGCGCCCTGATCCGGTTCGCGGGCGGCCGCGAACTCACGCTACGCGGTCTGCAGGATCTCGGGATGCAATCGGGCGCGAGCGGCCTCATCCTTGGAAATTATTTAACGACCAAAGGACGGTCCGATGCGGACGACTTCGAAATGCTCGACCGGCTCGGCTTCGAGGTGATGCGCTAACGCGCGCGAGCGCGTATTGCGTTTTCGAGCAGTTCCGCGGTGGCGAGGAGCTCGGCGTCGGCGCCGAGCGGTGCGACGATCTGGATGCCGACGGGAAGGCCATGCGGACCGCTGCCGACGGGAACTGCGACCGCCGGCAAGCCGAAGAACGTCCACGGCCGCACGTACCGCCCGTCACCGGTCGATGCGTGGTGCGGAGCTTCGCCGAGCGCGCACGGCGTCAGCAACGCGCCGGCATGCTCGAAGATACCTCCGATTTCGGCGCGCAATGCTTCGCGCTCGGCTAACGCCGCTCGATAGGCCGTGGCTGACGTCGCGGCTCCTCGTTCCAAAAGTTCGGACAAGCGCGGCGCCAATTCGGCGCCCAACGCGCGCCACGTCGCACCGTGTTCGGCGGCCGCCTCGTACGCGAGGACCGTCACGAGCAGTTCACCGCCCCGGCGCACCGCACCGGGCAGCCGCAGCGGTTTCACTTCCCGGCCGCAAGCGCGCAGCGCGTCGGCCGCGCGCGCGAGCGCAGTGCGCGATGCAGGCTCGATCTCGTCGTCGTCGAGGGCGTCGACGACGACGCGTCGTGCAGCGCCGGCGGAGCGGAGCGCGGCCAGCGACGGGTCCAGGATAACGGCGGCGGTGACGATATCCGACACGCAACGCGCGAAGACGCCGACGTGATCGAGCGAGGGTGCCAGCGGCACGACACCGCCCGTGGGCACGCGTCCGAAGCTCGGCTTGTAACCGACCACGCCGCAGAACGATGCCGGGCGCAACGTCGAAGCAGCGGTCTGACTTCCCAGCGCGATGCTGCAGTGGCCGGCGGCAACCGCGGCAGCCGAGCCGGCGCTCGACCCGCCCGGCGTGCGGTCGAGAGCGTGCGGGTTGCGTGTGCGAGCGGGATCGAGCCACGCGTACGGCGTGGTCTGGGTCTTCCCTACGATCACGGCTCCGGCGACGCGTAAGCGTGCGACCGCGTCGGCATCCCGGGCGGCGCGCCGCCCCTCGCTGCGCAGGCCGCAGCGCGTTGGCATACCGGCAACGTCAAAAATGTCTTTGATCCCAACGACGGCGCCGCGCAGCGGTGCGTCCCGCGCGACGCACCGGGCCTGCTCGCGAGCCTGGAGCTCGTCGATCTCCACCCAAGCGTGCAGCGCGGACTCGCTCTCTGCGATTCGGGCAAGGGCCGCGGTGAGGGCAGCGGCGGGTTCTGCGGTCACAGGGCGCGATCGATCGCGAGCAGGGAATGCGTGAGCGCCTCGACGCCCCGCTCCAGGTCGGCGGGCTCGGTCCGCTCGTGACCGACGTGGCTCGCGCCGGCGATACTCGGGACGAACAGCATGACGGCGGGCGCGATCGAAGCCAAGCACATCGCATCGTGCACCGCGCCGCTGGGCAGGTCGAGATGCCCCCAAGCATGCCGCTCGAGCGTGTCGCGAACGATCGCTTGCAGACCCGCGTCCAGCGGCGAGGGTCGGCGCGCTTCGAAGCGCGCGACATCGATACGCAGCCCCCGACGCCGGGCGATCGCAGTGGCCGCCGCGCCGATACGCCGGTCGATTTCGAGCAACACCTCGGCGTCTACGGATCGCGCGTCGACGCGGCAGGCCACCTTTCCGGGGATGATGTTGGTCTGATTTGGGGAGACGTCGATCCAGCCCGTCGTCGCCACACAGCCGTCCAGTTCGCGTGCCGCTGCCTCAACGGCGAGCGCGAATTCCGCGACGCCGGAAAACGCATCGCTGCGAACCCCCATCGGTACCGTACCGGCGTGGCCCGCTTCACCGGCGACGGTGACGGTGTAGCGGTGCATTCCGGCGATCGCGGTCACGACGCCCAAGGGCACGCCGGCACGTTCGAGGACGGGACCTTGCTCGATGTGGAGTTCGGCGTAGGCGGCCGGCTTCGGGAAGCCCTGACGCACCGGAATATCGGCCAGGAGGCCGGATCGGGACGCCAGCGCCTCCCGTACGGTGATGCCGTCGTCGTCGCGAAGCGCCAGCGCGTGGTCCAGGCGCTCCCAGCCGGCGTACACCGAGCTCCCCAAGCAGCCGACGGCGAAGCGGCTTCCCTCTTCCCCCGCCCAAGCCGCAAGTTCCAGCGGATGCCGGGTGACGATGTCGTGCTCGATCGCCCATGCGAGCGCGCAGAGACCGCCGGCGACCCCGTAAGCGCCGTCATAGGCGCCGCCATCGGCAACCGTGTCGAGATGCGAACCGAACATCAGCGGCGGGCGGTCTTCGCGTCCAGGGCGGCGCACGAACACGTTGCCGATCGGGTCCTGGACGACGGTGCAGCCAAGCTCGGCTCCCGCGCGCGCGATCAGCGCTCGCGCCCGGTATTCTTCGGTGCTGAAGAGGGGGCGCGTGATCCCCCGCTCGCCGCGTCCGATCTCACCGAGCTCGGCCAGGAGATCACATACCGAGGTAGGCACGTCGTAAACCCTCGTCGCCCAACAGATCGCGGCCGGCGCCTTCCATGACGACATGGCCGTGCTCGAGAACGTAGGCGCGATCGCACAACGAGAGCGAACGCTTCACGTTCTGCTCGACGAGCAACACCGTTACACCGCGCTTACGGATTTCTTCGACGATTTCGAACGTGCGTTCCACGAACAGGGGCGCGAGGCCGAGCGTCGGTTCGTCCATGACGAGCAGCCGCGGCCGGGCCATCAAGCCGCGTCCGATCGCGACCATCGATTGCTCTCCGCCGGAGAGGGAGCCCGCGGCTTGGCGCCGCCGTTCCGCGACGCGCGGCAGAAGCGCGAACACTTCCTCGAGCGCTTCCCGACGCGCGCTGCGGGCGCGCCGCGCGAACGACCCGAGCAGCAAGTTCTCCTCGACGGTCATAAACGGAAACAGCCGCCGGCCTTCGGGAATCTGCACTAAGCCGCGCTCGACGCGACGGTCGCTGCCTTCGTGCTCGATCGGCTCGCCCTCGAATCGGATGGTGCCGGCGCGGACCGCGATCTCGCCCGAGATCGCGCGGCACGTCGTCGTCTTGCCCGCTGCATTCGCGCCGACGATCACGGTCAGCGAACCCGCTGCGACGTCGAAATTTACGTCGAAGAGTACGCCATTTTCGCCGTAGCCGGCGGCGAGGCCACGGACCTCAAGCACCGGCGTATTCTTCCCCGAGGTATGCCGAGACGACTTGCGGGTGGCGGGAGACTTCGGCCGGCGTATCGTCGGCGAGCAATTCACCGTGGTGCAGCACGACGACGCGGTTCGCAATCGTCATCACCGCGGCCATGATGTGCTCGACGAAGAGCACGGTAACCCCCGCCGCGTTGATCTGGCGAATGACCTCGAGAATCTCGGGAACCTCACCGGGCGATAGCCCCGCCATAACTTCATCGAGCAGCAGCAGGCGCGGCTCCGTCCCCAGCGCCCGGGCCACTTCGAGGCGTTTCTTGAGAACCAGCGTCAGGCTGTGCGCTTCCACGTCCGCCAGCTGCGCCATATGTAAGCGTTCCAAAATTTCCGCCGCAGCACGGCGCGCGTCGCGCGCATCGCGATGATGTAGAAACGTCCCGACCATAACGCTCTGCAGCACGGTCATGCGGGCGAACGGTTTGACCACTTGAAACGTCCGCGCGATGCCCGCACGGCATATCTCGAAGGCGGGACGGTTGCCGATCTCGCGGCCGTCGAAGCGGATCGAACCGGCGGTGATGCGGTGATAACCGGCGATGCAAGAAAAGAGCGTCGTTTTGCCGGCCCCGTTGGGACCGATTAAACCGATGATCTCTCCGCTGCCGACGGCGAGCGTGACGTCTTTGACGGCGTGTAAGCCGCCGAAGCGTTTTTCGACATTGTGCAACTCGAGTAATGCGCTCACGTTCGCGGCTCCGTTTCGACGCCCGCGCGCGGTCGCGCGCGGCGTGCGAGTAGGGGCCGTACCACGGACACCAGTCCGTTCGGAACGAAGAGAATCGCGAGAATCAGAACGCTTCCGTACACGAACGCGTCGATGCCGGGAATCGACGAACCGAGCGCGCTCTGCAATCCGCTCGTGAGCGGTACGAGGATGATGGCCCCGAGCAACGGCCCCCATACCGTGCCGAGCCCACCGATGATCGCAAACAGCGCGATCTGCGTCGAGAGACTCGTTGCAAAAATCGAGGGTTCGAAAAAGAGCCGGTACTGCGCGTAAAAGCTACCGACGAGCGCCGTCATGAACGCGGACAGAAGCGTGGCGGCGAGCTTGACCCGTAAGCCGTCGATGCCGAGCGCCTGGGCCGCATCCTGGTTCTCCCGCAGTGCGACGAGATAGTAGCCAAAACGGGAACCGGCGATCCACCACGTCAGCGCGATGTAGACCGCCAAAAGTGCGAGCGCGATGTAATAGTAATCGAGCTTCGAAGCGAATATCGCGTTCGCCGCCGAGGGCGCGAACGGGATCGATATGCCTTCCGAACCGTGCGTCAGCCAGCGTAAATTCGTAGCCGCGATACCGAGGATCGCGGCAAACGCGAGCGTCGCCAGTGCGAAGAAAGGGCCGCGCAACCGAATCGTAATAACGCCGATCACCAAGGCTGAAACGATCGCCAGGACGCCGCCCGCGAGGGCGCCGAACCAGGGCGAGATTTTAAACGTGGTGTACAGCAGGCTGCTCGTGTACGCGCCGATACCGAAGAACGCCGCGTGCCCGAGCGAGAGTCCGCCGGCGTAACCGCCGATCAGATTCCAGGCCGTCGCGACGGCGCCCCACATCGCGACGAGAACCCATAGGTCGCGAATGAAGCTGTTGTCGCTGGTTAGCGGCCCGAGGATCGCTACGAGCGCGGCGAGCACGATCCAACCGTATGTGGTTCGCTTCACGTGGTGGAGAGTTCTTCGCTGCCGCGCGTTCCGAAAAGACCGGCCGGCCGGAGCACCAGCACGATGAGGAAGATCATAAAGTATACGGCTTGCTTCCATTGCGGGTCGATGAGGAAGCCGGAAAACGTCTCGACGATACCGATCAAAAGCCCGCCGACGAGGGCCCCTGCGACCGAACCGAGTCCACCGAGAACGACGACCACAAAGGCGACGAGCACGAATTGTTCTCCGACGTTCGGACTTACGGAATAGATCGGCATCAGCAGCGCGCCGGCCAAGCCCGTCATCGCCGATCCCAGACCGAACGTCAAGCGATAGATCGCCGCGACGTCGATTCCCATGAGCGCCGCCGCGCTGCGATCTTGGGCGGTGGCCCGGATCGCACGACCGAGATCGGTCCGGCTTAAAAAGACGAAGAGGGCGCCTGCGACGAGCATCGCCGCGGTGAACGCGAGCAGCTGCGGGACGCCCATGCTCAACGGCCCCGCATGCACGAGCGCGTTCGTCACCGGGACGTTGAGGCCCAAGACGTTGGCGCTGAAAGCCATCAACGCCCCGGCTTGGAGCACGATCGACAGACCGACCGTTGCGAACACTTGCACGACATCGGATTTGCCGATCGTCGACTTGATAATCGTGACTTCGACCAGCAGTCCGAAGAGATAGAGCGCCGGAGCGACGACGACGAGCGCCACGTACGGGTTGAGGTGTGCGGCGGTAACGAGGTAGTACGAGAGATACATGCCCAGCATCAAAAACTCGCCATGCGCGAAGTTCACGACGCGCATGACCCCGAAGATCAAAGTCAGACCGATCGAAATCAGAGCGTACACGCCGCCGAGGAGAACCCCGGCGACGAGCAATTGCGCGAAAAGCGCGACCGTCACGCGTCTACCAGTGCGGCAAAGGGATCATGGTCGGCTGCGCCGTCGAAATATTCGCCGGCCCGATGACGACGGGCATCTCGTTCTGCCACTGTAGTATCGCGGCAAACATTCGCGTGTTCTGACCCGAATCGTCGAACTTGAGTCCCCAACCATTGGGATACGATCCTTCGGGAACGTTTGCCGCCATCGCCGCGGCACGGACGTCGTCGGGGTTCTCGGGATCTTTGGCCTTCGGAAGAACGTCGTGGAAGAGCGCGTAGGCGCCGACGAAGCCCATGTACGAAAATCCGTCGGGCTCGCGGCCCGTGGCCGCCTTAAACTTCGTCACGAACTCTTTATGGAGCGCTTGTCCGGCGGCCGGAAGCCCCTTGACGTTGATATTGGTCGGAGCGTCGGCTTCGCTGATGCCGTTCACGTCGGCGCCGAGATTCTTCCCGAGCGCGACGAGACCGAAGCCGGCCGATGCACCGATAATGGCCTTGGGACGGAAGCTCTGGGCGCGCATCGTCTTAACCAGCAGCGTCGCATCGTTGATGTATGACACCGCGAGCACGACGTCGGGATCGGCGGCCTTGAGCTTGAGCACGAGAGACGTCATGTCGTTCGTGCTGGCGGTATACGGCAGTGTCGTCACGACGTCGACACCCAGCTTTTTCGCCTCGGCGAGTTCCGAGTTCGAGACGCTCGTTCCGAACGGACCGTCTTCGTTGACGACCGCCACCTTGAGCGTCTTGGCATCTTTTTTAATTTTCGGAGCGATCGTCTCGACGGCGTACCGTACCGCCGCGATGCCGGCGGGCACGGCGTATACGTTCGTACGGAACACGTATTTCGGGTGATTGTCGAAGAGCGTGCTCGTCCAGGCGCCCTGCTCCCAATAGATGACGTGATGGCGTTCGGCCACTTGCGACGCGGCCACGGCGATCGGAGAGGCATAGGAGCCAAGCAAAATTTTAAGATTTTGCTGCGAGACCAGACGTTCGGCTTGCGAGTTCGCCTGTTCGGCGTTAGGGGCATCACCCTTCACCCACTCGAGCTTCCGTCCTTTGATTCCGCCTTGCGCGTTTACCATGTCGAGGGCGACATTCGCGCCGTCGAACGAGTCCTGCCCGAGCAGCGCGAGCGCGCCAGAAAACGGGAAGACGGCTCCAACCTTGATCGTCTGCGGTGCGGCGCCCGCCGACGCCGACATGGTGCCCAGTGCCAGCAGTGCGACGGCCGCTGCCGTGCGGCGGACGCGATCGGAAAGTATCGAAGTCGCCTTCATTGCTGGTAGCTCCTCGTTAGACGCGTGCAGTGCGGTTCGTCGACCCGCCGAGACGTTGCGCCGCCGTTAGTCGCTTCACGGGCGTATCCCTCGTCTCGTTCGCGATGCGAACGAAGCCTTGACGAAAGCGCTTCGCCGTCGTTGCGGCCCATGCTCTCGAACGTACTCGTTGCGTACCGTTCGAACGCCGCTATCGCGTCGCGCCCGTTTCAATCGAGCGACTTGGCGCGCCGACGTGCGCCGATCGGCGCGCACATCCGGCACGTTCCAACCGACGTTTTCGGATTCACCCGCGCGCCGCGTATCTAGGCGCCGGCGCGTGATTTTTCTTCGCGGTACTCGAGCGATGTGCTCGTACACGTCGTCGGGATTCTCCGGATCCGGAACGATCGGGAAGTCTTGCGCCGCTTCGACCTGCGCCAATAACGTGCGCGCATCTTCTTCGGAGAAGTCGCGATTTGCGTAACTGGGCGACGACGTCATCGTCGCTAGCGAGGTGCCGCGCGATCATCGCGAACACGAGCCGCCCGTCCGAACCCATGTTCGATCATGCCCGGAACGGCGAAAAATAGCGGGGCCTACCGCGCGCGGTTGCGCCGCTCGGTGCGCGGCTGCGCCGGCTCGTTCGTCCCGCCGTCCAGGAAGAACGCCATGAATTGGTCGCTCGCGTGCGGACCTTTGGGCCAGGTGTGGGAACCGCGAAAGCTCCCGCCGCTCCAGGCGTGCCCCATCGCGTTAATGCGCCACGCTTCGACGCGAACGCGCCCCAAGTCGTCTCGAAAGCGCACGATATCGGCATCCTCGCGGCGCTCGCGTTCACCTTCGCGGGCCCCCAGGCCGAGGACGTGCAAAAATTGATCCACGAGAACCGAGGCGTTGTGGGGGACGACCACCCGATCCCGTTCGCCCGCCCAGATAGAGACGCGCAAACGCTCGTGCGCTTCGTAGCCGCCGTGCGGCGGCGCGAGCATGCGAGCGAGATGCGCCTTGAGCACGTCGCCGTGCATCGCGGCGAACGCCGTCGACACGTCGTGACTCGCATGAAGCGCGACCCCCGCCATGATGCCGGCGGCGGCGAAGACGTCGGGAGCTTGTTCGGCCAGGATAGCCGCCATCGCTCCCCCGGCCGAAAGCCCCGTTACGTAGATGCGCGCGCGGTCGATCGGATAGCGCCCGGCAATTTCGTTTACCAGCGATAAAATTTCGGCCGGCTCGCCGGCGTCGCGATGCTGGTGCGCTTCCAGGAACCAGTTCCAGCAGCGATTAGGATTGGCGTGGATCGATTGTTCGGGATAGAGCACGTAGGCGCCGAAACGTTCGGCGACCGAATCGAAACGCGTTCCCGTGGCAAAATCGCTCGAGGTCTGCGTGCAACCGTGAAGCGCGACGACCAGCGGCGCGAGCGGTTCGTGCGGCGAACGCGTGCTCGGTATGAAGAGGCGGTGCTTGATAGGTGCGGCCGCCGCTATTTGACGAGCGGAAGCACGTCGCTCGGCATCAGCGGATAGAAGCCGAGCACCAGCGTCGCGACGCCGCAAAGCGCGACACCGATCCACGGCAGCGCACTAGCGGGAACGAACGCGCGCTGGATCGGCGCGCCCGTCGTCCGGCCGTACATCGCACGAACGATTTTGAAATACGCGTAGACCGATACGGCCGTCCCGATGACGAGCAAGATCGAGAGCCACACGTACCCGGCGTTGACGGCACTCGCGAGGATCAGAATCTTTCCGGTGAAGCCGGCGGTCGGCGGTAACCCCGCAAGCGACAGCAGGAAGAACGTCATCGCGGCCGCGAGCGCGGGCTGGCGGTAACCCAACCCCGCGAACGAGCGCAAATTCGAGCCTTCGTCGCGGTCGCGCGAAAGCAGCGCGACGACCGCGAAGGCACCGAGGTTCATGAACGTGTAGGCGCCGAGGTAGAAAATCGCATACCGTAAACCGAACGACGTCGTTCCGGCAAGCGCAGCGACGATGTAGCCGAGTTGCGCGATGCCGCTGTACGCGAGGAGTCGCTTGATATCGGTTTGCGCGAGCGCCGCGACGTTGCCCACGATCATCGAGATTGCGGCGACGATCCAAACGGGAAGGAGAATCGCTTGCGCGTGCGGCGACGGCAGCGCCGCGTATGCGAACCGCGCGAGCACCGCAAGCGTGCCGGCCTTGGTCACGACGCTCATGAACGCGGTGACGGGCAGCGGCGCGCCTTCGTAGACGTCGGGCGTCCACACGTGAAACGGCACGAGGCTGAGCTTGAAACAGAGCCCGATGAGAAAGAGGCCGCAGCCGACGTTGAAGAGCGCGTTCGAGGCCGGCGGATTCGCGAGGGCGGCCAGAGCGACGCTACCGGTCGCGCCGAAGAGCAACGCCATTCCATAAAGCAAGAGCGCGGACGCGGTCGACGATAGAATCAAATATTTGAGCGCCGATTCCCGCGCACTGGGCCGCGACGCCATCGCGCACAGACAGTAGAGCGCGAGCGACAGCAGCTCGAGCCCGAGAAAAATCGTCATGAGATTCGCCGCGCCCGCCATGAGCATCGCGCCCGCGGCGCTCCAGAGCATCAGCGCGATCGCGCCGCCGGCCTGATCGTCGCGCCCGAGCGCGTACGCCATGAGCAGCGAAAAGATCGCGGCGACGACGACGATCTCTTCGAAGACGATCGTGAAACCGCCGTTGATGAACGCGCCGCCGAAAGCGGCGAAGGGATGCCCCCAGCCCTGGAGTGCGAGCACGCCCGCGAGAGCCAGCCCGGCGATGCCGAGCGCGATGCCGGCCGGTCGCCGGAATTTTTTGGGCGCGACGAGATCGGCCACAATGACGACCAGTGCGGTAAGCGCGACGAGAAACGTCGGCAGCAACGCGTTGTAATCCGCGCCGACGTACGGGATAACCAATTGCGGGACGTTCATTTCGATCTCGTCTCGAATGCCGTTGCGGTATCATCCCGTTGCGCCGCACCGAGCAGCGCGTGAACCGCCGGGACCATGGCCGTCGTCCGGGTATGGGCGATCCGCGTGACGGGTCCGGGGTTGAGACCGAGCAGCACGATCGCGACGACGAGCGGCGCGAGGGCCCAGAGTTCGAGCGGCGTCATATCGTCGCGCTGCGGCACGTCGGCGGATTCGGGACCGTGCATCACGCCCTGGAAGACCCGCAGCATGTACGCCGCCGCGACGACGATCGGAACGAGCGCGACGATCGTCTGCCAGACGTAGCCGGCTTGGTACAGTCCCGTAAGAATGAGGATTTCGCCCGCGAAACCACACAGCCCGGGCAGCCCGAGCGCCGCGAGCGCGACGATCGTCAGGCCGCCGGCGAGCTTCGGGTTGCGTGCCGCGAGACCGCCGAGACGCGAGAGCAGCCGCGTTTCCTCACGACCTTCGATCTCGCCGATCGTCATGAAGAGTCCGGCGCTAAATAATCCGTGCGCGACGATGTAAACGACCGCGCCGCCGAGCGCAATCGGATTGAAACTGAAGATTCCAAGCACGATGAGCCCGAGGTGTGAGAGCGACGAGTATGCGACGACGCGTTTTGTATCGTCCTGAACGAGCGCCGCAAGCGCGCCGTAGCCGAGCGCGACGAGCCCGAGCACGATCGCGAGCGGCGCGAAGGCGTGCATCGCATGTGGGAATAGCGGCAGTCCCAGGGCAATGAACCCGTAGAGTCCGGCTTTGGATTGGACGGCACTCACGCTGGCCGCCATCGGTGCGGGCAGATCGGCGTACGTATCGGGCATCCACGTATGCAGCGGCCAGACCGGCGTCTTGATGAAAAACGCGAGCACGAAGCCGCCGAGAATCCAGAACGCCCACGCATCGGAGATCGTCGCGAGCGTCGCCGGATCGCGGCCGATGACGTCGGTAGTCCCTTGCACGATGCCGTACGCGGCCGTCGCGAGCAAGAGCGCGAGCCCCCCGACTAAATTATAGACGAGATACTTCCAAGCCGTGCCGCTGGTTTTCGAAGGAGACCATGCGACCAGCGTCAGGAACACCGGGATCAGCATGAGATCCCAAAAGAGTGCGAAGAGCAGCAGATCGCGCGCGATGAAGACCCCCGTCATCGCACCGAGCAGCACGAGCATCTGCACGACGAAATCGCGCGTGCGCGGGAGACGCGCCACCATGAGCGCACAGCCCGTGCACAGCGTTACCAGAAGCACGATCCAGTAGCTCGGCCCCGTACCTAGGCCGACGTGGTAGTTCGCAACGAAGGGGCGTGAAAGCCAGCGCCCGGATTCGTCCGGGGCGCCGTACAGCGACGCCGCGTACGCGCATGCGCCGAACGACACCGCAACCCCAAGCCACTTCGCCGCCGCCTCGTTCGAGCGTGGTAGGAACGCGAGCAGCAACGCAGCGAGGATCGGAACGACGACGAGCGCCGCGATCATTTCGCCACCCCGAGCAGCGCGAAATATGCGATGAAGCACGCCGTGCCGACGACGATCGTCAACGCGTAGGCGCGCACGAGCCCGCTCTGCAGGGCACGGAAGATGGCTCCGAGCGCGCCCGCCGCGAAGGCGACGTCGCGCACGCCCGCATCTATAACGTGCGGATCGACGTAACGCGCGAACGCGGCGCCGAACGCGCGCGCGGGGCGCACGAGCGCGAAGCCGATGAGGTCGTCGACGAAGAAAGCCCGAGCCAGCACCAGCGGCATGCGCGTCGACTCGGAGTGCAGACGTGCCACGGCCGCAAGTTGCACCGCGGGCGAACCATAGCGCAGATATGCGACGACGATGCCGAGCGCGACGAGTACGAGAACGAGCACCGTAGCGCCGAATTCGGGAAGTGCGAATGCGCGCCCCGCGACGCTCTGGGTCGTTCCGAACATCGTTCCTAAATAGCGATACCACGGGCTGTGCACGCCGCCGATGAAGAGGTAGCCCGCGATCACCGTCGGCACCATCAGGACCGCGACCGGTGCCTGCATGAGCCACGCCGGCGCGTGATCGTGCCCGTGAGCCTCGGCGTGGGCCGCATGGGCGGCCGGTGGGATGCCGAGTTCCGCATCGGGCACGTCGCCGCGATACGGGCCGAAGAACGTCAAGAAAATCATGCGGAACATGTAGTACGCGGTGATGCCGGCAGTCAACGCCCCCGCGGCAAAGAGTAACGGATGTCCGTGTTCGAGGGCGCCGTAGATGACGGCATCCTTCGAATAGTAGCCAGAGAGCAGGGGGAAGCCGCTGATCGCGAGCGTGCCCAGGAGCATCGCCCAAAACGCGAACGGCATGCGCTCGTACAGGCCGCCCATCTTGCGCACGTCTTGTTCGTCGGACAAGGCGTGAATGATGAGGCCCGCACCCAAAAACAGCTGCGCTTTGAAGAACGCGTGTGTGAAGAAGTGCAGCACGCCCGCCTGATAGGCGCCGACGCCGACGCCCATGATCATGTAGCCGATCTGCGACATCGTCGAGTAGGCGAGGATCCGCTTGATATCCCACTGCGCGATGCCGAGAATCGCGCCCGATACCATCGTCAGCGCGCCGATGACGCCGACCATTTCCTGCGCAGCCGGCGACACGTTCCAAAGCGGCGCGAAGCGCGCGATGAGATACACGCCCGCGGTCACCATCGTCGCCGCGTGAATCAGTGCGGAGACGGGCGTCGGGCCTTCCATCGCGTCGGGCAGCCACGTGTGCAACGGCACTTGCGCCGATTTCGCCATCGCGCCGATGAAGAGTCCGATGCAGATCGCCAGCAGCAAGGGCTCCGAAAACGTGCCGGCCTTCGCAAAGATATCGGCATACGCGATCGAACCGCTGGCCGCGAACATCGCGAACACCGCGAACATGATGCCGAGATCCCCGAACACGTTGATGACGAAGGCCTTGCGCGCGGCCGCGACCGCCGTCGGTTTATAGAACCAAAACCCGATCAGGAAGTACGATGCGAGCCCGACGAGGCCCCAGCCGACGAGCAAGCCGACGACGTTGTCGGCGAGCACGAGCGTCAGCATCGAAAAGACGAAGAAATTCAAATACGCGAAGAAGCGCGCGATCGCGCGATCGGACCACATGTACCCGATCGAGTAGACGTGAATGAGGCCGCCGACGCCCGTGATGACGAGCGTCCAGAGCAGCGACAGCGCGTCGAGTTGCAGCCCGAACGAAAAGCCGGGCACCCACGTGCCCAGCGGTTGCCGCAGGCCCGTCGCGTTCCCCGCCGCACCGAAGTTCGCAACCGCTATGGCGAACGACGCGAAAACGAACGCGGAGCCGAGCCAGCCGGCGTTGCGCCGGAGCTGCGGACCCAGCGCCCACAGCACGATCGCGCCGGCGAGCGGCAGCAGCCAGAGCAGCGTGAGTTGGCTGCTGTAAAACGTCCCGGGCGACGGGCCGTGCATCATCCGCGCAACCTCGCGACTTCGTCGAGATCGACGTTCTTCGCTTGCCGGAACACCGCTACAACGATGGCGAGCCCGATCGCGGCTTCGGCAGCGGCGACGGTCACGACGAGGAACACGAAAATGTGCCCCGCGTTATTGCTCCACTCGCGCGCGAAAGCGACGAGCGCGAGATTCGCGGCGTTGAACATGAGTTCGACGGACATGAGCACGATCAAAGGATTGCGCCGTAACACGACGCCGAGGACGCCGATGAAGAACATGACGGCCGAAAGGCTGACGTAGTTCGCGATATCGACGCTCACTTCGCCGCCTTCACGATCGATTCGCGCTCGCGCGATTTCGACTTATTCGGCGCGTGGGTACCGCGCGTCGCGACGGGCGACGCTTCCCCGGCGAGCAGCACCACGCCGATGATGGCCACCATGAGCACGAAAGCCGTCACTTCGAACGGCAAGAGATGCGTCGTAAAGAGCGCGACGCCGAAATCGCCGACGCTGCCGAAGACGTTGGCCGTCCCGACGTCGCCCGCCGTCGACGTCGCCGTATGCGCGGGCAGCACGCCGAGCGGCGCGCGACCCAGGCCGTACACGAGAAAGCCGAACGCGGCGAGCACCGCGACGAGCGCCGGTGCGAGGACCTTCGGCAGCCGGTTCGGTCCTTCGCTGAAGGGCCCGATGCCGCTGGAGAGCAGCGCGATGACGAATACGAAGAGCACGAGGATCGCGCCGGTATAGACGACGATCTGAATGACGCCGAGAAATTCCGCGTTGAGCGTAAAATACAGCGCCGCCAGGGTGATGAAGTTCGCGAGCAACCCGACCACGCTATAGACCGGGCTCTTTTGCGCGATCGTGAATATCGCACTTGCGATGAGCACGACCGCAAGCGCGTAGAACAATATCACGCGCGCCTAACCCGCAAGGCCTTTACGTTCGGTCTTCAAGATCTCCCCGCGGTGCGTGGCGCCGTAGCCGGCGGTGATGTCGATCGTGCTCTTGCGCTCGATGACCGATCCGAGGTCGCTCGGAATGCCGTTGGGCCGTTCGTCCGGGGCCGTACCTTGTCCGGCCTCCGGCGGCACGAGCAACCGGTCCTTACTGTAGATGAACGAGCCGCGGCGGTAGTCGGCCATCTCGAAGCGCGGCGTCAGCACGATGGCATCGGTCGGGCACGCCTCCTCGCACAAGCCGCAAAAGATGCAACGCAATTCGTCGATCTCGTAGCGGGACGCGAACCGTTCGCCTGGCGAGCGCCGGTCCTCGGGCGTATTTTCGCCGCCGGTCACCGTGATGGCGTTGGCGGGGCAGGCGATCGAGCAGAGCTCGCAACCGATGCAGCGTTCCTTGCCGTCGTCGTAACGGCGCAGTTCGTGCAAGCCGTGGAAACGCGGAGCGTGCTGCTTTTTGATCGTGGGATACGCGACCGTCGGCTTTTTCTGGAACGCGAACTGCAGCGTCGTCGCGAAGCCTTTTGCGAGTGCGACGACGCCGCCGATGACCGATTGCACGAGATTACCCCACGATGGCGACGATCGCGGCCGTCACCACCAGATTGAGCGTCGCCGCCGGCAAGAGAAACTTCCAGCCGAAATTCATCAAGCGGTCGTAGCGCAGACGCGGAAGCGTCGTTCGAAGCCAGATATACATGAAGATGAAGAGTCCGGCCTTCAGCACGAACCACACCAGGCCCGGCACGATCGTCAAGCCGAGTGGCGCGTTCCAGCCTCCGAGAAAGAGCAAGGTCGCGATGCACGAGACCGTGATCATGTTCAAATATTCGGCGATGAAGAACAGGCCGAAACGCAAACCGGAATACTCGGTGTGGAACCCGCCGACGAGTTCGGTCTCGGCTTCGACGAGATCGAACGGCGCGCGATTTGTTTCGGCGACCGCCGTGATGATGTAGATCGCGAAGCCGAAGATCTGCGGTACGATGTACCAGACTTTTTGCTGCGCGTGCACGATGCCGGCGAGCGACGTGGTGCCTGCGAGGATCAGGACGCCGATGACCGACATCGTCATGGCGAGTTCGTAACTGATCATCTGCGCGGTCGACCGGACGGCGCCGAGCAACGGAAACTTCGAACCCGACGACCAGCCGGCAAGCGAGATGCCGTAGACGCCGATCGACGTAATGGCGAAGATCACGAGAATCCCGGCATTGACGTCGCTGATGCCCCAGATCCCCGCGCTCGATTCGGAGAACGGAATCACGGCGAAAGCGCCCATCGCGCAGATCAGCGAGATAAACGGCGCGAGCTTATAGATCACGGGATCCGCCGTGCTCGGCGTGAGATCTTCTTTGAAAAGCATCTTTGCAGCGTCGGCGGCGGGCTGCATGAGCCCCCACGGCCCAACACGATTGGGACCCGGACGCAACTGCATCCACGCCATGATCTTCCGTTCGAAGAGCATCGAATACGCGAACACCGTCTGCACGATCACGAGCACGATGACGGCCTTGATGACGACGACGAGCCACCACGGCACGACGTTGAGCAAATCGTTCGCTTGAGCGGGCACTAGACGCCTCCGGCGAGCAGGGCGCCGTGCGCCGCACGCACATTCGCGACGGCGACGGTTTCACCGTCGGCAAAGGCGTTGGCCGGCGCCTCCGGCAGCCCGTCGAGCACCCGTACGACGCCCGCAGCCGCGCCCGGAGAAATCACCGCGACTAGACCCACCAGGGCACGGTCGGCCGCGACGAGGTCGAGCATGTCGCCCGCCTGCACGCCGTACGCGGCGGCCGTGGCCGCTGCGAACGTCGCCGTCGCGGCGGGCCGCAAAGCCGCGAGCCGGTCGTCGAAATAGACCGTGCCGCCGCCCGAAAAGATATCCGCCGCGATCGCGAGCCGCAATCCCGTCGGCGACGCGGCGTATACGACGGGTTTGTCCGCCGTCTTCGCAAAACGCGCGTCGGCGAACGTGGAGGCCGTCGCTGCAAGCGGCGCCCTGGCGAGGGCGACGAGTTCGCCCGGCGTCGGGATCGGCACGTCGAGTTCGGCCGCGAGCGCGACGAGCATGTCGCCGTCCGCGAGCGTCCCCTCCGGCGCGGCATGCCCGGCGACGACCGCCAAGACGTCGCCCGCGAGATCGTACGTATGCCCGGACTTCTCAAAGGACGCACGTGCCGGCAGAACGAGCCGCGCGAGCCGCGCGGTTTCCGTTAAAAACAGCTCGCTTGCGACGACGAACGGGGTGCGTTCGAGCGCGTCGCGGACGGCCGCGGCTCCGAGCGGATGATGCAGCACCGGATTGACGCCGAAGAGAGTAAGGACGCGCAGCCCGCCGGCAGCGGCACGCGTGAGAATATCGTCGGTATCGGCGCCGCCGTCGCGCGGTATCAGACCGAGCGCCTCAGCTCCGCGCGCATTGCTCTGTTCGCCCGCAACGTAGGTGACCACGTGCGTACCTTTGGCGACGAGCGCTTCGACGAGCTCCGCCAACTGCGCCCCCGCGACGCCGTCGATACCGTCCCAGAGCACGGCGACGCGCTCGCTGCCGGCGAGCAGATCCGCGACCTCCCCGACGTGCGCCACATGGGTCGCCGGCACGAACGAGTCGGCCGGATGTAAGCCTACCGTTACGTAGCGCGCGCCGCGTTTCGAAACGGCCTTGCGAATGCGCAGATCGAGGACCGGCGCCGTCTGTGAAGGGGGACGACCGAGTGCGACGATCGCTTGGGCGTTCTCTAGATCGGCGTAGGACCCGCCGAGTTTTCCGGGCGATGCTTGGCGCTGACGTCCCGCGCGCCAATCGAGATGACGCACGCCGAGTCCGCGCATCGTGCGCTCAAGCAGGACGATCTCTTCGTTGAGAAGCCGCCCGCCGCCGAGCGCCGCGACCGATTCCGGATCGCTTACGAGCGCTTCGCGCAGGCGTTTCGCCCACAGTTCGATCGCATCGTCCCAGCCGATCTGCACGAACTCGCCGCCTTCCTCACGCAGCAAGGGACTGGTGATCCGCCGTGCATCGCCATAAAATGCGATATTGTAGCGGCCGCGGTCGCAGAGCCACCCGTCGCTGATCGCGTCGTCGGATTCATCGGACATCGTGCGCTGCACGTTGCCGTAGCGCTCGTCGATATTGAGCTGACAGCCGACGCTGCACTGCGTGCAGGTCGTATGCGTGCGCTCGTTATCCCACGGCCGCGACTTGAACCGGTACGTCTTCGAGGTAAGCGCCCCGACCGGGCACAGTTCCGTGACGTTGCCCGAAAAATTCGAGCGATACGGTTCGCCGCTGGCCGTCGCAATGACGTCGTGCTGCCCGCGATCTTTTACGACGAGCGAGCGTTCGTTCGTGACGATCTCGTCGAAGCGCGAGCAACGCTGACAGACGATACAGCGCTCGTCATCCAGGACGATGGTCGGACCGAGATCGATCGCTTTGGGCTTGGACGACTTAGGATCGGCGAGCCGCGACGCGCTCTGGCCGTACGCCATCGAGTAGTCTTGCAGATCGCATTCGCCGCCCTTGTCGCAAATCGGACAATCCAGGGGGTGATTGAGCAGCAAGAACTCCATGACCGCGCGGCGGCCTTCTTCGACCTTCGTACCGTGCGTGTTGACGACCATGCCTTCGGTCACCGCCGTGTTACAGGCGATCTGCAGCTTCGGCAGCTTTTCGACTTCCACGAGACAGATGCGGCAGAGCCCCGCAGGCCCGAGCTTAGGGTGATAGCAGTAGACGGGCACGTCGGTCGCCGCCGTCTTGGCGGCTTCGACGAGCAGCGTGCCCCTAGGAACGCTGACCGCCATTCCGTCGATCGTGAGATTGACGAGATCAGACATGCCCTAAATCGTCCGTGCGGCCGGACCCCTTCGCCGCAACGCTGCGCCAGCCGAACACGAAAGCCACGACGAAGAGCGCTATGCCGAAGATCACCCAAGGGTTGAGGGCGCGCTTCTTTTCGAGATCGATCCCGCCGCCCGAGGAATCGGCTTCATCAGGCGTCATCATGCCGGCACCGTAAGACGCTCGGGCGTACGGACGTAGGCGCGGAATTGCGCTTCGAAGCGCGAGATCACGCTGCCCAGAAACGGCTCGATGGAATCGCCGAGCGGGCAAAGATTGAGCCCCGTCATCTGATGCGCGACCGCAACGAGCATATCGATATCCGAGTCCATTCCGCCGCCGTCGAGCAGCCGGTTGAGGGTGACTTCGAGCCAATGTCCGCCTTCGCGACACGGCGTGCATTGGCCGCACGATTCGTGCGCGTAAAACTGCACGAGCGCGAGGGCGGCTTCGACGAAGTTCGTCGAATCGTCGAAAAACACGACGGCGCCCGAGCCGAGCATCGTGCCGTGCTGCGCCATCGTATCGAAATCGTAGCCGAGATCGAGATGCTCCGCGAAGAGACAGGCCGACGATCCGCCTCCGGGCTGCATGGCGACGATCCTGCGCCCGTCGCGCGCGCCGCCCGCGATCGCGAGCAGTTCCCGCAGCGGCGTACCGAGCGGGACTTCGTAATTGCCCGGCTTCACGACGTGACCGCTGATCGAAACGATTTTATACCCGGGGGACCGCTCGGTTCCAACGGCGGTAAACCATTCCGGCCCGTTCTTGAGAATGTGGGGCAAGGTCGCCAGCGTCTCGACGTTGTTCACGACGGTCGGTTCGCCGTAGAGTCCCTTGACGGCGGGGAACGGCGGTTTGAGACGCGGTTCGCCGCGCCGGCCTTCGAGCGAATTGATCAGCGCCGTCTCCTCGCCGCAAATATACGCGCCGGCTCCGCGATGCACGGTCACCTCGACGCTATAGTCGCTCCCGAAAAGCTTTTCGCCGACGAAGCCCGCCGCCCGCGCTTGCGCGAGCGCCGCCATGAAGATTTCATAGCCGCGTTGGAATTCGCCACGGATATAGATGAACGCGTGCTGCGAGCCGATCGCGTACGTCCCGATCAACATGCCCTCGAGCACTTGATGCGGCGTCTCCTCGAGCAGCATGTGATCCTTAAACGTGCCGGGTTCGGCTTCGTCGCAATTGCAGACCATATAGCGCGGACGGCCGTTATCGGGGAGAAACGACCACTTCTTGCCCGTCGGAAAACCAGCGCCGCCCCGGCCACGCAAGCCGCTCTTATTCGTAACGTCCTGCACCTGGGCGGGCGTCAGCTCGCGTACGGCGCGCCGCCATTGCTCGTAACCGCCGCGCGCGCGATACGTCGCGATATCGCGCAGATCCACCTCACCGATACCGTCGGTAAGAACTTTCGTGACCGGCATGTTTTTAATGCTCGCTTTTCGAGGGAGGGGCGGAAAGTCGCGCGGCGCCGTCGGCGACGAGCCGTTCGCTCGTCGGCCGGACGTCGATGGGGTAGGAATCCTTGGCGAGACGTTCGATCATGCGCACGCCGCTTGGGTCGCCCAGGCCGCCCGTATTATTTGGGTCGGAAACGCCCTGCGCGCCCGGCGACTTGAGCTTCGCCTCCTGTGAGACGTGCCAATCCGCAGCCGGCGGTCCGGATTGCGGCAGCGCCGGTACGTCGTAGGTACCGGCGCGCATTGCCTCGAGCATCGCGTCGACTTTTTGCGGCGTTAAGTCGTAAACGAACTCGAGGTTGACCTGCATGCACGGGGCGCGATCGCACGCCGCCAAACACTCCGCTTCTTCGTAGGAAAACAATCCGTCGTCGGTCGTCTGCAGGTGGCCGATGCCGAGCTGCGCACGGAAGTGGCGCATGACCTCGCCCGCGCCGTTGATGATGCACGAGAGGTTGCGGCACGGCTGCAGCATATAGCGGCCGACCCGCTTGCGATGAAAGAGCGTGTAGAACGACGCGGTCGACTCGACGACCGACAGCGGCTCGTCGATCCACTCAGCACACTGTGCGAGCGCTTCGGGCGAAACCCAACCTTCGGCGTTTTGGAACGCATGGAGAATCGGCAGCAAGGCGCTGCGCGCTTGGCCCGCCGGGTACTGCGCGATGAGATGCTGCGCTTGCGATTCGACGCGCGCGGCGATCGCGGCGAAGTCGCTAGCGGGCTCCCGGGGGGTCGTCGCCATCAGCGATCGACCTCGCCGAAAACGGGATCGAGCGAGCCGATCATCACGACGGCATCCGCGATGAGATTGCCCGGTGCCATCAACTTCAGCGCTTGCAAATTGTAGAGCGACGCCGGGCGCGTACGCACGCGCCATGGCCGGTTATCGCCGGTCGACACGAGGTAATACGCGAGTTCGCCGCGGGGCGATTCGATCGCTTGGTAGACGTCGCCCGGCGGAACGCGAAACGATTCGCTGACGATCTTGAAGTGGTGGATCAGCGCTTCCATCGAAAGGGCGATCGTTTCTTTCGCGGGCTGCGCGATCTTGGGATCGTCGACCATGATCGGACCGGCCCCCTCGAGCCGTCGACGCGTCTGCCGGATGATGCGCATCGATTCGTCCATCTCGTCGAGCCGCACGAGAAAGCGCGCGTACGCATCCCCTTCGGTGCGCGTCGGCACGTCGAACTCATAGGTCTCGTAGCCGCTGTACGGAAACGCCTTGCGAACGTCGTAGGCGATGCCGCTGCCGCGCAGGGACGGACCCGTGAGCGCCCACGTCACGGCATCTTCTGCCGAGATGACGCCGACGTCGATCATGCGATCGCGCAGGATCGGATTGTTCTGCAGCAAGGTCCGCAGTTCGCGCATCCGCACGGGGAACTTTTCGATCAGCCGGTCGAGCTGCGCGAGAAATCCGGCCGGTAAATCGCCGTTAACGCCGCCGATGCGCAAGTAATTCGGATGCATACGCGCACCGCCGGAAACTTCGATCAAGTCCAAAATATCTTCGCGTATATCGAACGTATAGAAGAACGTCGAGATGGCGCCGAGATCGATGCCGCCGGTGCCGAGCCAAACGCAATGCGAGGCGATGCGCGAGAGTTCGCAGAGCAGCACGCGAATGACCGACGCCCGCTCGGGAATCCGGTCCGTAATGCCGAGCAGCTTTTCGACGGCGAGATCGTAACAGAGCGCGTTGCCGAGCGGATTGAGATAATCCATGCGCTCGATGCCGGTGGAGGCCTGCGTCCAGAAGAGGTTTTCGCACGTCTTCTCAATGCCGGTATGAAGATAGCCGATCTCCATCTCCAGCTTTTCGACGACCTCACCCGAGAGCTCGACGACGACTTGCAGCACGCCGTGCGTCGAGGGATGCTGCGGTCCCATCGAAAGCGTCATCGTATTTCCGACGCGCTCGACGACATCCATCGTCAGCGGTGCTTCGGCGCTGCTCACGTCGGCTCTCCGTCGCGCATCCGGGCGATTTGTTTTTGCAACGCGGCCGCAACCTTACCCGACGGAGGCGTCCCGGCGGGCACGTTGCTCTTCGAGGCGAACGCCGGCCGCGGCGTCGCTGCGCGAACCGGTCCGCGCAGCGGATAATCTTTGCGCAGCGGGTGACCTTCCCAGTCGTCGGGCATCTGCACGCGCCGCAGATCCGGGTGGCCGGTAAACGTGACGCCGAAGAGATCGAAGATTTCGCGCTCCGCCCAGTCCGCGCTCGGCCAGAGCGCCACGACCGACGGGATCGCTTCTCCGAGTTCGCTGCCGACGAGCACGCGCACCCGGCGCGGCGTAGCGATGTCGGCGACGCTCGCCGCGCCCGTGGGCAACGCGAGGAGGTGATACACGATATCGAAGCGCGGCGTGCGCTTGAGATAATCGACGCCGCCGATATCGAGCAGCATCGAGCAGCCCCGCGCGCGCAGCGCCACGAGCGTCTCGTAAAGTGCGTCCGATCCGACGCGCAGAATTTCGGCGTCGTCGAGAGCGGGGCGCAGGGCAGTGGGGTCGAGCGCGGTTCCGGCGATCGACGGAGCTTGCGAACTCGGCATCGGCTAGCTGCGCACCAAGACACCGCCGCGGCCGCCCTGCCGAATCTGCGCTTGGATCAAATTGACCGCATAGAGCAGACCGTCGGGGGTCGGCGGACAGCCCGGCACGTACACGTCGACCGGGACGATCGTATCGACGCCCTGCACGATCGCGTAATTATCGAACATGCCGCCCGAACTCGCGCACGCGCCCATGGAGATGACCCATTTTGGATCGGCCATCTGGTCGTAGAGCCGTTTGATGATCGGCGCCATTTTTTGCGCGACGCGGCCCGAGACGATCATGAGATCCGCTTGGCGCGGCGACGCGCGAAAGACTTCGGATCCGAAACGCGCGATATCGTAGGTCGAATTCGTCACGGACATCATCTCGATCGCACAACACGCCAGACCCATCGTCAGCGGCCATACCGACGAACTCTGCGCCCAACGCGCGACGTCGTCTAATTTTCCCAACAGGAATTCGCCCTGCATTACCGCCACTGAAAACCGCCCTTTCGCCACACGTACGCGTATCCGATGCCGAGCACGACGACAAAAACGATCATCTCGAGGAGGCCGAACGTGCGCAGCGCGTGCATTTGCACCGCCCACGGATAAAACGATGCAGCTTCCACGTCGAACACGACGAACAGCATCGCGATGAGGTAGAAACGGACGGGAAACCGGCCGCTGACATCGGAGGTCGGCTCGACGCCGCACTCGTAGGCTTCTGATTTGACGGCATTGGGCTTCTTTTTCGCTGCGAGCCCGGGCACGATGCTAAACGCGAGGGCGAAGAGCAGAGCGACACCGAGAAAGATACCGACTGGGGCGTAGGGATTCATGTTCTCCGACAGTTTCGCGAGGGGCGGGGTGGTCCTCCGCCGTACCGAATACGACGCTTCGACATATGTTGCATAGACTGCTTTCGCCCCGGCTCCATCTCGCGCGCGGCCCACTGATCCTCTTCGGCGCCTGCCTCATTGCGATGGCCGCCTTGGCAGGCTGTGCGAATCCGAACTTCATCGGCATTCAAGATTTCGGAACCATTTACGGCAACGTGGTCGATACCGCCGGCAAGCCGATCGGCGGCGCCCTCGTCAGCGCGACCGGAAGCGCGAGTACCTTTCGCAGCAACGGCGACGGCTCGTTCCGCCTGCCGCAAGTATCGATCGGGACGCAGAACGTCAACGTCTCGGCGCCGGGCTACGGACCGCCCACGGCTCCCGTGAGCGTGCTCGTCGTAAAGAACGTCGATACGTCGGTCGGCAACATCACGCTTCCCTCGACCACGAGCGCGCCGCCCCGCTAGGCGGCCGATGGATGTTGGGTACCGCGTCGCCGCCGTCGCGGCCGGCGCGGCGCTCGTCGTCTTCAACCTCCTGGACGTCTTTCAGGCGGTCGTTCTCCCGCGCGCCGCCGGCGTGCGCTACCGGATCAGCGCGCTGCTCGTTCGCGCGACCTGGCCGCTGTGGGCGCGCTACGGCATGCGCATCGACGACTCCGACGCGCGCGAAGACTTCCTCGGCGCCTACGGGGCCATCGCACTCGTCGGCTTCCTCGCCGTCTGGGGTCTCGGGATCATCTTCGGCTACGGCCTGATCGTTTTCGGTTTGCGCGCCGGCATCCACCCGGTGCCAAATTTCGGCGATGCCGTCTACTTCGCGGGCGTCTCGTTCCTGACGATCGGGTACGGCGACTTCACGCCGACCGGCGGCGCGGCGCGCGTCGTCGGGCTGCTCGCAGGCGCCAGCGGGTTTTCCGTCGTCGCGATCGTCACCGCGTTTCTCTTCCAAGTCTTCGGGGCGTTCCAAGCGCGCGAGGTTTTCGTCATCACCTTCGGAACGCGCGCGGGCGCGCCGCCGTCGGGACTCACGCTACTGGAAACGTACCGGCGTTTGCGGATCGAGGATCACTTGCCCGACGTCTTCGAGCGCGGGATGGTGTGGGCCGCGGCGGTCCTCGAGAGCCACCTCTCGTACCCGATTCTGGCGTTTTTCCGCTCGTCGCACGATTACGAATCGTGGGTCGCGGCGCTCGGCGGCTTGCTCGATGCGGCGACGTTACGCCTGACCGTCGTTGCGAACGACGCGCCGGGCCACGCGGAGCTCTTCAGCACGCTCGGCCGTCATCTCGTGCACGATCTCGGGCAGTACTTCGAGCTGGAAGGGCCGGCCGGCCCGGGCGTGGAGCGGCACGAGTTCGAGACGGCCCGCGCGCGCCTCGCCGCCGCCGGCTTCTCGCTGCGCGACCCCGAGGTTGCCTGGCGCGACTTCGCCGAGCAACGGGCGACGTACGCGGGAACGCTCAACGCCATCGCCGCGTACTTCCGCATCCCGCCGGCGCAATGGGTCGGCGATCGCTCCATCTTACCGCAGCACCACGAGAACCTCGCGGGATAATGGCGGGCGCCTACGGCGCCGTCGTTCGAATCGCGACGTGGGTGCGGCGCAGAAATGCGCACGCGACGTCGATCGGAATGCCGAAGCCGATCGCCTTCTCGTCGTCGAAACGCGATTCGGCTAGAGCGACGACAGCGCCGGTTTGCGCGTCGAAGACGGGGCCGCCGCTTTCGCCGGGAATGACAGGCAGATCCAGTTCGAAAGAATCCCGGCGCGTGCTCGATATGCGGCCCGCGTAAACCGACGTCTTCACGCCGAGCCGTTCGTCTGCGAATGCGTCCGGAATAGGATATCCGGCGATGCCGACTTGCATCCCGGCTTCCACCATTCGCGACGAACCGAGCCGCGCGACCGCTCGGTCCGGCGCATCGATGCGCACGAGCGCGAGATCGTTTGCGTTATCGGTTGCGAAGACGCGCGCGGGCATCGAACGTCGCTCGTCGAGTGTCGCACGTAACGTGCGCCCGCCGTGCACGACGTGTTCGACCGTTAGCACGTCGCTGCCCGATGCGTCGCTCGCAACGATCACACCGCTGCCGTATGCCTCGTCGAAGCGATCCGCACGATTCTTCCCCTCGGCCGGAATCTTCATCGAAAAGAGCACGACCGACGGCTTGAGGGAACGGAACGCTCGAACGAACGGATCGCCCGGCTGCGTTTGCGCTTTCGTCGCGCAGGCCACGAGCGACGCAAGGCATGCAACCGCGATCGTCCCGCAGAGGGGTTTAGGCATCGCTCATGACGACGCGTCGAGCGCATCGAGCCGCTCCACGAGCGCGGCGCGCAACGCGTCGAGGCCCGCACCCGTCTGCGCGCTGATCGAGATCGCGCCGGCCGGCACGGAGGCGATCTCGACCCCGGGCGCATCGCTTTTGTTGAACGCGAGAACCGTCGGCTTCCCGCCGATGTCGAGATCGCGCAAGATCTCTTCGACGCTCGCGCGCTGGCGCGGCCAATCGGGATTTGCCGCATCGAGCACGTGCACGAGGACGTCGGCGAGCTTGAGTTCTTCGAGCGTCGCGCGGAACGCCGCGACCAGTTCCTTGGGGAGTTCGGTGATGAACCCGACGGTGTCGGCGAGCCGGACGAAACGCTCCCGCGAAAGGTACACGCGACGCAAGGTCGGATCGAGCGTCGCGAAGGGTTGATTGGCGACGAATGCCGCATCGGTCGTCGCGTGCGCGAGCCGATTGAGCAGCGACGACTTGCCGACGTTGGTGTATCCCACGAGCGCGACGAGCGGAATCGCACCGGCGGGCGCACGCCGCGTTTCGCGCGAGCGGCCGACGTCGTCGAGCTCCCGGCGCAAGAGCGTGACCCGGCTCGCAATCTTACGCCGATCGACTTCCAGTTTGGTTTCGCCGGGACCGCGCGTACCCACGCCGCCGCCCAGGCGCGAGAGCGCGGCGCCCGAGCCGATGAGGTTGCTCTGCATGTAGCGCAGTTGCGCCAGCTCCACTTGCAGCTTCCCTTCGCGGCTGCGCGCGCGTTGGGCGAAGATATCGAGAATCACCATCGTACGATCGACGATCGGTAAGGGGATCAACTTTTCTAGGCTCGTGCGCTGCCGCGGCCGCAGATCGTTAAATACGAAAATTTTCGTGGCCCCGAGTTCTTCCGCGCGCGCGGCGATCTCGAGCGCCTTCCCGCTGCCGACGAGCGTCGAGGCATCGACGTGCTCGAGCCGCTGGATCGTCCGCCCGACGAGCCTCGCGCCGGCCGCGACGATGAGCGCTTCGTATTCGGCGAGTTCGGGCTCGAGCGGGCGTTTGGGATCGCGCAGGTCGACTGCAACGACGTGCGCACGTTCGGCGGCGGGTGCCGCAGAAAGGCTACCGCGAGCCATGCAGCGACCGCATCGCGGCGCGCCGCGCAACGGCGCTTGCCGTAGCGCCCTGCAGAAGCGAACGAGAGAACGGCACGAGAGCGATGGGCATCTCGGCAACGTTCCCCAGGTTACGCTCGGGGCCTCGGAGGCCGAGCGAAGATGCAGCGGGACGCGACCTTAGTCGACGCGCTTTCCGACCGCGCAGAGGTCGAGCGCGAAACCGGCGACGACCAGGTATACGGGCGACGCGCGAGCCGCCAACCGCTGCTGCGCGCGACCGAGCACGTCTGAAAACACGCGGCCCGCCGCGTACGGCGCTACGAGGCCCCAACCGACCTCTTCGCCGACGACGATCGCACGAGCGCGACTCGCAAGCAGCGCGTCCACGGCTAACGCCGCTTCCGCTTCGAGGATATCTGCGTCGAGTGCGGCCGCGTCCTCGCTCGCCGCGACGTGCCGGGACATCCGATCGGCGAGCCACGTGCCGAGCGATTCGACGAGCAGCGTTTCGTCGGGGCGCGCGGCGCGCGCGACGTCGATCAGGGTTTGCGCGTCTGGGCGCGCCGTCTCGACGACGCGCCAATCCGGCGGACGCGAGGCGGCGTGGCGCGCGAGTCGCGCGGTCCATTGCGCATCGCCCGAGTCGACGCGCGCAGTCGCAACGTAGGTGACCGCGCCGCCCGACGCACGCGCGAGAGTTTCGGCGAAGCGGCTTTTGCCCGAGCGTGCGGGGCCGGTAACGAGCGTACATGACACGCGCTCCGCCTTGCGCGCGTATGCGATCCGCGCCTTCGGCGCGAGGAACGCGCCTAGGGAAACTTGACGATCGTCTCGATCGCAAGCGACGACTGATGCGGCCGCCCGCTGCCCGGCGCGGCACCGCGGAACGTGAAGTTATTTCCGTCAGATGCGTCCGCGCGTATCTCGCCGCGGAACACGAGGTTCGCACTGGGCGTGTAACTCAACGTCGCCGTGTTGGAGATCTGCCGCTGCGCGATACCGGTGCGAAAACCGTTGGTATCGTGAAACGTCTCACTGCGTAACGAAAGGCCGTAGAGCGGCGTGAATTGGTACGTCGCGTATCCCGCGAAACCGTTCCAATGCGAGGTTGCGAAGCCGCTGGTGGGGTCGCCGAGCTGCGTGCCGTTGTCGTAGTTCGCCAGCAGCGTCAGCGCGCTCGTCGCGTGCACGGTTAGCACGGCGTCGTAAAGCATGCGATTGGTCAAGGTCGGTGTGCTGCCGAGCGCGCTGTTGCCGCCGATCGCGAAATCGTTGCCGTTGTACGTGCCGACCGTCAACGCGTACCCAGGCGAAGGTGTCAAGAAAAGCCCGCCTTCGAAGGTTTTCTTTTTGCCGGCGAATTTCCAATCGTCCCAGCCGTTATTGGCGCCCGCAACGACCGAGATTTTTGGGTTGTACGCATACGTCAGACGCACGCCCGTGTGCGTGAACGGGATCGCTTCGCCGAAAAGATACGAGCGCGAAAAATTCGTGTTGCTCGGCGATTCGAGCACTTCGGCTCCGACGATCGTCGAGAACTTTCCCGCAAGCAGCGTGACGGGGCCGCGGGAGAATTGCAGGTAGGCCTGCGTAATATTGGTGCCGGTGCGCGATTGACCGTTGGAAGCCAAGACGTCGGCATCCGTACCGAAGCTCTCTTCGATCTTCGCGCTGACGACGGGTCCGTTTAGCAGGAGCTGGATGTTGGCGTTCTGCAGGTTCGGTGTCGTATTGAAATCGTTCGCCGGCGCGAGCTGCCGGCCGCCGTTGGCATCGAAAAAGGGACCGGTCGCGCCATCGAAGATTCGGCTCGGGACGCCGTTGACGAGGCGGGCCGCATCGGTCCCCGCGACGGACGTGAAGCCGAGGTCGCCGTATCCGGAAAGCGTGATCAATTTGTACGGCGTCGCCGTCGGGGCCGGTGTCGCGGCAGGCGAAGCGCTCGGCGCCGGTTTCGCACCCGCGCTCGGTGCGGCACTGGGCGCGGGCGAGGCGCTTTGCGCCGAAGCTCCGGTCAGGCACGCCCCGATGAGGGACGCAGTAAAAAGACCGGACGCGATGAGCGAGCGACTGGGCAAAGATTCTCCTTATGGGATCGCGTCCGGCCGCGACGGCGCGGCCGGTACGCGGACCGAGTGCGTATCATCCCACTAGCGCTAGCGGCCGCCTATAGCCACGTGGCGTACGCGCGCCGCTTCGATTTCGACACAACGCATAGTCGCCGTACGGCGTACGTTAGCGCGAAATCCCCGTCTTGAGATGCGCATCGCTGGAGAGCACCCAGCCGTAGTGGCCTCGATAGGGCCCGCTCACGACCTTCACCCCGAGGGCGTCTTCATCGCCCGTCCCGAACTTCGGATGGGCTACGGCCGCCACGCACGAGACCAGGAGCGCCTGTGTCCCCGGTCTGGCCAGATGCGTGTGCGCGAAAATCGAGCGCGTATCGTTCCATTGGCCGGCCGCGTAGTCGAGCATTCGCGCGCGGGAATCCCACAAAAATACGTCGGGATCGACGGCGTCGGACGCTAAGATGAGCCGGCCGCCGGCAGGCGCCGAGCATGAAGCGGCCCGGAGCGCGCTCGGGCTACCTAGCGCAGTCAGCACGGCGACGAGTACCGCGAAGAAACGCACGATCATGCCTATTGCCTGCTGGAATGGAAAGGCCCGCCGCGCCGAACCAGAATAGCGCCGTTCGTGCCATCCCTCAAAGGCCTCGGCAAGCTCCTCCGGCCGCTCGGTGCGTTCGCCGGGCTCTCCGGCGCGGCAGCGCTCCTAAACCGGTCCTTGCGCAATGCGGGCTCGGTGCCGCTCGATCATATCGGCGGCACGCGTAAGCCGTGGCGCTGGCGCGACTACGATATCTTCGTCACGGAACTCGGCGAGGGTCCGCCGATCCTACTGGTGCATGGCATTTACGCCGGTGCCTCATCGTACGAATTCCGTAAACTCGCACCGCTGCTCGCGCGCGGCCATCGCGTGATCGCCTTCGATCTCCTGGGCTGCGGCCTCTCCGAAATGCCGCCTCTAGAATATAGCGGCGAATTGTTCGTCGAACAGATCGTAGATGCGATCGGCCAACTCAGCGACGAGCCCCTGACGTTGCTCGGCAGCTCGCTCGGCGGTGCCTTCGCCATTCGCGCCGCCGTGCGGGCGCCCGATCGGGTGAAGAGCCTGGTGACGATCGCCCCGACGGGGCTCGGCATACTCGACCGCGAGCCCGCTTTGGCACAGCGCGCCTTAGGCGCGCTCTTTCGCGCTTCGGTCGCGGGCGAAGCCGCGTTCAACGGCCTCTCAACGAAAGCGTCGATCCGTTACTTCTTACGCAGTCAAAGCTACGCCGACGCGTCGTCGATCACGCCGGAGATCGTCGATCATTATTACGCCGTTACGCACCAGCAGAACGCCCGTTTCGTGCCCGCGCAATTCGTTAGCGGGGCACTCAATATGGACGTCGCTCGCGACTTGCCGTTCGTAGAAGCCCCGCTCCTAATCCTGTGGGGCGAGCGGGCGGCGGCGCCGAGCCCGGTCGGCAATGCCGAACGCTTCGTGCGGCTCGCACGCGAGGCGCGGCTCGTCACGTTTCCCGATGCGGGCCTGCTGGCGCAAGAAGAGGCACCGGGGGGCGTCGCGGATGCGATCCTCGCGTTCGTCGAGGAGACCGCCGCAGCTGCAAGAAACGCGACGGGCATGGCGTCCCTGAGCGTTCCCAATATTTTCAAGAGCTACGATATTCGGGGCATCGTCCCCGAAGAACTCAGCGACGAACTCGCGTATCGCATCGGACGCGCGTTCGTCGACGAACTGCACGTCACGTCGATCGTCGTCGGACGGGACATGCGGCCCTCGGGCGAACCGCTCTTCGCGGCTTTCGCGCGCGGTGCCAACGAAGCGGGCGCGGACGTTACCGATATCGGCCTCGTCTCCACGGACGCGCTGTATTTCGCGGTCGGGAAATTCGAGTTCGCCGGCGGCGTGATGATCACGGCTTCGCACAATCCCGCCAACTACAACGGCATGAAGATGACGCGCGATAAGGCGCAGGCGATTTCGCTCGACACGGGCCTCTCCGCCATTCGCGATCGCGTCGCGAGCGGCCGCTTCGAACCGCCCGCTACTAAACCCGGCGCGGTCTCGCAGCGCGACATTCTCGACGATTTCGCGGCGCATTGCCTGACCTTCGTCCAGCCCAAGGCGATCAAACCGTTCAAAATCGCAATCGACGCCGGCAACGGCATGGCGGGGCTGACGGTACCGTACGTGTTCAAGCACCTGCCGTGCGAAGTGATTCCGCTCTTCTTCGAGCTCGACGGCACGTTTCCGAATCATCCCGCGAGCCCGATCGAACCCGAGAACATGATCGATCTGCAAAAAGCGGTGCGGGAGAACGGTTGCGATATCGGCGTCGCTTTCGACGGCGATGCCGACCGGATGTTCATCGTCGACGAGAAAGGCGAACTCATCGGGGGGGATATCGTCACGGCGCTCGTCGCGATCAATACGCTCAAGCGATTTCCCGGAAGTAAAGTTTTATACAATCTGATCTGTAGCCGCAGCGTGCCCGAAGCGATCCAAGCGGCGGGCGGTATTCCGGTGCGCTCGCAAGTCGGGCACTCGCTGATCAAGAAGACCATGCGCGATGAGAACGTCGTTTTCGGCGGCGAGCACTCGGGCCATTTCTATTTCCGCGACAACTGGTTTGCGGATTCGGGAATGATCGCGTTCTTGCAGTGTTTGGAAGTGTTCAGCGATGCCGGGAAACCGGTCAGCGAGGTCATCGCACCGATCGATAAGCGCTCGCGTTCCGGTGAGATCAACAGCCGCGTCCACGACATCCCAAAAAAGCTCGCGGAATTACAGGCGCACTATAAAGACGCACAGATCGATCACCTCGACGGCGTGACGATCCAATATCCGGACTGGTGGATGAACGTGCGGCCCTCCAACACCGAACCGCTCTTGCGACTCAACGTGGAGGGCGATAGTAAAGCCCTGATGGAACGCCATCGCGACGAAGCGCTCGGGTTGATCCGCGGCTAGCGTGTCTACGGAACTCGTGCGGTGAGGATACTCGTGGCGTTGCGACTGCTCGGCATCGCCGTCGCCGCGCTGACGATCGTGTTGCCGTGGCTCGCCCCCGCGTGGGCGTTGCCGAGGTCCCCGCTGCTGCGCCGCGTCGGCCTCGCAATCGGTCTAGGCGCGCAGCTCGGCTTGACGTCGACGGATGTCGCGCGCCGGCGCGCCCCCTGGACGAAGCTGGTTCTGCCGCTCGTCGGCTCCGTTGCGGCGATCGAAGCGATCTTTACGTCGGCCTTCCCGTTCTGGGCGCTCGCACTCGTCGGCACGTGCGAACTCGCGCTCGTTGCGTATCTCCTCGTGCGAGCCCTACGCGCGGCGCGCGCACTCGGCCGCGAGTACCCGGAGACGATTCTCGAGCGCGAATACGGGCGCCTCGTCGACGCGCGCGCCGCACGCTTCCTCGCGCTCGAAACGACGCTCGTCGTCGCGGCGCTACGCTTCACCCTCGGCGGTTTTCGGCGCGCGTTGCCGGCCGGGTTCTCGTATACGCAGCATAGCGACGCTCCCTTGCTGCTCGCGCTGCCGCTGTTCGTCATCCTCCCGGAAATGATCGTCGTCGATCTGCTCGTTCAGCCCGCCTATTGGGGCTGGCGCGTCGCAAGCGACGGGCTTCACGTCTATGGCATGCTTTGGGCCCTCGGCGCGTATGCGCTGTTTCGCGATCGACCGCATCGCGTCGAAGATGGCCGCGTCCGCTTGTCGCTCGGCGGCATCCGAACGCTCAGCGTCGAGACGGGACAGATACTTTCCGCAACGGTCCGGCCCGCAACGTTCGATCGGCGAGCGTGGCGCCGCGCGCACGCGGCGGACGGCTGGTCCCTGATGATGAGCGGCGCGCCCGTCGTGGAAATCGAGCTCGCCGCTCCCCTCGCCGTCGTCGGCTCGCGCGGCACGCGCGACGTGTGGCGGCTCGCCGTGTCGGCAGATCGCCCGCACGAATTCGCGCGGGCGCTCTTTGCCACCTAAGTCGTAATCTCCGAGTGCCGGGTTACTCCAGGCTTAGCGGGTCATGCCCGAACCACCCCACGATCTCGCACGCGCGCTCGACGCCTTCGAAACACTGCTGCGCAACGAGGCGCTCCCGGCTTGGCCGACGGCCGCCGACGATCTCGCCCTCGTACGGGCGACGCGCGAGCGGCTGGGACGGCGCTACACGCTCGCGGTCGTCGGCGAGTTTTCGAGCGGAAAGTCGTATCTGCTCAACGCCCTGCTCGGGAAGGCGCGCTACGATACCGGCGGCCGGATCGCGGGGCTGCTCGCGACCGACATCAATCCGTCCACGGCGACGATCACCGAACTCCAGTATGCGCCGCAGGAACGCGCGATTGCGAAGTATCCTTCGGGGCGCGAAGAGCGCATTCCGATGGACCGCCTTTCGCGTTTCGTAGCGGTCGGCAAGAACGACGAGCGCGGCGCTCTCCACGACGCGACCGCCGATGAAGACTCCGCGCCGTCGTTCGTGGTGGTCGACGTCGATTCACCGTTCTTGCGCGGCGGCTTCGTCGTCGCCGATACGCCCGGACTCGCATCCCTCAACCCCGCGCATCGCCGCGCGACGCTCTCGTATCTGCCCCGCAGCGACGCCGTGCTCTATCTCATCGATACGCAGCAGCCGTTCACCGAGGGCGACGCATCGTTTCTCGGGTTGATCGGCGAGCACGTCCGCACGATCTTCATCCTGCAAACGAAGATCGATCTCTGGAAGAGGGCCGGGGGCGACGGTCGCCCCGCGTGGGAAGCGGCGCGCGCGCGCATCGTCGAACGCGCGGCGCGCTTCGCACCGGCAGCGGAAGTATACAGCGTATCGGCCCGCGATTACGCGGCCGGCACGCTCGACGACGATGCCGCGATGCGCGAGATCAGCGGCTTCCCAACGTTGCTCGCCGGTCTCGAGCGCTCGCTGCAGCAGCGCGCGCAGGCCGCGCGCGTGGAACGCGCGCTCGCGGTCATGCACGAACTGGGCACGAGTACCACAGCACGCGTGCGGCGCGATGCAGCGCTCGCCGAAACCGAACGCGGCCCGCTGGAAGCCGAACGCAGGCGCGCCCTCAACGATCTCGTCGAACGCGAGCGCGCGCTCGGCCGCGAGCGCGACGAGGTGGCGCGCGCGGGTGCCGAGCGGCGGGCGTGGATCGTGGCCCAGGGCGGCACACTCGCCGAGCGCGCGACGCGAGCGCTCGGCGCAATCATCGACGTTGCGGACATCGAACGGATTCGCGATCGCGGCAAGTTTCATAGCCTCGTCGATACGACCGTAGCGCCGATCTGGAACGCATTCGCAAGCGACGTCGCGGGTCACGTCTCGCGTGCGCTCGAACGCATCGCGCGCGTACGCGGCGGCGTACGCGTGGCGGATTTTGCCGCACTGCGGCTCGGGGGCGTGCCGGGAACCGGCGCGTGGTCGCGCGATCTCGCGAGCGGCATCGCGTCGACGATCGTGCTCGGCGCGATCGGCGGACCGACGGTCGGCTTCGTGCACGGCGTCGCACGCCGCTTTAGCGCTCACACGTTCGGCACGTACATGAAGCGCGAACTCGGCAACGACCTCTACGCCGAACTTTTTCCCGCATTCGAGCGCGAGGTCGGGCGTTTCGTCGAAGACCTCGCCGCTACGTTGGCCGGCGTTTACGACGACGCGGCGGCGGCCATCGAACGCGAGCGAGCGCTCGCGCGTGCGGAAACGATCGAACCGATCGATCGGGCGCTCTCGCGCGTCGATGATGCGCAGGCGCGGGCGGCCGCAACGCGCGCGCTCGCGCAGATCGTCGGCGAACTCGCCACCGTCGAGGCCGGCCTCGTCACCCTCGGTGCCAGCACGCAACCGGCCGGCGAAACGGCCGCTGCGGCGCAGGCGAGCAACGGCGTCACCGGCAGCACGGGCGCCGTCGGGACGCACGCCGACGCAGAATTCGATGCCGCGGCCTACGATCGCGGACTGCGTCCCGAGCGCTATCGCGTCGTCGTGCTCGGAGCACTCCGCCGCGGGAAATCTAGCTTCATCAACGCGATCGCAGGAACGCGCATCCTGCAAGACGAGGGTGGCACCGAGGCGCTGTTTCCGGTGCACGTTCGCTATGGAGAACGCGAGCGTGCCTACGCGCTCGACGCGCAGAGCCGCTGGATGGAGATCGCGACGAGCGACGCCATAGCGAGCGCCGCGCACTCGCCGATCCTGATCGAAACGCCGTGGACCATGCCGCGCGAGCTCGTGCTCGTACACGCGCCGGCGTTCGACAGCGGCAACGACGCGGCCGAAGCGATCGCCCTCGCCGCGGCGCACGCCGGAAGCGAAATTCTCGGCCTTTTCTCGCGCCAATTATCGGACCGGGAACTGGCTTTGTACGGCCGCGTCGCCGATCTCGGGAAGCCGATGCTCCTGGCGCACACCATCGCGGATAACGAGAGCGCGAGCGAACGCCGCACCGTCGTCGAACTGGCGACGCGCTACTTGCGCGAGCGGGCCATCCCGGTCGCGCGCGTCTTCACGATTTCCGCGCTCGACTATTTTGCGGCGGCGAACGTCAAGCGCGCGGCCGCGCCATGGAACGAGCTGGGAGCGTTGCGCGAGACGCTGCGAGCGCATGCCGAAGAACACATGCATCGCTCCGACGAACGCGTGCGGCGCGACGCCGAGCTCGCGCGGACCGCGGCCGTTGCCGCGGCCCCACCGCAGCCGAAACTGCGCCGCGCCCTGGATCGTTTTTTCGGCCGAAAAGAGTGACGTACGGTGCCGAGGTTCGTCCCGCGCCAAGCCCGAATCTCGGTAGCCGTGTCACGTAGGTTCACGCTAGGCCCCGCCCGCATCGCTCTCGGCACGGGAGACGAACGCTTTGGGCGAATCGCGGTCGAGAACGGCGGCATCGCGGCGATCCTCCACGGTGATGGCGACGCCGACTTCCGGCTTCCGGCCGGCAGCACGATCGCTCCGGGCATGATCGACGTGCATACCAACGGCGCCGAAGACGTGCTGTTCAACCGCGACCAAGGGAACGCCGTCGACGTAGCGTCGCATTCCTATGCCGCGCAAGGCACGACGGGCTTCGTCGCGACGATCATGACGGCGCCATGGGAATCGATGCTCCACGCCGCGAGCGAGAGTGCCGAAGCCGCGCACGCCATCGTCGAAAGCGAGAAGATTTCGGGAGCGCGCTGCCTCGGCATTCATTTCGAGGGCCCGTTTCTCAATCCGAAATTCCGGCGCGTGCACCGTCACGATTGGCTGCTCCCGGCAACGACCGATCGCGCGAAAGCGCTCGTCGAAGCCTGCCGCGGGGCCCTCGTCATGGTGTCGATGGCCCCCGAAATCGACGGCGTCGACGACGCGACGCGCTTCTTCTTCGATCAGGGCATCGTGTGTTCGGCCGGCCACACGGCCGCGAAGTATCGCGACGGGATGCTCGCGATCGGGCTCGGTTTTCGAACGCTCACGCACGCATTCAACGCGATGCCGCCGCTGGATCATCGCGAACCGTCGCTGCTCGCGGCGTTCATGCGCGAGACGCGCACGACGGTACAGGTCATCTGCGACGGGCATCATGTCGCGCCGGTGATGATCGACGTGCTGTATCGGACGCTCGGCGAGCGACTCGTGTTGGCGACGGACTACATGGCGCCGGCGGGGACGGGCTATCGCATCGAAGGCGGCGTCGTGCGCGCAGAAGATGGCACGATCGCGGGCTCGGCGCTGCATACCGATCGCGCCGTTCGCAACCTCATGTCGTACGCATCGCTTCCGTTCGCGCGCGCGATCGTGTGCGCGACCGCAGCGCCGGCCCGGCTGCTCGGCATCGAACGCGAGTGCGGGAGCATCGCGCCCGGCTTGCGCGCCGATCTGGTGGTGTGGGACGACAAGTACGAGGTTCTCACGACGATCGTCGGCGGCGAACCCGTGTACGGCGCGCACGTCCTCGCGAACGCGCGCGCGGGCGTCTAGGCCGCTCCGCCGCCCAAATATGCCGAGCGGACGGCTTCGCTCGCCATGAGATTCGCCGCGGTATCTTCGTGGACGATCTTGCCAACCTCGAGCACGTAGCCGCGGGTCGCGATGCCGAGCGCTTGACGGGCATTTTGCTCGATCAGCAACACCGTCGTACCGCGCGCGTTGATTTCTTTGATGACGGCGAAGATCGTCTGGACGAGGATCGGCGAGAGTCCCAAGGACGGCTCGTCGAGCATCAGCAGCCGCGGGCGCGACATCAGCGCGCGCGCCATCGCGAGCATCTGTTGCTCGCCCCCGGAAAGCGTGCCGCTCTTCTGGAGCAAGCGTTCTTTGAGGCGCGGAAAAATTCCGAGCACCCGCGCGTAATCTTCGTCGTATTCGCTTTTCGACGTGCGCGTATACGCGCCGAGCTCGAGATTTTCGCGAACCGTCATCCGGGCGAAAACGCGGCGCCCCTCGGGCGCATGGCCGATACCGCGGCGCACGATCGCATCGGGGCTTTCTCGCGTCACGTCCGCGCCGTCGAAACGGATGGAACCGCCCGTAGGCTTGATCAGGCCGCTGATCGCGCGTAAGGTCGTCGTCTTACCGGCGCCGTTGGCACCGATCAGCGTCACGATCTCGCCTCGTTCCACGCGCAGGCTGACCGCTTGCAGCGCGCGGATGCGTCCGTACGCGGCGTCGACCGCGTCGACTTCCAGCAGCGCCACTTACGCCGCACCTTCGGCGCGACCCAAATACGCTTCGATCACGCGCTCGTCGTTTCGGACCGCCTCGGGTAAGCCCTCGGCGATTTTCTCCCCATGATCGAGAACGGTAATGCGTTCGCTGATCTGCATGACCAAATTCACATCGTGTTCGATCAAAAATACCGTCACGCCGGACTCGCGAATGCGCGAGATCAGGCCGATGAGATCGTGTTTCTCGCGCGGGTTCATGCCGGCGGCCGGTTCGTCGAGCAACAGCAGTTTCGGATCGCTCGCGAGCGCCCGGGCGATTTCGAGCCTGCGCTGACTGCCGTACGGGAGGTTGCATGCGTAGTTATCGCCATCGCGTTCGAGATCGACGAAGCGCAGCAATTCGCGCGCGCGCGCCGCAACGCGTTTCTCTTCGGCGCGCTGGCGCGGGGTGTGCAGGAGCGAATCGAACAGGTTCGCGCGCATCTGCGCGTGCCGGCCCGTCATGACGTTATCGAGCGCCGACATGAACGCGAAGAGCCGGATATTTTGAAACGTGCGCGCGATGCCGCTCGCCGTGATGCGGTCGGTGCCCAGACCCCGCAGGCTGCGCCCGTCGAGAGCGATCGTACCGCTCGTCGACTGGTAAATGCCCGTGATCAGATTGAACACCGTCGATTTACCGGCGCCGTTGGGGCCGATCATCGCGACGATGCTGCCGAGCTCGATTTTGAACGAAAGATCGTTGACCGCAACTAGCCCGCCGAACGTGCGCCGGACGCTCGTTAATTCGAGAAGCGACATTACGCGCGTGCCGGTCCTTCGTACTCCGACTGCTCGCGCGCCGCGAGGCCGGGATCCGTCAGCGCTTCATGCAGTTCCGCTTTCCTCTGCCGGCTCGGAATGAGCCCTTCGGGACGAAACAACATCATCGCGACGAGGATGACGCCGTAGAGCATGAAACGGTAATTCGTGAAATCGACGTTGACGAGACCGACGGAATGCGCCAGATTCGTCGACTGAGGAAGCAGAAAACTGTTGATGAACGAGAGCACGAAACTGCCGACGATGACGCCCGCAATGTTGCCCATGCCCCCGAGCACGAGCATCGAGAGCACAAGCACGCTGACGTTGAACTGAAATTGGTCCGGCGAGACCAAGCTCAGCTTCGCGGCGTACGCGACGCCGGCAACGCCGCTGAAGGACGCACCGAGCGCGAAGGCCGACAGTTTTGCGGCGGTCGTATTGATGCCCATGTGCCGTGCCGCAAGTTCGTCTTCGCGAATCGCCATCCACGCGCGGCCGAGCCGGCTCTTCTGCAGGTTGACCGCAACGAGGATGCCGACGACGATCAGCATCAGCAGCGTGTAATAATACGGCGTCGCGCTGAACCCGAACGCGTGTCCGAAAAGCGACGGTTGGTCGAGCGAACTGATACCGTTGGGGCCGTTGGTATATTGGGCGAGATTGAGGAACGTCTGCGGCACGATTTCCCCGAAGCCGAGCGTCACGATCGCGAGATAGTCGCCCCGCAGCCGCAAGGTCGGCGCGCCGAGCAAGAGGCCGAAGATCGCCGCGATGATCGATGCGAGAAAAAGCATCACCCAGAACGGTACGTGCAACCCGAATTGCTGGCTCGCGAGCATCGCGTAGCTGTACGAGCCGATCGCGAAGAACGCGGCGTACCCGAGATCGAGTAAGCCCGCCATGCCGACGACGATATTGAGCCCGAGCGCGAGCAGCACGAACGCACCGGCGTTTGCCATGAAGTCGACGTGCGAATTGTTTCTATCGAGAAACGGAAACCCCAGGAGCATGATGCCGAGCAGCGCGAGCCCGATGCGCCGCCGCTGCGGCGTCGCGAACACGGCTAGACTTTTTCGGGGAGCGATTCCCCGAGCAACCCGGCGGGGCGGAAGATCAGCACGAGCACGAGCACCGAAAATACCAGGACGTTGGACCACTGCGCGCCTTGGGGAATATATTGCGTGCCGATCGCCTCGATCAGCCCGATGAGGAAACCGCCGAGCATCGCGCCCGGAATGTTGCCGATGCCGCCGAGAACCGCTGCGGTGAATGCCTTGAGCCCCGCTTCGAACCCGTTGAAGAACCACGTCGTGCCGTAATACACGCCGCTCGCAAAACCGGCCGCTCCGGCGAGCGCGCTGCCGATCAGAAACGTCATCGCGATCGTCGTATTGATGTTAATCCCCATCAGCTGCGCGGCATCGCGATCTTGCGCGGTCGCCCGCATCGCCTTGCCCATCTTCGTATTGAAGATGAACACTTGCAGCGCGAGCATCATGACGATCGCAAAGGCGATAACGAGCACTTGCTTGGCGGAAATATCGACGCCGTACAGCACGATCGACGGATTGGGAATAACTTGGGGGAACGGCACGGGCGACGGACCGCGCCAGAGCTGCATGATGTTCTCGAGAATGAACGACATGCCGATCGCAGTGATCAGCGGCGCCAGGCGCGGAGCGTTGCGAAGCCGGCGATATGCCAGCCGTTCGATCAGCATGCCCACGATGCCGCAAAGCAGCATCGATGCGAGCACCGTAACGAGCACGACGGCGAGCAGCCACGGACCGTGCATTTCGCCGCTCACCCCGAGGCCGGTCAAAATGGCGAGTGAGAAAAACGTGCCGAGCGTATACACGTCGCCGTGCGCGAAATTGATGAGCTCGATGATGCCGTATACCATCGTGTAACCGAGCGCGATGAGCGCGTAGATACCGCCGAGCGAAAGACCGTTGACGATTTGCTGGAAGAAAACGTCCAAGCGGGGACTAGACTTTCAAGTTGATCTGGTCGACGAACGTCGCCTTACCGCCGGCAATCTTATACAGGCTCAAGATCGGATTGGTCGTGTCCCCGTTGGCGTCGAATCCGAACGTACCGATCGGCGATGCGAAGCTCTTGGTCGCGCTGATGTTCGCAAGGACGTCGGCGCGCGCCGGCATCTTATTAGCACTCGCGGTCAGAGCTTTTTCGATCGCCGCGATCTCGAGCTTCGCGGCCGCGTAGGCGTTGGCGCTATACGGGCCGACATCGGTATTCCAGCGTTTCTTATAGGCGGCGACGAACGCCGTCGCGGTCGTCAGCTTCGACGTTTCGGGCGCGGCGACGGTGTAGTACGAATTGTTCGCCATGTCGCCCGCCGTTTTAAAGAACTCCGCGTCGCTGATGCCGTCACCGCCGATATACGGCGTCGTCTTGAGACCGGCATCGGCCATCTGCTTGCGTAAGAGGCCACCGCCCGTCGCCGTCGTGCCGCCGTAGAAAACGACGTCTGGTGCGAGCGCGTGCGCTTTGGTCAACAAGGCTTTGTAGTCGGTTTGACCTTTGGTCAGATGCTCGTGGCCGATCACGGCGCCGCCGCCGGCTTTAAATTTCGCCTCGAAGACGTCGGCAAGGCCCTTGCCGTACGTCTCATTATCGTCGATGACGAACGCTTTCTTGAAGCCGAGTTTTTTTGCGAACTGTGCGCCCGCGGCGCCCTGCTTATCGTCGGTCGTGCAGACGCGGAAGTACGCGATCGTTGCGGGATGTGAGGTCCGCAACGTCTTCGCATCGGGGCCTTTCGTCAGACCGGTACTCGTATTCGACGGGGAGATCTGCGCGAGCCCAGCGTCGTTGGTAATCGGAATTTCGGCTTTGGCGACGTTGGAATTGAACGGCCCCACGATCGCGAGCACGGCGGAATCGGACACGAACGACTTGATATTTTGTGCGCCTTGCGCGGGATCGTGCGCGCCCTGCACGGCGTCGTCGAGATCGTATGCGGCGAACGTTACGCCGCCGGGGGCGCCTTTCGAGTTCGCTTCCTCGATCGCTTGGACGGCGCCGTTGCGCGTCGGAATGCCGGTCGACGCATCGGCGCCGCTCACGGGCATATCGATACCGATCTTTACCACCATCGCACCGCCGGAGGCGGCATCGGCCGACGTCGCGGCGGAAGACGTCGACGATGACTGCGACGTACTCGAAGTGCTCGACGAGGGCGACGAGCACCCGGTCGCTAGGGAACCGATTAACGCCACGATCGAACATCGAGCGAACGCGCCCGTTCTAAGCATGAGGACCTCCGCCGTAGGAAACCAACCGACGTACGAGCCGCCGGCCGAATCGGCCTTGCTCTTTGCCGAGCGGAACGCCTTCCCTTCGTGCATACGCATGGTCTTTGCGCACGGCTGAGCGAACGGTGCCCCCGCACATGCAACGCCGAAGATCGCGCCCCCGCTTTGGCTGGACGACCGCCGCCGTCGCCGTCGCGCTTGTGCTGTACGTCGCCGCGCTGCGCAACGATTTCTACCAGCTTACGTCGCCCACGACGTTGCTCTGGCACGTTGCACTGCGCAAGGCCTACAGCTTGGTCGCGTTCGGCACGCTCGGCTACCTCGTACGCCGCGCGCTCCTGGAACGCGGCCGGCGACGGGTCGCGCTGACGACGGTCGCGAGTCTGGCGCTCTATAGCGGCGCAATCGAAGTCGGCCAATATCTGCTCGGATCGACCGAGGGCTTCGGCTGGAACGTCGTCGATATCGCCTGCGGAGCCGCCGGAGGCATCTTCGGCATCGCGGATCGCCTCGGCAACGCGCGGCGGCTGCCATAACAGCGGACTACGGCGGTGCGGCCGCGATCTCGGCGAGCAGCCGCGGCACGTCGGGATGCGCTCCCAGGAACGGCGCGATCTCGATGACGGCCCCCGTCGTGCGACGCACCGCCGCGACGATCTCGACGATATCGCGTTGCACGTGCATGCCGGGAGAGAGGAAATACGGCACGACGGTGATGCGCGTTGCGCCGGCCGCGAGCGCGGCATGCAGCGCGTCGGGAATGGACGGCGTCGTCAGCTCGAGATACGCCGGTCGGACCGGCTCGCGCAGATCGCGCGCCAGACCCGCAGCGAGCGTCGCGAGCGACGCATTGGCCTCTGCCGAACGGCTGCCGTGCCCGACCAGCACCACGTGACGGCGCGCCGCGTCGCTCATGCGGGCGCGAGTTCCCGCGTCGCAGCGGCGTTGAAATACGATGCCTGCGGATGATGCACGATGAGCGCGGCGGTGGACTGTTCGGGAATCATTTGATAGGCCTCCGTCAATTCGACGCCGAGCGCCGCTTCGACCCCGAGCAGCTCCCAGACGAGCGCGTGTTGCGAAAGATCGGGACAAGCGCCGTAGCCCCACGAATACCGTTTCCCGCGGTCGTCGCCGAGGCCGAGTTCTCGACGCACGCGAATATGCATATATTCGGCCAGCGCTTCGGCGGATTGCACCGAGAAGCCGTGCAAGAAGTAACTCTCGCTGTAGTCGCCGCCGCCTTGCAGGCGGTCGATCGCCTGCGAGATCTCCCGGCCGACCGTAACGACTTGGAGCGCGATCACATCGCTCGCGCGCCCATCCTCCGGCTCGCGCAGGTAATCCGCCAAACACAGATGCTCGCCGCCGATCTGTCGCGTAAAGGCGAAACGGCCGATTTCCCGCGCGTCGTCTTTGGGGTCGTAGACGATGACGTCGTCGCCGAGCCCGGCTGCCGGAAAATATCCGTACACGACGCGCGGCACGATGATGCCGTCGCGCTCCGACTGCGCCTCGTAGCGCCGTAAACGGGGATCGAACTCCTCACGTATGAGGCGTTGGTATTCGTCGCCTTTACTGTTGGCCGCGCCCCACGAAAGCCGGTAGAGACTTTTGAGATCGAAGTGTTTCCACAGGTCCGCCGGCGGGATCGCATCGAGCGTGCGCGAGCCGAAGAACGGCGCCCGCGGCGCGACGACTTGCGAAAGATGTTCGCGACCGCTGCGGCCGCTCGCAGGCGGCGGCGCGGCAGCCGTCTTGGCAAGCTCCCGCGCGCGCTCGGCTTCCCGCCGGATCTTCGTGGTGAACTCCTCGCGCCGGCCGGGCTCCGAGGTCAGCCGGTCCATGATGTCGAGGCCTTCGAACGCATCCTTCGCATAAAAGACGCCCGGCTCGAAGTACCGTTCGCCGCCGTCGAGGAAGCCGATGCGGCGACTGAAATCGCGATTGATCGCCGCTCCGCCGACGACGATCGGAATATCGAGTTTGCGCGAATCTTGCTCGGAGACGCAGATCGGCATTTGTTTCGACGTCGAAACCAGCAGCGCCGAAAGCCCGATCGCATCCGCGTCGACTTCAACGGCCTTCTCGAGAATCGTGTTCATCGGCACCTGCTTGCCGAGATCGTAAACCGTATAGCCGTTGTTCGTGAGGATCGTGTTGACCAGATTCTTACCGATATCGTGCACGTCGCCGAAGACGGTCGCGAGAACGACTTTGCCTTTGGTCACGCCTTCTTTTTTTTCGAGGAATTGCTCGAGGTGCGCGACGGCCTTCTTCATCACTTCCGCCGACTGGAGCACGAACGGCAAGATCAGTTCGCCCGCTCCGAACTTGTCGCCGACTTCTTTCATCGCGGGCAGCAACACGTTGTTGAGCACGTCGACGGGATCGCGCGCGACGAGCACTTCATCGACCTTAGCCTCGATGCCGTCCTTGCGACGCCGCAGAATCGCGTTATGGATGCGCCGTTCGATCGGCATCCCGGCGTCGTCGTCGACGACGGCGGCGGCATTGGCCGCCGCGGGTCCCGCGTTTTCGAAGTATTCGATGAGGTGCTGTAAGGCGTCGGGCCGCCGGTTGAGAACGAGATCGTCGCACAGGTCACGTTCGCGCGCATCGAGCTCGCCGTATGGCGTGATTTCTTTGGCGTGGACGAGTGCCATGTCCAGACCCGCGTTCACGCAATGATGCAGCATCACGGAATTGAGCGCCGCGCGTGCCGCGGGCTTGAGTCCGAACGAGACGTTGGAGACGCCGAGCGACGTCAGCACGCCGGGCAGCAGCTCTTTGATGAGGCGGATGCCTTCGATCGTTTCGACGGCCGATGGGAAAAACTCGGGGTCACCCGTCGCGAGCGTAAATGTGAGGGCATCGAAGATCAGGGCACCCGGCGGGATGCCGTATTCGCCGCACACTATATCGTAGATGCGCTGCGCGACGTCGGCTTTGCGCTCTGCCGTCTTCGCCATGCCGGTTTCGTCGATCGTCAGCGCGACGACCGCGGCGCCGCTTTCCTTGACCAGCGGCAACACCGAATCGATCTTCTCGCGGCCGTTCTCGAGATTGACGGAGTTCACGATCGCGCGACCGGCGTAAATTTTAAGTGCCGCTTCGATGACTTTCGCTTCGGTCGAGTCGATCATGAGCGGCGTCTCGACCGACTGCGCGAGCTTCTTCACGATCGTCGCCATCTGGAGATCTTCATCGACGCGTTCGGTTAGCGCGGTACAGAGATCCAGCACGTGCGCGCCGCCTTCGACCTGCTCGCGCGCCACGAGGACGATCCCATCGTAGTTATCTTCAAGGAGTAAACGTTTGATCTTGCGGGAGCCTTGCGCGTTGATGCGCTCGCCGACCAGTAACGGGCTTCCGTCTTGCTTGAGTGCGGTCGCGGTCATGGACGACGCGGCGAACTGCAAGGGCTTGGCTTCGAGCGTACGGCCGCGCTTGCCGGCCACGCTCGCGACGAAGGCCGCGATGTGCGCGGGGGTTGTGCCGCAGCAGCCGCCGATCGCGTGCACGCCGAAATCGTCGACGAAGGCGCGCAGTTCGCGCGCCATTTCGGCCGGACGCTCGGGGTAGATCGTTTCGCCCTTGGGGCCCATGAGCGGCAAGCCCGCATTGGGGATGACGCAGACGAAGCAGCGCGAGGTATCGACGAGGTACCGGACCGCGTCGCGCATGTGGGTGGGCCCAGTCGAGCAGTTGAGGCCGATGACGTCGATCGGCAGCGCATCGAGCGTCGCCGTTACCGCGCGAATATCGGTGCCCAGCAGCATGCGGCCGGTGACGTCGAGCGTCGCCTGCGCTTGGATCGGAACGCGCCGTAATCCCTTGGCGAATTCCCGCGTGATGCCGGCGATCGCGGCTTTCATTTCCAACAGATCTTGGCTCGTCTCGAGCAACAACAGATCGACGCCGCCGGCCACGAGGTAGCGCGCCTGCTCGCCGTAGAGATCCGCCAGTTCGTCGAAGGTAATCTTGGAAAGTGCCGGATCCGAGGAGGAGACGAGCATCCCGGTCGGTCCGAGAGACCCCGCGACGAAGCGAGGCTTTTCCGGCGTGCCGACCGCATCGCAGGCTTCCCGGGCGAGTCGAGCGGCGGCCAGGTTAATCTCGGGCGTTTTCTCGCCCAGACCATACTCGTCGAGCTTGAGCCGCGAGGCCGTGAACGAGTCGGTCTCGACGACGTCGGCGCCGGCGGCGAGGTAGGCAGCGTGCACCTTCCCAATGAGATCCGGGCGCGTCAGCACGAGGGCTTCGTTACAGCCATGGTACTTCGCGCCGCCGAAATCGTCGTCGCTGAGGCCCATCTCCATGAGCTCGGTTCCCATGGCACCGTCGAAGACCAGGACGCGCTCGGCGAGGGCGGCGAGATACGCATTGTCCATTGTAAAAAGACTATCACGTGACGGACAAATACTGACGCATGTTTGTCGGCTCGCGCAAAGTACGCTAGGGTTGGACAATGACCGACGTCCGCGCGCTCGTGCAGCTGGAGCGACTCGTCGTCGCCGAGCGCGAGCTTGTGGGCGCCTTCGAGGTGGAATCGTCGAGCGAATTCGCCGCGCTACGGATCGACGAAATTCGCGCATCGTGCGCGCTCGCCGGGATCGCGATGGCGCGCGAGGACGTCGCGGCGCTGGTTTTGCGCGGGGTCGCCACCGGGACGCGGGCCCTAGACGACATCATCCTCGTGGCGGATTACGCGCAAGCCGCGGCCTACGTGGCCGCGAGCTCGAAAGCTGGGCTGCGGCGCCGGTTCGTAACGGTCGAGGAAATCGTCGAGCTCCACACGCGGGCGCTGCGGCGCGTCCCGGCGGCGCGGCCGGGTCAATGGCGCCGCACGACGGTTCCCGCCTTCGCCAGCGGCATGGTCGCGCCGCCGGCGTGGCTCGTGCCGCGGGATGTCGAGCGGTATGCAGATCGGATCGGCTCGGGCCCGCCGCCCGGCGAGTCGGTCTTCCTGTGGGTCGCCGCGGCGCACGAGCGCTTTCTGCGAATCCAGCCCTTCGCGCGCGGCAACGGGCGCGTCGGCCGGCTCCTGGCGAACTTACTGCTGCGCCGCGTCGACCTGCCGCCTTTTTTCGTCTCCACGCGCGAACGAACGCGCTACTATCGTGCCTTACGGGATGCCGACGCGCGCGACCACGTGCCGCTCGCGACGCTGATCGCGCGTTCGCTGCTCGCGAATTTGCGCCGGCTGCTGGCGGCCGTCGATCGTCGCGACGAGTTCGTCGCACTCGCCGAGCTCGCCGAGCCGCAGGAACGGGAAGCGCTTTACAAAGCCGCGCAGCGCGGCCGCTTGCGCACGGTGCGGCGCGGCGGCACGGTGCTCACGACGCGCGCCTACATCGACGCCTATCGCGCTTCGCGCTCGGCTGCCGGCCGTCGCGCATAGACGCCGAGCGTTACCATGCGAATCGCGGTACGGCGCCTTGCCGTACGGCATCGAAGGCATCTTCCGCTGCGTTCCGGTCCGCGACACCGTCTGCGGCAGTCGCGCCGACGAATACCGGTTCTTGCGTTAGTTCGCGTACGTCGCCGTAATAATCGACTGCATGTCTGCGCTGATGCTCGTAGGCTCGATCGAAGAACGTCGGGAGATACGGAAGCGAGAAAAATCTGTCGCTAAAACTGTGCGGAACGATCCGACGACGCTTTTTTACGTACTCGAACACGCGCTCGCGGTCCACGGAGAACTCCGTTGCGCGATGGGCCGTCGGCATTTCGACCGCGATACGCCCGGCCGCTTTATCTTCACTATTCTCTGCCTGTGCGCACAGAGCTTGATTCTCCATGCGCCACATATACAAACGCTTCGTCATTTCGTCGGGTTCGTTTTTCGCGTACCACATGGCAAACTCGGATGCTGGCCGCATCACGGTCGTCACCAGGTCGCGCTCGAGCATCATACGAGGTTCAACCTTTTCCTTCAGAAGCCAAACGGCCGGAACGGGCGATCGCCGGCGCATCTTTACCATATCGCATCGCTCCGTAGGCCAAAATCCCCGGTTTACGGGACTTTAGGGCCGAAGCGAACACGGCATTAGCCGTTGGTTTCGAGCGTGCACCGGCGCACATTTCGTGCGCGAGGCGGTCCGCAGCGCACGGCAGCCGTTCCTATGCCGATGAAATGGGTAGACCGCACGTTTCATAGAGGCGGTCCTTCCGCGCGGCATGCCCGGTGAAATGGCTGGCTCCCTTGAATTGCCCGTCGACGCTTCTTGGTTTTTTCTAACGCGTGGAACTTGCAAGCAATGCGCCCGAACGGGTGCCGGCGACGATCGAGTTCAAGAAGCGCGCCGCGCCCGCGATTTTTTTAATCGACGAGGGCGGCAACGTCGTGCACGCGTTCGGCAAGGTCGCACCGTGGTCGGATGCGGCGGGGCGCCTCGTCTCCGGGGTGGCGACGATCGCGAAGAACCTCATCGTCAATCGCTTCGAGAACGGCGGCACGTCGGCCGGACTCGCCGAGGGCGTTACCGTTCGATTGATCGATGGTGAGAACGATGCACGCGGGCTCCATTGCATTCTCGTCGAGAAGCTGCGGACGCGCGATCCGTTGGCACCGGCGGTCGCGCGCTATCAAATCAGTCCGCGCGAGGCTCAAGTGCTCCAGCATATCCTGGCGGGCGAAGGAACGTCGGCCATCGCCCACGCCCTCCAGATCGCCGAAACGACGGCCGCCGATCACATTAAAAACATCGCCCGCAAGACTGGAGCGCGCAGTCGCGGGCAGATCGTCGCACGAATTCTCGGGTTCCTCTAAGTCCGGGCGGAGGCGCCTATTTCCGAAGATTGAAGTGACGGCACATGCCGCCGATCGTCCAGACGCGCGACCTCTGCAAATCCTTCGCGGGGTACCGTGCGATCGACGGCGTGTCGGTCGCCATCGAGACCGGAACGATCCATGCGATCATCGGTCCCAACGGCGCCGGCAAGACGACGTTCTTCAATTTTCTCTCGGGCTTCGTAACGCCGTCGTCGGGCACCATCGGACTCGAAGGACGTGACATTACGGGTTTCGAGCCGTACGCGGTCGCGCGCCTCGGCATGGTGCGCAGCTTTCAAATCAATAGCATTTTCACGCATCTCAGCGTGCTCGATAACGTCAAGATCTCGCTCGAAGCGAAGACGGAACTTCCGTCCCGCTTTTGGCTCCCGGGTTCTGCGACCAAACGCCTCGATGCGCGCGCGCGCGAATTGCTCGCCGACGTCGGCCTCGAGCGCGAAGCCGATCTGCTCGCGACGCAGCTCTCGTACGGGCGCAAACGCGCGCTCGAAGTCGCCATTTCGCTCGCGCAAGACCCGAAGATCCTCTTGCTCGACGAACCGACCGCCGGCATGGGCACCGAAGACGTCGGCCGGATCGCGCGGCTGATCGGCCGCGTGCGCGACGGCCGCACGATCGTGCTTGTCGAACACAACCTCAGCGTCGTGGCAGATCTCTCGGACCGCATCACCGTCCTACAGCGCGGCAAGGTGCTCGTCGAGGGCACGTACGCCGACGTTCGCGACGATCGACGCGTGATCGATGCGTATCTGGGCGGCGGAACGAGCGCGCCCGCGGGCCGGCACGATGCTTGAGACCCGCGATCTCCACGCCTATTACGGCGAGAGCCACGTCTTACGCGGCGTCGATCTCGAGGTACGTCGCGGCGAGGTCGTCACGCTGGTCGGTCGCAACGGCGCCGGCAAATCCACGACGCTCAAATCGATCATGGGCATCGTCCGCAAAACGTCGGGCGACGTCACCTTCGATAACGCGTCGATTCTCGGGCTCACCTCCGATCGAATCGCCAAACGCGGCATCGGCTTCGTGCCCGAAGAGCGCGGAATCTATGCGACGTTGACCGTGACGGAAAACCTCATGCTGCCGCCCGTCGTCGGCCCTGCGGGGTGGCCGGTCGAGCGCATCTATGGGCTCTTTCCGATTCTCAAAGAGCGCGGCGCGGCGCTGGGAACGACGCTATCGGGCGGCGAGCAACAGATGCTCGCGATCGCACGCGTGCTGCGCAGCGGCGCACGTCTGATCCTCTTGGACGAACCGACGGAGGGCCTCGCGCCCGTCATCGTCGATGCGATCGGCGATCTCATTTTGGAAATAAAGCAGGCGGGGGTGACGATACTTCTCGTCGAGCAGAATCTTCGCTTCGCGACCCGCGTCGCGGATCGGCATTATCTGATGGTGCACGGGAAGATCGTCGAATCCATGACGAACGCCGAGACCGTCGCCCGCGAAAGCGATCTGCTGGCGCATCTCGGGGTGTAACGTCGCGTTTACGGGGTCAGCGCGCGCGAACTCAGCTCGCGCACGGCGATGAAGCCGAACTCGTGCAGCGACACGCGGTCGCTCGCGAGAACGCCGAGATAGCGCGATACCGCCGTTGAAGGCGCGCCGGCCGTAACGGCGTGTTCGTACGACCACAGCAGATAACTTCCGTCGATAACGTGTACGTCGTCGGGCGGCGCTCCGTCGATGGCCAGTAGCGTCAGATTCGCAGCCCGCGCCGGAGCAACCGCGGCAACGGTCAAGGCGCCCGGCGTTCGCGTTACCGCGTCGAGCGCCGTTTTCGTCGCTTCGGCGAGCGTCCCGCCAGCTGAAATCGTAGCCCCTGCGAGAAGTTTGCGTTGTACGAGTTGCCACACGCCGGAGTGCGGCCCGCGGCTCACGACCGAAACCGGCAGGTCGGCTCCGCCCGCCTGACTCCAGTTCGTCAGTTTTCCGTTCAAAACGTCGCGCAGCTGCCCGGTCGTAAGCGACGTTACGCGGGCCGTGGGGCTGACGACGAACGCAAACGCTAAGACCGCGATGCGGTGATCGTCGAGCGGCGGGCCGGCCGGCGCGAAGTCCGTTAGCGCGATATCCAACGTGCCCGCGCCGAGCGCGCGCAGAGCGGCTTGCGAGCCGGAGGGCGCGATCGTGACGTTTACGCCCGGATATTGCCGTGCGTACCGTTGCGCCGCGGCTTTCGCGAGCTCCGTAAGCGTGGTCGAGCCCGCGACGGCGATCGCAGCCGGAGCGCTCGCCGGCGCCTGCGGTTCGTCGGCTCGCGCCGCCAGCGTCGCTGCGCAAAAAGCAGCGAGCGCAGCGAGCGCGAGCGGCCTAAACCGCTTCGGCACCGGGATCGACGACGAGCCGGCCCGGCTGATCTTCATCTTCCACGAGCTGCTTCTTCGCGAAGGCGCGGTGTAACATCTCCCCGACGACCCCGCGCCGCGCGACGAGAATGACGATGGCAAAGATCAACCCCATCACGATATTGGTTTTATCGCCAATCGCGGTCTTCGAGACGAAGAAGTCGAGCGACTCGTACAACGCCGCACCGACGATCGGGCCGTAGATCGTACCGATGCCCCCGAGAATGGTCATGATGACGATCGCCCCCGAAGTGTGCCAATCGACGCCGTCGAGGCCGGCGAGCCGGTTTCCGATCGAGAAGAGCGCGCCCGCGACGCCGGCGAGCGTGCCCGACATGACGAATGCGGCGAGCTTGAAGCGGGTGGTATCGTACCCGATGCTCTTGGCGCGATTCTCGTTCTCGCGCATCGCGGCGAGCACGGCGCCGAATGGCGACGTCACGACGCGAACCGCGAACGCCGTACCGATCGCGGCGAACGCGAGCGCAAGATAATAATAAACGAAGTCGTTGTCGAGCCGCAGACCGAAGAGCGTTCCCCGCGTCGGCACGTTGAGGCCGTTTTCGCCGCCGGTGAAATCGACGAATTGAAACGCGAGGAAGTATTGAATCTGGCCGATGGCGAGCGTAATCATCGCGAAAAAGATGCCGCTGCGCCGTACCGCGAGGGCGCCTACGGCCAAGGACAGCACGGCGGCGTATGCGACGCCCGCGAGGACCGCGACGGGGAAGGACGTAACGCCGTGCGCGATCGCAATCGTCGCCACGTAACCCGCCCCGCCCCAAAACAGCGCGTGTCCGAACGAAAGCAGTCCCGTGAAACCGAGCAGCATATCGAAGGCGACGGCGACGAGGGCGAAGCACACGAGGTCGATTGCGAAAACGACGTAGACCCCGGGGACGAACGGTAGGATGAGTCCGATGGCGAGCAGGAGCGCGCCGACGAGCGCGCCGCGTTTACCGCGAATCAACGCGAGGGCCACTTACGCGGTTCGCTCCGTGGCGCCGAAGAGTCCCGCCGGCCGGAACATGATGACGAGCACCATCACGACGAAAATCAGCGTATTTGAAATCGGCGGATAGAGCACGGCGCCGACCGCCGCGATAACGCCGAGCGCGAACCCCGCGACGACGGAGCCGAGAATCGAGCCGAGCCCGCCGATGACGACGATCGCGAACGTGTTGATGATGATCGCGTCACCCATGGTCGGCGTGACGTTCGTATTGGGTGCCGCGAGCACGCCCGCAAACGCGGCGAGCGCCACGCCGACCGCGAAGACGCCGCTCACCAGACGGCTCGTATCGATGCCGAAGGCGCGCGTAAGCTCCGGCTTTTCGGTTGCCGCACGGATTCGCGCGCCCAGCGGCGAGCGTTCGACGACCGCGTACGCGGCGCCACAGACGACGAGAGACACGACGATGACGAAGAGCCGGTACGTCGGGTATTGCGTGAAGCCGAGGTTGGTCGCGCCCGCGAGTAACGCGGGCGTCTCGTACGGCGACCCGAGCGCACCGGCGACCAGTCGCATCAGATCCTCGACGATCAGCACCACGGCAAACGTAAAGAGAAGATTGTAGAGCGGATCGAGGTCGTACAAACGGCGCAGCAGCGTCGTCTCGAGCACGAGCCCGAAAAGACCGACGAGGATCGGTGCCAGCACAAGCGCAGCGAAGAACGGCAGATGGTACAGCTGGGCGCCGTAGTACGCGACGAACGCGCCCAGCATGTACATCGCTCCGTGCGCGAAATTGACGATGCGCAACATGCCGAAAATGATCGAAAGCCCGAGCGCCAGCAACGCGTAGAAGCCGCCGTTGACCAGACCGTTGAAGATTTGCGTGACGAGATACTCAGGAGTCATAGTCGGTAAGCGATTCTCCTACGGGAATCCGTTACCAATCTTTCTTACACGTCGACTGCGATTCGGGGCGGAATGCGCGGCTTGGCGGAATCGTTTGAACGAGTTTAAACCACGCGTGCGGCTCTTTCACCTGCTCCTTCGGCAGCACGTCCACGACGTACATTTCATGGGCGACGCGATGATCGCGGGCACGCCATTCGCCGGCCTTGGCGTAGAAGTCGTTAAACGATTTACCGTCGAGGTAGCCCTGCACTTTGTCGGCGTCGACCGAGCCGACGGCCTTAACGGCCTTGAGCCACTGCATCGTAGCGCTGTAGTCGGCCGCTTGAATATCGGTCGGGCGCAGCCCGCCGCCGACGCGCTTCGTGTAGCGATCCGCCCACGCGCGCGCGGCCTTATCCTGATTCCAATACCACGACGTCGTAATGCGCGAACCGGCGAACACGTCGGGCAGCGCATCGACATCGGAGATGAAGAGCAAGCCGACGGCGACCTTCATCTGCTTGTCGAGTCCGAATTGTTTGACTTGCTTCATCGAATTGACCGTATCGGCTCCCGCATTGAGAATACCGAGCACTTCGGGCTTCGCATTCTTCGCGGCGAGCATATACGACGAGAAGTCCGTGGTCCCGAGCGGAATCATATCGGCGTGAACGAACGAGCCGCCCTCGGGCTTGATCGCGGTCGTGAAGTCGGCGAGCATCTGCGTACCGAACGCGTAGTTCGGAACGATGCCGTACCACGTTTTGCCGCCGGAACGCGCGATGTTGCGCCCGGTCGATGCCGCGAGCGCATAGGTGTCGTACGCATAGTGATACGTGTATCGGCTACACGCGGCTCCCGTGAGCGCCGAGGTGCCGCCGCCGGTCACGATCGCAAGTTTGTGTTTCTCTTTCGCGACGCTCGAGACGGCGAGTGCGGTTGCGGAATTGGTCATGTCCACCGCGAGTTCCGCACCGCTATCGTACGCCTCGCGCGCTTTGGTAGCGGCCTCGGGGCCGTTGTTCCGATGGTCGATCCCGACGACTTCGATCTTGCGGCCGAGCACCGAACCGCCAAAATCCTCCGCGGCCATCTTCGTCGCTTCGAGTGCGCCACGGCCGGCGAGTGCTGCGTAGACACCGGAGATATCGGTGATCACGGCAATTTTGATCGGCCCGTCTTCCGCGGGCGCCGCGAGCGGCACCGCGAGTGGCACGGTGATGGAGAATGCGGCGGCGAGCGCCGTCGCTAAACGAGTAGGCTTCACGTGCGGATCCCTTCCACGAAGTAATGCGGCGTATGCACGTTCACAGAAGCGGCTCGTATTCCCGTGCGTTCGACGCGCATTCGACGTTGTGATGGTACCATGGCACCACACGGTTTTTGCCAATTAAGGGAGCTTCGCATATATGTTCATCGAATATCGCGGAAAGGCTTCGCGCGTCGCCGCGAGCGCCTTCGTGGCGCCGACGGCTGTCTTAGTCGGCGACGTCATCGTCGGTGACGAATCGTCGATTTGGTTCGGGGTCGTCATTCGCGCCGATCGCGGCACGGTCCGAATTGGCGCGCGCAGCGCCATCGAAGATAACGCCGTCATTCACGCAACAGACGATCGCACGACGGTCATCGGCAACGACGCGACCGTCGGGCACTGCGCGGTGCTCGACGACTGTACCATCGAAGACGGCGCGCTGGTCGGCAGCAACGCCGTGGTGCTGGGCGGCGCGATCGTCGGTCAGCGAAGCGTGATCGCGGCCGGCGGCGTCGTCGCCGCCGGCGCACACGTGCCCGCGAACGTCGTTGCGGCCGGCGCCCCGGCTCGCGTGCGCAAAGCGGTCGCGGGACCCGCAGCGCAGTGGATCGCGCAAGCCACGAGCGCTTCGCTTGCGCAGGCGCGAGCGTATCGGCGCGACAACATCGGCGACCCGCAACATCACGACGTCAAGACGACCTCGAGACGCAAGCGAGGCGCCGCCGTCCTCGCATAGCTACGTCGTCCGTTCGATGTTTTCTTCCACGTCGGCTTCGACGTTTTCGAGTTCGCGATAAAGGTTCTGTGCCTGCGCCTCGCTCTTGCGCTCCAAGCCGATCATACGGTTATCCGCAGTATCCATCGCGAAGATAATGGCGTCGAGTTTGGCGTTCATCGCCGACGTGTCACGAGACTGGGCGTTGTCGAGAACGAAGAGCGAGGCCCGTCGCCTGCGGGATCGTACCGTGTCTTTCCCTCGGCGGCGCCGTTTGCGCAAGAGGCCTTTTACGGACCCTTCCCGGGGAGAACGTTTTCTAAAGCGATTTAGGCTCGTGCGGGTGCGGGCGCCAGTTCTTGCGGCTCGTGGGAGGTGCGCGTACCGGCTGGGGGTTTGCCGTGGGGCTTGCGCGTAAAACGATCGCGCACGTTGCTCACGATGACGTAAATGACCGGCACGAGGACGAGATTGAGAAACGTCGAGAGCACCATACCGCCGAGCACGGGCGTGCCCAGACTATGGCGGCTCGAGCTTCCCGCGCCCGTTGCGACGACGAGCGGCACGATCCCGAGGATGAACGCGAAAGACGTCATGAGGATCGGCCGTAAACGCGTCTCCGCCGCTTGTTTCGCGGCCGACACTGCGTCCAGGCCCTGGTCGCGCAGTTGATTTGCGAACTCGACGATGAGGATCGCGTTCTTACTGGCGAGGCCGATCAGCATGACGTAACCGACCTGCGCGTAGACGTCGGAGAGCACGAATCCGATGGCGGGGGAGATCATCCCGGCGAGGATATCGCGCCCGAAAATCGCGAGTACGGCGCCCAGGATCGCGAGCGGTACGGACATGAGGATGATCAGCGGATCGGTCCAACTCTCGTATTGGGCTGCAAGCACCAAGAAAACGACGACGATGCCGAGGGCGAAGATCAGTATCGACTGGCCGCCGGACTGAATCTCATCGAGCGAGATGCCCGACCATTCGTGACCGACGCCGGCGGTTTCGAAGTTCGCCGCGAGTTGGCCCATCGCGGCGATCGCATCGCCCGACCCCTTGCCTTGTTTGGGCTGACCCGAGAGTTCGATCGACCGGAACAGATTGTAGTGGGTGATAACCGGGGCGCTACGCGTCTGCGTCGAGGAGATCAGCGTCGTAAGCGGCATGATCGCGCCCGTCGTCGACTTGACGTAGATGTTCTGCAGGTCGCCCACAGTGGCGCGATATGGCGTGTCGGCCTGCACGTAGACGCGATACGAGCGGTTGAGGTAGTCGAAATCGTTGACGTAAAGCGAGCCGAGGTTGATCTGCATCGTATTGAAGATGTTGGCGAGCGGAACGCCGAGCGATTGCGCTTTGTCGCGGTCGACGTTCACTAAGAGCTGCGGACTATCGTTGCGGAACGTCGTGTAGACGTTATTGAGGGACGAGTTTGGATCGCGATTGGCCGCACCGATGAACCGGTACGCCGTTGCGTTGAGCTTATCGAGGCCGACGTTTCCACGGTCTTCGAGCTCGTACTGAAAGCCACCGACGTTACCGACGCCCGCGATCGACGGTGGATTGAACGCGAACACCGATGCATCGGTAACCTGCGAGAATTTGCCCTGTAGGCCTTTGGGCCCGTATAAGAGCGGAAAGATAGAGCTCTGAAAATCGGGCCGGTCGGCCCACGATTTGAGCAACACGAACATCGTCGCCTTATTCGGACCGTTGCCCGAGAAGCCGAAGCCGATGACGTCGAAGATGCGCAACACCTCGGGCCGGGTGCGAATGATCTTCTCGATCTTTGCGGTGACGCGCTCCGTATAATCGATCGACGAACCTTCGGGCGCCTGTACCGACGCGATGAAGTAGCCTTGATCTTCATCCGGCGTGAAGCCGGTCGGTACGGCCTTGAACAGCAACCCCGTTACGATCAGCAAGCCGACGAACGCGGCCATAATGATCAGCCGGAAGCGAATCAGTCCCCCGAGCGACGCGTGGTAGAACCGGCGCAACCGATCGATACCGCGATTGACCGCGTTGAAAAAGCGATTGCGCGGCCGTTCGCTACGCCCGAGCAGTAACGCGGAGAGCGTCGGCGTGAGCGTCAATGCGTTGAAAAGTGAGATGCCGACGGAGCAGACGATCGTAAGTGCGAACTGTTTGTAGAGCTGACCCGTCTCGCCCGGGAAGAACGCCACCGGCACGAAGACGGCGAAGAGCACGAGCGAGGTCGCGACGACGGCACCGGTTATCTCCTGCATCGCAGCCGACGCGCCGGCCAGCGGCGACATCTTTTTCTCTTCGATGAAGCGCGCGATATTTTCGATGACGACGATCGCGTCGTCGACGACGAGCCCGGTCGCGAGCGTCAGACCGAAGAGCGTCAGCGTGTTGATCGAAAAGCCGAGACCCTTCATCAATGCGAACGTGCCGATCAGCGAGACGGGAATCGTGATCGCGGGGATAAGCGTCGTGCGCCAATCCTGGAGGAAGAGATAGATCACGCCGACGACCAGTACGATCGCGATCAAAAGCGTGACGATCACTTCCTTGATCGACTCGTTGACGAAGGCCGTCGTATCGAAGGCGACATCGTAGTAGACGTTGGGCGGGAATTTCGTTGCGAGCTCCGCCATGCGATCGCGAACGGCGCGCGAGACGTCGAGCGCGTTCGCCGTCGGCAGCGCCTGAACGCCAAGACCCACGGCGCTACGGCCGTTGAAGTGGAGATCGTTCGAGTAATCCTCGGCGCCGATTTCGGCGCGGCCCACTTGGCGTAAAAAGACGTGCCCGCCGTCGGCGTTGCTTTTGACGATGAGGTTCAAGAATTGGTCCGGCGTCGAGAGCCGGCCGAGCGCGCGAACGCTCATCTGATACGGCTGTTTGCCGTTCGTCGGCGGGTTGCCGATGGAGCCGGCCGCGACTTGCACGTTTTGGTCTTGCAGCGCGGCGACGACGTCGGTCGCCGCGAGTCCGTTATCGGCAAGTTTCTTCGGATCGAGCCATAAGCGCATCGCGTACTTACGCTCGCCGAAAATGATGACGTCGCTAACGCCCTTGATGCGTTTGATCTCGTTCTTTAAATACAGATCGGCGTAATTCGAAAGAAAGATCGGGGACGTCGATCGATCGTGCGCCGAGAAACCCAGACCGATCACGAAGTCTCCGGCGTTCTTACCGACCGTGATACCGGCTTGTTTGACTTCGTTCGGCAGTCGCGCTTGCGCCGTCTGCACCGCGTTCTGCACGTCCGTTGCCGCGAGGTCGAGATTGCGCTCGAGATCGAAGGTGCAGACGATCGTGCTCGTGCCGTTGTTCGACGACTGCGACGAGATGTAGCGCAAACCCTGAACGCCGTTGATCGCTTCTTCGAGAATCGTCGTTACGGAATTCTCGACGGCCTGAGCGCTCGCACCGGTGTAGCGAGCGGTCACCGTAACGACCGGCGGCGCGATCTTCGGAAATTGCGCGATCGGAAGGGTGGGGATCGTCACGGCTCCCGCGAGCAGGATCATCAACGAGCACACGGCCGCGAAGATCGGACGACGCAGAAAGAAGTCGATCACGCCCCTTAGGACGTCGCAGCACCCGAGATTGTGTCAGCGGCGAACGACGTCACGAAGCCGACGATGCGGCCCGCCACGTTGCGAACTTCCGCGTGTGCGAAACGCTCCAGGACGACCGCCTCGGGGGCTTCCATGGCGCCGGCTCCGGCGAGTAATGCCATCGCGGCCGGTGCGGCCGCACGGCGCGCCCCATCGACGACTTTAAGGACGAGCCCGAGCCCTTCGCGGCGCAGCGCGTCGGCATGGACGCCTTCGGCGCCGGATTTAGCCACGATGCGGCCACCGGTCGCCGCGAGCAGTGCCGAGTCGAAGCGTTCCGAACCGCCGACGTACGCGGGTTCCGCGACCATCGCGTCGCGAACGGTTTCTAGCGCCGCGGCGTCCGCATCGTCGAGCGACGCCAAGGTCGCCATGCGTGCGAAGCCGCGCGCGGCGCGCCGGAGCGGCGTTGCGAAAGCCGGAATGCCGCACCCGTCGACCGCAACGGGCATACGCGCGACGGGTTCCCCCAGAACGCGCGCACAAAAAGCGAGAATACGCTGCTGCACGGGATGCTCGAGCGCGAGATAGGTACTCGGGTCGAGCCCGAGATGGACGCACGCCGCGAGGATACCCGCGTGTTTGCCCGAGCAGTTGTTGTGCAGCGCCGTCGGGAGCGAGCCCGAGGCCGCGAGCGCGACGGCAGCCGGCTCGTACGACGGCGCGTGCGCGCCGCATTGCAGGGCACTAGGGTCGAGCCCGATCTTCGCAAGGATCGACGCCACCGTCGCGACGTGAAACGCTTCGCCATTATGCGACGCCGCCATCACGGCAAGTTCGCGAGTATCGAAACCGAAGCGCGCGGCCGCTCCGCTCGCTACGACGTCGGCCGCGATGAGCGGCTTCGCCGCAGAACGCAGGAAAACGGGCTCGTCGATATCGCCGAGCGCGTGCACGACGTGACCGCGCTCGTCGGCTATGCAGGCGGCTACGTGATGCACCGATTCGGTATATGCGCCGCGTGTCACGTAGACGAAGGGTTCGCCGCGTAAAGTGCTCATGGGACCGCTACCGCGGCGCCGGCCCTTGCACGACTTGAACGAATCCGTTCGGCCGAATGTACTTCTTGAACGCGGCCCGCACTTGCCCGGCCGTCAGTCCCGCGTAGATCGTCGCGGCACGGTGCGCCTCGTCGAGCGGCAAGCCCGCAAGAGACCGATTTGCGAGCGCGCTCGCCACGCCATCGACGCTCGCTTCACCCAGCGGAAGCTGGCGCAAGAGAATCGCTTTAGCTTGCGTCAATTCCCCCGAAGTGACGTCGGTCGTCTGCATCGAGCGCAGATCCCGGGCGACGAGCGCGCGCGCCTTCGAGACGTTGGGCGGATCGCTGCCGAACGAGACGGCGTAGGTCGCGCGCGTTCGCCCGGCTGCCAGCCGGTTGCTGACGTTATACACCAAACCCGCAACTTGCCGGATGTCGTGATAGAGCCGCGTCGCATAGAAGCCGCCGCCGAGAACGTGATCGCCCAGTTCGAGCGCATAGAAGTCGCGGTCGGTGCGCGCGAGCGCGACGGTTTGGACGAGTTGCGTTACGTCTTGTACGCGGCTCGCGTCGGGAACGACGACGGCCGCGGCCTTATTCGGCGGAACCTTCGGCAGATCGATCGCGGGCTTCGATCCGACCGCACGCCACGCGCCGAAATACCGCTCGATCGTCGCTCGCGCTTCCGCGACGGTGACGTTTCCGCTCACGACGATCGTCGCCATGTCGGGCCGATAGACGGAGGCATGATACGCGCGGGCATCGTCGAGCGAAAGCGCGGAAATGGACTGCGGCGACGGCTCGCGCAATTCTGGATCGCCCGGCGGCAAAAGGGCGCGCGAGAGTTCGCGTCGGACGAGATACGATGGACTCTGACGTGCGCCCGCGACTTCATCGGCGTTCTGCGTGCGCACGATCGCGAAGGCATCGGCGGGTAAGGCGGGGTGCAATTCGTTATCGGCCAGCAGCTCCACGCCGCGGTCGAAGCTGGCCTTAAGGACGTGCAGCGAAAAACTGGGGCCGGCCGATTCTTGCGCCGCGATATCGTCCAAGGCTTTCTGATACGCCAGCCGGTCTAGACTCGTCGTTCCGTACGCAAAGAGGCCGCCGAGGACGCCCGCGACGCCTTCTTTGCCGCGGGGCGCTTGAATCGCGTCGTCGTGCCGGATCTCGCCGACGACCGTAACGGTATCGCTCGCGGTCTCCGGTTGCACGATCAGGCGGATTCCGTTGGGCAGCGTCTGATCGCTCGGCGAGATCGTCGAGGGAGCGACGTCGAGCCGAGCCAACTTCGTGCGCGCCCATTGCGGCAGCACGACGGGTTTCGTGGGCGCCGACGTTAACGATTCGCCGCCGCCGAAGCCTTTGGAGGAAACGGCTTTCCCCGAAGCTTTAGGAATGAGATTCGCCGTCACGGCCGCCGTCGGCACGAGATACGTTCGCGCGACGCGATTGACGTCGTCGACGGTTACGTTGCGAATCGCAGCGACATCGTCGTCGGGTGAATTACGGCCTTCGTCGGCGATGGCTTGCGACCAGGAGGCCGCGAGTTCGGCGATCGAGTTACGGGCGTATTCGTTGGAAGCGATTTCCGCGCGCTTCGCGGCCTCGACGAGGTCCGCCGGAAGTCCGGCCGCCACGTCGTTTGCGACGACGCCGGCGAGGGTGGCATCGAACGCCTTGACGTCGGCCCCGACCGGCAACGCGCCATAGACCAGACCGAGGCTCGCCTTCGGATACGTCGCCGCGAGCTGCGCGCCGGCTTGCAACGCCTTCCCTTGCGCCCCGAGCGCAAAGAGGTCGCCGCGTTGACTGGCGAGCACGTCGATCAGGATTCGGGCCGCCGCATAATCCGGATCGCTCGAACCCGGCAAACGGTACCCGGTGAACGCGAGCGAGTACGGCAAATCGCTAGCGAGATCGAACGACTCGGCGTGCACGGGCGCGAGTTCGATCGCCGGCCGTTTTTCGATCGGCCGCGCCGGTATCGGTCCGTACAGTTTCTGCACGAGCGCCAAAGTGGCTTGCGGATCGACGTCACCCGCGATGACGAGCACGGCGTTGTTCGGGGCGTACCAGGCCTTGTAGAACGCCTTGAGGCCGGCGCCCGTCGTCTTCTGAAACGATTCGCGCGTGCCGAGCGCATCGCGGGCGTACGGCGTTCCGGCGAACATATCGAGCGTCAGCCGGCTAAAGGCCTTGTACGACGGATTGGAAAGATCGGCGGCGACTTCTTGTTCGATCGCACCGCGTTCCGAAAGCCACTCTTTTTGCGTGTCGGCGATGTCGCGCATGCACGCCGCATCGACGTTGAGCTCCACGTCGAGATCGGCTGCCGGAACGGTCGCGAAATATTGCGTGATCGTCTGCTGCGTATCGGCGTTTCCGTCTCCGCCGAGCTGCGCGAAGATGGCAGAAATCTGGTCGCCCGAAACACCGTCGCACCCGCGGAACGCCATGTGTTCCTGCGCGTGCGCCATGCCGGGGAAACCGGGCGGCGTTTCGTCGGCGCCGACGAGATAATTGTCGTACACGGTGACGACCGGCGCGAGCGGATCCCGGACAATCACGACGCGTAAGCCGTTGTCCAGCGTCGCCCGCGTCACGTTTGCATCGGCGGAGGGCGTTTGTGCGCGAATCGGCCCGCTCCCGCCGAGTGCGAGAACGGCGATCGCGATGGCCGCAACGGAACCCTTGAGCGACGAGAACACGGAGCCTCCTGGAAGCGCTGAAACCGAACGAAAGAACGCCGCCCGTAGCGGGCGACGCTCAGTCGTGCCGTTATATGAAGACCTCAGACGAGTGCGGCTTCTACGACGTGCGCCTCTTGCTCTGCGAAAAGCGGATTCGAAAGATACCGTTCGCCCGTGTCGCAGCCGATCGTCACGATCGTCTTGCCGGCCGACTCCGGACGCGCTGCAACCTTAAGCGCGGCGAAGATATTCGCGCCGGCGGAGATGCCCACGAGCATCCCTTCTTCGCGGGCCGCACGGCGCGCCATATCGATCGCCTCGTCGTTGGTCACACGGATCACTTCGCTGTAGATATCGGTGTTGAGATTCTTGGGGACGAAACCGGCGCCCGCGCCCTGGATTTTGTGAGGTCCCGGCGCACCGCCGGATAGCACGGGCGATGCGTCAGGCTCGACGGCGATCGCGACGAAACCGGGCTTGCGTTCCTTCAGCACTTCACCGACGCCCGTCAGGGTGCCGCCGGTTCCGACCGCCGCAACGAAGATATCCACCGAGCCGTCGGTGTCGCGCCAGATCTCTTCGGCCGTCGTGCGGCGATGAATTTCCGGATTCGCGGGATTCTCGAATTGTTGCGGCATGAAATACTTTGCCGGATCGGAATCGCGGATCGCCTGCGCGCGGGCGATAGCGCCCTTCATGCCTTCGGCCCCCGGCGTCAACACGAGCTGCGCGCCATAGGCCTTGAGAAGGTTGCGCCGTTCGATCGTCATGGTGTCCGGCATGGTAAGCACCAGCGGGTAGCCTTTGGCGGCGGCCACGAAGGCGAGCGAAATGCCGGTGTTGCCGCTCGTGGGTTCCACGATCACGGTATCGGGACGTAAACGGCCCTCGCGTTCCGCAGCTTCGATCATCGCCACGCCGATGCGGTCCTTCACGCTACCGCCCGGGTTGAACGACTCCATCTTCACCAGCACCGTGCCGGGCAGATCCTTGCCCAGACGCGGAAGCTTCACGAGCGGCGTGTTCCCGAACGTGTCGGCGAGATTATCGTAGATACGTGCCATATGGTCCTATAGACTACGGCGGTCGTACAAGGGGTGCACTTTGCCGCCTCGAACGTCCGTTCGGCGCCCATGTTCTCGCTGCTCGAAAAAACGCTCTACGTCGCGGACCTCGATCTTTGGATCGACTCGATGCGGCCGCGAGGGCGCTGTTACGTCTCACACGGCCACGCCGATCACGCTCGCCCGCACGACGTCGTCGTGACGTCCATCAACAACGCTCGGGTCTGCGCCCTGCGTTTCGGGCGCCGTACCGCCAAAGGTGACGAACCGCTCTTTGGGAATGCCGCGACTCGCGAGATCGTCTTCGAGACGCACGCCTATAACGAATCTTGGCGACATGGCGAGCACGAACTGACCCTGTTCTCCGCGGGTCACGTTTTGGGCAGTGCCCAGCTCCTCATCGAGGGCGAGCGCGGCCGCTTCGTGTATACGGGCGATTTCAAGCTCGAGCACTCCTACACGGCCGAGCCGCCCGAAGTCAAAGTGTGCGACACGGTCCTGATGGAGTGCACGTACGGCCGGCCGCAGTACGTCTTCCCGCCCCGCGCGGAGGTCGCCGGCGCGATGGTCGCGTGGGCCAAGAACGCCCTCGAGGACGGGGCGGTGCCGATATTTTTCGCATATTCACTCGGCAAAGCCCAAGAAGCGATGGCGATCTTGGGCAACGGGGGAATCCCGCTCGCCGCGCACGGCGCGGTGGCTTCGATGGCCCGTGTGTACGAAGAAGCGGGTGTCGCGCTGCCGCCCTATGAGCGGTACGACGCGACGACCTTCGATGGCCGCCGTGCGCTCGTGTGGCCGCCCTCGGGTCGCGCCTTGCCGACGGCCGTCCGTGGCAAAGCCGTTCGTACGGCGGCGCTCACCGGCTGGGTGCTCGGCAAAGGTACCAATTTTCGCAGCCGAACCGACGCGGGATTCCCGCTTTCTGACCACGCCGACTATCCGTCGCTCCTACGGTATGTCGAGCTCGCCAAACCGAAGAAAGTGCTGCTCAACCACGGCGGCCGCGAATTCGTCGGGCGCCTACGCAAGCTCGGGGTCGATGCCGAATATCTCGAAGCTAACGCCCAGCTCACGCTCTTTTAGTCCCCGATATCCCAGAGCATGCCGAGATCGCGTTTTGAGAAGGCTCGAAACGCGATGAGCGTATCGGTGCGCACGATGCCCTCGAGCCCGGCGATGTGGGCGGTTACGAGGTCGGCCAAATCGTCGTGCGCTTTCACACGAACGACCGCCACGAGATCGTAGGGTCCCGCGACGCTGTACACTTCGCCGATGCCCGGCACGTCGAGCAGACGTTCGGCGAGCGGTTTAACGCCGCCCGGCGTAACCGTCAAGAGAACGAACGCCGTGATCACACGTCGATATCCGAATCTTTTAAATTGGGCTCGTTGAGCTTGACGTCGGCGTACATTGCGCTCTCCACGGATCGCTCGCCGACGAACTGTTCGCGCTTCATCGGAAGATGCGAGCTTGCCGAAAAGGTCAGCGTCTCCTTGGTGACGCCGCCGGGTTCGGGCACCTGCGGGACGAGCGTAACGAGCGTACCGTCGGCGGTCTTCGTCTCCGTGAGCGCACCCGGCACCGTCGCAAAGTGATCGAGTTGGAAACCGAACGAGGCGGCGTCGATCTGATCGCCGCGCAGCGACATCGCGCGCGGATCGTTTTTCGCAAGCGTTATCTTCAAAAACGAAATCATGCCGCCCTGACGCCCTTTGACTTTAGGACCGCCGTGCCACGCTGCTCCGCCACCCTTACCCGGACCCGCGATAACCGTGATGAGTGCCGCATTCGGCTTCACAAACTTGTAGGTGTACGTCCGGTTCTGCGCTTGTTTACCGTCGTTCGTCGTCTCGTGCGAGACGATCGTCCCGGTATAATTCGTCAGGCCGTCCCACGCTTTGCGGAATGCGTCGAATTCGGGTGTACTCTTATTGACCGGATTTAGCGTACCCGGAGCGGGTCCGTTGCCCGCCGGAGCCGGGGCAACGGTAGCGGCGGCGAAGGCCCCAGCCGTCGGGACGCCGGCAGCAAGGAGTGCGCCGACCGCGCCGACCCGAACGAATTTCGAAAGAAGGTTGCTCATCATACCTCGGAGGTTAGCCGGTGGCGGGCGATGATCGCCTTCGCCGCAGCGTGCGACGACATCGCCGCACAGGCGGCGAAGTCTACAAAGACCGAACGACTCGGACGGTACTTAAGTTCGTTGTCAGGAACGGACCTGCCCGCAGTTGCCCGCTTTCTTTCGGGAAATCCGCTGGCGGCGCACGATGTTCGGAAATTGGCGATCGGCGGCCGCACGCTATTGGCCGCAGCGCGCAAACTTTGGGATCCCACGGACGACGCGCTAGCCGCTGCCTATCGCGAGACGGGCGATCTCGGCGACGCACTCGCGAGGGTCGCCCGCGAGCCGGAAAGCGTCGGCCTATTCGCCGAAACGCTGACCCCGGCGACGTTCGCCGAGATGCTCGACGAACTCGCGTCGGCCGCCGGAAAATCGGCCGGGAAACGGCGCGACGCGATGTGCGAGCGGGCCTTTCGCGCGTGCACGACGCCCCGCGAAGTCGCGTACGTCGCGAAGATTCTCACGGGTGACCTTCGCATCGGCCTGCGCGAAGGGCTCGTCCTCGATGCGCTCGCCCTGGCTTTCGGGCGCGATCCGGCCGCGATTCGCCGCGCGTCGATGGCGGCGGGCGACATCGGCGCGGTCGCTCTCGCGGCCCGGGCGGACGAGCTCGGCTCGATCGAGATCCGCTACGGCGCGCCGATCGGGTTCATGCTCGCGACGCCGGTCGTCTTTAACTCTTCGTATCGCGAACTCGCGGCGGGCACGTGGCTCGTCGAAGACAAGTACGACGGTATCCGCGCACAAGCGCACGTGCGTGCCGGAACGGTGCGCCTGTTCTCGCGCACGTTCAGCGAACTCTCCGCCGCGTTCCCGGAAATCGTCACCGCCCTCGCCGCCTGTCCGGCCGACGCGATTCTCGATGGGGAAATCGTGGCGCTGCGAGCCGGAGCGGTCTTGCCATTTCGTTACTTGCAGCCGCGTTTGGGACGCGTCGCTCCAGGGCCGGACGTCCAGGCCGAGATTCCCGTTCGCTTCGTCGTCTTCGACGTCTTGGCCGCGGGCGGTCGCTTCTTGCTCGACGAGCCGCTCGTCGAGCGGCGCGCCGAGATCGCGAGCCTGCTTCCTACGAGCGAGGCGCTCGCGGTCGCACCCTGGCAGACGCTGGAACCCGGCGCCTCGCCCGAAACGATCGCCGAATGTTTCGAAGCGGCGCGCGCGCGCGGCAACGAGGGGCTGATGCTCAAGCGGACCGATGCCATCTACGTACCGGGGCGGCGCGGAAAGTGGTGGCTCAAACTCAAGCGCGAACTTTCGACGCTCGACGTAGTGGTCGTGAGCGTCGAATGGGGCCACGGCAAACGCGCCAAAATGCTCTCCGACTATACGTTCGCCGTCCGCCGATCGGCGACCGATTCGGAGCTCCTGCCGATCGGGAAAGCGTATTCGGGCCTCACCGACGACGAGATCGCCACCCTGACGCAGTGGTTCCTGGCACACACGACGGGCCCGCTCGGGCGCAACGCGCTCGCCGTCGAACCGTCGACCGTCATCGAAATTGCCTTCGATATCATTGCGAAAAGCGCGCTGCACCGTAGCGGTTACGCATTGCGCTTTCCGCGTATCGTGCGCCTACGTTCCGATAAGCGTGCTGCGGAAATAGACACGCTCGAAGACGTCGACCGTATCTATCGCGCGATGCTGGAACGCGAAGGCGTCGAGACGTGAAGTCCGGTGCGCTCGAAGTCGACGCAGAACTGGTCTTGCACCCGCGCGAACCCAGTGACGCGCCGGAGATGTTCGCACTGGTCGAACGCCATCGCGCCGACCTACGCGCGTGGCTTCCGTGGATCGATAGCACGCGTTCGCTCGGCGATATCCGGCGCTACGCGCAATACGCGCAAGCGCAAGCGCAAGCGCGTATCGCCTTCGACTATGCCATCCGGTCCGACGGGGCGCTCGTCGGCGCGCTCGGCCTGCACGCCGTCGACTACGCCAACCGGAGCACGGCGCTTGGCTACTGGCTCAGTCCCGGTGCGCGCGGGCGGGGCATCGTTACGCGCGCGGCCCGAACGATCGTGGCCCACGCCTTCAGCGACCTCGAACTGCATCGCCTCGAGATCCGCTGCGTAACGGAAAACGAAGCGAGCCGCTCGGTAGCCGAGCGGCTCGGGTTCACCTTCGAAGGGACGCTCGCAGGAGCGTATGTCCTTCATGGCGCGTTTCGCGACCTCGCGCTCTACGCACGACTCGCGAAAGACTACTGACGGGCTTGGGGTCGTGCGACTTCCGTGTCGGTCTGAAGCGTCACTTCAGCGTTATCCGGAATGACGTAGTTGGTCTTGCGGTTGGTGCCGTACGCGAAACCGCCCGCGGCGCCGAGCAGGCCGCCGGAGTTCGTCCCCAGCGCCTTGCCGACGATGTTGCCGACGATCATACCGGCCCCCGCACCCGCAGCTTGCTGGAGAACGGCGCTCTGCTCTTTCTTATCGACGGTCAGAACGTGACCCGTCAGCTTCGAAGATTGGCCGGTCGGCAGAACGATGCTGTCGAAGGCCAACGTGAGCGAGGCTTTCTTGCCCTGCGATGCGTGCTGCACGTCGGCAACGTGACCGCGTACCACCGCACCGGCGTACGACGGATCGCCGTTGGGATACGGCCGCGTCACCTGCATCGAAAAGCCTTTGCCGGCCTCGACTTTCCCGGTATCGAGTTCGGACATCATCTTCCCAGTAATGGTCGTGCCGACGGGGATCGCGTCGGCGGCCGAAACGGGTATCGAGACGGCGAACGGAAGCACCGCTACACCGGCCGCTACAGCGAGCACGCTCGCCCGCGTTCGCGGGATTCGAAGTACATTCATGAAGCTCTCCTTTGTTACGCGCGGAGCGCGGGCGTGCGGCTCCGGCACTTTGCACATAACGTACCCACGCGTTGAAATGTTTACCGCCGCGACGCGTGCTTGCGCAGTTCGTGCTTCGCAATCGACGCGCGATGCACTTCATCCGGCCCGTCGGCAAGCCGCAACGTACGGGCGTTGGCCCAAAGCTGCGCGAGCCCGGGATCGTTCGACACGCCCGCGGCGCCGAACGCTTGAATGGCGCGATCGATGACGCGCAGCGCCATATTCGGCGCGACGACTTTGATCATCGCGATCTCGGCGCGCGCCGCTTTGTTGCCGTGCCGATCCATCATCTCGGCGGCGTGTAACGTCAACAACCGCGCCTGATCGATCTCGATGCGCGAGTCCGCGATCCACTCGCCGATGACCCCTTGCTCGGACAGCGGCTTTCCGAAAGCGACGCGCGTCGTAACTCGCGCGCACATCGCTTCGAGCGCGCGCTCGGCCGCACCGATGAGCCGCATGCAATGATGGATGCGCCCGGGCCCGAGCCGCCCCTGCGCGATTTCGAAGCCGCGGCCCTCGCCGAGAAGCACGTTGTCGACCGGCACGCGCACGTTCTCGAAATGCAGCTCGGCGTGCCCGTGAGGCGCGTCGTCGTATCCGAAGACGGTTAAGGGTCGAACCATCGTGATGCCCGCCGCCTCCATGGGCACGAGCACCATCGACTGCGCGAGATGCTTCGGAGCCGAGGGATCCGTCTTGCCCATGAAGATCAACAGCTTGCAGCGCGGATCGGGGGCGCCCGTCGTCCACCACTTAAGGCCATCGATCACGTAATCGGCGCCGTCGCGAACGATACGAGCGGTGACGTTGGTGGCATCGGACGACGCGACGTCGGGTTCGGTCATCGCGAAGGCAGACCGGATCTCGCCGCGCAGGAGCGGCTCGAGCCAATGCCGCTTCTGCTCCGGAGTCCCGTACCGGACGAGCACTTCCATGTTGCCCGTATCGGGCGCATTACAGTTGAAGACTTCCGGAGCGATGAGCGAGCGTCCCATGATCTCGCAGAGCGGGGCGTACGCGCGATTGGTCAAGCCGGCGCCGTACTCGCTTTGGGGCAGGAAGAGATTCCAGAGACCGGCCTCGCGCGCTTTCGCCTTCATCTCCTCCATCACGGGCGGGATGGTCCAGCGGTCGGCATACGCGGCGTGCTGCTCGTAATACGCGCGTTCTCCCGGCTCGACGACGTCCGCTACGAACGAACGCAAGCGCTCCGGCAGAGCCGCGGCTTCGGAACGTACCTCGGTTTGCATCGCTCGGTAATTCGGCGCCCGCGAAGCGGGTCATGCCCGCACGAGGTGTTCGGGAGCTTACTCGGTAGACTACGCGCGATGCCCGTCTCAAGCGTCGCGACTCCACACGTGTCCAGATCGCACGCCGGCCGCGGCGTCGAGGCCGTACTCGTCGTACAAGTGGCGGCGATGCTGGTGGCGGCGGCGTTGCTCGGAACGTGGCACGACGAAGAATATACGCTCGCAACCACCTCGCACGGCATCGCGTATGCGTTCCACCGCTCGATCGATTACGAGTTGCAGGCGCCGTTCTATTTCGTCGCGCTGGCGGCGTTGCGTACGCTCTCGGACTCGGTTTTCGTCGCGCGCGCCATCTCGGTGCTGTGCGCCGTCGCATTCACGTACGCGATGACGCTCGTCGCACGGCGCATCGTGCCAGGCAACGCGTGGCTCGTCGCGGCGCTCGTCGCCCTCAATCCGTTCACGATCTTCGCGGCGGTCGAGATTCGGCTCTACGCCCTCGCGCTGCTGCTCTGCGCGCTCTGCTGGCTCGCATTTTACGACGGATATTTTCGGGGCGACGATCCTCGCGCGCGAATCGCCTTCATCGTCCTCGCCGCCGTCTCGCTGTACACGCAGTACTTCATCGCCTTCGAATTCGTAGGCTTCGCCGTCGGGCTCGGCGTGATGGGGCGCTGGCGCGCGCTGCGCGCCTACGTCCTCGCCGGCGCTATCGTCGCGGTCGCATTCGTGCCGATGCTTATGGTCTTGCACGCGCAAGTCAGCGGCGCGTTCGCCGTGCGCGATGCGCGAGCGGGAGCGTTCGGCAGCATCTTCTTGCACCCGTCGGTCGACTTCATCTTCCCCTTGGCCTATCAGCCGGTAGCGGGCGCGACGGCCCATCGCGCGACGCTGTTCGGTGCGCTGGCGGTTTTCGCAGCCCTGCTGATCGGGCGGCCGCGCCTCGGACGCCCGCTGCTCGCGTACGTTGCGATGGCGGCGACGGTGGAGGCCATCTACGTCGTTCTCGCCGACGGCTTCAACTACGAGTTGATCGTGCCGCGCCACTTCGTCGCACTTTTCGTGCCCGAAGTCGTCGCCGCGTACGCGCTGGTGGCCTCGTTCGGCAGTCCACGCGCGCGCGGCGCCGCGGCCGCGATCGTGGCGATCCTATCGCTCGCCGCCGTCGCTTCCGACGCGACGACGTATCGGGCGATGGCCAAACACGGCGATTGGAAGCGCGTCGGCGCCTTCCTCACGCGTGCGGCACGCCCGGGCGACACGATCGCGATCTACGAAGCCGACGCGCTGCCGGCATTCCGGCGTTACTACAGCGGTGCGGCGCACGTCGTGCCGTTCCCGCGCGCGCTTCCGCCCGACCGGTACGATATCGACGCGATGCTCGTGCACTCGACGGCCGAAGCCGAAACGGCGCTCGGGCGCTTACCGCAAACCGAGCGGGTCTGGTTCGTCAATTATGGGGTTTGCGATCGCTTCGACCGCCTCGGCTGCAACGAAGTGCGCGCCGCAATCGCCCGCCGCGAGCGCGTTCTCGAACGAATCGAATTCTTCGAGAACACCGTGCTACGCATCGCTCCCAGAAAAGCCCCGTAGCGCAATCGCCAGAGTGACGCGTTCACGGCCGCAGCGTCGGCGGCGCGTTGCCGGCGGCTTCCCGGCGCAAAGCAGCAACCGCGGCATCGTCCACTCTATAGCGGTAAGCTGGTTGCGCTCGCTACCCGCTGCGTTCGAAGCGCGCCAGCGACGCCGCGGTCGGGTCGAGAGGCGAAAACGGAACTCGGCATCCGCGGCTTCGCGAGGCTCTCGTGGGCACGGAGATAGGCCAACGGTCGCTCGGATCGACGCTTGCAGCGAGGAGGACCGGGCCGAAATCCCACGCACCCTGATCGCTGACGAAGACGACCGTCACGGGCGGCCTCGTCGCACCGATCGCGCGCGTAATCGGTCCCATCGGCGCGATACCGGCATCGCCCACCAATACTCGCGCTGTGCCGCAACGCTGGCCGAAGCGAGGCCTACGACCACGAACCCGCCGCAGTGCCGCGCCCGAAAGAAAGATGACGCACGTCCACAAACTGTACCCGCGTGCCTGTTGGGCGTAGAGATGTGAAACGGCGAAACAGCGACGAGTGCGCCAGCACGGCTGCGAACGGCCCGCGTCCCATAAGCGCCACACCGAAGAGGTGCGCGTCGAGATGCGCGACGGCGAGCGCCGCAAACCGAACGGTCGTCACGCCCAGGCGCTCGAGTAGCGCCGAGCGTCCCACGTTCGCGCATGCGGGCTTGTCGACCGCGACGCTCCAGCGGCGAGGAATCGCAGGCGGTGGCGCGTTCATCGTCGCGTCGCTCCGCAAACGAGAGCCCCCTTCCGCCCATGACAGGGTGTTGGCATAGCTATCGGCTACAGTGGCGAAGTGAGTGCCCAGCCGCCAACCGTCGTCGATCTCGGCGTCGACGAACACATGCAAAAATCGTTTATCGACTATGCGATGTCCGTCATTCAAGATCGCGCGCTCCCCGACGTGCGAGACGGTCTCAAACCGGTGCATCGCCGGATTCTCTACGCGATGCGCGAGATGGGTCTGACACCCGAGAAGACGACGCGTAAGAGCGCGGGCGTCGTCGGCGAGGTGCTCAAGCTCTATCATCCTCACGGCGACGGTTCGGTGTACGATGCCGCCGTGCGCATGGCGCAACCGTGGTCGTTACTGCATCCGCTGATCGCGGGCCAAGGCAATTTCGGTTCGATCGACGGCGACGGTCCGGCGGCGTATCGCTATACCGAAATGAAGCTCGCCCGGATCGCGCTGAATTTCTTCATCGGCATCGATAAGCAAACGGTCGACGTCCGCGACAATTTCGACGCGACGACGACCGAACCGACGATCCTCCCCGTCAACTTCCCGAACATTCTCGTCAACGGCACCGACGGCATCGCGGTCGGGATGGCGACGTCGCTGCCGCCGCATAACTTGCGTGAAGTCGCCGCGGCCGTCTTCGCCTACTTGGATAATCGCGACATCGGCGCGCGTGAGATCGCGCAGATTATGGTGGCGCCCGACTTTCCCACCGGCGGCGTGGTCCACGATCTCGAGGGCTACATTGCCGCACTCGAGACGGGACGCGGTTCGGTCAAGCTCCGCGCGACGTGGCACGAAGAGACTGCGAAAAACCGTACGCTGCTCGTGCTCGATTCGGTCCCCTACCAGTCCAATAAATCGACGCTCGTCGAACGCATCGCCGATCTCATCAACTCCAAAGCGATCGACGACGTTACGGATCTGCGCGACGAGTCCAACAAGGGCGGCATCCGCATCGTCATCGAGCTGCGCAAGGGAACGTCGGCCGAACACGTTTTCAACCAGCTCGTCGCGCGCCGGACCGGACTCGAGGCCACGGTCGCCTACAACGCGATGCTGCTCGCGGGCAAGCAGCCGCGCCAGATGAACGTGCGCGAGATCCTCGAGCGGTGGGTTGCGTTTCGGCTGGAAACGATCCGGCGCGCCGCCGTCTACGATCTCAAGAAGGCGGAAGACCGCCTCCACGTCCTCGCCGGGTTCATCAAAGCCATCGGCCTCATGGATAAGGTCATCGCGACGATTCGCGCTTCGAAAGATGCGCCGCAAGCGAAGATCGCGCTGATGGACCTGCTCGACGTCGACGAGATTGCCGCCCGGGCGATCCTCGAACTGCGGCTCTCCAAACTCACGGGTCTCGAACTCGACGCGATTCGCGCCGAGCACGCGAGCGTTACGGCGACCGTACGCGAGCTCGCAGCTCTGCTCGCGAGCGAACGGCGTCGCGTGACCGTCTTACGCAAAGACCTCAAAGGGGTCGTCGACGCGCATGGCGTCGAGCGACGGACGAAAGTCGAACGAACGCTCGTGCGGTTGAGCCGCGAAGAGCTGATCGTGCGCGAAGACACGATCGTGGTCGCGAGCGTCAACGGGTACGTCAAGCGGGTCGCGGCCGGTGCGACGGAACGCTCCGGCCGCGGCGTGCGCGCCAAGAGCGGCCTGGGGACCGCGCCCGACGATCTCGTCGAAGACGTGCATGTGGGCTCGACGCACGATTACCTCATCGCGCTGACCGCACGCGGTCAGCTCCATGCGAAAAAGCTCTACGACGTCCCCGAGACGGCGCCGGGTGGGAGGGGACGCCACGTGCGCAACGTCGTCGACGGCATCGACGCCGAAGATACGATCGTGAAGCTTCTGACGATCGGCGATTTCGTGGAGGACCGCTACCTCGTGACAGTCACGCGTAACGGCGCGATCAAACGCACGCGGCTGGCCGACTATGCGGGTGCGGTCCGGCGCGGCGGCATCGCGGCGGCCAACCTCGACGACGGCGATACGATCGCCGCCGGTGCGATCGCGGCGGACTACGATCACATCGTGCTCGCCGCCTCGAACGGTAAGGCGCTCCGCTTCGTCGCTGACGACGCGGAGCTGCGGCCGCTGGGCCGCGGGGCCGGCGGCACGCGGGGTATCAAGCTCGAGCGGGGCGATCACGTCGTCGGCCTCATCGTCGTCGCGGGCAACGGCAAGCCGCAAGCGCTGCATACGGTCGGTCGCGACGTCGACGGCGCGACGGTTCGCGTGGAAGAACTCGATACGCGCGCGATGGATCGCAACCGATATGTGGTCTGCATCGGGGAGCGCGGCGTCGGCAAGAAAACGGCCCTCGCGGATTTGAACACGCAGGCGCGCGGCGGAAAGGGCGTCGTCTGCTACACCGTCACCGCGAAATCGGGTCCGCTGATACGGGCCCTCGGAGCGGATCCGTCACGCGATCTCGCGCTCGTATCGGCCAAAGGGACGCTGACGCGGGTAGCCTTCGACGCGATCCGCACGACGCAGCGAACGTCGAGCGGGAGTGCGCTCGTCACGCTCGAGCGCGATGATAGCGTCATCGACGCGCGGTCGGTTCCGCGCGAAGGCGAACTCTGACCGGCGTGGCAAAGGACCAAAAAAGCCTCGACCTCTTCTCAACGACGGCGAGCGTCGCACCCGAACCGCCCGAAGCGCATCCCCAAAATGCGTCGGGCCGTTACGACGGTTCGTCGATTCGGGTTCTCAAAGGGCTCGAGGCCGTACGCAAACGTCCGGGAATGTACGTCGGCGATACCGAGTCGCGCGGCTTTCACCACCTTCTCACCGAGATCTACGATAACAGCATCGACGAAGCGCTGGCCGGCCATGCGACGACCGTGACCGTGACGCTACACGCCGACGGCTCGGCCGCGGTTCGGGATGACGGCCGCGGAATTCCCGTCGACGCGCATCCGACCGAGAAACTCCCGGCCGCGACCGTCGCGCTGACGGTGCTGCACGCCGGCGGCAAGTTCGAGGGCGCCGCGTATAAGACGTCGGGCGGCCTCCACGGCGTCGGCGCCTCGGTCGTGAACGCGCTTTCGACGAAGCTCGAGATGACGATCTGGCGCGACGGCTTCACGTGGGAGCAAACGTTCCGCGATGGCGGCAAGCCCGCATTCCGGTTACGCCAAGGGAAGCCGACGCGCGCGCACGGGACGTCGATCCGCTTCTGGCCCGATACGTCGATCTTCACCGACACGACGCGCTTCGAAGCGGCGATCGTGCGCGACCGGCTGCGCATCTCGTCGTTTCTCAACCCCGGCCTGACGCTCGTCTTCGTCGACGAATCCGCGAAAACGAGCGAAACGTTCCGTGCGGGTGACTTCGCGGAAAGCCTCGACTATCTCGCCAAAGACGTCGGCCCGGCGATCACGCCCGCGATCGCCGCGCGCAAGAGCGTCGCCACCGAAAGAGGCGACGTCGAGGTCTTTCTCGCGCTCCGCTATTTCGATGCCGACGAAGCGATCGTCGCCACCTATGCCAACAATATCGCGACCGCGCTCGGCGGGACACACGAAGCGGGCTTTCGCTCGGGGCTCTTGCGCGCGATCAACACGTACGCGCAGAACAACGCGTTACACAAAGATGCGTTGACGGCCGACGACGTGCGCGAAGGACTCGTCGCCGCCATCGCCGTGCGGCTGCGTGAGCCGCGCTTCGAAGCGCAAACCAAAGAACGTCTCGCCAATACCGAAGCCAACGGCGCGGTCGCCTCGACGACGTATCAAATGCTCGCCGGATTTTTCGAAGAAAACCCGGGCGTCGCCAAAACGATCGTGCAGAAAGCGCTCCTCGCCGCAAAAGCGCGGGATGCCGCACGGCGCGCGCGCGATACGGTGATCAAACGCAAATCCGTACTCGATAGCACGTCGCTGCCGGGAAAACTCGCCGATTGCCGCGAGCGCGATCCGGAATTATCCGAACTCTTTATCGTGGAAGGCGACTCGGCCGGGGGCACCGCGAAAAGCGGGCGGGATTCCGCGTTTCAAGCGATCTTGCCGCTTCGCGGTAAGATTCTCAACGTCGAAAAAGCCGAAGTCGGCAAGGTGCTCAAGAGCGAGCAGATCGATAACCTCGTGCGGGCGCTGGGATGCGGGGTCCTCAAGCACTTCGATCCGGCACGGCTGCGCTATCATAAAGTGATCATGATGACCGATGCCGACGTCGACGGCGCGCACATCGCGACGCTGATGCTGACCTTCTTCCATCGCTTCATGCCCCAGCTCATTACCGGCGGCCGCATCTTCTCCGCGATGCCGCCGCTCTATCGCGTCTTGCGCGGCAAAGAGTCGCATTATATCCGCAACGATCCGGCGCTCGAGAAATTTCTGAAGGCGCGGTCGGGTCAATGGACGGTGCAGCGTTTCAAAGGGTTAGGCGAAATGGACGCCGAGCAGCTCTGGGAGACGACGCTCGATCCCAAGACGCGGCAACTCAGCCGCATCCGCTACGGTGCCGGTGCGGCGCCGGGCTCGAATGAAACCTTCACGATGCTGATGGGCGACGACGTCGTCCCGCGCCGCGCGTTCATCGAACGAAACGCGGCGTTCGCGACGGTCGACATCTGAAGAACCGCTTAAAACGTGCTGAGACCGAGATTAAATTGCGTGCGCGGCGTTACGGCGCAGACGCGCCGTAACGTATAAGGACGGTATAACGCTATCGTCCGGCGTGGCTCGCCGCTACGCCCAGGAGTACGTACCATGATCGTCCGTCGCTTCAGAATCCTCGGCACCATCGCACTCGCACTCGGCTTTTTCGGTGCCGGCACCACACTTTCGCAGCAAGCTTCCGCCCAGGTACTCCAACCCAAGCTCCGCGGCGAGCGCGGCAGCGCGCACGACATCCGCTCCGTGGAACGCCACCTCAAGCGCATGATCGCGAACCTGCAGCGCGACCAGCGCGACTACGGCGGCCACCGCGTCAACGCGATCAGCCTCTTGCAGCAAGCCGATCAGCAACTGGACGCGGCGATCCAAGTGGACGCGACCACGCCGCATTAGCCCGACCGAACGTCGCTCGAGAAAACGGACTTCGCCATAGGCGCTAATAACACGGCGAACGTGGCTCAAGAACAGAACTCCGACATGAGCGACGCTCTCGCAGAATTGCCCGAGCACGTCGAAGCGTCGGTCCGCTCGATCGTCGATTTCAAAGTCGAACACGCGCTGTCGGCGACCCTGCCGCAACGGGCGGTCGAGCGGGTCACGGCGACGCTCGGCCGGCCGCAATTCATCGCTTGCATCGCGGCGTTCGTTGCCGTGTGGGTGACCGTTAACGTGTTCGCGGGCCCGTTACACCTGCGCGAATTCGACGCTCCGCCATTTTATTGGCTCCAGGGCCTCATCTCGTTTACCGCACTCTGTATGACCGCGCTGATCCTCACGACGCAACGGCGACTCGATCGCCTCGCCGAAGATCGGGCGCAGCTCACGTTGCAAGTCGCGATCGTCGCCGAGCAGAAGACGACGAAGCTTATCCAGCTGCTCGAAGAGTTTCGGACCGACCATCCCGAGCTTCCGAATCGCGAAGATCTCGTCGCCGAGGCGATGTCGGCGTCGGCGAATCCGCAAGCGGTGCTCGAAGCGATTCGCGAAGGGCACGAAGAGCGGCTCCTGGACGGCTTGGCGCCGCCGGTGTAGCCCTCGCAGAGCGTAGCGTCGTTTGCCGTTAGGCGGTGACGAGCGCCTTGCGGTCGGTATCGAAGGCGTCCTCAGACAACGCCATCGTCGTAGGGCCGCCCGCGACGATCTCGTGCTTGTAGCCGACCACCTTGGGCAGAACGTGGTCCGCGTAATAGCGCGCCGTTACGATTTTAGTGTCGTAGAAGGAATCCGAGCCCAGCTTCTTGCTTGCGATGAGCGCCGCGCGCGCCATCTGCCAGCCGCCGGCCACGTAGCCCCAAAGCATCAGATACGGAACCGCACCGGCGAACGTCACTCGCAGATCTTTGAGCGCATTTCCGCCGAGCCACAACGACGCTTCTTGCAAGGCCCGAGCGGCTTTGCCGAGTTCGATTCCGATCGCTTTGACGTGTTCGTTTTCACTCTCGCCGCACTCGACGACCGTCGTGTTGATCTGCACGATGAGTTTGGTCGCGGTCTTCCCCATATCCTTAAGGCACTTACGACCCAGCAAGTCGTTGCCTTGGATACCGGTCGTCCCTTCATAGATCTGCGCGATACGGATATCGCGATAGTACTGTCCGACGCCCGTCTCTTCGACGTAGCCCATGCCCCCGAAAACCTGAAGCGCTTCGGAAACGACTTGCGTGGCAACTTCGGTCGACCACGCCTTGACGATCGGCGTGAAGAACTCAACGATGGCGTTGGCTTCTTTTTTCGCCGCCGGATCGGGATCGGCATGTTCGTGATCGAGCGCTGCGGCCGTGAAGAACGCGACCGCGCGCATCGCTTCGACTTGGGACTTGCAGTTCATCAGCATGCGACGCACGTCGGGATGCTCGATGATGCGGACCGGCGTCCACTCCTTAGCCGCGATATCTTTGGACTGCACGCGCTCGCGCGCGTGCGCGAGAGCCGCTTGATACGCGCGGTCTGCAACCGCATAGCCTTGAACGCCGACCGAGAAGCGCGCGGCGTTCATCATGATGAACATATACTTGAGGCCGAGATTCTCTTCGCCGATGAGGTAGCCCGTCGCGCCGCCGGCCTTCTCGCCATAATTCATCGTCGTCGTCGGCGACGCGTGAATGCCGATTTTGTGCTCGATGCCCGCGCAGTAGATGTCGTTGCGCTCGCCGATCGAGCCGTCGTCCTTGACCAGAAACTTCGGCGTGATGAAGAGCGAAATGCCCTTGACGCCTTCGGGCGCCGTCGGCGTGCGCGCGAGCGTCAGATGAACGATATTTTCGGTGTAGTCGTGCTCGCCGTAGGTGATATAGATTTTTTGCCCGGTGAGCTTATACGTGCCGTCAGGCTGCGGCACGGCTTTCGTGCGCACTTGCGCGAGGTCGGATCCCGCCTGGGGCTCGGTGAGATCCATCGTGCCGGCCCATTTCCCCGAGACCAAATTCGGGACGAACGTCTTCTTCTGTTCGTCGGTGCCGACCAGCAGGATCGCTTCGATCGCGCCCTGATTGAGCAGCGGCCCGAGCGAAAAACCGAGATTCGATGCGTTCCACATCTCGAGGGTCGCGGTGCTCATCAGCCAGGGAAGGCCCTGACCGCCGTATTCGGCCGGCATCGGCAAGCCGACCCAGCCGGCATCGCCAAATTGTTTGTAGGCGGCCTTGAAGCCGGGCGGCGTGATGACGTCGCCGTCGACGAACTTCGCGCCGTGGCGATCGCCGACGACGTTGAGCGGATCGAGCACGTTGCTCGCAAAGTTACCGGCTTCTTCCAGAACGGCGTCCGCGATATCCCGGACGTCTTCGTAGCCCGGCAATCCGGCGATCGCCTCGAAATCGACGAGCTCGTTGATGAGGAATTGGAAGTCGCGAAGCGGTGCTTTGTAGGCGCTCATACGGTAGTTCCTCGAGTCGGTGACGTGCGATGGTCTGCTGACATTCGCGTCGGGAGAACAAACTCCGGCAACGTTCGTTCCAAGTGAAGGTTTAGTCGAACCCGCCGATCGTCGTGCCGCCGTCGACGACGATCGTTTGACCGGTGATGAACGCGCCCGCTCGTGATGCGAGCATGACGGCGACGCCCGCGACGTCCTCCACGGTGCCCAAACGCCCGAGCGGATACTGTTCGATGGTGCGCCGCTCGAGCTCCGGATCCGCGTAGAGCGCCTTCGCGAAGTCCGTCTTGATGACGCCCGGCGCGATCGTATTGACCCGCACGTTACGGTCGCCCCACTCGACGGCAAGATTGCGCGCGAGCTGCGAGTCGGCTGCCTTCGAAAGCCCGTAGGCACCGAGCATGCGGCTACCTTTGAGGCCGGCGATGCTCGAGACGATGACGCACGCGCCGCCGCCGGCCCGGGCGATCTCCGGCAGCGCCATGTTGGCGAGCCACAGGTTGGAGCGCACGTTGGAATTCATGATCTTATCGTAGGCGTCGTCGGGGATGCCGGCGAGCGGGCCGAAATATGGGTTGACGGCCGCATTGCAGACTAAAATATCGATCTTGCCGTACCGTGCGAGGGTCCCGGTGACGAGCGCCTGCAGCTGGTCTTTATGAGCGATATTGCACGGCAGCGCGAGCGCATCCCCGCCGGCGGCGACGATCGACTCGCGGGCGGCTTCGCAGGCGTCGGCCTTTCGGCTCGAAACGACGACGCGCGCGCCGCGTCGCGCGAACTGCTCCGCAATCGCAAGGCCGATGCCGCGCGTCGAACCCGTGATGATGGCGACCCGCCCTGTGAGATCGAAGAGATCGTCGCTTTCCGGAGCGGTCACCGCGCGGCGAACGCCGGCCGGCGCTTGCCCAAGAATGCCTCGACGCCTTCCATGAGATCGGGTCCAGCCGCGGCTTCCTCTTGAATGTCGGCCTCGCGCTCGAGCCAGGCGGCGAAATGCGGCAGCATCGATTCATTAAAGGCCCGTTTGGTTAGCGCGGCGGCCACCGGCGAAACGGCAGCGAGCGCGGCGGCATACGCCGCCGTCTCGGCGGCGAGATCGCCGCCGGGAGCCACGACGCGATTGACGAGGCCCAAGCGCTGCGCCTCCCGCGCATCGATCCGGTCGCTCGTCAACGCAAGTTCGAGCCCGCGCCCGAAACCTGCGAGCAATGGCAACATGAAGCTCGCGCCGCCGTCGGGCACGAGCCCGATCTTTGAAAACCCGAGCGTGAGCACCGCCTCGTCCGACGCTATCCGGACGTCGCAGCAGAGCGCGATCGAAAGCCCGACGCCCGCGGCGATCCCGCCGAGCGAAGCGACGATGGGTTTCTCGATCGAGCGAATCCGCATCACCAGCACGTTATAACCGCGCCGCAAATGCTCGGCGACCGAGACGGCCGCAGCGCCGGCCCGCTTCATCTGCACGAAGGCCTCGAGATCCTGACCCGCGGAGAACGCGCGGCCCTCACCGCACAGCACGATCGCGCGCACGGCCGGGTCGCCTTCCGCGGACGCCAAGGCCTCTAAAAGCGCTTGCGTCATCTCGTCGGTGAACGCGTTGAGTTTCTCCGGCCGGTTCAGCGTCAGGGTCAGGACGGAACCGCTTCGAGAAGCGCGGACGACGGGATCGCTCATCTCGGGCGCTTCGGCGTAAGCCGGATGACGTCTTTGTGCGCCGTTCGCACGTTATAGTAGGTGTATGACACCCAAGCTCACTCGTTCGCACTTCACGCTCGGCTTGTTTTCGCTCGCGGCCTTCGCGGCGTTCCCCCGCGCCGCTCGCGCGGCGCAGAAAGCGCCCGAAGTCGCCTTCAGCGACGCCCAGTGGCGCGCGCGCTTGAAACCCGAACAGTACGCCGTCTTGCGCCAGAGCGGCACCGAAGCGCCGGAGTCGAGCCCGCTCGACCGCGAACATCGTGCCGGCACCTACGCCTGCGCCGGTTGCGCGCTGCCTCTCTTCGACGCAGAGACCAAGTTCGATAGCGGCACGGGGTGGCCGAGTTTCTACGCCCCCTTGCCGAACGCGGTGGCGACGACCACCGACTCGTCGCTCTTCGAAACGCGCACCGAGGTCCATTGCCGCCGCTGCGCCGGACATCTCGGTCACGTCTTTAACGACGGTCCCAAGCCGACGGGATTGCGCTACTGCATGAACGGCGTGGCGCTGGCCTTTCATTCCGGCGAGTCGCGCCGCACCGGCTAAACCCGTCTGGCGGCGAGCCCCGCTAGCATCGGCCGCTCGGTTCGGCGAGGAACGTGAGGGGTAAGACAGACCGCAATGTCCGTCGATAGCCTTACCTCAATGCCGTTCGGAGCGCGCGTCTTATCCAATGGCGGCGTTCTCTTTCGCTTGTTCGCCCAGAGCGCGCGCTCGGTCGACGTGGCGATAGAAGCGCCCTGCGCCGGGCGGTACCCCCTGGCCCGCGGCGACGACGGTTTTTTCGAAACCGTCGTCGCCGATGCCGGCGCGGGGGCGCGTTATGCGTTCGTCATCGACGGGCTACGCGCGCCCGATCCGGCGTCGCGCTATCAGCCCGACGGCGTTCACGGCCCGAGCGTCGTCGTCGATCCGGCGGCCTACACCTGGCCGGGCGAGTCGTGGACGGCGCGTCCGTGGCACGAGACCGTCTTCTATGAGTTGCACGTGGGCACGTTTACCGCGGCCGGGACGTATGCGGCTGCGGCCGAGCGGCTCTCCGACCTCGTCGATCTCGGCGTGACGGCGGTCGAACTCATGCCGCTCGCCGACGTACCGGGCGACCGCAACTGGGGCTACGACGGCGTACTGCCGTTCGCGCCGTCGCACAATTACGGCACGCCGGACGAGCTGCGGGCCTTCGTCGCTCGCGCGCACGCGCTCGGCCTCTCGGTCTATCTCGACGTGGTCTACAACCACTTCGGTCCCGAAGGAAATTATCTGCACGCCTACGCCGGCGAGTTCTATACGCAACGCCATCAAACGCCGTGGGGCGCGGCGATCGACGTCGCGGCGCCCGAACGCGCCGGCGTTCGCGCGTTTTTCATCTGCAATGCGATCTACTGGCTCACCGAATATCGCTTCGACGGCTTACGTCTCGATGCGGTGCATACGATCTACGACGGCGAGCAGCGCGCGTTTCTGCTGGAGCTCGCCGCCGCGGTTCGCGCGGGCGTCGAGCGCACCGTGCACCTCGTCGTCGAGAACGACGATAACGAAAGCCGGTTACTCGAAGCGGGTTTTCAAGCGCAATGGAACGACGATGCGCACCATGCGGCACACGTGATCGCAACGGGGCAGCGCGACGGATACTATAGCGATTATGCACGCGACCCGATCGCCCTCTTGGGCCGCACGCTCACGGCGGGTTTCGCGTATCAAGGGGAACCCTCGGCGCACCGTAACGGCGTCGCGCGGGGCGAACCGAGCGCGCACCTCCGCCTGTCGTCCTTCGTCACGTTCGCGCAGAATCACGATCAGATCGGAAATCGTCCGTTCGGCGAACGGCTCACCGCTCTCGCGACCGATGACGCCGTCCGCGCGATCGTCGCCATGCTCTTGCTGGCGCCGCCAGTTCCGCTGCTCTTCATGGGCGAAGAGTGGGGGGCGAGTACGCCGTTCCTCTTTTTCTGCGATTTCGAACCTGACTTGGCGCGCGCCGTCACGCAAGGGCGCCGCGGCGAATTCGCATCGTTCGCCGAATTTGCCGACGAGCGCGCGCGGGAACGTATCCCGGATCCCTCAGCGGCGCAGACGTTCGAACGAAGCCGGTTACGCTGGGAGGAGCGCGCGACCGCACCGCACGCGGCGTGGCTTGCGTTCTACCGAAATCTTTTAGCGCTGCGCCGGCGCGAGATCGTGCCGCGCATCGAGCGCGTGACCGGAAACGACAGTCGCTTCGAAACGTTCGGCGCGACGGGTCTGCGCGCGACGTGGCGGCTCGATGACGCGAGCACGCTCGCGCTCGAAGCGAATCTCGGGCCCACGGCGGGGACGAAATTTTCCACGCTGCCACAAGGTTTCGTCGTCTTCAGCACGCACGACCCGACCTATCCCGACGGCATCGCGCCGCCCTGGAGCGTCCGGTGGACGCTCGATTGATCTCGAGCGTTCCGCTCAGCACCTATCGCCTGCAATTTAATGCCGCCTTTCGATTCGACGACGCCCGCGCGATCGTGCCGTATCTCGACGCGCTCGGAATCGGGTCGATGTACGCGTCGCCGTACTTGAAAGCACGTCCGGGCAGCACGCACGGCTACGACGTCGTCGATCCGAATCGACTCAATCCCGAAGTCGGTACCGTCGCCGAACACGCGGCGATGATCGACGCCGCGCAGGCCGCCGGAATCGGGCATGTCTTGGATTTCGTGCCCAATCACATGGGCGTGGGCGGTGCCGAAAATCCCTGGTGGCAAGACGTCTTGGAGTGGGGCGAGGGCTCTCCGTATGCGAAGTTTTTTGATATCGACTGGCAGCCGCTGCGCGCCGAGATGCGCGGGCGGGTGCTCGTGCCGTTCTTAGGCGACTATTACGGCCGCGTGCTCGAGCGCGGCGAACTCGCGCCGCGCTTCGACGCAGCGACGGGCACGTTTTCGATCGCCTATTACGAAAGCCACTTTCCCATCGCGACGGAGTCGTACGGCGCGTTCCTTTCCCTCGCCGTCGGACACGTCGCGGGCGCAGCCTGGCCGCTACGGGCGCTCGCAGCGGAATTCGACGGCGCACCGCGCGAGCGCGCGAGCGCCCTCAAAGCGGAACTGGCGGCGGTCGCGCGCGATACAGCTATAGCCGCCGCGATCGAAGCGGCGCTCGGCACGTATCGTGTGGGCAGCGATCCGGTGGCCATCGACCGGCTCGATGCGTTGCTGCAACGCCAGCACTACCGGCTCGCTTATTGGCGCGTCTCCGCCGACGAGATCAACTACCGTCGCTTCTTCGATATCAACGATCTGGCGGGTCTGCGCGTCGAAGACGCGGACGTGCTCGCCGAAACGCACCGCTTCGTTTTCTCATTGATCGAATCGGGCCGCATTCAGGGCTTACGGATCGATCACGTCGATGGGCTCTTCAATCCCGGAGGCTACTGCACGTTCTTGCAAGATCGTGCGTCGGCGCTCGGACATCCGCAATATCTCGTCGTCGAAAAAATTCTCGCGCGTTTCGAAACGCTGCGGCGCGATTGGCGTATCGCGGGCACCACCGGCTACGACTTCATGAATCTGGTCAACGGGCTCTTCGTCGATTCCAAGAGCGAGCTTGCGTTCGATCGAATCTATCGCCAATTCGCGGGCATCGCGACGAATTTCGATCAATTCGCGTACCGCGCGAAAAAAGACATCATGCGCGCCACGCTCGCAAGCGAGCTCGAAGTTCTCGTCACGATGCTCGACCGCATAGCCGAGATGGATCGCCGTTCGAACGATTACACGTTCAACGTCCTGCGCGATGCCCTCACCGAAGTGATCGCGTCTTTCCCCGTCTATCGCACCTACGTCACGCACGAAGACGTCGAAGACGACGACGAACGCTTCATCGCCTGGGCGGTGGGTGCGGCGAAAAAGCGCAGCGAACTCGGCGACGATCGCGTATTCGAATTTATCGCAAGCGTGCTTCGCGTGGCGACGGCCGCGCAATCGGAGAATTACGAACGGCGCTCCGTCTTGCGTTTCGCGATGAAGTTCCAACAATATACGAGTCCCGTCATGGCCAAGGCCGTCGAAGACACGGCGTTCTATCGCTACGTACGCCTCGCGTCGCTCAACGAAGTCGGCGGCGATCCGCGGCGCTTCGGCACGTCCGTCGCGGAATTCCATCGCAAGAACGCGGAGCGGGCCGAGTTCCATCCGCACGCGATGCTCGCGACCGCGACGCACGATCACAAACGCGGCGAAGATACACGCGTGCGTATCGACGCGCTCTCCGAGATGCCGGGCCTTTGGGATCGTGCGATCCGCCGATGGAATCGCCTCAACGCACGCCGCAAAGGAAACGCCGACGGCACGCCGGCGCCGACGGAAAACGACGAATACCACCTCTACCAGGCGTTGCTCGGGACGTGGCCGATGGATTGGCTCGACCGCGAATCGATCGATGCGAGCGAATCGGATGCGTATATCGAGCGCATCGGCGAGTACGTGCGCAAGGCGATGCGCGAGGCGAAATTTCGTACGAGTTGGACCAATCCGAACGCAGCCTACGAAAATGCGATGCTCGCTTTCGTGCGTTCGCTGCTCACCCCGCGCCGCGGGAACATCTTCATCCGCGAGATGAGTGCGTTCGTGCGCACGATCGCGCCGAGCGCGGCGCTCTCGAGCCTCGCTCAGGTAACGCTCAAGCTCACGTCGCCGGGCATTCCCGACATCTATCAGGGCTGCGAGTTTTGGGATTTCTCGCTCGTCGATCCCGACAATCGACGCCCCGTCGATTACGCGCTACGCGGAGCCGCCCTCGAGATCATGCACGGCCGCATCGAGCGGGGCGACGCCGCGCCGCTGGCCGCCGAGTTGCTCGCGCATTGGCGCGACGGGCGCATCAAGGCCTACGTGACGTGGCGGCTCTTACATCTGCGTCGCGAACGGCCGCGAACGTTTCTGGACGGCAACTACGTGCCGCTCGAGACGACGGGCGCGCGTGCCGAGCACCTCGTCGCCTACGCGCGGGACGACGTCGTCGTCGTGGCGCCGCGCCTCGTCCGCAAGCTCTTGGGACGCGACGACGCCGCACCCCGCTTGGCCTTCGATGACGAGCGTATCCGGCTCCCCGCGGCAAGCTCGCAGCGCTACGTCGACCGATTCACCGGTAGCGTCGTCGTCGCGCAGCGCGACGCGGCGGGCGCCTACGTGACGGCGGACGTGTCGCTTACGCCGTTTCCGGTCGCGGTGCTCGTGCCGGCGTAGGCAGCGCCCCGAGCGGCGCGGCGATCTCTTCGAGTCGCTTGCCGGCGGCTTCGAAGCCGAGCCACCATTCGATCGCGGCGCCCACGAGCATGGCGAAAGCGCTGGCCGCATATCCGTAAAAAATCGCGGACGGCTGCTTCGTCGCGATCAACGCCCCGAAGAGCAACGGAGCGACGGCGCCGCCGACGAGCGTTCCCACGCTATACACGATCGCGATTGCGATCGCCCGAATCTCCAGCGGAAACGTCTCGCTTACCGTCAGATAGGCCGCGCTCGCGCCGGCCGAGGCAAAAAAGAAAATGACGCACCAGCAGAGCGTGATGGTCGTGCCGTCGAGCACGCCGCGCGCGAAGAGCACGCCAGTGCCCAAGAGCAGCACGCCCGAAACTGCATACGTGCCCGCAATCATCGGCCGCCGCCCGACGCTGTCGAAAAAGTGGCCGAGCAACAGCGGCCCGAGCAGATTTCCGAGGGCGAACGGAAAGATATAGTAGCCGACGTTCTGCGGCGGAACGTGGAAGAACGTCGTGAGTACGAGCGATTCCGTGAAGAAGATCGCGTTGTATAAGAACGCCTGCGTGATCATCAACGCGAACGCGACGACGGTGCGCTCGGGATACGAGCCGATCATCGCGTGCCACACGTCGCCGAGCCGATGCCTCCGCGCCGTGTCGATCTCCATGGCGCCGTGCGGTTCGGGCAGCGCCGCGCCGCCGGTCTGCCGACGGACCGTCGCTTCGATTTCGGCGAGCGTCGCTTCCGCTTCGTCTGCCCGGCCGTGCGTGAGCAGCCAGCGCGGACTTTCCGGAAGATTCTTGCGAATGAAGACGATGCCGACCGCCACGACGGCGCCCAGTCCGAAGGCGAGGCGCCAGCCGACGTGCTGGTCGACGACGCGCGGATCGAGCAGCACGATGCTCGCCCCGCTGCCGAGAATAGCGCCGAACCAATACGTGCCGTTGATCGCGAGATCGACCCAGCCGCGGCGCGCCGCCGGAATCAATTCGTCGATCGTGGAGTTGATCGCGCTATATTCGCCGCCGATGCCGAGCCCCGTGAGAAAACGGAAGGCGAGAAAGCTCCATACGTTCCACGACGTCGCAGTGAGCAACGTTGCGACAAGATACCACGCGAGCGTGATCAAGAAGAGCTTCTTGCGGCCGAAGCGATCGGTGAGATAGCCGAAGACGAGCGAACCGACGACCGCGCCGACGAGATACACCGTGGCGGAAAAGCCGACGTCGGTCGCGGTCAGCGAGAGCCCTTGTGGTTCTTGCAACCGCGAACCGATCGAGCCGACCATCGTCACTTCGAGGCCGTCGAGAATCCACGTGATGCCGAGGCCGATGACGATCGTCCAATGCCAGCGCGCCCACGGCAGGCGATCGAGTCGTTGCGGAATGTTCGTACGCACGGCAGCCATGCGGGAACGTGTTCCCCGAATGGCGGCCGCGCACGCGCCAGCCTAGTGTGCGGCCACCGGCGAGAACTGTTCTTCTTCGGTCGACCCGTGCAGTGCGGTCGTCGACGATTTACCTTCGCTGACGACTTGCGCGACCTCATCGAAGTACCCCGTGCCGACTTCGCGCTGGTGACGCGTCGCCGTGTACCCGGTGGATTCCGCCGCGAACTCTTCTTGCTGCAGCTCCGAATACGCGGCCATGCCGCGCGCTTTATACGCCGTGGCGAGCTGGAAGAACGAGTGGTTGAGCGCGTGGAAGCCGGCGAGGGTGATGAATTGGAACTTGTAGCCCATCGCGCCGAGCTGCTGTTGGAACGTCTCGATATCGGCTTGCGAGAGCTTCAATTTCCAGTTAAACGACGGCGAACAGTTATACGCGAGCCACTTGCCGGGGAATTGCGCGTGAACTTCATCGGCGAAGCGTTTGGCTTCCTCGATGTTCGGCTCGCTCGTTTCGCACCAAATGAGATCCACATACGGGGCGTAGGCGATGCCGCGAGCGATGGCCGCTTCGATGCCGCCCCGCAGCCGAAAGAAGCCCTCTTCCGTGCGGTCGCCGTAGATGAACGGGCGGTCGGCCGGGTCGACGTCACTCGTGATGAGTTGCGCGCCGCTGGCGTCGGTGCGCGCGACGACGAGCGTCGGAACGCCGAGAAGATCGGCCGCGAGTCGAGCGGAAATCAAATTGCGCACGGCCGTCTTCGTGGGGATCAGCACCTTGCCGCCCATATGGCCGCATTTCTTTTCCGACGCGAGTTGGTCTTCGAAATGCACGCCCGCGGCGCCGGCCTCGATGAAGGCTTTCATGATCTCGTGGACGTTAAGCGCGCCGCCGAAGCCGGCTTCTGCGTCCGCCACGATCGGCAAGAAGTAGTTGAGGTTTTCTTTGCCTTCCGATTGCTGGATCTGGTCGGCGCGCTGGAACGCATTATTGATGCGCTTCACGAGATCGGGCGCGGAATTGGCGGGATAGAGGCTCTGGTCTGGATAGGTTTGGGCGGCGCCGTTGGCATCGGCGGCGACCTGCCAGCCGGAGAGGTAGATCGCGTTGAGCCCGGCCTTCGCCGCTTGCGTCGCCTGACCGCCGGTCATCGTGCCGAGCGCGGCGACATACGGTTCGTTCGAGAGCGATTTCCAAAGCCGCTCGGCGCCGACGCGCGCGAGGGTGTGTTCGATATGAACCGACCCGCGCAGGCGAACGACATCGGCGCCGCTATACGGGCGGCGAATTCCGGCCCAGCGGGGATCGGACTCCCACATCAATTCGAGTTGTCTCGCATCGCTGAACTCTGGCACGTTCATTCCTTTATGGGGCGCGGTACAGCTTTTTACCAAATTGGGTGATTGGGGCGTGACCGTTGGACGGGTGCTATACGCACCTATACCCGGCGATCCCTCGTCCCGTTTCAGGCATCTCGTGACATGAAAGCGTGGCTCGCCCCCGCGTGGACGATCGTTACGCCGTCGTCAAGAGATCCGCGTATCGTGCGCGCAAGTCGCGCTTGAGAAATTTGCCGACCCCCGTGCGCGGAATCGCCTCGACGAATATGACCCGATCGGGAACCATCCACTTGGCGACGCGCTCCCCGAGCCACGCGCGCACCGCCGGTTCGTCGACGTGCTGTCCGGCGCGCAGCGCCACGACTGCGACGGGTCGCTCGACCCACTTCGCGTGCGGCAAACCGATGACGGCGGCTTCGCGAATCGCCGGATGACCCATGAGCAGATTCTCGAGATCGACCGAGGAAATCCATTCGCCGCCCGATTTCACGAGATCTTTGGAGCGGTCGACGATCTGCATGAAACCGTGGGCGTCGACGGTGCAGATATCGCCCGTGTGAAAGTAGCCGCCGGCAAAACACGGCAGGTCGGCTGCAACGCGATAGTACGAGGCCGTGACCGCCGGCCCCCGAACCCACAGCGCCCCCGGGGTCGTGCCGTCGTGCGGCACATCGTTGCCGTCGTCGTCGAGCAGCTTCCACGCGACCATCGCCGTAAAGCGCCCCTGCTTGAGCAGATGCTGGCGCCGGACGTCCTCCGGGGCGCCGGCCAAATCGTGTGTGAGGCGAGACGCGGTGCCGATCGGGGACATCTCCGTCATGCCCCAGGCATGAATCGTATGGATGCCGCGCTTTTCGAGATCGTCGAAGAGGGACGGCGGCACCGCCGAGCCGCCGATTACGAGCGTCTCTAGCGTCGGCAGCCTGGCATCGCGGCGTTCGAGTTCGTCCCGCACGGCGAGCCATACCGTCGGCACGCCGAGCGACATCGTCACGCCCTCGCCGTCGACGAGATCGATAATGCTGGCCGGATCGAGCTTCGGTCCCGGTAGGACGAGCTTCGCGCCGACCATCGGTGCGAGATACGGCGTGCCCCACGCGTTGACGTGGAACATCGGCACGACGGGCATCACGGCGTCGCGCTGTGAGATCGCGAGCATATCGACGGTTCCCGCAGCCAGTGCGTGCAAGACCGTCGAGCGATGCGAGAACGCGACTCCCTTCGGATCGCCCGTCGTCGCGGACGTGTAGCATAAAATGGCGGCGCTCTTCTCGTCGAGCCGCGGCCACGCATAGGTGTCGGGTCTTCCGGCGAGCAGCGTTTCGTAATCGTGTGCGCCCGCTATCGTTACGTCCGTCGGGCCCATGACGACGAACGGCAGGCGGTATTCCGGCCGCGTTGCCATCGCGCTCGCCGCCGCCGGCGCGAGCGAGCCGTCGACGAACACGAGCGCATCGCCCGCGTGCTCGAACACCCAGCACACCTGATCTGAAAAGAGCCGGATGTTCGTCGTGTGCAGGACGGCGCCGATCATCGGCACCGCGTAATAAAGCTCCAGATGACGGTGATTGTTCCAGGCGAAACTCGCGACGCGATCTCCGGGGCGGACGCCGAGTTCGATCAGTGCGTGAGCGAGCTGCGCGACGCGCTTGCCGAATTCCGCGTACGTGTAACGGAAGAGCGAACCGTCGTCGCTGCGCGAGACGACTTCGCGGCCGCCGTTGTTGCGCATCACGTGTTCGAAAATCCACGCGATCGTCAGATCGACGTCCATCATCGTGCCCAGCAGCGGCGTAGCGACTCGCGCATCCATCGTTTTCATTGAGCGTCCTCCCAAGCGAACTTAAAGCAATGTACCGTCGTCTTCGGCACCGGGCACGATCTTGCGTACGATCGCCATCGGCGGATCGCCGTGTGCGAGTAAGGCGTCATGGAACCCCGGAGACTGTAGTGACTGGCGCGTCGCGATCGCTTCGAGCCGGTCGTCACCGACGATCGCCGTATGCCTGGCAAACACTACAGAACCTTACCGTCATCGCTCGAGCCGAGCAGCAGCGGCCGCAGCAGCGGAATGGGCGGATCCCCGTGGGCGAGCAATCGATCGTGAAACGTCTGCAGCGAGAAGGCCCCTCCGAGCTTCTTCTGCATGTCGGCCCGCAATTTGAGGATCTCGAGTTTGCCGAGCGTGTAATAACCGTACGTCGCATCTTGCGTGCCACGCAGCGCTTCGCGATGCGCCGGGTCGCTTGCCATGAACGCGTTGTCCATGAAGAAGGTCGTCGCTTGGTCGACCGTCATACCCGCCGTGTGTTCGCGCACGCCGACGACGTAACGGCATTCGCGAACGAGCGCGCCACCGAGTTGCGCCAAGCGCACGCGTGGGTCGCCACCGCCCCAGCCTTCATCGACGATCATCTGCTCGTCGTAGTGTGCCCAGCCTTCGCCGAACGACGCCGTCCAGAGCAAACGCCGCGTGAGGCTCAGCGGCAGTTTTTTATCGATCGTGAAGTTGATGTAGTGGCCCGGATAGACTTCGTGCGCGGAGACGATGGGGCGATTGAAGTCGTTGAAGAAACCGAGATAGTCATCTTGCTCTGCTTTCGATTTCTTCGTATCGACGGGCGTGACGTTATAGAATGCGTGCGTCGCGACGGACTCGAGCGGACCCGGCGCATCCATCGATGCAAACGTCGTCTGACGCTCAAACACGGGGGTCTCGACGACGTCGATATCGGCCTCGGCCGGCAGCGTGACGATCTTGCGTTCGATCACGAAGGCGCGAAGTTCCGCGAGGTCTTTTTGGGCCGCCGCCAGCAGATTCGCCGCAGTCGGATGGACGCTCTTGATCGCATCCGCAACCGCTTCCGGCGGTTTCGTCGGATCGATCGTTTTCGCGAGCGCCACGAATTGCGCGCGCGTGGCGGCTAGGGCGTCGTCGCCGATTTTGAGATATTGCGCGAGCGGAATGTCGAGCGCTTCTTCGTATTTGAGGCGCTCGCTATACGCTTTCGCGCCGATCGCATACGTGCCGGAGGGATGCGCGACCAGGTGGCCGTCGATCCAAGCGGCGTACGCTGCGAGCGCGTTTTTCGCAACCGTATCCGCCTTGGCGAGCTCCGCGGCGAGCGCCGGATCGCCGAGCGTTCCGAGCGCTTGCGGCACGGTCTTCAAGAAAAATTCTTCGCTACCGCGGGCGTCGTCCGCGGCGAGCCGCGCGGTCGTCAGATCCGACGACGTAAGGTTGGCTTCGGCCTGCGCGACGAGCCCGGGAATCGCGAGTTCCCGCGCGATCGCTTGCCGCGCTCGCGTCTGCACGGGCGCGTACGCGCGCTCGACGACCGCATACACGCCGCCGCTTGCGAGATTGACGTACAGATCGGGATTATGACGCCACGTTTCGAGTTCGCCGTTGATGACGAGATCGTCGTGGAGCGCATTTGCGAGCATCGTCGCATCGATCGCGACTTCGGGCGAAAGCGTCGCCCGATCGAGCGCCTCGAGTTTGCCCAGATACGCGCGATCGGTCGCGAGTTGTGCGGCGTAGTCCGTCGAGGCGAACGATCCCAAACGCGCGTCTGCGTCGTGCACGCCGGCCATGGTCGCCGCAATCGGATTCGCCTTGAAATTCTGCGCGAAGTACGCTCTCTCGAGCGCCTTGTAGGCCGCGTCTCCCGCCACGGCGGGGACGCTCGTGCCCGGCGGCGCGGCGAGCGCCGGAGCTGCAGCGAAGGCGACGGCGAACGCCGCGCAGAGGAGGCCGGCGCGTTCAGTCATCGTCGCTTTCGTGGAGGTGGAGATGCGTGCCGTCGTCGGCGTCGTCGAGTACTTCGCGCGCTTCGGCGAGCACGGTGGCGTTGACCACCGCTTCGCCCTCGATCGTCCCCGCTTCGGCCAAGAAATCCGTCTCATCCCAATCCTCCCACGTTTCGAGCGGCTCGCCGTCGACCTCGGTTGGAAAGCGGACGCAGAACCCTTGATCGAGATGCAGACCCGCAACCATGACGCTCGTCGCGCGCGGAAAGTACGTGCCGTCTTTCCACAGCGTTCCGTACGTCGTCTGATAGTGTTGCCCGATTTTTAGCGCTTCGATCTTTGCCGTGCTCCGAAGTCGAGGTACGTTACGGCGACCTTTGCCGCCGCAACGCTTGAGTCTTTGCGTCGCGCCGCGTATCGTAGACCGAATGAACGACGGCAAAAAACGTACTTGGAAAGTCGTCGAATCGGAGATCGTCATCGAGTCGCCGTATTTTCGCCTCCGCTGCGATCAAATCGAGCTGGACGACGGTACGCGCGTGGGCGACTACTACGTTCGCGAATCGCGCGGCTTCGCCGTCGTTTTCGCCGTCACGCCGGACGACCGCATCGTGCTCGTTCGCCAGTACAAGCACGGCATCGCGGAAACCGTCCTCGAACTGCCGGCGGGCGGCATCGATCCCGGCGAAACCTCCGCCGACTGCGCCGCGCGCGAACTCGCCGAAGAAACGGGCTACGTGAGCGCGCCCCAGGACTTCGCCTTACTCCGCAGCTTCATCCTCGACCCGACGAGTTCGACCACACGTTACCACCTCTACCTCGCGAAGGACGCGCGCCCGCTCGCGGCGCTTAAATTCGATCCGCTCGAAGATATCGACGTCGAACTGGCGAGCTTTGCGGACCTGCGTCGCTACGTGCGCGACGGAACGATCGAAGTCGGATCGCAGGCCGCGGCGATCTATCATGCCCTCGACGTGCTCGGCCACCTGTAGCTGCCGTCGCGCCACGGCGACCGAGCGCTTACCGGTCGGAGCGAAGGTGCCGCTTACGAAATGACGCGGGCCGGCGCGGCGCCCCGTTGGCGGTCCGGCCGAGGGTCGTACGTAACGCCGCGAGGGAACCGAACGGAAAGACGCGGTCGCCGGCGGTCGCGACGACGTGCGCGTCGCGCCGCGTCACCGACCACGAGCCGAGCGCGCGTGCGAAGTCGTCACCGAGCACGTCGAGACCGCTCGAATACGGCGTGAGCGCCGGAACGCAAACGAGCCTGTCGCTCGCAACGAACGCCGGTACGTTTGCCCCGCCCCCCATGTGCAGGCTCGGATGGAGGTGCCCGATGATTGTGCGCGTGCCGAGTACCGCCGGACGATCGCCGTGCACGAGCAGCCACCCATCGCGCTCGCACGCTTCGACCGTCGCGCCGAGCACCGCAAACGCACGCGAGCGGCCTTCGTGATTGCCGGCGACGAGCGTCACGCGCGCGGCCGCGCGAAGGTCGTCGAGCGCGCGCCGGACCGTCCGCGTCGCGCCTTCACTCATCTCGGACCCATGGACGATATCGCCGAGAAACACGATCTCGCGCGCCGCGACGCGGGCCGCGGCCAGCGCGAGCAAGGCCGCAAGCTCCGTCGTGCTCCACAGCGGCAGCGCCCCGCCCACGACCTCTTCGTAGGCCAAGTGCGCGTCCGCCGCGATCAGCGTCCGGCTCGCCCCTAGCCACAGGAGCCCGGTTCCCAAAGCGACGACGCCGGGCATCAGTTCGAATTCCTCAGCCGAACGCGACGGAATCATCGAACCGTCTTATGGCGCCGGGGCAGCCGGCGGTTCTTGATCTTCGCGGCGCGCGCGATGCTATCGCCGCTTTCGGCTGCGAAGGCGGGATCGAATAACGGCCCGTCACGCGTAACGACGGGAGCCGCACGTTCGCCTTCACCCATAACGGCGAGAACGCGTTCGTGGAGCGCTTCGACCATACTCGTGCGATCGTCCATCACGACGGAGTCGCCGAAGCTCGACGTCACGATGCCGAACGTAAACGGCGACGCGGCCGCCGGATGGACGACCCGCAATTCCGCCGGCAACGCCGCGATGAACGCGAGGGCTCCCGGCGCGTCGAGCAGATCGGTCGTGACGAAACGTACCGTCTCGCGCAGCAGCGGAAAATCCGGTTCCGCCTCGAGCAAGCGGTCGAAGATTTTTTGAGCGTTCCAACGCAAGCCGGTCCGCCGCAGCGTCTTACCGCCCGCTCGCCGTAAGACGAGCAACCCGGTATTCGCAACGTACCGAAAATGCTGGCGCAGGAGATATCCCGCACGTAAACCGTCGAGCAGATCGCGCTCGAAGTCGCGAGTATGCAAGAGCGTCGCCCACACCGCGTCCGGCAGCAATTTGCCCAGCGGCATAGTGACGAGAAACCCGTTATCGTCGGTCGTAATCTGCGTATTGACGCGCAGTTCGCGAAAGAGGCGCGCGCCGACAACACGCGCGAGCGCTTCGTTCGCGCGGCGACCGGCGCAGGTGTGAAACACCGCGGTTTGCCGACGATCCATCCGATAGATTTCCACGAGCGCGCTACCAGGTTCGGGCACCACCGAGATGGCCATCTGCTGTGCGATGTATCGCACGGCGTGCGCTGCCTCGACGCCTTCGAGACCGTAGCGCCGCGCGAGCCACGCGAGCGTTTCGCGCGCGCCGCCGGCGGAGGCCTCCAACCGTCGTGCGATACCCGAACGCAAGGCGGCGATCTCCGCTGCGAGCACGGTCGGCACGCCTTTGATGTGCGAACTCCACGTCGGCACGTTGGGCCGCCCCGCGAACGGTTCGACCGTCACGCCCCCCGAGCGAACCTCTTTGACTTTGAACGTCCGCCCGCCGAGGAGCATGACGTCGCCTTCGCGTAAGCTCGCGACGAAGCTCTCCTCGAGTTTGCCGATAGCACCGCCGCCGCGCGTACCCACGAGCACGTGCGTCTCGTCGGGGATCGTACCGACGTTCTCGAAAAATGCCGAGCAGACGTCGCGGCCCAGGCCATAGATCGCCGCGTCGTCCGCACCCAGCCGCCGCACGTGAGCCGCGTCGTCGCCGGCGCCGCCGCCGGCGAGATACGCGACGACCGCGCGCACGTCGCCTTCGGTCAGGTTGCGATACGGTTCGGCGCGCCGCGCGAGCGCGAGGGCACTCGAGACCGGCACTCGCTTGTCGTAGCACACGCTCATCACGAGCCACTGTGCGAGCACGTCGAGCGGTGCTTCGGGAAACGCGAGCTCTTCGATAATGCCTGCGCGGATG
>JAABUU010000340.1_pt1 | contig 112241 bp, 144 predicted proteins | sample 5559301 | NCBI WGS metagenome assembly JAABUU01 (sample SAMN10711884, study PRJNA513360) | rock metagenome | isolation source: Antarctica rocks | place: Antarctica: Victoria Land, Richard Nunatak white | reverse complement strand
ATACCGTCATGCGCCTGCACACCGCGCGCGAGCGCGCATGCTGGCAGCAATGCGATGTTTGCCCGCGCACGGGCCCTTCGGAGGGCGCCACCCTCTGTAAGTACTTACGCTGGTTTAGCCTGCCTGATAGTGTTCGGGCCAATCCTTACTTCCGCCTCCGCTTGGGCCTGAGGCGGGTGCTTCAGGTGGTGCGCTTCCGGCTGGGGTGCTCCACGCTCCCCTCTGTTGCGCAACGGAATCAGGGAGTCCACCGCGCTGCGCGGGTCTGCCTGTGCTGCGACCAGGGCGTTATCGGGGACGAATACCACGTCGTGTTTCAGTGTCTGGCCACTCGGGCCGCCCGTGCGCCTTTCGTGCACCTCTTTCCATGTGGCACCACCATGCTTGCGTTTAGTCGCAACCCGGACACCTTGACGGTGGCCAAATGCATACTCGCATGCTTAGATGAAGTATTGATCACAACGCGGCCGTTAGGGCCGCGGCCGTAAGGGGCCAGATTTGGCCGACACACGGTTGTAATTCATTCATTCATTCATTCATTCAGCGTGCTTGTTTAGTTTCAATGATCTGGCTGATAGACGCTGTTTTACAAGCGTTACCTACTACTGTGTACAAACCGATACCAGTGTGTGTGCTGCTGCACGCTGTCTCGTGCCGCTGAGCGCATCATGTGAACGTTCAATGCGTGGGTGAACAAGTGTGCAGGCGCTGCAAGTCTTGTGCTCAAGACCTGATGTGAGGCTCGGCAATGGACGTCATCACCTTTTGCTCGCTGTATGTGGCGGGCATTGTCTTTATCATAGTCGTGTTCTTGTTTGGTGAGCTGCCACTGTTTGCGGGCACGCCGCTGCCATACCTGCAGTGGCTGATAAGCGCAGCGCCCTGTGAGGCCTTATGCTGGGCAGTGACCCGGACCTGCGGAGCGCGGGGGGCTCGGGCCCTGGACACTGCGTTTGCTTTCTGCTTCCAGCGTTACAACCCGACACTGCAGCTACTGTACCTCGGCTTGGTGTTCTGTGGCTACTACATCTACTGCAGCGAGGTCTTTGCGCTGCTCCCGCAGCCGTACGCGCCGCTGTGGCACCAGTGCGTGCCTGCGGCACGCCTGTGCTCCCTCTGCTGAGCGCAGGCGAATTCTGACTCAGGCTCCTGTCAAGTTTGCAGCAGATTGAAACCTGAACTTGGTGTGACTGGAGCCAGGTACACCGGAGCAGCCACGCTGGGCGCTTGTCTACTGTCCTTTGGCGTGGCCTGCGCCAGCGACCCCGGCTGCATCTCAGAGCGCAACCTCGCCGCACACACGGCCTTGTACCAGCACCCCGCGGGCGCCCCACGGAGCAGCTGCTACACATGCGGCTGGTACCGACCAGCCCGTTCCAAGCACTGCCCGATCACCCGGCGGTGAGTCGCACCAGTACCTTGTGTGGCTCGTGGCACCTGCTGTACACTTGAAGAAGCCTGAGTGCATGTTGTGGTGCGGCTGTAGCAAGGGTACTCCGTAACAGCTTGATCACTCAAGTGAGGCCTGCTGTCAGAGGATTGTCAAGCATGTACTGCGAGACGGTTGCTCTGCACGCTGTACCTATTCAAGCCACCATCGGATGCACCAAGGTCCCATCCACACGAGTGCAGCGCCCAGCCCGTCGTGAAGCGCGCCAGGTGCGTGGGACGCTTTGATCACTACTGCGGCTGGATTAGCAATGCAGTGGGCCTGCGCAACATGCGCTGGTTCCTGGCGTTCCTTGTCGTCAACGTGCTGATGTGCACATACGGCAAGTGCCACGGCAACCGCTGTTGCTTGGGTTACGAGCAAACGCATGTGTGTGTTTCCCCTTGGTCTGCTCATCTTGTTGCACATGTGGTCCAGCCTGGCCAGCCTGGCCATCCTGACATTTGTACTCGGGCAGAAATGGTGGGCTATGAGTTGGCAGAGAAGGACCTGCTATGGCACGTTCTCTGAAAGCCGCGTGCACAGCCTTCTCAATGTCAGCAGCACTTTTTGCATGTGATGACTCTTGCCGGCGCAGCGGTGGCGCTGGCGGTGGTGGTGCTGCGCGGCGTGGTGGTGCGCAGGCGCGTGCTGGAGGCTGTCTACTTTGACGCAGACATCGGCCGCATGCGCAGCCTGGCCTCCAGCCCACGCCGCATTGCGGAGTGGCTCGTGCTGCACCATCCCCAGGCGGTACGGCTTTTCCCGCAGCCCTTTTGTTTTGAGACTCTGCCCGCATGGCTAGCAGCCACAGAACACACTTTGACATGCACAGCAAGCGTGTGGACCATGATCGGCACTTTGCCAGATTCTGACTGCATGCGCTGCATACCCGGCCTGCGCAGCATTACATCCTTTGTCTGCCCAGCACCCAGGCTGCATGTACAAGGGCTCTTCAATGCAGTTGGCGCTTCACGTACTAACAGCACACGCACATATTAGCCGCTGTACAAGCACTCCGCCACGCTCGTGCCGAGATGTTGACCGTCTGTGCGATTGCGTTCGTGGCAGGAGAGCACTGCATCACGGCAGCCATTGTTTGCCAGCCATTGTGCAGCGTCCTGCGAGACTGGTTGTGTTACATGCGGGCGCAGGTCACCCTGACGCTCTTCATGGCGATTGCTGACCTGTTGGTGGCGACATTCCTGACCTACCATACAGCGCTCATCGCAGCCGGCCTGACGACCTACGAGGTAGTCAGGCGCGATCAGGCGCTAAGCGTGCTTGGCGCCGGGACCAAGCGTCGCTCAGATGAGTATGCCGCGGGAGCTTGGGGACGGCATGAGGCCGATCACGAGAGCTCGATCAAGTCTCTGAACGATGCCGCCAAGGGGCGCACGGCTGAGGCAGGTGGAAGCCTGGGAAGGGAAGGAGCCGTCCAGGGCCAATCGGCGGCTGCCTTGTTATTAAGGACAAGCACACGCAGAAATGCTGTGCGGTCCTGCCCACATGACAGGGGCGTCTGGAGGAACTTTGCGGAAGTCCTCTTCCCAGACCATGCACTGCATGTAGCTGCTCTGCAGCACAGCAAGGTGTCGTAACCATGTTGCAGTTGCTGTGCAGTGCTCTACTCGGAGCCGCACATGACACATCTAGATGGATAGCGACACACAGCCATTCACGTCACACAGAGACATAAAAAAACTCCGATCATGCTCCACACTCCTGCAACATGCCCGAAACCAGACACGACCAGACATGCAGCACGTTGAAGCCCTGGCCAATGATATTCCGCAGTATTAACTCTTTACCACGCAGAAGAGCGTGGCACGGCATGCGGCATTGATGGCATGCATGAGCCGCTCCTCGTCCCTGAGGCTCCAGGACGGCAGGCCATCAAGCTGCTGCTGGCGCCGCCACTTCTGCTCCTGCAGGCATCCCCGATGCAAGCCGATTGTCAGAGCAGCGGCTAGCAATGCGCTTGTTGAGCACTCGTCCGTGCTTCACAAATCCTGTCAACGCCGACTTCGGGTTTATTGTACACGTGTATGTAGACCTGGTGGTTGCGGCCGTGCGGCTTGCTGCCGACAGCCCCCGTGGGATCCTTTCGCGGTGCCTAGACCGCCTCTCGGCCCCGCAGCGCATTCGGTGACATTTCCTGACGATCACTGCCAAAAATGGGGGCTGCCGGTAATAACTGTACTGCCGAGATTCACCACGTGCACGAGCGCACACGCAGCCCAAAATTGATTGCTGAGGGACTGTGTGCCGGGCACAAGCACCAACACTTGCAAGCAGTCCGTCAGGTGTGTGGCAGTGAGCGCAGAAAGCATGCAGTACACCTGCTGCTTGAAAGCGGTGACTCTGCGCTGTGCCTCTGGCTCCCCTGTCATCCATGCAGCCCAGCGCCAGAAGCATGCAAGGCTGACACTGCTGCGAGGTAAGAGCAGAGCTCTGCGGGACTCACCTGTAAGCGCCTGACCTCCAGCGTGTCGCCCTGGCAGCCCAGCACGAGCAGCAGCGCATTGGGGGGCAGCGCTGCGTGCAGACGTCCCAGCCGCGCATCCGTTGCTTTCAACGCAGCCGCGATGCGCACCGCCGCCTCCTCCTCGCTCGCCGGCAGCGGCAGCCGCCCAGGAGGCTGCACAGGCCCTGCCGCAGTGCCTCCCACCCTGCTCGCCGGGCTCGTAGCAGCGTCGCCGGTGGGCGGCTCTGCTGTGGGTGTGGCTGCGCCTGGCGGCTGCCCTCCTTCCACGCCGGCTGCCTGACCTCCTGGTCCACTGCCTGGCAGGAGCCTGGTGTCGGCGCGCTCTGGCAGCAGCTCGCCCTCATCCTCAGAGCCCGGCCCATCCCCCGCCAGCGCCCGTGCTTCGCCGCCTGACAGTATCACGTCGGGCGGCTGCTGCGCACGCCCGCTCGCCTCCAGCGCATGCGTGGCGCCACCGGCAGGCTCCGCACCCACACCCGCGGCCAGCTCTGGTGCAGCTGCGACCCCACCCACCACGCTCGCGCCGGCGCATGCGCCGCCGGCGCTGGCCACGCTCGGTCGCGCTGCCGACCCCACGGCGAGCATGGCGTGGGCATCTTCGGGCGATGCCTGCTCAGCCGCGGCGCTGATGCTGCTGGCAGCCCTGCTGGGCACTGGCGCTGCAAAGCCGTTGCCGTCCACGCCGGCTCGACCTGCGCAGGTCGCAAGCTCTGCGGCTGCTCCAGTCCCAGCCCTGCTTTCCCTCTCGCCTGCGCCGCCCGTGCCCGCTGGCCTCGCACGCGCGCTGCCATCCAGGGCCGCATTGGCAGCGGCCAGTGCGGCTGCAGCTGTTGCGCGCCGGAACGTGCCGCGCGAGTCGACCGCCTGCGCCACGTCCCGCAGCTGCGCCGAAAGGAGCGCAGGTTCATGCCTGGGCCTGAACGTGCAGCCATACCACCATGCGCGCAGGCGCCGCTGTGTGGCCTGCAAGCGTCTGGCTGATCGGCCGCATGCGCCCAGGCACATGCAAGACACGCAGGGCCCGGGGTGAGCGTGGCTGGCTCACGGCATATCGCACACCAAGGCAGGCGCTTTGGCACGACCACCACTCCTAGCAGCCAAGGGCAGGACTTGTTGGACATGCTAGCTTTTACATAGCAACCTGCGTAGAGCGAATGGCCAAGCTTGACCAGATAGAGGGCAAGCGCACCTGTGTCCAGATGAAATGCGCGGCCGTGGCTGCGTGCGCCTCACGTGTGGCCTTCCCTGCGCACTCCTCGTCGTCTGTGCAGACCACCGCGCCCGCGCAGCCTGCCCCGCAGCAAGCTGCTTCTTAAGCTGCATGCCTGGTTTGATTTCACAGAAACCAAGCAGTGCACCAAATGAACGCACAAGCAGGAACTGAGCTGGGCAGCACATAAAGCGTAAGCACAGCTCCTTAATATGCACGGCCCCTACCCTGCCTTCACAGGAGAGGACACGACTGCAAGACATAGGCAACAGGCACGTGTGCGCACAGCGAGGCAGCATTGCCAGTGCCTTGCGTGCGAGTGTGCACCTGTGACATGGCGCGCGAGCATGTCCTGGCGGTCGACGAGCACGCAGCGCCGGCCCGCAGCTGCGAGCCGGTCAACCAGCCGCTCGCCTTGCGGCTCTCCCGGCATGCCAGTGCCGAAGGCAGGACCATGCCTGGCGCGAGCGGCACATGGCGTAGTGGGTGGCAGGTCCAAGGGCGCCAGCCCTATGCCATGACAAGGCTCACATGCAGCGGCAGACGTCAGGTTGCTGCTACTGATCGCCACAGTGGCACCTGGCTAACAGCACTTGCCGCAGGACGTGCCGCTAATCTTTCGCGCACCGGATCTTGAGCAGCGCCAGGTCCATCGCCGCCCGCGCGTCATCAGCGGAGTCATGCGTGCCGCCTTGGATGTGGCGTTTAAGGAACTTCTCCGTGATCACGCGCAGCGCAGACCGGTACGGCGGCCCCTGTGTGATGCGCCGCGATGTCGCGCACAGGCCCGAGCAGCAGGCCCCTGGCAGGTGCATTACTCGACACACATACTACTTGTCACGCGGACTAGCACGCAATCAGTTGCGTCACTAGGCAACGCGACGCGGTAGCCATGCACCGGCTGCCAGCGCGTGCCAATTCAGGTATGGCAATGATGAGCAGCACGCACACTCGGCCACAGTGGCTATGAGCAAGGCACATCACTGCACACGAACAGAGCTGCTGCCAGGCATCACACGTCCAGACTCACTGCTCAGCGCACAGGGCTCAGCAGCCCTACAAATACATCCCGCTGACTTGCCAGCCACCTGCCGACAGGCCTCGCCGCACCTTGGGGTGCGGGTATAGCAGCGCTGTGTCGATGATGCGCGCGTGCACCAGGCGCATCGCGGCCAGGTCATTGTGCAGCGCATGGCCAACCAGCAGCGTCTCGGCCGGCAGCAGTGCGGTCAGGCGCGCGCGCGCTTCGGACAGCCGCATGGTCACAGGCGCCAGCATGGCCGCCGTGATGCCGCTGTAGCGCGTGTTATAGTCCACAATTGCGTTGTCCGGCTTCACCAGCTCGTCAAGCAGTACCTGGCGGGACGCATGTACGTGTTGCCGTGGCAGCTGAATATGGCCTGTACAACCCTGTCTCATCACAATGCACTTGCTGCAGCACACGGCCCGCTGACTGCCCCACGTTGGGCAATGACACGACGCTTTGTCCAAAGAGCTCGTGGCAAGGGTGAGTAGATACTTGCGACAAAACCCAGGGTTGCTCCGAATAGCGGCGCCACGACATAGACTTCCCTGTTGCTGCTGCACACACCAGACAGCTCAGAGCGGAGCCGATGAACAGATGATCCCGGGCAGAACCTTGCCAAGCTCGTCCACAAGTGTGACGCGCGTCACTTCGTATCCTGCCTCGGTGATGCACATCTCGCAATCCAGCGCCACCAGCCGCTCCGCCTCCGGGTCCGCCGCTGCGCCTGTGAGTGCGCACCCACCCTGTTGACACATGCGGCTAGAAAACACACGTGCCATCGCAAGCACTCAGCCTGTGCGCTTCAGCAATACTCCCGGTGCACACAGAGGTCGAGCGACAGGCAAGCTCATGTAGACCATGCAGCGATGTGAGCGCATGGCGAAACGCAAGCACAAAGCGTGCACGCATGCAACGCCGCGCAGCAAGCGTGCGCTGGTGATGGCACGCTCTTGCACAGTGCCACTACGAAACTAAAGGTACAAGAAAACGCCCGCAGCAGGTGTTGGTGGCGAGCACACCACCATCCATCCTGAAACATGCGCTGCAGCGGACCGGCATCACGCTAGGATGGCTGCTCGCTGCCAGCCAAGCCCCTTCGGAGTGCCCCCGGTGCCCCGGCCCTGGCCCCCAACCACACCCCGCCTCGGCATGCAGAGTGGGCGTGCCTGAGGCCTCCGTGACCAGGAAGCCGTCCGGCGGCTCCAGCGCACCGCCGGCGCCCGGCCGCAGCACTGGGAACTCGTTGGCCTCAAGCTCCGCTGGCGCGGCCGCATAGTGCCGCGGCGGAAACGGGCCGCGCCTGCGGCGGCCCTCTGCGTCGTGGTTCCGCGTACCCCCTGCAGACCCCCTGTGCGCTCCTCCGCCGCCGCCGCCGCCGCCGCCGCCCAGGGTGCTGCAAGTCGCAGAGGCAGCAGCAGCGCCGCCCGCGGGCGCGGTGTCCATGCCCTGAGCCAGCTCGTCCAGGTACTTTTTCCTGGCCTTGGTGAAGGGCACCGTGAAGAATGCGGCCACGCTGGACGCTGCAACGCACACATGCAGGCCTTGACTCCGATTCAGGCTCTGGCAAACAAGGTAAGCAAGCTGTACCACCTGGCATATCCACCAACACAGTTCATTTGCTTGCCGGCCTTTTACTATCACATGCATCTGCGGCGCTGTGTGTGGCGACTGAAAGTGCCACACAAGCTGGCCACGTTGGGACGTTGCAGACGCGCCGCGACCGTGCAGGAGCGCCAACAGCCTCCCGCAGACCTCTGCCCCTGCACCTCAGGTGCAAGCCGAGCGCTGGACGGGGGTGCACCCTGCCGCACAGTGGGGTTCTTGGCGAGGAGGATGAGCGGCGTTCCCAGCTGTTGCCGCATGATGGGCAGCTCTGCCTGCACAAGCCAGACATCAACGCTTTGCAAAAGACCAGAGGGCATGCTCACACACAGTTCGGCGTCCCTATCCCGTACCACGTAAGCTCGGCGTCAAGACAGAGGCTGCGCTAGCACGCGCTCACCATCTTGCAGCCACGCTTCAGTAGCTTATCGCAAGCGTATGAGGTACTGCAAACAGGTACTGCAAACAGCATTCTAACACGAGGATGAAGCACAACAGCTGCCACAGCTCTTTTCCGGCAAGCTCTTGCTTCGCCTGTCCTTCTAGCTCTGTTGGAAAGCCTGCACGGACCTGCCAGCGGTGGGCGTACCACAAGTGCTGCTCAGTGGAGGTGCGCTGATGATATTACCGTGCGTCCCGTTTGCCACAAACCCATAGCAGTGAGGCAGACACGCAGCAGCGTGGCGTGTATGCGTAGCATGGGCTCGTACGGGATGGAAGAGATGGGAGAAAGCTCACCTGGTGGCTGCGGACCAGGTGCTCGCAGAGACCTGGGATGGCCACGACAACCACGTGGCGCACAAGAGGTTTGTTCTGCGCGAGGCGACGGAGACTCAGACGCCGAGGACCAAACGTATGTGTGACAGGAGGAAAGGCGAGGCGCTGCACACGGTCACCAGGCACAAGCGCGTGGCGCGCCTTGACAAACACCCAGCGCGGGTTGGCGCCATCAGCAAGCACCCATAGTACAAGCGCCTGAACGTCCGGCATGCGGATGCTTGCGGTCGGGTTGGTGGGCTGGACCGCGGCGCGCGCCTGCGCAGCAGCAGCGCTAACTCATCACAAGGTACAGTAAGGCAATGCGGGCCGTCTAGGCAGAGTAGCGTACACCAGATGTCCAGTTGCCTGTGACTGCTGACGGTTTCGACAGGCGTGTCAGACAGGCTCTTCAGGCTCTATACCAGTGCAACCAGCCGGCCACTGCGCCTGCACCGGCGCACATTCTGCCCGTACACGTTGTAAAAGCCGCCAGTCGTCGGTCCCTGTTTCACTTTCTTGTTGGCCAGGGGCTCAGGAAGACCGCCGGCGGCCGCATGCTTCTTCCGCTTCTTGGTCTTCTTTACAACGGCCTCTGCTGCTGCTGGGGCGGCCTGCGCACAGCAGCTCCCTCAGAGGCAACCGTTTGCAGACTGCCTCAGCTGGAAGCTGGCAACTGCCTCAGCAGGCAACGCGGCGCACCGCGACAGGCGTCCTGGCGTCGCCCACTATTTCGCCCTCCTCCTCTTCCTCGCCTTCTGCCATGCTGCTTGCAGAGGCACGCGCCTGCTCAATCACAGCTTCAGGCAAGTGTGCCGTTCACTGTCCAAGCAGATGTGCTTTCCCGGAGTGCACAGCACGGCAGCTGTGCAGCGTCAAGTGAGCCCACGCAGCTGGGCTATTGATTCCTGCAGCACTTCAGTGCAAACTGAATGTGTGAATGGGATTACAGCCTTGTATCAGGCCTGTTATTTCTCAAGCTTGGCTGCATGACGACTGTCTTCATGGTAGAGCTGCAGGGTTTGCTAAACCTACACACAAGCCAGAGCCTGCCAGAGCCTTGCAGCTGAGGCGTTGGCCTCTGAGGGACCATATGCAACACATTGTATGTACCGTACGTGCACACAAGGCGTGCATATAGGCAAGTTCCATGCAGCACTTTAGATAAAGCAGCCAGGCAGGCAATAGTGCACTTTGTATCAACCACGCGGCAAGCGAATGCTGCCAGAGTCCCGCTGCTGCATGAACGCAGGCATGGTGCCGCAGGTGGCGTACTCAGCATGGACACCGTCTACAGAAGGGTGCTGAAGAGAAGGTGCTGTTTTTTGTCTCCATCACACCTCAAGCAGATGCGGTCCGCGCGAGCAGCATCGCTGCTGCACCAGAACGGGAGCTGGTTACCCCAGAACGACGCTTCTTTTGGTGGCATCATCATTGCAATATACAAGTCTGCCAACAAGCCCATGTGCGGCGAGGGAATCAGCCTACAACGACACGCCCTCGCATGCCTTGGCGTGGAAAATATTCACACCGACAAGACAGCTCTTATGTGTTGCACATGAAAACGATGTGGGTGTGCACACATGTGGATGCCACCCTCGGAACCCCGTCGTTCAACACAATGTGTCCCGAGTAAAGGTACAAAGTAAGCAACGAAGGGCGCACGGCTGTAGCCAGGTGCGTGCGTGGTGCGATGAGGTGCGCAAGGGAACCCCAGCAATGCACACGGGCTGTATCACGCAGGCTTCATCCCTCCTTGAATTTTACGGCAGCATGGCAGGCACCCACGGCTGCACGCAGAATGCAGACATCACTGCAGTTCCACCTTGGTCAGCACGTGTGCAACCGTGTACTGTGTGCTTGTGGAAGTGAAAGCAACTTGTATTTGCGCTCCGCCCGCTCGCGTGCACCCGCTCGCGTGCAAAGTGAATCAAACAATTTCGGATACTTGAGCAGCTTGATGGCGCCCTGATGTCCGCCCTGAGGGTGATCATGTCGACGGGCACACGTAGGTTGCTGGGTAGCGTGCGCAGCCACAGCGCTTCCTTGGTTGCAGCAGCGGCACCCATGTACTCTGCTTTCTTATGTCGAGCAGCTGCCCCGCCACAGAGGATGAGGACACACCTCACAGTCGAGCGCCGGTCATCTGGGTCTCCTGCACACATAGCGTTGCCTACTACGCTGTTTCCTGCACCAAAGCAGCTACCGTAGCCCTTGTGCCCAAAAGGCGAATGGAGGAGATCCTCAGCTGCATTGCATGGTGAAACAGCCACCATAGTGTGACAACACTCGCACTGCTTGCGCAAGTCCGGCCGCAGACACACAGTTGCTCCTCTGTCTAATTGCAGGCTCCCAGTGAGTAACTCACTGTCAGTTGGCTGTGTGGCAATTAGCCTGATCCAGCGGCTCGTCCTCAACTTGACAAGCTTGGTGCTCCCTTTGACCGGCACGGACATAGGCTTGGCGCCGTACGTGCTCACAGCTCCGTGGCCATGCGCTCTTGACCTAGCCTCAGGGTTCCTGTCATACGCGCTCGAATCATTAAGCTAGGTAATGGAAGTGACACAGCGAACACCCCGTCCCGTGCGGAAACCGCACCCCTGCGTAAAAAGCCAGCTATCGGCGGGATTCACACAACCCTGCAGAGAAAGAGCGCACGACGCTTGCGCACGGGCCCAGCCGCCTCTGCCTGGCCTTCCCACGCACTCACTGGTGAACGCCGTGTCGGCATTGTTGCTGCTCTGTGATCCTGCGCGTCCATAGAGCATGCGGATGCATTGCCGATCGTGCTACATCTGGTATTGATATTGACATATGTTGGGCGCATGCGCCAGTGCAAACCAGCTGGTTTCCTGTCATTTGCTGCTACCAGACACGGGTTCCCGCTAGAGCAAGTTCACAACCGCCTCGTGTCCAACCCTCTCCACCCACCGCTGATTGCGCCAAGCACTTGTTTGCCCAACCTAGGCTTTTTACTCCGGTCGTTGCCGGTTGTTGCCATTAAGCTGCTGAGCGAGTGCACAACAGCGGCAGGCGTGTAAGAGTCAGAAAGGACGCTGGTGCAGACAAGCACGGCCGTGGCTGAGCGCGTATATGCGCGCACAGGGACAGCCTGTAGAAGCTGCTGGTTAGAGTGTACGCTGTGCACGCACGGGGCAGCTCGTATGTGACATGCCTGCTGGTACGCGAGTGCGCTGTGCACGCATGGGCAGCATGCATGTGACATGCGTCGGACTGCCCAGCCGCTGCTGATCGCACGGGCCAGCGGGGAGAGCTGTTCATGTTCGCCGTTCACAAGGTAAGGAGAGTGCATGTCTTGTGGTACACCTTACTCCTGCACACCCCGACTCCCTCACATGAACGCAGCCTTCCCTCTCTGCTCGGCCTTGCTGGCCGCTTTAGGCAGCTTGCGACCATGCGTACTGAAGCCTGGGCGCTCGAGATCGCGTGCATAGTCCGGCAGGAGTGCCTCACGCGTGGTAACTGCCACGCCTGCATGGGTCCACACGCGCAGGACGGCTGTGCCGGAGACACCAACGCCCAACCATCCTACACCTGCGTTTGCAGCACAAATGGAGGTGTGGGCCTGCTGCAAGTGAGCCGGAGACCACTGGTGCACATGTGCTGCTTATGACAACAAAATCCAATTTGTACCCCACAAGAAACAAGAAGCTCACAGGGTTGCACCACAGGTTCTGCTCAAGGGGTTCGCCTGCTGTTGCAAGATGGTAAGCAGCAGCAGCATACCTGCAATGGCGACATCCACGGTGCTGAACTTCCAGCTGGTGCCTGAAACGTCCACATCGCATGGCTGCAGAGGTCCCAAGGCCGCGAGCCGCTCCATGCCTCCCAGTGGTGGTACCAACGTCGTGCCAGAGTGCTTCTCAAGCCTGCGCCACAGCACCCACTGAATTATTTTCCACGGTTCGCTGAAAGAACCACTTGACGTAGCAGCCCGATACAGGAGCAGCTGACAAGCTTAGTACAGAAGTGCTTTCGGGCGCACCGCAAGTCCACGCCCTCAGTGCGCCCGAAATGGCAGATGATGTCGTCAGACGCCCAGACGGTAAGGTACAGCGTGGCGCCGGGTGATGCAACTACGTCCACACGTGCGCAGCCGCCCATGAGCACGCTCTGCCCCTCACCAAGGCGGTAAGTGCGCGGGCGCAGGCGCCGCCGCGGCAGCAACATCCGCACCTGCGTCGCGGAGCCAGCGCAATCTACGGCACCAGGATCTGTCTGAGTTGCAGTGCAGCGTCCACACTGCCCTTCTCACAAGAAAGCTTGCAGGGGCGAATGCAAGGAAGCGTGCAAGCAGATTTGCACACACCTTGCAAGCGCATTCACACCGGGCAAGCTACGCTCTGTGGCTTTTGCACCATAGGCAAAAACTCGAGCCCCACTTTGCTAGGTTGTGGAAGCACAGCCACAAGCTCAGCATGTGGGTGTATTGTAGGTGTATACATCAGCACAGACAGACACAAAGATGCATGCACTCACCTCGTCCGCGGTCAGGCGGGAGGTCAGCTGGAAGTTGTGCGGCACCCCTGGTGTATCAAACATCTTGCACTTGGGCGGCATGACGCCCGGAACCCGCAGCATGCCTGCAATCCGGCGACGGATCAGACGCATGTACGTTGTTGTCCGGCGCAACATGTTAAGCGCTCGAATGCGGCAGATCAGTTGTGATGGTGAGCCACAGATGCATGCCACACAGCTTGCCGCCAAGCGCACCCAGCGTCGTGCCCGGTAGCGCAGCAGTAGTGAGCTCAGCCTTCACGTCACCCTTGCCGACCGCACGCCGCATGGCGTTGATCAGCGAACTCTTGCCGGCGTTTTGAGCACCGACCTGCGGAGGCAGGAGACCGCATGAGCTCCGTCATGCAAATCCGCTGCCACATTTTTCAGCACAGCAAAGCGGCTCGAGCTAAACAGAACACCTGGGTGCACAGCAAGCAGCCCAGAAACGTACCACCCACACATCGCCGCGCCCGGCCACCTCCTCATGCAGCGCACGCAGCAGTCCGGGTACGCCCATCCCGCTGGCTGCGCTGACAAGCGCCACTCTGTCTGGCTGTGGCAGGCCCCCTTGGCGTGCCCGCCGGCGCGCCCATGCCTGTAAGCAAAACAAGGTGTCAGGCTAGACGCGTGATCAAAGCCCGTCACACTTGTGTATTCAGAATGAGCACATTGCGACTACAGCAGTCAGCATGCTGTGGTCGAATGTGATCATGCAGGTGTGCAATGGAAAGCTCGCAATCTCCCTACCAACCCATCGGGCCCACGCCTGCACACGAAGGGTTGTCGCTTGGCTGGGCAACAAGTCGACTTTGTTGACGGCCATGACCAGTCGTGGTGCATCACTCTGCTCCTGTGCCTGCGCGGTGGCCAAGCAGGATCAGAGTGTGTGCAGTTATGGAAATGATGCCCAGTCCATGACAATACTGCGCCGTCGCTTACTTGTCTTGCTGCTACATACCTGGACACAGGCACAGTCAGATACCTCTGCTGGCCTCCCATGCAGTAGCCAGGCACTGATACTCTTGGCACATCGCTTTGTGTGCAAGGCATTGGTGCACGACTATGCCCGCGCTTGATCGACATATGAAGTCACAAGCACTGCTCACCACAACAGAGAAGGTGCACAGTCTGGGCGTGTGCGCACAGCGGCTGGGAGGAGTGCGCGTAGAGCCTTGCGCGGCAGCGAGCCATCAAAGTCTGCGGCGTCGATCACACACAGCACGACAGACCGCCGGAAGCGCTGCAGCGCCAGCTTGCGCCCCACGCGCTTGGCCAGGTCGAAGTCTGGCAACGCAGCCTCGGCCATCGCACTCTTAATCTGCCTGCGCCCCGCCATATGCGCATAGCAGTGCCCGGTTGATGCGCAGCGGGGCGATGCTGCAGCAGTGCTGCTGCTGATTGCTGCCACAGGAGTAAGGGCCTGACACCCACCCATAGTGCGTCAGAGAGTAGCAGCGCGCACAGAGTACGCGTGCGGTGCCATCGTCTGCCTCCTCAGCGATACGCAGCCCGGCCACGCTGTCCTCATCCGCCTCTTCCTCATCATCCTGCCGATTCTGCAGACCTGAGAGTGCAGTTCACATACTCCTCGCGCATGCACACACACATGGCATGCAAATAGCGAATAGCCTGTTCACATGCATGACACCTGCAGGAACACGGCCCACTGCGACTCAGAACGGTCGCTCGACACGAGGACTGGCCAGGCGGCGGGAGCGAACCAGCCAGCTGTCGACACGGTCGCTGAAACCTGCAAATTGATCATCGCGCAGCTCTTCCTGCGCGTCACTGTCACGCGGGCCCTGCACCGCCCTCGCCCACCCGCCGCCTGCCTGCCCAGCAGCCGTCGCGCCCTCCTCCGCACGCCGGCTGTCCGCCTCTGCACTCTCGCTCCCGCCGACCTCGTCGACGCCGACCTGGCCGCGTTGCACGCAAGTGACGACAGCCGCGTGCGGCGCTCTGCGCACCCAGGCCGCAAGGCTCTGCCAAGCAGCCCAAGCTCGTCACCAGCGCACCTCGGCGGCGTCCGCAGGCTTCAGCAGCCTCGCCGGCACCTGGAAGTACCTGCACGGCCACACGCTGAGCATTCAGCACGCCACGCAGCCCTGCAGCGACTGTCGGCGCGGCGGGCTGTGACGCACACACCCGGGCCGCTCGGGGTCCTTGGCCTGCAAGCGCACGCCGCAGCCCGTGCAATACTCTGGCAGCGGTGGCAGGGCAGCGGGCTCCTCGCTCGTGCGCAGCCCGCCTCCGGCCGCTTGCGCAGGCTGTGCGGCCGCAGCACGGAGCGGCGCGGACGAGGCCGCCCTGGCCGCCGGCCAGCAGGCCGGCGCCACGGCAGGGCCGCCAGCCTGCTCGGCATACGGGCGGTGCCGGCCTCTGCCACACCAGGCGCCGAGCGGTGGGCCGCTGCTGCAGCTGGCGGCGCCCGCCCGCCGCTCTGCGCTGCACACCGCCGGCCAGGTGCTGCGCGGGGCCAGCATTCGTGCGAGGGAGGCTGCCAGACACAGACGCGTGAAGCCGCAGGACGCTAGAGGCATGTGTGGGGCTCAACTAGGCCATGCATAATGCATGTCGCGACAAGGGCAGTCCTCCTACTCTCAGGTCACTTACACACATAACTCTGTTGCCTGGTCTGTCCTGCTTAACTGGCATTGACAGACGCTCGAATGGAGTGGCAGCCGCCCCACAGGTTTCCAACAGCTGCACCTTATTTGCAGCTGCGGCAGGTTGCCCAGACTGGATCCAGTGCCCGGTCCGCTGAGGGAAAGGCTGGACCGAGACTTTGTATGCTGGCTGTGGGCCACTCCCGCATCTGCCAGGCCTGCAGAGCACTCATGCGCTGCCGCAGCGCCCGCGCGGAGCGGCCTTCTGCTGCAATGCCGGTGCTCTGCGCAGCGGCATGGCGCTGCAGCACGGCGGGCGCACCTGCTACGGCTTCTGGTTTCCCGCCTCGAGCGCTGCACCTGGCGGCCGCACGCGCAGTCGCGGAGACAAGCGCGAGCCACCCTGCTGCTGCAGCCAGGGCGCCGAACGGCGCAGCGCACGGCGGGCGGCCACACCGGGGCCGCCGCGCCGTGCGAGGGCAGCCAGTGGAGGAGACGTACGCGCGGGAGGAGTTCCTGGCTGAAGAGGGCACAAGCTTTGGGGGCCTGGGCCTGCGGCACGAGGTGGTGGCGGCGCTGGCTGCCGCAGGCTTCCCTCGGCCAGCGAGCACCCAGGTGAGACTCGCAGCGGCCCAGTGCGGGGGGCAGGCAGGGCGTCAGCTGGTGTGCTTGCGCGGTGCGGTCTGGCGTCACTGCTGGCGGCCGATGGCTGGTCTTGGGCAGCAGGCAGCACAGGTGGTCTCTTGGCGCACTACAGAGCTGTCAGTTGGGCAAGCCCGTCTTGCTCACTCACCTGTCGCACCTGCCTGTGTGAGCACTGGGAAGGCCGGCGCTCGGCTGTCCGCCCTGGAAGCTTGCAGCTCTGGGACGCGCCGCTCTCCTGGCTGCAGGCAGCTGCGACCAGGCCCCTGCTGGCAGGCCACAACCTGGTACTGGCCGCGGAGACCGGCAGCGGCAAAACGCTGGCATACCTGGCCCCCCTGCTGTCCAACATGCTCCAGCGCCGCGCCGACGACGCTGCGACAGCTGGTTCCAGGTGTGACCTCGCCCGCGTCTGCGGAGGCGGGCCCGCCTGCCCGCCTGTGCGCTGCGTGCATGTGTTCCTGCGGGCTGCACTGCCTGGCAACTTGCCCAATGCTGTAAAGCCGGCAGTGGCGCTCAACAGTCAGAGCGACTTATGGGGGTTGCTCGGTAGAACAAACGGTGGACATGCCCCGTCTGCGTTGTGCGCTGAAGCGCAGCTGCGACTCAATGGGCAGGGACGAGCCGGACAGGCCGCTTCAGGACGGCATCCTTGTGCTGTGCCCCAACGCGGCGCTGTGCCAGCAGGTCGCCCTCCCTCCTAGCTCCTATGCCTAATGGAGGCTGGCAGCACGCCCGTCAGGGAGTACCAGCAGCGTGTGGCTGCATGTGCCGTCCTGTGCATGCGGATGCTGTGGCGAGAGACACCAGGCGCATGGTGTGAACATGTGGGGGGGGAGACCGAGGGGCGACTCGCGCATGCAGGTGGTGGCCTTTGCAGACGCGCTGCGCGGGCCGGGCGGCGCACCGCTGCTGCGCGCGGCGCATGTGGCGACCACGAGCCCCCCGCCGCGCGAGGCGCCGGACCTGGTGGCTGTCACGCCGGCTGGCCTCATCACTGCCACGCAGAACTACGGGCCATTCTTCGGCTGGGAGTGGACGCGCGCGGGCGTGGTGGCGCGGTGCGGGTCCTCTGCACAGTTGTTGCAAGGTGTCGAGAGCATGTCTCGAGTGACTGCCAGGCCGACATTGTGTGCTCAGCCTGCTCGCTGCTTGCTGCCAGCCACCGCGCCTGTCAGGTCGGGCTGCGCAGCTGTCGCTGTAGGTAGTGCATCATGTCCCCACAGCGTGTCCAGGCCTTCCTGACACGCGTGCATGCTGTGCGCGCGAACAGCATGCGTGCGGTGGTGGTGGACGAGGCTGACCAGCTGCTGGGCGGCGGCTACGAGCGGGACTGCCGGCGCGTGCTGGACACGCTGCGCGAGGGCGACCGCGCGCGCAAGGCCGGCGCCGTGTGCGCCGAGCTGCGCCTCGCGCCGGAGGCCTTCCAGGAGCTGCCGCGCCACCTGCGCCGCGCTGCGTATGAGGGTGCGCCCCTGCTCCCTGTCTCCCAACATCCGCGGCAGGGCGCCGAGCAGTGCTGGCGCGTCGCAGGAGGTCGACCTGGGGCCCCAGGCGTGCTTGTGATGCCAGGCGCGCGATGCGCACATGCACGCTTGGGCGGCGCACGCTGCCGCGGGTGCGCACCTGCGCCCTGATCCTCAGAATTGCGCTCGCGGTCGCAGGCGGCGCCCAGGCGCTGAAGGAGGCGGGCTATGTCCCGCCGAGCGAGTTCTTGTGGGACGCCGATCCGCGCGCGGCCAATGCAGCCGCTTGTGCCCAGACTGCCAGCGCCTCCCCGCCGCCGGCTGTGGTAGAACGCCGGTCGCCCGACGCGGAGAGCGGGCCGCCCGCAGCATTGACGGGTAGCAGCGGCATGGCGGCGTCAGCCGCAGATCCTGCAGCCGCACGCCCAGAGGTCTTGGACGCACATACGCCCGGCAGTAGCGGCGCGCCGGAACCCAGGCGCAGTCGCTCAGCCTATGAGCGGACCTGGCGGCGGCAGTATGTCTATGTGGCTGCCACGCTGCCGGCAGAGGGCAAGCGCTGCGTGGCCAACGACCTCAAGCGGCTGCAGCCCGACGCGGTGCGCACCTCCAACCTGTCCCTACCAAACGAGGTGTTACAGAGCCTTGCACTGCCTGCACTGACCTGTTGGCGCCGGTGTGCTTGCAACTGCGCTTGTTCAAGCTGCAATGAGTGCCGCGCTCGGTGTTGTGCAGGTGTGGGTCAGCGCACCGCGGCTGCATGCGGCGCTGCGCGCCGTGCGCCATGCATGGCGGCCTGTAGACGAGGGCACCTGGCGCAGCACCTTGCAGGTGCGGAGCAGGCTGCGCTGTCTGGTACTGCAGCCGCCACTGGGTGTTTGGAACTGCTGCGGAGGTGTGGTCTTGGGCGCTAGCAGCTGCTAGATTGAAGTTGGCGCCAGAGTCACAGGTGTGCATATTTGAGGAGCAGCACATGTAAGGTGTGGCACAGCATGGCGGAGGGCCGGCAGTGCAGCCGCGTGGCGATTCGCAGTCGAGCACAAGATGTGTGCGGCCTCTGTGCAGGAAGTGGTGGGCGGCGATGCGGAGGTGGCGCGTGGCCAAGGGTGCACGCTGGTGTTTGCGGCCAACGTCGCGGCGGCCGATTCAGCCGCTGCCGCGCTGGCCGAGGCTGGCCTGGAGCCACTGCTGTACCACCGCGGCGTCCCCGCCGAGCAGCGCGCAGCAGCCCTGGACGCCATGCGCAACGGGTGCTGCCCTGCGCATGCGAGATGCAGACTGGGACCCGGGGCGTGGGGTTAAATGTGTGTCGGCGGCGCCCGCGTGCGGGTCAGCAGTCGGGGATGCTCGGTAGCTTTACGCCAGTGCCTGTGTCCTCGCTGTCTGCTCCGTTGCTGGCGGTGCTTGGTGTGCCGCACCGGCTCGTACAAGTCTGAGAGGGCTCGTGCAGCAGGTGACCGCCAGTGTGCCTCCTGTTCCTCGGCAGGGACGGCGTTGTGCTGGTGGCCACAGACGCGGCCGCGCGCGGCATCGACATTCCGGCTGTCACGCACGTTGTCCAGGCCGACTTTGCAGCAAGCGCGGTCGACTTTTTGCACCGGGTGCGGACAGGGAACAGCTGCTGTATTGTGCCATGCGTTCACCGTGCCGCACCATGCCATGTGTGGCCGCATGCTGACGCAAGGGCATCCCGTCATGCGGTGTCTGGGTGTTGAGTGCACGGCTGCATAGCAGCAATCGCAGACTGCTCGCCCTTGCACACAGTGTGGCTGCACAGGGTGCAAACGCTCATTGCGCGTGCAGGTGGGCCGCACCGGGCGCGCTGGCGCCGCCGGCCGCGTGACGTCGCTGTACAGCCCCGCGCAAGCGGTGCTGGCGAACGCGCTGCGCTCTGCAATAGAGGCGGGCGAGCCGGTGGAGGGCGCCTTCAGCCGCAAGCGCTCCTTCGCAAAAAAGCTCAAGCGCTACGGGCGCTATGTGCCGCGCGGGCGCACCGCGGAAGCCGCAGCGGCGCCGTAGCCGGGCATGCTGCACGCTCTGCAGCCTCGCCGGGCCCACCTGCGCTGCCGTGCTGCTGCACAGGCCGCAGAGGTGCGAGGGTGGCAGAGAGGCAGGCGTGCGTCATTCCTGAAGTTGGTGCATCATGCAGGGTGCAAACGCTAGAGGGTGTGTTGCATGTCAGCAAACTACGAATGCAGACAGGCAAGTACCTTGGCCACTCTGAAGAAATTGCGTGCTGGCTCATACAGCCTTCAAGCAGCATTTGGAGCAATGCATGTGACCTCATCGGTCGCGTTCAGTCACTGGCGGTAACAGCTGCAGTGCAACCCTATCACGGCCTGCTGCGCAGCATGCTGGGCCTAAGCTCATGCTGGCTGTTCATATCAAGCGACATAGGACACGCCCGCAGTGTCCGCTGATCCATCTTTGTGCGCTGAGCTCTTCGTTGAACCTCTAGCACCGGTCACCTGGGAAGGGCACTGCTGACATAGCGCCAATGTGAGGCCCAGCGCTTTGACCGGCGCCAGCGCTGCTGGTGCCGCTTGAGCAGAACCGCTCTGCGCTGCGGGCACGAGCGCCACAAGAGCATGGCAGAGACTGAAGATGAGCGGTGCGGGATCAACTACCTTGTTTTAGGACCTTGTGATGCAGTTGATCCTGTAACAAGGTTGTCTGGATCTAGCAAGTGCGCCTTACGATACCCGCATATCGACAGGCGCAACATGCTGCGTGTCCTCATCTCCACAGACAACCACCTGGTGAGTTCCCGTGACGGACATGGCGCTGCGGAGGGCTGTGCTTGGCCAGACACGCTGGTGGAATACTGCTGGTACAGCAGAGCTGTTGACCTTGGTCTTCTGACAGCTGCCTGCCTGCGCTGATGCGATAACGAGGCAGACTTGGCGTGCAGGGCGCGTGGGAGAAGGACGAGCTGCGCAAGGACGACTCGTTTGCGACCTTCGAGGAGGTCTTCCAACTGGCGCACTCGCAAAACGTGAGTGCCAGCGCCTGGAGCAACCTGCTCCTTGCTTTCTCCTGCTGCTTCTCCTACGTTTCTACACTTTGTGCAAGGACCAGGTGGTGAGACGGGGCTCTCTTCTGTATGTGCCAACATCCTCGCTTCGTGAGCAGAGATCTTTGCCGTCATCCAGGCCCTGGGAGTGTCAACGTGCAAGCCGACCCCGACCTGCTGCCACGCTCAGGCTGACTTTGTGCTGCTGGGCGGCGACCTGTTCCATGAGAACCATCCCAGCCGTACCACGATGTTGCGCGCGATGGCTGTGCTGAAGAAGTACTGCCTGAACGACCGCCCAGTCGCCTTCGAGGTGCTCTCCGACCAGTCGCAGAACTTTGCAGAAGGGTGCGCCTACTCGCATGCACGCTGCAACATAGGGGAGTGTGCCGGGGGTGCATGCGTTGGCATGCTTGTTTCTGTGCCAGGTTCTGCTGCTCGTGGACCTGCGCATGTCACATGGCATGTTTCACAGACCTCACAGGCAGTGTGGTGCAGGCATGTGAACTACGAGGATGCCCACTACAACGTGGGCTTGCCGGTGTTTACCATACACGGCAACCACGACGACCCTACGGGCGCCGACAACTCCTCTGCAGTTGATGAGTTGTCGCGTGCTGGCCTGGTCAACTACTTTGGCAAGCAGGCGCGCCGCTCCTGCTCTCTGCATCGATGACCTGCTGGGCCCGGCTGGTCCGCCGGTAGCCTTCTGCAGGCGTGCTGGCGCGCAGCGTCCAACCGTGCAAGGTTGCGATACACCGCCCTCTGCCTGTGACCTCCGCCCCAAGATATTTAACAGCTGTGCAGGACGGTCCACCGCTGCCACATGTAGTACAATGTGGATTCAGGCCGGTTGATGGCTGCGTTACGTCCTGCGCTCGCTCTGAGTGAGCACCTCACGGGGCGCAGGCCTTTGCTGGAAGCCATGCTGAGCGTGTCCGGATAGTGCCCATCCTCATCCAGAAGGTGCGAGTCAAGCATGTTGCGCTTGCTGGACAAGGCTGCAGCGCGTGGTGCGCAGAAGCACCAGTGAGTTGCCCTAACGTTTCCAGCATGGTGGCAGGGTGTGACAAAGCTGGCGCTGTATGGCCTGGGGAACATGCGCGATGAGCGCCTGGGGCGCCTCTTCCAGACGCCCGGTGCCGTCACATGGTGCGCCCCGGGCCGCGTCTGCCCGGTGCGCAGGACGCAGCATCTGTACGCACAGCGTGTACGGCAGGCGCGGCCCCGCCACGGCGACTCCTGCAATGCACGCACCAGACAAGCGGGCGCGGCGCGCAGGGTGCGCACCGCCACGGAAGATGGCGTGGCCGCGAGCGAGTGGCTCAACGTGTTTGTGCTGCACCAGAACCGCGTGGCGCACACGCAGAGCGCCAAGAACCTGGTCAAGGAGAGCCACCTGGCAAGGTGGCTGGACCTGGTGGTTTGGGGTCACGAGCATGAGTGCATTCCCGACGCGCAGGTATGTGGCCCCATAGCAGCAGCAGAAGCATGCAACGGGCATGTCGCGTCTCTGTGCAAACGCCTGCAAGCCATGTCTCGAAAAGAGGTGTCGACGTGTTGTAATGGCTTGTCCATTATTTTATGGCACCAGACTGCGCAATGGGGAGCGCCCTGTGCAAGTCTCGCAACTACATGGCGTCTCGTCTCAGCTTACCTGCCATGCAGTCGTGTTCAGCCTCGCGGACGTGTGTGTCATTTCCAGGGCATCTATCTGCCCCCGACGTGAAGACGTGATGTCTGCTCGCGCTGCTGCGCAGCGCGCGGCGAACGCAGACTTCGAGGTGCTGCAGCCGGGCAGCACGGTGGCGACCGCACTCACAGAGGGCGAGGCGAAGCGCAAGCATGCCTTCCTGCTGGAGATGCTGGACGACAAGTTCCGGACGGTGAAGCTGCCGCTGGAGACGGTGAGGCCGTTTGTGTACGAGGCGGTGCGCCCGGGCTGCGTTGAGAGCCAGGGTCGCAGGCATCTATCATATGTGTCTGCGCCTGCAGCCCGTGTCGGCCCATGCCGGTAGCAGGTGGCTGGAGCGTGTGTTGTCACGCTGGGAGTTGACCTGCAGCAGCGGATGCTGCGCAGGTTGTGCTGGCGGAGCAGATGGAGCTGGACGCCAACGACCCCAAGGTGCATCCCCCCTTGCCACTGCCGTGTGACGGTCTACAGATACAGATGGTATCTGGTGCTGTAGCACAGCATGTATGAGAGCCAACAACCGTGTGCGTGGCAGGGCACCCTGTCAGCGCGCTTGAGCAGTGCCGGACATGCGCAGGTGGGCGAGGCGGTCAACATCCTGCTGGAGCGCAAGGTGGAGGAGATGCTGCGCTCGCCCGCCGCGCAGTCCGTGCCCCATGGCGGCCGACCATTGCAGCTGCCGCTGCTGCGGCTCAAGGTGCAGCACCGCCGCAAGCTCTCCTGTTGTGTTGACCTGCACAGACCAATTTCAAAGCAACCCTTGTCATGCGGTGCCCGTCTTTGCTGCGAGCGCGACCGTGGTGCCTGCGACCACCCTGACGAGGCGCTGCATCGGGCGTCACGCCTAAGTGGAACATGGTACGCAGGTGGACCACACCGGCTTCTCCACGCTCAACTCGCAGCGCTTTGGCCAGAAGTTTGTGGGCCGCGTGGCCAACCCGCACGACATGCTCGCCTGGCACAAGGCCGCCGTGCGCCGCATCAAGCCGGGCGAGCGCGGCGGGGAGGGCGGCCTGCGCGCGCTGCCGGAGCCGGGCGCGCGGCCTGAGGCAATGGACGAGGCGGAGATCGAGACGCAGGTGTCGCGGCACCTTGTGCAGACCCTGCAGGTCATCTCGGAGGCGGACTTGGCGGTCGCGCTGCACAACTACATCGACAAGGTGGGCAGCAGCGTTGTTTCATGCCAGCCCTCTCACCTGTGCCTGCTCAAGCAAGCTCAACAAGCTGGGAGGCTGTGCCTTGCTGCAAAGCAGTTTCCGCAATATTGTGCTACTGCTGTTGGCCTGCCTCACATCATGTCTGGCCCGCACTTGACAGGTAATGCACAGCGCGCTCCGAGCGTCTGGTATATGCAGACTAACCTGCGCACCTGGACGCGCCCCGACACGACAGTGATCAGCACAGGCAGCATGCGCTCAGCGGACTTTTGTACAAAAAATTTTCCATCACTCTGGCAACAATCCAAGAGCATTCCAGGCTCTTGTTGGGGTTTCTGACTGCACGGCACCCCGGCGCTCAGCCCACCCCGCGCCGCGCGGCAGGATGAGAAGAGCGCGCTGAGCGAGTGCCTGCGCCGCTCTCTGGAGGCTACGCAGGCGGCGGTGAAGGCGAGCGGCGAGGATGTGGCTGCCGGCACCGATGTCGAGCGTGTTGTCACCCATGCTCGCGCAAGTGCTCGCGCTGCCGGGCCGGTGCGCTGCAGCAGGAAGGGTGCACCCATCACCCGAGGCGCTGCGCAGATTGCAGTGCTCCCAGCTGGAAGTCACTGCTACTTTGAATGCTGCTACCAGTGTAAGGGACGGCTCGTTGCACAAACCATTGCAGGAACTGTTGCCGGACATACACGTGTAAGCTGAGCGCTGAAAGATGCGATCCTGTGGGAGCCAGCTGCATATGGCTGACCGATTATGTTTGCAGAAGCACGGACCATCTTGGCGTGCTGGTCGCGCAATATGTCAGGAGCGTTTGCAGTGTCGCAGTATACCCTGCCCCATCCTGCTCTGTGCCAGCACCCTGCGCGGCGGGTGCGGGGCGGCGGGTGCGGGCTCACTGCAGTGGTGTGCTGCCTCTGCAGTCGCTCATCGAGGGCGCGGGACCTGTGCGCAACGGCGTGGAGCGCGAGTCCGCACAACCTTCTGATGGCAATGCTCCTGCCTCCAGCATGCGGCCGCCCGCCTCGCGCGCAGGTGCCTCGCCTCCCGCTATCGCGCACCGCGCGCCTGCTGCTGAGGCCTGGCGCACCGCGTGACCGGCAGGAGCTTGGGCAGGAGCTCTTGCCGCTTATTCGCTGACTTGGCACAGGCCTGTTTCGCATCACGTGTGCATTGAGTAGCACCTGCGCTGTAGAGGTGCACATGTAAAGGTGCATCTGACTGTGCAATGTTGTGGGAACAGGCTCTGCTGCTGCGGCCGCCCCTTCGCGTGCGCCCCGGCAGACCACCCTCGGCAACGCATTTGCCCGCCGTGGTGCTGGGTCGCCGCAGGTGCACCCTGTCTCGTTGCATGCCCTTTCTGCAGGCACGGTCAAGGCCTGAACCCATGCTCACACTTTATGCACGATGTGCAACAAGCTGCCCGGGTGTCGGTCAAGAATGTTGCTCCAGCTCCGACAGTGTGTTGCCTCAGCAGCAGCCGCTTGAGCAGGTGATGCGTGTGTGAAGACGGATGCCAGTACACAAGCTACCAGCCCTCCCCTGATACAGCGGAATAACCGATCCACGTGCTCAGCATGCCCCACGCTGGTGCATGCATGCCTTAGGATGTCGTGTTAAAGCCTATTGACAGTGCTAACTTAAGCCCATCTGTGCACAGGCCATGAACGGCGCTGCGCTTTCACAGCGCAGCGTCGCGCAATCTGGCGGGCGAGGGCGCGGGCGCGGGTCCGGCAGGACTGCGCAGCCCGCGCATTCCCTGCCTCGGAAACGACCTCGTCCGGGGTGCGGGTCCCTGCCTGTGTGTGGCATGCAGCTTGGAAGGTAGTGTATTGCTGTACCGTCACTGTGACACCGTGCAGTATCGTGGGGGATTGTTTTGAGTCCATGGCTAGGACCGCAGTAAAGCTCTACAACATCAACCAGTGTGTCATGCAGAGTGCGAGCAGAGCTGCGGCACTCTGTGCAAACTGCATGACTTGGCCAGGAGCCCAGGACATCATGCTATCAGCAAATGTAGCAGCCCTCCTGCAGGAGACTGTACCCTGCAGCATGGAAGCGTCGCATGCGCGCAGCGCCAGCGACGCGGAGGAGCTGTCGGGCAGCGATGCAGAGGACGAGCTGGACCTGGTAGAGGACGCCAGCGACGAAGATGACGAGGCAGCCGCACGCCCGCGCGCGGCCTCACGCAAGCGAGCTGCCCTGCCGGTGCGGCCTTGCTACAAATCAGTTACGCAGTCGCAGTGTTCTGATGATAAGGCTGTTAAGCGGCCGCCCTGCTGTAGGGCGTCGGGTACTTAAGTCGGGTGCTGATTGAATTGAGTGTTTAATTCTGCCCGTGAGGATGCCCAATTGTTTCTTATAGTGTCACAGTTGCTCTCCAGCTGGCAAGCACTGTAGCATGCATGTGCATGCCACTGCAGCAGGCAGATCAGGGGCCGGCAGCACGACGCTGGGCTCAGCTTGTTAAGCGTACGCTGTGTGGGGGCCGCCCAGGTCCGGCGCGCGAGCGCAGCGCCGCGAGGCCGCCGCGGCGCAGCATCCACTGTCGAGGCGGCCCCCACGTCCACGCCGCAGGCCTCGAGCTTTGTGCTGAGCTCTGATGAGGAGGACGCCGGCGGCGGCGGGGCCGGCGGCACCACAAGGCTCCCACCGCGCGGGGTGCGTAGGGCTGGGGCCCCTCTGCCACGCGGACCCTCGCAACCCCGCGCCTCCCAGCTCTCCGCGCGGGCGCTGGGCTCGCATCGCTAGTGTATGTGCAAGCTCACGTGAGGCTGTCAATGTTTTCAAACGCAAGACCTTCCAGTGAACGAGCCCTGTTCTGCAGCTCTGTAGCACAAAGCTGGCCTAAGTGAAGACGCGAGAATAATGCTGTCTTAGGGTTGGATCAAACTCAAACAGCCTGTTAAAACTTGAATCCACACTGCCACGGTAACGGTAGGTCAGGGGGCTTGAGTTGCCTGGCGTGGCATGCTCAGGCTCTCGGCATGTACCTCCCACATGTGGCGGACTGCTATAAATGCAGCACAGATAGAGGCTTAGTACTTGGCATGTGAATATGAACGTGCGCCTCTGCTAAAGCAGACGGGCAAGAGATGTAAAAACGATGCGCTTGAGCATGCACTATCCGTGACTGCAGACCAGGCAGGTGACAAGCTAGACAGTATTTTGCATCTGAGCAACTTTCCACTCATGTGTATATACTCACAAACAGCAAAGAGCTGCATGGCACACAACCGCAGATCAGGAGGGCCTGATTCACATGTATTATTTGCTCAGCAGTGAGTTCACAGACACAATGGCACTGGCTGAGTAAGCCTTGTACCTGCGACGAACATCCACTTCGCAAAACTGCAAAGCATGCTCGTTAGCTAGCATATGTGCGGTCTGACTGCACACATTACATTGCTCCATTCAGATCATCAGCAGCAGCAGCATGTTCTTAATGAGAACATATGCTGTTTGAGACGGGCTCAACGCCGAGCATGCTAACATGCATGCTCGGGAATCAGGGCGCGAAGACGGCGCGTCAGGCAACGATGACAAGGCCGCTCGAGACAGGGTTTAGCGCTTTCGATATATTCGAGACGCGCAGCACCACACGGGCAGCCAGCACCGCATGCAGTGCATGCCACGCCGCAACGATCAGCAGCCTGCATGCACAGCAGCAATTAGGGATGCCATTTCGGCTACATCCTGCTGTCTCGGTGCGCACAGATCAAGCGTACATGGACGGGAGATCACGGTGCAAACTGCAGCACAGTCGCACATCTGTTCCATGCGTCCATGTGTTGAGAAGCCTATGGCGAGACTCAATTTGCACTGCATGAAGTGATCGGCGCGGTGAAGCCCGCATGCCTTCCGTCAGCTTGGAGGAAGGCACATAGGGGCCATGCCATGTTTTGACAAGTTTCCATACTATTGACGCACTGGACATGCCCCGGGCGCGCACGTCATAAGCAGGCGATGACAAAATGCATCGTCCTTGCCCAACGTCGCGCAGGGCCGCATGGACGGAATGTACAGCAGCGCCACAGCAGTCCCACCCGACAGCGCCGCATTCAGGAGCGCCAGCAACCGCGTCACCTACGGGCAACCAGTCTAGCTCAGGCTTTCTGGGTCGCCTGATAGACCTCTGCATGCCAACACTCTGCACCCAGCCCACCTTGGGCAAGCCTAGGTTGCACCTGCGTGCACGCCCGCCGCCATATGCTGAAGGAGCAGGGGCAGCTGTATGTCACTGTCCTGCGGCACTGTTGACCACAGGCATGCATCTGTGCAGGGAAGCAAGTGCGAACCGATAGCAAGCTCGACAGGCTGGTCCCGCCACGTCGACAGCAGGAGCAGAGCGTCAGCGACGCGCCCGCCACGCCAACAAGCCCCGCCACAAGCCCCAGCTCCAGCCAGAAGAGGCTGCTCACCAGCGTCACCTGTTGACGCCCTTCCTGTCAACGCCAGTCTCTGTTGCGTGTCTGCACAGGGTGCACTGGCCTAGTTGATGTTCAGGCACATGTGTCAGGTCACAGGTGGCAGCTCCCAGTGAAGGAGTCGATTTGAAAGCCTCAACTCTCAACACTGCCGCGCCTGATCAGGTGGGTGCCGCGTGCGCACCACACTCACAGAAAACCACAGCTTGACCAGCAAGCCTTCCTGCTTCCAGAGTAGAGCGGCATCTGGCAGGCCGTTGAGGGCGGGGCCCGCGCAGGCCTGAGCGCCCAGGCTTGCCGTAACAGGCGCGCTGGACGCACACGGAGTTGCTGCAGCAGCGCCGCCTCGGTGGTCTTGGTGGTCACCTGAGCGTTTCCATCCAAGAGGGCACAGCTTAAACGCCTGTGGATGGGAGGCCCAGGGCTTGCGGCAGCTCTACAGTGCAACTTAAATACTTACTATCATCCAGCGCCTGATAGCTGCCGCAGCCGTCCTCGGCCTTCCGCTGCCTGCTGTGCTCATCGCCCATCACTGCACAAGCCTTGGGCCACGCCCAAGGCTTGTCTGGCAGCTCACACAGACTACACCCTCGTATGCTCCCAGAGTCCCGGTGAGCCTGCAATAGCAGCCAAGGTGGCGTACGTGATCTCAACAACCAGGCAGTTCCCGTTGGTTTTACGTATATGTGGTCGAGTGTTGCTCGCACACAGCACACGGCAGCTTGAGAGCAGCGCTATTTGTGTGTAGAGCAGTATTGTCAAATTCAACTTTTTCCACCTTGAGCCAAGGCGAATCTGATGCTGTTTACATAAAGGAGTTACATGGGAGGTCTGCAAGCCCCACCACTACATGTGCATTCACCCATCTCAGGGCAGCTGGCCTGCGCTGCCGGGCCTGGGGAGCGCGCTCGTCCCGAACCTGGCGCTGCCCGACCCTGCAGGCCAGCTCACGCTGGCGGCAGCTACTGCCGCTGCGCTCACAGGCGGCGGCAGGGCTCGCCGCGCGGCTGTGACGCCAGACAACCGCGCCTCCTTCGCTGAGCTGCCCCACAAGAGCCTCACAGCGCGCGCCCCGCCGCCTCCGGTGCCATGCAGAGCGCCCCCATGCATGCCGAGCGCCCCCGAGACACCGCTGGCCGCCCAGCTGCCCCGGCGCCGCCGCCGCAGCGCAGCTGCCAGGATGACGAGCACCGCGGCGGTGGCGCCCGCGACAACGTAGGGCAGCGCGCCAGCGGAGCGCAGGCGGCGAGTGAGCGGCAGCGGCGAGGCCGCCGCCTCGTAGCCCTTGAGCCACGTGCCGGCGTTCTTGTGGTGGCCCACGATGCCCGGCAGGGCCGTGCGCGAGGCGGCCGCGATGTCGACCAGCGCATGACACGCCAGGTCCGTCCACTCGCACGGCGTAAACCTGCGTGCCCGCGCGCTCGATCTGTGATGGGCCTCTGAGGCCGCCAGGGTCAGCACCAGGGCCGCACACGTCTATAAACAGGCCACGCTGACTGCCTGCGCCCGACCGCAGCTTCCACGCGTGCGACGGGCGCGCCGCCCTGTGGCGCACCACTGGCCGAGCTCGTAGACCATGTAGCGCGTGCCGCGCACAGTGTGCGCGCCCGCATACCCGCCGGCCAGCCGCCCCGCCTCGCTGGTGACCGCGCGGAAGGCGTCGCGCAGCAGCCAGGGGCCGGTGGCGAACAGCACCGCGCGCGCCATCTCCTCGGGGCTGCGCGTGCTGTTGTGCTTCTCGCGCAGGAAGGGCGCCCTGCAGGCGCGCGCGCCGCGGTCGCACAGCCGGTCCCTGCATCCTTGCTCAGACCGGAGCAGTAGGGCACCTTGAGGACGCATATGCGTACACAGGCCCGGCACGACCTGGGTATTCACAGTTGTTTAGGCGTTTGGTGCGAACGTGCGCGCTAATTGGCGCGCCAGCATGTGAGGCAAGCGAGCCAGCAGGAGCGCGGGCGCGCCGTTCATGGAGCAGGCCCTGCATCTTCGCCCACAGCTCGTGCCCTGGCACGCCCGCCATCACCGCGTTGTTGAGGCTCTTGTTCCCGCCGTCCTCCAGCTGCAGCACGATGTCAAAGCCGCCGAGCGAGGCGTCCACGGCCTCGAAGCACTCCACGTCGACGTCTAGGTACAGGCCGCCGAACGCGTGCAGCAGGAACGGCCGCAGGGCGTCGCCTGCGCCACCGCCGCCCCCGGATGCGCGGTGCGGGGGACGCCGTGCACAGCACGAGCCGCTCACTGCAGTGCCCGCTCCGCGCACATGCTGGCACCCGCGCTGACTGATTCACAGGCCGTCCGGTGGCGTGGCACACGCAGCTGTTCGGCGACGCTTCCACATCGACGCTGTTGTCACTACACAGGTGAGGCCCGCTCTCACGCTCGCTTGTGCCCTGCCCGGCCAGGCGAAAGCCGCTCACAGACGCAGCGCACACCCTCCATGATGCCGGCAGCAGACGCTGCGGCAGCAGCGCGGGACGCCCTGCTGGCCGCGCCGCCGGGGCGGCGCGCCTTTGTGCACGACGCGCGGGTATGCGCGGAATGTGGGCAGGAACCAGGCATAGCGCTCCTCCAGCAGCGCCTCGGCCGCGGCGTTGTCCCAGAAGCGGTGCTGCCAGCCCGGGTGCCAGCGCGCGCACGCGTCGCGCCAGCGCCGGTCGAAGCGCCGCAGGCGGCTGCCCTCGCGCTCCTCCCGCTCCTCCTCCCGCTCCAGCGCGCCCAGGCCGTCCAGGAACACCTGCGCATGCGCGCCCGTCCACGCATCGTGCGGCACCCCAGCGGCGCTTGGGCCTGCAGCCTCCGGCCCGCTCGGCCGGGCATGGCAGGCTGGTGGCGCGGCCGGCGTGCGCCAGCGGCCAGCCCCCTTTGGGGCGCTGACGCTGCCCATGCCTGCCCGTGCCTGCGCCGCGCAGCTGTACCATGCATGGCATCCACTCCCCGACAGGAGGCACGCAGGCACCCGCAACGGTGCCATCCATTGACACGCACGCCATGCCACGCTACAAGCACATGTGAAAGGAGAAGGGGGTGCTCCTACAGCTTAGCATGGTCCCCGGGTGCAAGGTGCCATACACACCTGGTGAATGATGTGCGGGATGTTGACGGCCTGCAAGCTACGCCCGCCGGCGTGGCCGCCTGCGGCAGCCGCGCGTGCACCACTGCAGACGCGCCCCGCGACCTCCGGCGCGGCTCCCGCACGGCAGGGCGCCTGCTGCGGTCCCGCGCGGGCAATCTGCGCACGTGCCGCCTGCTGCGCCCGCTGCCCCACGGGCGCCGCGCTCCCGGAGGGCGGCGCCGCCGCCTGGGCGCCCAGGTCGCCCTCGTCGGCGCCTTGCGCGCGCCTCCGTATGCTGCCAGTGCCCTGGCGTCCGGCCGCCGTCGCGCCTGGCGCGGCCTCGCTCCCAACGGGCGCAGCCCCGCCTCCGCCCTCGTGCAGCCGCACCCGCGCGCCGGGCGACCCCGCAGCGGCTGCAAGGCCGCCGCCCGCCGTCAGCAGCAGGGCGAGGAGCAGCGCAGCGCAGCGGACGCCGCGCAGGGCCTGCATCGTGGCATCGAGCGGCTGCCCCGGGGGCCAGCCCGCGTGGCCGGCCCTTGTCACCACCGCATGGTCGCCCCGGCGCAGGCGTGCCTTGGACGACAGGGACTGCGGCGGTGCATGCCGCAGGCGTGCGTGCAGGGGCACGCTGTCCAACTGCTCTCCAGGCCGCTGGCTGCACGGCTGCTTGCGGAGAGCGTCCCTGCACCGCGTGTCTGCGCACTGGGCTCTCTTGTTGTTCGCAATGCGGTCTCGTTGTGCAGGCACGCGTCGCTAGCTCCCCTTCAGCGGCTTGCGCTCCAGGTTCACAGCTGTGGTAGGCACCCTCGCCACAAGCGTCACAAGGGAGCTGCCTAGGAAAGGAGCACTCCATGCCCTGCTTGCAAATGTGCCAGAGGCAGGTGCCAAGGCAGGTGCCAAGGCACACCTGTTGCTGCAGCCCGGCCTCAGCGCGCAGGGTCGCCGCTCGCGTCCTATAGCCCAAAGCTCGCTGGGCACAGGCCAGGCACTCTTCGCTCTCCCTGTGGAAGGCTATCCAGCTGTGCCTGCTGATGCGTGCGTGGCTATAATATTTCTAGCTTAACCTCAGTCTGTACAGTTCTGCACAAGCAGCTGTTGGTTTGGCTCCGTCTGGTTTTTTTAGGTGGCACTGCCTGGCTAAATAGTTGCTTGAAACTACTTACGCCTAGATTGTCACAGGTGGTGACCCAGCACAGGAGCCGGGACAGCTCAGGCTACCAGGCAGGGCTGGTGCTCACTGTGATCGCCTCAGCCCTGTGGAGGCCACAGAAGCACCATCTGAGTGAAGCCAAGACTTTGTGATCTGGGCGTGATCCCCGGTGCCGTGGCGCCGACCTGCAGCGCAGCTGGCCATGGCGCTCCTGTGCAGCTTTGCACTGGGAGCGCTGGCCGTCATCTTTCTGCCCTACCTCGCATTCTATGTCGTGCTCTCCCTGCTGCCGCCGCGGAACTTGCGGCAGGCGTACGATGCCCAGTGGGGCCTGGTGACGGGGTCCAGCAGCGGTGTGCCACCCGCTTGGCTACACACACACAGAGACAATGCACTTCAGAGGTGCCGTTTAGGATGTTACAGGCACCATCGCCACGACTCGCGCTGTCAGAGCTGTTGAAGTTGAAAGCAGTGGGCGTGCGGTGCAGGCATAGGCAAGGCCCTAGCTAAGACGCTGGCGAGCCAGGGCGTCAACATCGTCCTGGTGGCGCTGCAGGACAGCTTGCTTGACGCGGCGCACGCCGAGCTCCAGCAGGCGTTCCCCCAGCGCGAGTTCCGCAAGGTGCGCCCCCGCCCCGGCCCCACCTCCCCACGCTGAACGGTTTGCGCCTGTTTGCAAGGTCAGCGCACCCCCCCTGGCAGTCGCGCTTGCTTCAGTCATTGTCATGTGTTCATCATTGATTAAAAAATGCATGGTGTGTCAGCCATCTGGGTCACAGGAGATGCATGAGGGCAGCTCTGGGCTGCCCGCGCCCTGGCCTGCATGAGATTGCCCTCCCCAGCGATGGGCATGCTCTGCCTGCATGCCTGTCTTGAGCCTAACCATGGCCATGACACGGGCAGGTCGGGGTCAACCTCGGCGCACCGGGCTACCTGGAGCAGATCGCTGCAGCCACCGCGGACATCGACGTGCAGCTCATCTTCAACAACGCCGGCTACATGCTCACAGGCTTCTTCGAGAACCTGTACGCGGCCCAGGGCGGCCCTGGTGCGCTCATGCATGGAGGTTGCCTGTCCACCGGCCGCTCACGTCCCCGCCGCCGGCCGCGCCAGGCCGCTGCAGCAGCAGATGGCCAACCTGGAGTGCAACGCCGTGTGCGCGGTGGCCATCACGCACCACTTCCTGACCCGCATGGTGCGCCCCTGCAGCTTGGCACAATGCCGGCCGTGCCGCGCGCTCAAAAGAGGCGAGTCCTGGGCATAAAGCAGAGCCACAGGCGTCCTCGCAGCCTGCTTCAGCAGGGGCTGCGACAGGTGTAGAGTGGGGATCAGGCCAGCGACCAGCGCGCGCGCGCGTGTCCAGCCGCGGCCGCGCGCGCAGGTGGCCAAGCGCCAGCGCGGCTGCATCGTATTCACGTCGAGCGCGGCGGCGGCCATCGCGTCGCCCTTCACCGCGCTGTACGCCGCCACCAAGAGCTTCCTGAGCACGTTCGGGGCCAGCCTGGCGGTGGAGGTGCGCCACCGCGGCATCGACGTGCTCGTCTTCCACCCGTCGCCCGTCGCGACCAGGTGCGCGGCCCGCCGCCCGCCGCCCGCCGGCACCGCAGCACTGGCCGTTCGCGGCGTGAGGCGCCCGCCTGACGTCACCCAACACGCCGACCCGCAGGTTCTACGACCGCGCGCACCGGCTGGACGTGCTCGCGTTCTTCCAGGCGCGCGCGGTGCACCCGGATGCGCTGCCGGCCGCCGTGCTGCGCTGCGTGGGGCGCACGGTCTGGGCGGACCTGGGGCCCACCGCGCTCGGCTTCCGCCTGGCCATGAAGCTGGTCGACTACAACCTGCTCGCCACCGCCTCTGCGCTCGCCGCGCCCCTGCTGCCCGACTTCCGCACCGCGCTCGCCGCCGGGAAGGCGGCCTGAGGGCGCTGGTGCTGTGCTGGTCCTGTGACGAGTGGTCGCCAGGAACGAACAAATGGAAATCGGCTGATGTGTATTTTGGTCTGACGAGCGTTTGTGATGCTGGGCAGAACGTGCACAGAGGTTCCAGCTGATGGGTCCAAGTGCGGTCAAGCAAATGTAATCTTCAACATAGATGGGCGTTCTGTTGTTATAGTGCACTCCCCTGGGGCCACGCTTGATATGGTCCATAGTCATTGTCCACAGCGGCCACTGAAGGCACTCCGCACATGCCTCCAACCACCCGCCTCACCCTGGTGGCAGCGCGGGCAGCCCGCGGTTCTCCTGGCCCCCGCGCCGCGCGCCGCGGGCGCGCGCGTCCAGCGCGCCCAGGCGCCCGCCTAAGCGCCGCAGCTCCGCCGCCAGCACGGCGGCCGCGCCCGGCGGCCGGCAGCCGGCGCTCCGCTGGGCGTCGGCGGCGCCGACGCGAGGGCGGGCGCGCGCGCAGGCGCCGGCAGCACGGCCGCCGTTTGCATCCCGCAGCGCGGGCGGGTAGGGGGCGCGGCGGTCCAGGCCGTCCAGCAGCGCGTCCAGGCGCTCGTCGTCTGGCGCGCGCGGGCAGCTGAGGCGGCGGGCCATGGGCCGGGGTGCCGGCAGCGCTCGGTGCGCAAACGTGCACCGTGTGTGCACACCAGCCGGTGGGTCGGCACGGCACGCGTCGACGCGGGAGCCAACGCAAGACGAGCCATAGCATGGGAGGCGAGCAGGGTGTCCCCAGGTTCTGCCGCACCGTGCAGGCGGGCGGCCAGGCGCGTCTGGAGCAGGCGGCGCTCCACGGCAGCCAGCTGCTTGCGCAGCAGCGACACGTCGCTGTCCCAGCCGTCCGCATCCAGTGCCCGCCTGGTGCCCCGCACGGCCCGCTCGGCATCCGGCGCGGTCGGCCCTCTAGTGTCCACCGACCGGGGTCACATGCCGTACGTGGGCCATGTGGCGGGGCGCTGCGGGGCACGCCGGCAGGTAGAGCATAGCACATGCGTAGTGCATAATTCTGTTACGCGCCTCGCGTCGCAGCATCCCGATTGCAGTTCGGCTTGCACCCCGCCGGGGCTGTGTGTTCAGCGTGCGGGTTGTGCGCACCGCTGCTCCAGTGCACGCATGCGCTGCCGCTCGCACGTCAGGGCCGCCTCCAGCTCGCTGCAGCGCTGCGCGTGCTCGCCCTTGGCCTGGGCGTGCTCCGTCTCCAGGTCGGCATGTGCGGCCTCCAGCCGCGCCAGGTGCCCCCCGCAGCAGACAGAGTGAAAAGCTGCCGCCCACCTCTGATATTGCGCGCAGTGCACAGTCTTCCGCCCATGTTCCTTTTTGAAGTGTTATCGCAGCACAAGTCATGAGCTATGGAGCCATGTTCAGACGCCATGTGCCAGTCATTACCTCTTCGCATGGACAACCTGCACGCACCAGCCCAATCCCAGCTCTTCCAGCTTGCAGGCCTGAGTCACGCCATCCCTCCAATACCTGCAGAGGCGCACCGCGGCGCCTGCGCCGCCCGAGCGCGCGCCGCCCTCCTCCCACCAGACTCGGCTGCAGGCTGCATGCTCCTCATGCCGAAGGCCGGCACCTGACAGCAAGCAGGGCTCCGGTGCTCCCTGCTGCGCGCAGGACACTCACCTGCCCCAATGCTGCCTCGAGCTGCTCTTCCAGCCCGGACCGCGCGGCGGCCGTGGCCTCCGCCAGCGCGCGCGCGGCCCCAGCTTGCGCCGCCGCGAGCTCCTCCCGTGCGCTCGCTCGCACGCGCGCCAGCTCCTCCGCCGATGCGCGCGCGCGCGCCTCTGCGTCCGTCGCCTGCCGGCGCGCTGCCAGGCACAGGCGCGTCAGCTCCTTGTTATATGCAGGGTGCCCTGTTCACGGTGTCGTCACCGCACACAGGAAGGCAGGCTGGGTGGCGCCGCGTCTGCCGTCGCGGAGTCGCACAGAGGTCAGAGCAGCTGCGCACCGCCCGCAGCCCGCATGCAGAATGTGGCTTTCTCAGTCTCCCTGACCCTACCATATCTGCAACATGCCCTCTGCTGCAACCACATTGCCTGCAAGTCTATTCATACGGGGAACCTGTGGCAGCTGATGCAGCTCCTTAACACGCTGCTGTGCCGTCACGCGCTGCACTCCCAGCCGCTGGCATGCACGTGGCCCTGCGGGCAGCTGGCAGCTCAGGCGCAGCAGGAGCGCACTGATGATGACCTCCTTGGTGGCGCTTGCCAGAGCGGCCTCAGTCCGCTCCAGATGCGCCGCGGCGCGCTCAAAGCGCTGCTCCATAAGCTGTGCGCTCGCTGCCTCACTCTCGCGCCGCTGCCGGGCGTCTTCCGCCATCGCAGCAGCGCGCGCTTGGGCTGCCTTGTGCAGATCGCACTGCGCCGCTGCGGCAGTCAGCGCTACACGCACTCTCAGCACTTTGTCACTTGCCGCAGGTCAACATCCCGAGCGGCGGTGCATGATCATATGCGTGAAACGTTGAAAGCTGCCCAGCCTTGCAGCACAGGACACACAACAGCGGAAGTTGATACGTCGTGCTCGACCCGTCTGCAGATATGTTATGTCGGAGCACCTTTCCTGCACTGCTTATGAAAAGGCCCACCTCCAAGCAGTCACAGCACCTGCGGAGGGAAAGGCGCCTGCGAAGGTGCGCGCCTGCTGCGCAAGCTGCGCTTCAAGCAGGTGAACGCGCGCCTGCGCTGCCTGCAGCGCCTCTGTATCGCCGTGTGCCGCCGACGGCGGCAGGGCCTGGGCTCCCCCCTCGCTCCGCCTGGCCTGGAGCCCTGCAGCGCACAAGCACACAGCGCTGCGAGGGTGCTGCGGCTTCGCATACCACTCATGCAGGCTGCGAGCGCGAGCTGTGACCTGGCTGCCACCTGCAGTGCGTTCAGGGCGTGCCTGCGCCGCGCTCGGCCCCCACGTGCGTTGCCGGTCCGCTCGGCTGCGAGGCGCGCCGGCCGCGCTCCGTGAGCGCCAGCAGGTGCTCGATGCGGCGCCGATCCTGCAGCTCCTGCCGGTGCAGGCTCTCGTTCTCCGCCTTAAGCGCGAGCAGGCGGTCACGCTCTTCGAAGATGTAGGCCTGCGCCTCGCTCAGCGCCTGCCGCCCCCGGCCTACCGCGTCAGGCGGCAGGCGTGCGCGGACCCGGCAAGCTGGCAGATGCGGCCCGCGGTGCTGGATGAGGGACGCGGCAGGGGCGGCCACCTGCTGCAGCTCGCGGACCTCCGCGAGCAGCCGCCAGTTCTCGCGGTCCAGCGCGTGCACGTCCTTGCGCTGCACCTCGCAGGCGTCCACGCGGGCCAGGAGCGCGCCGCGCTCCTGCTCAAACAGCTCTGCGCGGCAGCATCTTGTTTCATAGACGGCGGCGGAAGCAGGACTCACGCCACTCCTCCGTGCCGGAGCGCACCGCAGCGGTGCCTGTAGTACGTCAGGAGCTCTGCGGGCTCCATGTCCTCCATGGCAGGCTGAAGAGTGTGGGCGGATGACTTACTGCACCGAGCAGTGGCCGGCAGCCTTACAGATGATAGTGTCAGGTCTTCTGCAAGGCCAGCTCACTTAACTGCTGTACTCACTGTGTTCACTGTGTTCACCGTGCTCCGGGCCGTTTCAAGGATTGGGCCTTCATCAGGTGGGGTCCCCCATAGCCATGCAAAATGACCTGGGATATGGGGGCCATGTGGCTTTTAATGGCTTGGGAGAGGCTGCACAGCGAGCTACAGCACATGCATGGTGCAAATCTACATATGGTGCAATTTTACATCCATACCAGTAGGAGTGCTTTGGCTGTGGCTCTGGCTGTGGCTCTGGCTTTGGCTTCAGCTCTGGTTTTTCTATTTTAGTAGAGAAAAAATCAAATGGACCTCTGGTAACATCAGTGACATCGCTGGGGGACACCGCGGGAACGTTGCGATGCCTGCGCAGGTCGTCGCACAGGTGAATGTGCAGGTCTCGGAAGGGCCTGGGTCTTGGTGTGAAGCGCATGCTTGTCGCGCGCACAGACAAAGTTCTGCACCATGGGGATGGTATCGTGGTCTGCACTACAGCTGCTGACATGGGCTACGTGGATCAGCCAGGCTGTGCAGCCGACCTGCTCAAGCGTGGCGTCCACCTCCGCAAGCTGGGATCTTAGCTGTGGAGCGCGCAGAGACCTCGCTCGAATATTGTGCGCGCGGCTCTTGTGGAGGGCGGCCTCCTCGGCGTCGCCGGCAGCGTGCTGCCAGTTTACAATGTCCGGACTGCCCGGACTGCCGGCGCTGCGCAGTCTTGAGATCAGCAGTCGGGGCGGCATGCTGCGTAAGCGTGCATGGTGTAACCTGTTTATTTTGCGATTGCATGAGATTACACAATTGGATTACAGAGGTCTGCCCAGCTTGGGGCTGCGCAGTGTAACTATATACATAGCATAAGGGGGCACCCCTCCTGCTTTGCCTGTCTCCCACTGGAAGCGCAGCAGCGCAGTCTTGCAGGCATGAGTCACCCGAATGGCGTACAGCCGTCTGGCAACCATCTGCTCCACGGAGGGCCCAGCATCCGTCAGACAGGTGCCGACGATCCTTGCACTTGGAGCTTGGGCAGCGTGCCCTGCGGCCGCGCCAAGTGTGCGAGTCTGCACCCGCTCTTGGTGGTGTCACAGCTGCAGCATCGCCGGCTGCAGGGCTGGGCGACCTGGCTGCGCTGAGCGACGAGCTGCTGCTGGGCGTGCTGGCGTGCGTGGACGCGCGCGGCCTGGTGCTCTGCGGCCGCGCGAGCAGGGCGCTCTACTGCTTCTGCAGTCACGAGGAGCTCTGGCGCGCTCTGACTCTGCAGGCATGCGCTCTCCCCTCTGCGGCCCTGGCAGCGTGGCGCCGCTGAGCACTGGGCCAGCCGCAGGCGGCCAGGCGCAGGCAGTGACGGCACGCCTCCGCCCCTGCAGGAGTTTGAGGGCTGCTTCCGCTTCCACGGCACGTGGCAGCGCACGTACCTCGCGGCGGCCGCGGCGCGTGGCTCGGGGAGTCCGCACACGCCGCCGCCGGCACGGCCGCCGCTGCGCGTGTCCGGCCTGTACTCGGACCTGCTGTACCACCCCGCGTGGCTGGCCCGGCGCGGCCTGGACCCGGCCTGGCTCGCGCGCGACACGCTGCAGCGCTGCGCCGGGCTGGGCGCCGCGGAGTTCCGCGCGCGCTTCGAGGAGCCGAACGTGCCGGTCGTCGTCACTGACGTGGTGCGCCTCTCGCGGCGGCCTGCACGCCTGCGCTGACCTCTGCTGCCCGGCCCTCCTGTACAGGCAGGTTTCGCACTGATGCGTCGCCGAGCGTGACGGCTCTGCCGAGCATGCAGTGACTCAGTGACTGTGGCGCAGGTGGGCGCCTGGCCGGCGTGCAAGCGGTGGACATCCAGATACCTCTGCGAGGCGTTCCGTGGCCGCCCCGCGCTGGTCGCCAACTACGACATGGACTTTGCGGACTACCTGGCGTACTGCCGCGGCAGCGCGGACGACATGCCGCTCTACCTGTTCGACGCGGCGTTCGCCGACAAGGCGCCGCGCCTGGCCGCCGACTATGCGGTGCGCCGGCGCTGCCGGGCTGAGCCTGCCCGTCGGCGCTGGGCGGGCGCTCGCGCCTCGTTCCCGCAAGCGAATGCCGCATGGCAGCATCGCTGGCGCAGCAGGGGAGCATGTTCGTACTGCATAAGAGGGGAGCGCTTGGGGGCATGAGCTGCCTGGCAGCTGCTTGGCAGGCGTGGCGCGCGGGGCGCGTCCGCGGCCGCATCGCTCAGGGCAGATGGAGGGCAGGGCGTCGCGAGCGCAGGGCGGCGGGCGCAGGTGCCGGAGCTGTTCCAGGACGACCTGTTCCAAGTGCTGGGCGATGCGCGGCCCTCCCACCGCTGGCTGATCATGGGCCCGCCGCGCTCGGGGTCCACCTTCCACAAGGTGCGGGCCCGCAGGCCACCCTGAGCGCGGTGCGATCGCCCAGGCGCCAGGCCGCTGGCGCCGTCGTGAGGCTGAAGCTGCGTGGCAGAGAGCTCACCGCCCCACTGGCGTCCATAAGCACCCCCCCACAACGCGCGTATGCAGGCTCATCGGGAATCCGTCATGAACCAGGCTGACACATACGCCATGGGTGTCTTGCGTCCAGTGTAGCGAGCCGGTGTTCCCCGTTCAGCTTGTGGGTGCCTGCGGTGACAGGACCCCAATGCGACGTGCGCCTGGAATGCGGTCATCCGGGGCACCAAGAAGTGGGTGCTCTTCCCGCCGCACGTCATCCCGCCAGGTTGGCCTGCGCGCCGAGGTCCCTGCGCATGCCCTTAGCGACAGCCGGGACGTCCCAGCCAGCGTGTGGATGCCCTGATGCTATGAAGAGGTTGCATAGAAAAGCATTTTGCTTCGGCGTGTGGTCCTCTGCGTGGTGGAGCACGACGCTGTGTGGTGGAGCACGACGCCGCCCTGCAGCAGCTCCCAGTATGTCCGTGTCAGTCAGCCTGATTGATTTAGGCGCTGTCTGCTGATTCTGCGAGGCGTCTTGGCTGCACCTGAGAGGCCGTCGGCCTGCAATGCGTGGCGCGCAGGCGTGCACCCGAGCGCCGACGGCGCGGAGGTGGCGACGCCGCTGTCGCTGGTCGAGTGGTTCCAGGACTTTTACGCCGAGGCCCAAGCCGGCGAAGTGCGGCCAGTGGAGGGCGTCGTGCGCGCGGGCGAGCTGCTGTTTGTGCCGCGCGGCTGGTGGCACCTCGCCATGAACCTGGAGGTGCGCTCGCGCGGCCGAGCGGGCAGGCTGTGCGCTCGGGCGGCGCGCTTGCGTGTGGCAGCCTGGCGTCGCGCGTGGCCCTGTGGCGCGCTTTGTGAACAGGGGCGAGCATGACGTCAACAGGAACGTGCCCACACCGAAGGCAAGTCCGTGAAGTTTCGCTCGTTCCGATTCGCTTTGTACAAGGCACTTTGCAGTCAGCAGCAGCCAGCACCTGTTGGTAGCTTGCGGCAAGAGCGGTTGCTCGATTGTGGCTGTCTCGACAATTCAGACGTCGAGGGCCCCGCTCATGCACTCTGAGGCGGACAAGCTGTGACTGAAGGGGCATTTGTTGGGCCTCGCAGGAGAGCGTGGCAGTCACGCATAACTTCGTCGGCCTTGCCGGGCTGCCTGCGGTGCTGGCGTTTGCGAGCGCGCCGGCGGCGGAGCGGCTGGTGTCGGGCTGCCCCGAGGCGGACCGTGCGGCTATGGCCGATCGCCTGGTTGCAGCGCTGCGGGAGCACCGGCCCGAGGTACCAACCCACCCTGCTCACTCATGATTCACGGATAACCTTTGACTTCATGTCGCCCGCCTGACGTCGCCTGTGCTCTGCTGGCGGCACGATGCATTGGCTCAGTGGTGCTGCACATGTGCAACTTGTATGCACACTCGTGTCGCCTGCAAGGCCTTGACCTGTTGCCCCGCTTGACACCATGATGTCAGCATGTTATGGCATGTGAGTGGAGTGGCAGTAAGCATGGAAGCGCTGGCCGGCAGGTGCTGTCAGCGCTCGAGGAGCAGAGAAAGAAGAAGCGCAAGGCGGCGTCGCTGGCGAGTCTGTTTTGTGAGCGCGGAGCGGCAGGCGCCAAGCAGCGGCCGCGTAGCATAGGCGCAGAGGCGCCCTGTCTATTGCACTCTGTAGCCAGCGCTGACGGTGCAGGCAGCTTGTTTGCCTTCAACTTTACAACGTTGAGTAACTAGAGAAATCGCGCCCTGCACAGGTCCTCGTTCCTTCCACCGCAAAAACCATGCTAGGAAACGCCCACGCGAACAGCGCCGGTGGGACTATCATGCCCAGGGCCGATCCTTCACGTGGGCATGCGGCATACTTCGCAAAGCTCAATACTTTGTACCAGCACAACAGCATCTGTATAGGAACCTGTGCTGGAGCGCGCTGCGCGTGATGCATGGTCTGCGTACGCAGCACCCCCAGGCTTGGGCTCCTTCCAGTGCTGTTGGCGGGGCCAGCACCGCGCAGGGAGGCGGCTGGTGGGCCCTGCCAAAGCCATGGAAAATTGGCACACTGGAGCACCCGCCCTTCATGCACATGGGCAGCACTGCGCGCACGCTCAAACAGCTAGCTACCCGCGCGTGCCAGCCACCGGGCCCTGCCCCGCCTGACAATACCTATAGCTACCAGAAAAAATGCAAGATAGGCAGTGCCCCCGGCATGCAAGCCTGCGCACTCCTGGATTGGCACACTGCGGCTTGCACAGTACTCAAATCCTGCTTGAATGAAATGTAGGAAACCAACTACCCGGCTGCGCTGCCGCGGGGCATCACTGGTACATAGGGCTTGGATAGCCGCTGGGCGCCCGTGACCGCAAGCCCGGTCTGAGCGCGACCGCTTCCTGGCACGCCTACCCCTGCACTGCCGGAGACGTGTCAAACGTTGGCCGGCTGCCGCTGCCGCCGCTGCCGCTGGACGCCGCCGGCGTGGTGCCGCTTGCGGGCGCCTTGGCGCTGCCAGCTGGCGCGGGACCGGACGGGCCGCAGGTCGTGCAGAACACGCCCTGGCCCCCGTTCTGGTTGCTAGAGCTGCCCGACGACCCGCCGCTGCTGCTGCCCCCGCCGCCGCCACGGCCGGCGTTGTTGACCACAGCGGCGGCGCCAGGCACGGAGTTGATGACAGCTGAGGCGGCCGAGTACAGCGCCGGGCGTGCGTCCGGAGGCACATAGGCGTTGACCAGGGTCTCAAGCTGCGTGGCGGAGCAGATGCGCCCGTCAGGCCCCAATAGCTTGTCAGGCCCCATGCACCAGCACTTGCCGCCGCCCGGTCTCCTGACCTCCAGGACAGAACAGGAACCAGCAGCCAGCTACGCCACGCTGCAGAGCAAAGACACTGTCAAAGACCCAACCTGGCCGCCATCCAGGCAGCTGCGGGCGACTGCAGGTCAAGTGCCCAACTGGCGGCATCCTTGACAGGGCCGCGCACGTCGCTCAAGCTCTGCTTGAGCAGCCGCGGCTGCGCCAGGCAAAGGCTGGCAAGCAGCAGCGCTCCCAGCAGCGCCTTGCCGCCCATTGTAGCTAAGGGGTGGTCAAAGAGCTGTAGGCCACGCCCAGTCTGACAGATCGACCTGAGCGGCTCGCCTCCCTCCTTCGCTCTCGCCCGCTTTTCTACACCTGGAACGCACAAGTTCGTCAGGTAGCACCATCGGCTTCGGCCGCAGCCGGTCGCAGGTTCACCTCGGAACGCACGAGACTAAGGCGCTTGTGCAAAATGCGTGCGCTGCGCCCAGGAAACTCCCAGCGACGCAAGGACGCGCTCTAGCCAGATGAGCACGTAGCAAGCACCACTGTGCAACCGCCGTGACGTGATGCACCCATACGGACAGCTGGAGCCAGCAGATGCACTTTCAGTGATCACCGCTGGGCGGCAGTAGCAGCAGTAGCGACAACCAACGCACGCCTCCTCTCCTTCCAGCAGAAGAGCTTGTAGGCGAGCACTACAGCTTGAGATCAAGAGGCTCGGACCCGTTGGGTCCTGCCCTGAAAGGTTAACGCGAGATGTTTTATGCTCGCCAGGCCCCAGGCCGTGCGCCTGGGCGGGATGACGAACAGGATGCCAGCTGGCCGCGGCGCGCAGTGGCATGGCAGCGCTGCGCACCTACGCGGCGGTCTCCCCGCAGCGCCGCTGCTGCGGCGGGCCAGCCGTGCGGCGACGTGGCGTCGCGCCCCCTCTGCTCCAGGTGACGGTGGGAGCGAGCCAGTGCAGGCGGTCCGTGCACGAGCGCCTCGTACGCTGACAGGGGCGCAGGCGAGCAGGCAGCGCGAGGCGTGGACGCTGTGCGGCGGGGAGCGCCGGCGCGGGCGCCGCGCCGCTGGAGGCAGAGGTGAGCACGATGGCCTTCCAGGAGCTCATCCTCTTTGTCTACCAGGGCGAGTGCGACCGCGAGCTGCAGCGCGCCCTGAACATGGAGCGCCTGGACGCCGTGTCGGACATCCGCGGCCGCCGCAGCGACGTGGACGAGGCGCTGTCGCAGATCGTGGTGCGCACCGCTCGCCAGACTCTGTTCAAAAGACTGCTCATCTTGCCGCCCAGTGGTCATGCATGAGCGGCACCGCGCCGTGCATGGGCAGGCGCGTAAACAGGAGCGCTGCACTGTGGATACGACCGCCAGCTTCGATGAGGCGGACGTCGCCGCGGAGGGCGTGCGCCTGCGCGTGGAGATGCAGCGGGCGGTCGAAGAGGAGCGGTGCGCGCCTGGCCTCGTCTGCGTCAGCGCAGCGACTTGTGGCGAGCAGGCGCCTCGGCTGGCGCGAGGGGCGTCGGATAAGAGCGCTGACTCACTGCTGGAGCCTTGGCGTCCGGCATGATACGTGCAGACTGGACTGGCAGCAGGCCGCTCTTTGCGAGCGGGTAGCGCGGCTTGTCCAGGTACAGCGAGGCGGCGGAGCTGCGCGAGCGGCTGCGCGCGGCCAAGGAGGCCGCCGAGGAGGCCGCCGGCCGGCGCGCGCAGCAGCAGGCGTCCGTGGAACCGCGGCGCTTCCGGCTGGGGCAGCGCGTCGCGCACTTGGTGCACGGGTACCACGGCGCCATCTGCGGGTGCGCCCGCTGCCGCAGCCCTGGGTCAGCCTGCGCCTTGTCACCCGTCGGCGCCGCGGCTGGCAGGCTGCAGACAAGTAGCGGGGTGCTCACGGCCTTCTGAAGGCTCAAGCGCACCAATCCCTGAGTCATGAGGGTGTTGGGCTGAAGACCTGCGTGTAGCTGGCTGAGCTGGGCACGCCAAGGGCCTGCACAACCGCGCGCGCGCAGGTGGGACGAGGTGTGCTGCGAGGCGGAGGAGTGGCGGAAGGCGGCGGGCGTGGTGGGCGCGGAGACGCAGCCGTTCTACCACGTGCGCCCTGGTCCCGCTGTGCGTGCGCTCGCTGTACGCGTGCCCCGCAACAGCTCAGCCGCACCGCTTCGCCCTCGCCTGCAGCCGAGCTTGTTCGGTTCGCATGGCTTCCGATGCTGCTGGCGGCACGTGTGCGGCTGCGCTGCGGGCGGGCGCATGCGAGGCTCCTTGCGCTGTGCCGGCGGGAGGACCGGCGCGTCCCGGCACGCCTGAGGCAGGGGCGCGTGGCAGGTGCTGGTGGACGCTGCGGACTGGGCGCGCGTGGAGAACCTGCCGCCGATCACGTACGTTCCCCAGAGCCGCCTGAGCGCGCCCGAGGCGCGCCCCTCACCTGTCCGCCCGTGTGCGCGCCGGGCGGTGCTGGGCCAGGCCACCCTGTGTGTAGACTGTGCCTGCTCTGGCAGTACCGGCGGTGCTGTTGACTGCACGCCGCCCAGGCGGCCGCCTGCGCGCATGGAGTGCAAACCTGGCCGAGCCCCCCCAACAGCCACGGGCCGCCGGCAAGGATGCGCACTGTGCAGGAGCCGCGCACCTGGCTGGCGGAGCACGGGCCGGCGGAGCTGCAGCACCCCATGCGCGACGCGCTCTTCCTGGGCATGGACGAGCGCGGCGACCTCATCCCGACGCGCGCGCTGCGCGACAAGTTCCGGCAGCCGCGGCAGGACATCTACCCGCCGGATGCCGGCCCTGCGGATGATGCGCCGTCCGGCCCGGACTGAGCGCTGCTTCGACTGCACCGTGTAGGGTCACAGCTGTACATGGCTTTGTTGCATCGCGGCCATGGGGCTGCTTGGCAGGCTGTGTGCATGTGCACACTGGCCATGTTCACCAGGCAAATGCATGCGAGTGTGTCAACAGGGGCTGCGAGCATTGATGAGGGCTGCCAAGCTTAGCTAGGCACGTGGCAGAGTGCTTCTGAGGACAGATGCGCGAGGCAGGACTCCATGTCCAAAGTGACCATGGTCTGGTCCCCACACAGACTAGACTTTCAAAACAGTGCCGTCCGCTGTTAGACAAAAATGCAGGCCAGTCAGAACTTGCAGCAGCCCAAGGTCCGCGCGGCAGCTGCTGCACTGCAGCACGCGCATCAGCGCCCGCGCCCCAGGTACTTCTCAGCGTCCTCCAGTTCCTGACGAGGCCGCGCACACGCGCCGTCACGCCGCCGGGCGGCCAGCCACCGACAAGGCCGCGCTGGACGCCCGCACACCAGGGGTGCCGCATGCAGGATGCGCAGGGGGCCCCGCACCTTCCGCAGGCGCTCCAGCCGCTTCTTCGGCAGCGGGGCGGTGGTGCCAAAGCTGTTGTAGTGGCCCGCCAGGGCATTCAGCGCCGCGTACGTCTGCCTGTTGAGAGCGCGACGAGGGCGTTGGCAGGGCGCGCTCTCGGCGGCGCTGGGACGCGTGTCCGGACACGGACTGCTGTGCGTGGTGCAGCTCGGCGGCGTCGCGACCAGCGCATGAACCTGCTGCAAATGTTTGAAACGGCACTACAAGGCACACCATTGTGGGTTGCTCGGGCCTGGGCCATGCGCATGAGCACGCGGGTGAGCGCTAGCTTGACGGCCGGGTACACAGGCTGCTCTGTGGAGCCAAATCTATGACAACGCCTCCTTGCACAACGACCTTTTAAGCAAATTCCCCGGATTACAGACCCGCTCTGCTGCAGGGGCCGTCCATGCGTCTGCAGGGCTCTGCACAGCGCTTGAGCCGCGCAGGGGCTGCGGTGCGCACCCGTACGACGGGCGCCCGGCAAACGTGCTGTCGCGGCGGTACTTGGCCACCCACGCGTTCGTCTGCTTCCGCACCGTGTTCACCGACTCCTCCTTGCCAGGGTCGTCCTTGCCCAGCGAGATGGCCGAGCCCACCGCCTTGAGCACCGTGCTCTGCGCGCCCGCGCTCACCGCCCATCAGCGCCCGACCAGACAGCTGCCGCGCCAGGTGCCAGGCGTGCGTGCGCCGACATGCGCACCGTCTCCTCCTTGTACACGTCCTCCTTTGATGCCTCGCCAAAGCCCAGGAAGGCGCTGGCCGGGCGCGCGTCGAGCAGCGCCAGGCCCGCGACAAGGACCGATGTCGCGCCGCGCCGGCTCAGCGGAGCGTCCACCTGGCATACCAGGAGAGCGTTCAACCTCACTCTGCGCACAGCGTCACACCCGCAGCAAGGCACCCCCCTTCTTATCCGCACATGCTGCGCCAATGCGCGGCCGGGGGTGGCGATGTGCTGCCTGCGTGCACACGGCGCTGCTCAGCACCGAGCGGACGTGGCGCAGGGGGTTCAATGTGTCCAAGCAACCTGCAAGCGCGGGCACCTGGTCCTGGGGAGCGACTTGAACGCGTTCCGGTGGCCAGTCGCGCCAATGCTCGACGAGAGTAGCAGTGCAGCCATGCTGAGTGCTGTGAGCAGGCCAAATGTACTCTGGACGCTTCGGGCGCTCGTGCAGATCTGGACAGGGCCCTCTGAAAAGCCTGCTTGATTGAACTGAGCTGGCGCTGATCGCCTCTTCCTGTGGCGGAGCCCGAGGTGTTTGCGGTTGACAGCACAGGAGCAGGCCGCACCTGAGAGCTTCAAAGGCTTGCACAGTTCAGTGACTCAGGGCGCAGGCGCGGGACGCAGCAATGGCGCGGCAGCTCAAAGAGCTGCGCGGCCTGATGCCCTGGACTTGGGACTCGCGGCTTGACACGCACCCGCCGGGCGAGGCCGCGATGCGAGACTTTGAGGACTGCCGCTGGGGCGTGGGCAACTGGACGCGCGGGCCGCGGCGCGCTTCGCACGTGCCGGCCGCGCAGGCAGCGCCGCAGCGCAAGCGCAGCGCCAAGGTGATTTGCTGTGGGCCATCCAGAACAAGACGTACGCGCATGCACCAGCCCTGACCAGGCGTGTTGCGGGGGGCTGCAGGACCTGCAGAGCGGTGGCAGACAGCCACAGTATGAGGCACAGGTGCGCGCTTCAGTGCATGTGCCTGCCCCCGGCTGCTGCTTTGTGCGCATGATGTCGAGTAAACGCAAGCACCCTGTCGGGGCACCGGCGGGGCGATAGCGACTCTTGCGCAGGACGCCGGCGCGGCACCGGACGGTGCTCAGGCGGCAGCGCGCTCTGCGCACGCTGCTGCTCCCGCGCCGCAGGAATCCCCAGCACAGGAGCTGGGTCACAGCAGGTGAGCCGAAATAAAAGTATATCGCTCCTCGCAAGTGCTCTGCAACCCACACCGGCGTGTGTCGTGCGCAACAAGTGTTGCGCGCGTCTGCCAGGCAGCCTTATGCTCCTGAAGCGCTTTGCACTTCGCACTTCAGCTTTGCACTTCGCACTTCAGCTGTGCACAACCTGCACCCGGACCGGCCAACTGCGTCAGCGTGCACAGGTGCGCCAGGGAGGCGAGAAGAGAGAGGAAGCGGGCACGGAGCGCCAGCGGTGTCGGCGTGCCCCATGGCGCGCCCCTGTGTGTGCCTGACGCTTTGCTGAGACTGGGGGTTGTACCTTAGGAGTGCCGCGGCACTGCTGCACTTTTAGGTGAGGTCGTTTCAGTTGCGGCCCACCTGCCAGTCTGTCGACCGCCCGGCCCATGGGCGATGGTTCACTGCCTGGCGCGGGGTTGCAGGCAAGGGCCCGGAGGCGGATCATGCGCCCCAGCAGCAGCGCACCCCCACGGCCGCGGCATGCGAGGCGCGGAAGCGGGCGACACCGGCCAGCGCGCCCGCCGGCGGCGCCGGCGGCGCCCCTTGCGGCTCCGCTGCTCGGGGCGAGGCAGCGGCCACGCCGCTGCCGCAAGCTGCACGGCCGGAACGCTGCAGCATGGACACGACGCCCGCGGGTGGGCCTCCTTGCCAGGCGGCAGCAGGGACGGCGCCCAGCGGGGCACATGCGGCCGCCGCGCAAGCCGCTGGCGGGCCAGGGCTGGCGGGGCTGCGCACGCCGCCTGAAGTGGCAAAAGCCGAGGAGCGCAGCCCGGAGGAGGGCACGCCTGCTGGAGAGGCCGACCCGCCGGCGCACGCGGCTGACGTGAGACACCCGAGCTCTCGCCGCCTGCCCCGGTGACAACTGCCAGGCGGCGTTGCGCGGTCTCTGCGCTCCCAGCGACTCAGTTCGTAAACATGCATAGAAGGACTGGCACGGGTGCGTGCCAAACCGCCCGGCGTCACGCGGCGCCACGGCGTCCGCACGTGCAGAGCATGGATAGCTGCTACAGTGACGGATGCTGCTGTGTTCGCAGGCGCCGCCCGCGCGAGCCTGTCACTCCCCGCTGCAGCCGCCCGCGGCCTTGGAGTCTCCGCTCGGACCTGCGGCGTCCTTGCTTCCCGCGCCTGCCGGTCCAGCGCCGGCAGCGGCTCCGCCGTCCCCAGAGCCCATCGCGGGGCTAGCGACGGACAGCGGCGCGTGCGCGCCTGGAGCGGCGCGCAGCTCTGACTCGCCCGTGGCAGCCGCGCCACCTGCCAATGGTTCCCTGCCCGGGCTGCCGGAGCTGGCCTCGTCTGCGCCGGCATGCAGCACGGGCGCTGAAGCCCGCACCGGAACACCCGGCGCAGCGGGCGAGGGGCCGCACGGCTGCGCTGCAGCGCCGCTCACCAGCGCAGCAGCGGAGCAGCCAGCTGGCAGGCAAGGCAAGGAGGCACCCATTGGGGGGGCAGGCTCGCCTGTGCAGGCGCTGTGCTGCACCACGGTGTCGCCCGCGCCCTGCCACCTGCGAGCACCGCTCGCATGCAGGACCAATGCGGCGCCAGGCGCCAGCTACGCTCCGGCCGCCAGCAAGCCGGCCGGCCTGGTGCAGTCTGCTCCCGAGCTGCACCCGACAGGCCTGGACGCCCTGTGCGCGCCTGAGCGCCCGCGGTCCGGAGGTAGCATGTCAGCGGCCGCTCAGCCGGATGCCGCGCAGCTGCATGCAGCGCCAGAGCGCAGCTGCATGCAGGACGAGCAGCCATGCCCGGCCGCCGCCCGGCGCGCCTGCCAGAGCCCTGCTGCCGCGGTGGGCGCCATGCCCCTCACGCCGCCGCCGGTGCCTGCGGCGCATGCGGTGCCGGCAACACCCCCGGCCAAGCCCCAGGCGGCTGCGCCGCTGCAGGCAGTGGCGCGGCTGGCGGGGCCGGGCAGGCGTGCGCCGTCCGAGCGGCCGGCTGGCAGGCCCGGCAAGCACACGCTGATGCAGCCGCCGCCGCCGCGCCCGCCGCAGCCGCGCGCGGGCGCACAGGCGTGCCCGCCGCTTTTCTGCACGCCGGGCGGCGCCGCCAGTCCGGGCCCCGGAGAGGCCTCAGGGAGCGCTGCCTCCGGCCTGACCCCTGGCGGCCCGAGCCATGGGGTCCACTGGGCGCCGACGCGCCCCGCGCTGGCCGAGCTGCGGCTGCCGGACAATTGCGCGGGCCTGCCGACACAGGCGCGGGCGGCCGATATCGGTGCACACAAGGGCCCGTGCGTCAAGACCGCACAGGCCGCCGTGGGCCTGGGCCCGCCGCGCGCTGACACGGATGCATTCGGCGGCGCCGCGCCGGTCGGGCACGGGGCGCTGCCGGCGGTGGGGCGCGATGGCCCGGGCCCGGCGACCGAGCTGCTGCCGATCCTGGGCGTGGGCGCGGGCGCGGCGCCGCCGACGATCAGCGCGCTGCCGGCGGCCGCGGCGCTCGCCCGCGCGTGCACGCAGCACGGCTGCCTGCCGCCGCCGCCGCCGCCGCGGACGCCCTGGGCCCCGGGCCCGTCTGCGGGCGCGTCGCCCTCCGCCCGGGCTGCTCGCCCTGCCTCCGCCCTGCGCAGCAGGCGCGGAGACCTGGACATGCCGCCGGCCATGTTCACCATACGCGCAGGCAGCAAGCGGTTTCAATGCCTGTGATGCATGGGCCCCGCATGAGCCGAGGCGTATGGGCGCGGCAGGTAAGGCGGCAGGGCACGTGTTTGCGCTGGCGTGGCGCGCGGTCGGCTGCCAGCCGCCGCCGCCGGGCCGCCCGCGCTCTGCTGCGGCTGCAGACGCGCAGCCCGGAGGCTCGCACTCGGCGCGCGTCCGCAGCGCACGCAGCGCGCGCAACAGCCGCGCGGAGGAGCGCGGGGAGCGCGCGGGGGCGCAGGGCCTTGGGCCCGCCATGGCGGCCGGCCTGCGCAGCCTGCAGGCCATCGATGCAGCCGAGGCGGGCGCATGAGCCCGCAATTTTTCGCAGCGGCCCGCAGCCTGGGCTGTCGCGCTGTGCCTTGATCCCCAGGCAGATGTGATATACCCCCAGTGCGTGCTGTTGAAGTGCAGACCATTGTCATTGCCCGCCTGTGGACTCTGCATGTCGTCACGCATGCAGCTGTGCTCAGCGCTACGCAACCATGCGGCGGACGCGGCTGCTCTGCACTGCCAGGACCCTGATCCTCATGGTACCCCAGGCAGGCCATGTGTGTTGTGCGTCTGTTCATAGATTGACGCATTTTTATTTAGACGCAATGAGGACTGACACCCTCACGGCTGCACCTATTGGGAGTCAAGGGCTCATGACCGCCATGCTGAACGCCGATTCGCTATTCCAAAGACAGGGGTGCTGTAAATCAGGCTCTCTCATCAGCACGGCAACAATCTCTGCGCTCGCGGTGAGCGCAGTGTCTCGAATGATCTCTGCCAAAGCTTTTGCTGACAGTTGTGAAGTTGTGCACTCGCCCAAGGCGTTTAGCGTGTTGCATAGTTTACACATACACCACCCAAGCAGCAGGACACCACACGCTGGCCACCCACGCTTCTCAGTGCACGCAGGCGAGTCAGATGGGGTCTGCGACGTAGCAAGGGTGCTCCTCCTGCTTGGGGTAGTACTCAAAGTGCAGCTGGCCGACGTCGTTGCCGCGCACCTTGGTCCAGCCCTTCTCCGTTACATGGTACACTGCGAGCGCCGCGCGCGTCGTGAGCCTGCCAGCAGCCTGGCACTGCATGCTACCCCAGGGCGCGCGCGCATGCAGAGCAGCTGCTCTCAGGCGGTCAGGCTTCGGCACGCTGCACCAGAGGGAGTTATGTCGTCTCGCAAGCACAGCAAACATGCATTAATAATTACAGAGGAGCATAATTGTGGAGATTTGCACAGGCACCAAGCTGGTGCCCACTGCCTTCAGCGGGAGACGTGCGGCGCACCGCTCACAGTTCCGCCGCTGACGGCGTCGCGGAACGTGGCGTGGTAGATGGAGCGCCGCCCCAGCTCTATGGCGTCCTCCACATCCATGTCCCTGCGGCATGGACCAAGTCGTTGGGCAGCATTTTGATAGGCAGTCGAGCCTGCCCGACAGTCCATGGTGCGCAGGAAACATGACGCCTCTTGCGGCCCGAGGTTGCAGCCCGCTCGTGCACCCAGTCCTCGCGCCCGCCACGCAGGGCGCATGCACCGACCCAGGTGCAGGCGGCCCAGGGGACGAGCGGGCGCACCACTTGTAGCCGCTGTCCAGCACGCCGTACGCGTACAGGCTGCCCGAGCCCACGCTGAACACCTGGCCCTTGGTGCGCTGCCCATCGCTGTCCACGTAGTACAGCCCGGGGCCCTCCGGGTCCCAGCCGGCGATCATGGTGCCCTGCCGCCCGGACAAGCACGAGTGAGGCGCACGCCTCCGCCTCGCGCTGTCAAGGCGGCCTACTGCGATCAAGTGGCACCGCGCGCGCAAGTGCTGGGAGTGCGCTGACGGCCTGCGCCCGCATCGTCCCTGCCGCGACAAGCTTGCGCGGGAACGAGGGCGCGAGCGAGCGGGGCGCGCCATCGACAACCCGTAGCCCTTGTAGCTGAACATCGTGTTGGCGAGCAGCTTGGACGCCGCGCAAACAGAGATCCTCCTCCCGTTGTTCAGCTCGTACAGGCGGCACTGCAGGCACGCGGCACGCGCGTCACCAGCTGCTCGGGCGGCTCTAGGCAATTGCACATCACGAGCAAAGGAGAAGAGAAAAGGAGAAGAGCCGCGCCTGCTGCCCCAGGTTCCGCTGCCAGAACTGGCAGTCGGCCGCGCCGCCCGCCATCGTCCCCAGCAGGAACGGGTTGATCTCTATCACCTTTTTCACTGTCTGCGACGCTGCGCCCGGCACGCGCCGCGTCACGAACGCGCGCCAGGGACGCTGGTGCACTCGCGCGTCTGGCAGCGGGGCACGTACACACATAGGAGCCCTGGCTGGCGCGCGAGTCCACGGCTATGATCACGCCGTGCTTGAAGATGAAGCCGAGCGTGGTCGTGCCATGGTTCGGCTTAACATACGCCACGGCGTCGCGCTCGAACGAGTCGACCTGCGCCACCAGGCGTCAGCGAGCTGCACAGCCTCCAGCGACAAGCGCGAGACTTGAGCATGAAGCGCGCGCACGTCCTGCACTTGCGGCAGCATGAAGCGCTGCGTGCAGGCGTCGCCGCCGCATAGCCGCTCCACCTCCGGATGCCTGTCTGCGACGGACGTGCTGGGCTCCAGGAATGACAAGTCAATCCTGTCCATGCTGTGCGCGCGCCCAGCGACTCCGGTGCCTCGCAATCGGCTTCTGCAACCAGGCAAGACTAAGTTTGTGCTGCTCCTTCGCAGCAGCCCGTGCTTGCAGTGGAAAAAGTGCGACTGCAGACTTCCTTGCTGAGAAACCAGTGAGGGGTAACGAGGGTTCAGGTGCAGAGGTTGCTTGAACAAGCAAAGCCACGGTTGTAATTCACTCATTCATTCCTTCATGCATGCAGCGTGCTCTGCTCAGGTGCACACTCCTTCCTGTTCCGGTTCACACATGCGTGACATGCTTGGGCATGCAGTCCAGGGTGCTGACGAACACCGGGACCCTTTGCGGGTCCGCGACAGCACCACCTCAGACCGTCCCGCACCACAGCAAAACACGCTCTCTGCACTCCCGCTCACGACTAGCTAATGTCAAAGCCCTGCAGACGACCTCTTCCACAGATCAACACACACGCTGTGGGGCCCAGGTGCCTGGCAGAAATGGCAGCGGTAAATGCGGCGCCGCTGCCAGCTCAGGCGGCCACGGCCGCGCAGGGGCACAGCCGCCGCACATGCGCGTTGGCCGCCTCGCAGCTGGCCTGCGCGAGCGTGGCCGGCTCAAGCAGCAGGCACATCGTGGGGCGCTGCGCTTTGGGCGCGCCCGCATCCACATACGCCGGGTACTCTGGCGCCGGCGCGTCGGCCTCGCAGCCGGCCTCGCACGCATAGTGCTCGCGCAGGCGGTTGCAGTCGTTCAGCGCGGCAAAGTGCTCGGGCGCGCAGCGGCGGCCCGCGGCCTCGCACGCGGCCGCGCAGGACGCGCCCTTCTCGGCGGCCACCGGCACGACTTCTGCTGGGAGTGGCGGCCCGGGCGGCGAGGGTGTCGTCGGCTTGCCTGCGTCAGAGGTGGGCGGTCGAACCATGGTGACACCGGGTAGTGCAGCCGTGCACGCAATGTCAGCCACTGTGGAAAGGAGGCACGGCTTTGACGGAAAATGGGTCAGCATGGGTGCAGAGGCGGGCGTCCCCAGCCCACGCGACATGTACGTCAAGCCTGGTATGTGAGCAGTAGTCAGGTAGTAGCGCATGGGCCCATGGAGCATGCAACGTGCGCTGGCATGGCGATGGCTCTACAAGCTCGTGCGCGCTGGGTCATGCCAACAGGAAGCGCGGGGACACAGCGCATGCGTGCATGGCGCTGCATGCACGGAGCGGGCAGGCGGCCGCGCGCCTGAGGCTGAGAAGCAGTGGTGCAGCGGCGACAGGTACGCGTTCTCGTGCACGGTGGACTTGCTGGACGTGCGGCACTTGCCGCGGCAGTACTCGAACACGCTGCCCCAGTGCCCGGTCTCCGGCCTGCCGCCGGACGCGCCGGCGCACACTCCACGGCTGCGACCGCTGCAGCGCGAACGCACCCATGCCTGACTCCTGCATGTGGAGCCCGCTCCTCACGGCAAGAACAGGCCCGCTGAGCAGTGCGCGCCGCGCCTGTCTGGCCCGCGAAACACGGCCTGCAGGACGCTGGCGTTGCTGTGCTGCGGCGCCTGGCAGCACGACACGCAGTGCTCGTACTCCTCGCAGCACTGGTTCTCCAGGTTGCACCTGCGCTCACGCACTTCAGCAGAGCACTGATTAGAAGACAAGGAGCATCTGCACACATGTAGAGCCGAGGTGAAGCAAGCGCTTGGCGCGAGCTGGCCAGGGCCGGTGTGCGCACGTTTTGCAGGTGAACTGCTCGCCACTGGAGCAGCACCCGCTCTGAACATCCACGTCGCTCCGCGCGCAGACAAAGCCTTGGCTGTCGGTCAGCAGCCACCTGCATCGGCAGGCGCGAGTCCGTCTGGCCATCGCTCCTGTGCTTGCTGAGCAGCTGCAGGGCCGGCAGGCACGGGTGCGCTGGCGCTCACCGTCCCTGCACCGTGTTGTTGCACGTGCCCAGGCCTTGGGCGGCCTGCGGCAAGCTATGCCGCGGCATATCCCTGCACGCGCAGGAGCAGGTCAGAGACGCGCGCCAGCGGGCGTCGGGGTGGAGGCATCCACTCGCGCGCCCGCACCGTCTGTGCAGCTTCCTGGTGTGGCCGCCGCTGGACGCGAGCGGGGGCGAGGCCGCTGCGGTGCACAAGCTCAGCGCAAGCAGCAGCGCCGTGGCTCGGGCGCGGCGCTGCCCAACCGCCGCGCCCAGGGCCTCGTGCATCAGCGCGCCGCGTATCGGGCCTGGGCACGCGCCGCGGCTGCCGCGCCTCTCTTTCCTCCCTCCTGCTCAGGCCTCCCGTGCTGGAAGCCGAGCGCACTTTTACAGGCAGAGTGAGGGTTCCCGCCAGCCCTCCTACACAGCCTCTTCAAGTGCTCCTGCAGATGGTCGGAACGCGAGCCTGGCATCCCCAGCAATCCAGGAGGTGTGGCGCTGCTCGTGGCGCTTAGGAGCTGCGCCAGCTGCACGTGGGCGCGCCCTGCCGGGCATGGTGCGCGCGCGGCGGGGGGCGCAGTGAGAGCGCCCGTACGCTGCGCGATGGCCCAGCCAGCGCAGCGCGATTGGGAGAACCCGGCGGTCTACCAGAGGGACAAGCAGCGCTCGCACGTCCCTCTGCGGTCGTTTTCGTCGCCCGAGACCGCCCTGCAGTATTTCACGCATGGGCCGGCAGCAGCAGACAGGGCCCGGCAGCTCAGCCTCAACGGCCCGGACTGGCGGTTCCAGCTATTTGACAGGCCGGAGGCCGTACCGAGCTTTGCTGAGGAGAGCTTTGACGACAGCCAGTGGCCAAAGGTGGGCTGGGCCCCAGCCAGTGGCAGATCCCCAGCCCATAGGCGCCTGTCGCCCTAGTGCTGGCCTGGTGCCTGCGCGTGCTTGCTGATTGCCGCTGGTGTGGCCTGTTTGGGCAGCAGCGACGCGCATTTTGAGCGCATTGGCTGCATTGGGCGCTGCATCGGGCTCGGCCCCTGCGCGGCGCCGGCCCAGCCAGGCTGGCGGTGCCTGTGCTGGCCGGCCTGCGGCGTGCGGTGCCACGGATGGCAGCCGGCCCGAACCTGGCGCCGACGCACCCGCCCGGCGCGCTGGGCGTGAGCGCGCCGCGGCCGCGCAGGTGGAGGTGCCGGGCAACTGGGAGTGCCAGGGCCACGGCCTGCCCATTTACACCAACTTCCAGTACCCGTGGCCCAACACGGCGCCTTTCGTGCCGGACGAGAACCCCACGGGATGCTACCGCCGCTGGTTTGACGTGCCGCAGGCCTTCGCCGGCATGCGGTGCGGCGCAGCGCGCGCTGTTGTCGGTCGGACACGCCAGCTGTTGTCGGTCGGACACGCCAGCACCCGTGGCTGCTCTGATCGCGGGGCCGCCAGCTACACTTGTCGCAGATCGGAGAGGACAGCGGCACACGGCCCCTGTGCTGGTCGGCCAAGGCCAGGGACTCCAAGCGTGTGCAAGTCAGGAAGCGAGCGCTTTGGACTGGGAGGGGCGGCTGGCGGGCGTGCGCCGGCCCTGCCGCTGGGGACTGCCCGCCGAGCCGGGCGGGCGCAGACAGTTGGTCGCTGGCCTGATTGTGAGATGTGCTGTGCCTCGGCAGGCTGTACCTGCACTTTGAGGGCATCAACAGCGCGGCGTACGTCTGGGCGAACGGGCAGCTGCTGGGCTACAGCCAGGACAGCTGCCTGCCCGCGGAGTTTGAGGCGACGCACGCGCTGCGCCCGGGGCGCAACCTGGTGACTGTGCAGGTGCTCCGCCTGTCGTATGCCGCTGCATTTGCCGCGCATTGTCGTGACTGCGACCCCGCCCTTGCGCCGGGCACTGGGGTCGCGTGTTTTTGAGACTGTAGCAGCGCGCTCCATGACCGCTGCGCGTTTGGGCGCAAGACGGCGTGTTGTGTGCCGGCGCTGCTGTCACCGACCTGCCACTCCTCGGTGCCCGTCCGGGGGAGGGGCGGCGGTCACCGGTATCCGCGCGCGCAGGTGCTGCGCTTCTGCGACGGCAGCTACTTGGAGGATCAGGACCACTGGTGGCTCTCCGGCTTGCACAGGTGCTCCCGCCTTGCCGTGCGCTGCGCAAGCGGGAGCGCCACGCCTTGTGTAAACAACCGTCAAGCCAGCCGTGGATGGTATTCAGCTGTGCACAGGCTTGCCCTTTGCGCACGGTCGCAGCACGTGCGCTCTGCAGTCTGTTGGACAGCGCATGTGTGGCGGCGGGCGGTTGCGCGCCTCGCCAGGCGCTCGCCTGTGCGGGCCAGGGCTACCCGGCCCAGGCCGCGGCCCAGGCCGCGGCCAGCCATGCGCGGCCGCAGCGGGCGCGCTGACGCCGCGAGCCGCGCGGCAGGGACGTGTTCCTGCTCGCCAAGCCCGCCATCCACATCTCAGACTTCTTTGTGCGCACGCCGCTCACGTTCTCGGACGCCGGCGCGCTGGAGTCCGCGTGGTGCGCCGCATGGGCAGCCCGGCGCCGCACGCTGAGCCCGCACCTCTCCCCGCCTCGCTGCCTGGTGCCGTCGGTGTCCCCGCGCCTCCTGCAGGCCGAGCGCAGGCGCACGCCCGTGCAGGCGCCGGCAGCCCAGCGGCACGACCGGCAGCGTGTACTGAACATGGCGCCCCGAGCCATACGCACAGCGCGGGTGGCGGGTGGCGCAGGCTGGAGGCCGATGTGCAGCTGGTGGCGCCCAGAAGCGCGGACTTTGCGCCCGTGGGCGTGCGCGCGGAGCTGTTCGCGGTGGACCCAGCGGACCCGGCGCGCGCGGCGGCCGCGCTGCCCGCCACGCGCGTGGGCCTGAAGGACTCGGACCATTGGGTGGCCGCGTGCGCCAGCGGCAAGCCCAGCCGCGCGGCCGTGGGCACCGGCGGCCTGGCGCAGGCGCGCCGCGCGCCTGCGCTCCATGCCCGCGTCGCCCACCGCCGCGCGGCGCCCCGCTAGCACGTCGGACTCTGATGGACCGGGGTCCGGCCAGGCTTGTGCTAAAATAGGTGAGCACCGCTTGTTGGCACACCGGATGCTGGCTCGCACGGCTGGCTGGCACCGGCGCTCGGCAGCAAGGGACACTGTAACAGCCGCTGGAGGAGGACCTGGGTCGTACTGGGCGTGGGGCGCGCGCAGGTGCGCGTGGACCTGCTGGCGGCGGGCGTGCAGCCGGCGCTGTGGAGCGCGGAGCAGCCCAACCTGTACATCCTGGTGCTCACGCTGCTGGGCCGCGGCGACGCGCACATCGAGAGCGAGTCCTGCCAGGCGCGCGCGCGCGCGCGGCCGCCCGGCTCCGGTTCGGAGCCTGCGCGTCGTGGTGCGCGCAGGGCTGGGCCGTGCGCGGGCGCGGCGCGGGCAGCTGCGCGGAGCCGAGCGCAGCGGCGATGCGCCGGGGCCCGCGCGCGCAGGTGGGCATGCGGCGCGTGGAGGTGGCCGGGCGGCAGCTGCGAGTGAATGGGCGGCCCATCCTGCTCAAGGGCGTCAACCGGCACGAGCACGACGAGCGGCGCGGCAAGGCGGTGACCGAGGCGGGCATGGTCCGCGACATCCAGCTGCTCAAGCAGTTCAATTTCAACTCCGTGCGCTGCGCGCACTACCCCAACCACCCGCGCTGGCGCGCGCCCGCCCCGCGCGCCGCCGCCCCTGCTGAGAGCGGCCGGCTTGTGGTGGGACGCAGTAAAAGTACGTGCTTGAAATGTCACCAAACTCTGGGGAAAGCCGAGTCACTGCGGCAGGAGGGCGCCACGAAAGCGGTGCGCGGTGACCTGAGCCCTACCCTAACCCTGTAGTACCCTATGTAGGTACGAGCTGTGCAACCAGTATGGCATCTACCTGATGGACGAAGCCAACAACGAGACGCACGGCTTCGACCCGGGCCTGAAGCACAACCTGCTCGTGCCCGCCAACAACGCCGAGTGGCTCGCCTGCATCGTGGACCGCGGCGTGCGCATGCTGGAGCGCGACAAGAACCACCCCAGCGTCATCATCTGGTCCGTTGGCAACGAGTCCGGCTACGGGCCCGGTGCGCCCCCGTCGCGCGGACACGGGTCCGGCCCCGGCCGCCGCTGATGGCCCGCCCGCTGGCCAAATGCGCTGATGGGCTGCTGCCATGCTTTACAGCTCCCGCTCTGAAGCCGACTGTCTGATGCTGCGCGGTCGGCGCGCGCTGACGCGGCGCGCCCGGCGCGCAGCGCACCTGGCGATGGCGGGCTACCTGCGCTGCCGCGACGCCGGGCGGCCGGTGCACTACGAGGGCGGCGGCTCGCGCACCGCGGCGACCGACTTTGTGTGCCCCATGTACGCGCGCGTGCACCAGGCGCGCGTCCGCGCCTCCTGTGCCGTCAGTCGTGCCGCGCGAGCAACATCCTCACTGGGCATTCGCGCACAGCTGCGCCCCACCACAGGTCCTTCCAATTGTGATGACAATTGATGAGCAATAAGCTCCTCTTCAGCATGAGAGGAGTGCATCCACTGCTACTACTATCCAATTGTAGCAGTGGATGCATCGTCAATATGCTGCGAGGCTGCTGCAGAGCGCCGTCCGTGCTGACGGGCCCGGGCGGGCGCGCAGCTGCAAACCCTGGCGGACCTGCCAGGCGAGACGCGGCCGGTGATCCTCTGCGAGTACTCGCACGCGATGGGCAACAGCCTGGGCAACTACAAGGACTACTTTGACGCGTTTGAGAGCAACCCCTACCTGCAGGCGCGCCCGCCGCCCGCCGCCTCTCCTCTCCGCTCCTTGGCCGGCGCGGCGAGGCCCAGCGCCTCGCGCGGCTCTTGTCGCGCCTGCCGCCCTGCCGCCCGCCGCCGACGCCCAGGCCCGTGCGGCGGACTGGGCCGTGCCCGCCACCGACACAAGCATCCTGTCCATCCGCTCGTCCAGCCTGTTGCCGCTCCCTGCTCGTATGCCAGCGCGCCTGCACCCGCCCGGCCTCCCCTCCTTCCTGTCCGGATGCACGGCGACGTCGTACTTGCGACGCGGGGGCCGAGCGCGCGCAGGGCGGCTTCATCTGGGACTGGGTGGACCAGGGCCTGCTCAAGTGGGTGACCAACGCGGACGGCGAGCGCGTGGAGGCGTGGGCCTATGGCGGCGACTTTGGCGAGCCGGTGCACGACGCGCAGTTCTGCATCAACGGCCTTGTGTTCCCCAACCGCGAGCCGCACCCGGCCTGCCACGAGTGCAAGGCGGTGATGGTGCGCGCGCGGGCGGCGCAGCATGCGCGGTCGCACTCGGGCAGCGGGCGCGCGGAGCATGAGGCCGAGCCAGCGTTGGGCATGCGAGGGCTTGCTGAGGGAGAGCCCACTTGGCGTCGGGGTTGCTTGGATCCCAGCAATCTCTCCAGCTGCCGCCGTACCCTAGCGTTGCGGGCGTCTTGTCACACAGAGGCAGGACTGCATAGGTAACCGAGCGGCGCCCGACACTGCGCCCGCTGGCAGGCTCCGGTGGCGTTTGAGCTGGTGGAGAGCGCCGCGTCGTCCCCGCTGCGCGTGCGCGTGCGCAACAAGAACACCTTCGGCCGCACGGGCGACCAGCTGCGCCTGCGGTGGCGCCTGGTGCTGGACGGCGACCCGCTCGTGCTCGCGCGGGCCAAGGTCGGCGCTGACGGCTACAGCCCCATCGGCGACGTGGATGTCCCGGCGCAGGCGCACGCCGGGGGCGCCTTCCTTGCGGGTCGGCGGGGGCAGGGTGCTGATGCGGGGCCCTAGTTGACGCTGAAGCGGAGCTTCTGCCCTCGGGCCAGGCTGGTCGGTGTGCATGTCTGCGCGTGCGAAGGGCTCCGGCGTGATCTGCTAGGGTTGCTCAGGTCGCGTGAGCACAGGGGCAGCGATGCCCGCGGCGCGCACGCCCCAAATGCGTGCGGCTCAGGCGCCCGGCGCGGGCGCGCGCAGGAGGCCGCGGAGGTGGAGCTGCCCGTGAGCGCGGCTGCGGCCGCGGCCGCCGCGGCGGCGGCGCCCGGCGGCGGCGCGGCGGGCGCAGAGGTGCTGCTGGAAGTGCGCGCGGACCTCGCGCGCGACGAGCTCTGGGCGCCCGCGGTGCGCCGCAGCGGGCCCCGCACGGCCGGGCCGCGCGGTCGCGGCCTGCGCGGCGCGGCCGCGGGCGGTCGGCGCGCTCGCAGCCGGGCGCCAGCAGGGCACCGCGGGTGTCCGGTGTGCGCGCAAGCAGGGGGCGCGCCGAGCGGCGGGGTTGAAGCCATGGCTTGCCTCGTTTTACGCCATGGCAGCCCTGCACCCTGACCGCAGGTGTGTCAAGGTGTCCCTGCAGCAGCGGAGCCATCGGCGGGAACGAGCGCCGCCCCGCCAGGCGTGCGTGAGTGGGCTGCGCGCGCGCGGGGGGCAGGGCTTTGCCGTGGCGGAGCAGCAGCTGGAGCTGCCGCCGGGGTGGCTGGCCGGCGGGCGCGAGGCGCTGGGCGGCGCCCAGGAGAACGGCCACGCCAACGGCGCCGAGGCCGCGGCGGGCGACGCGCGGCTGCAGGTGGCGGACGAGGGCGAGGCGCTGGTCATCACGGGCCCCGGCGTGCGCGTGCAGGTGCAGGGGGCCCTGCTTGCGCCCGCGCCCCACACCTGGCGTTCTCAGTCCTGGGAGCGGCGAGCTGGCCGTGCCAGCGGCGAACTTGGTGGACCTTGGCGGCACGGGATGAGTGCGCTGCTGCACTGCTGGTGTTCCTGCTGGCGGTGGGAGGGCAGGGGGCGCAGCACGCAGCAGCGCCCTCGCTGGTGACGGCGTGTCATGAGCGCAAGCGCGCCCTCTCGCCTGTCGCTCGTGCAGAGGGCGCGTGGGCGTGCGCAGCCTGCGACTTCGTGCGGGGAGCGGGCTCGCTCGCAGCAACGAGCGGCGGCGGGAGGGACGGGGCCGGCGTCGGGGCCGCGCAGGTGGGCAAGGCCTCGGGCTGCCTGGAGGCGTGGGAGGTGGGCGGGCGGCCGCTGCTGGCGGAGCCGGTCAAGCCCAGCTTCTTCCGCGCGCCCACCGACAACGACCTGGGCGGCTCCAACAACATCAGCTTCGCCGTGCGGTGCGCCGCCCCTGCCGCGCCCGGCCGCCGCCCGCGCCCCCTCCCTCAACGGCCTGGCGAGTACTGGGCGGAGAGGTGCCTGCTGCCGTGCACCGCCCTGCACCTCCTCGTGCCTTGTTGTGGGCAGCGCGCCCCGCGACTTTCCGTTGGGTGCTGGCTGTTGGCCGTCCTCGCGCAATATGAAGCGCATGGCCCCAAGGTGCGCCGCAAGCCGGGTCGCATCTGGGAGCGCGCCCCGGAGCGCCTGCGCCGCGGCGCAGGGCGCGCATGGGCAGGCGCTCGCCTCGCAGCGTGTTTGTGTGACTTTCAGGGTTGTCAAAACCCTGCAATGCGTGCAGGTGGAAGGAGGCGGGCCTGGACTGCCTGGACGTCGAGCCAGGCACGTGCCAGGTGGCCGCGGCCGCGCAGCGCTGCGGCGCCGTGCGCGTGGAGGCGTCTTGGCGCCTGACGCCGCGCTTCGAGGCCGCGCTGGAAGTCGCCGAGTTCGCCGATGCTGGCGTCAGCGAGGCGCGCCGCCCCCGCCCGCCGGCGCGCGCCGGTGGGTGCAGCCCGCCGCGCGAGCCGTGCGTGGGCGCTCTGTTTTAGAGTACTCATCCCAGCGCTTCGTGCGTGGGTCCGCACGGCCGCATCACAGAGCATTGGAACTGCGCGCCGGCGCAAGCGGGCGGGCCGGCGCACGCTGCGGACAGCCCGGCGGGGCCGGGCGCGGGCCGACACGCGCGGCGCTGCCGCAGGCGGGCGGCGCGCACTGGCTGTCGGAGAAGCGGGACGAGGAGCCGGTGCCGCCGGTGCCGCCGTCGGGGCCGGCGATGCCGGACGACAAGATGTACGCGAGCGGCACCTCGCACGAGACGCCGCTGCCCAGCGCGCCGATTGAGGTGCGGCGTCCTCGAGTGCAGAGCAAACACAGTGACCAGCACGCGCGCTTGCTCACGCCCGCGAATGGAGGTGCAGCGCCCCCGAGGCAAGACAGTTGCACAGCCGGGGCGTGCCGAACGCGCTTCCGCATGGGCGGCCCAGCGGCTGGCGTGTCTGCACGAGGCTGCGCAGCGCCTGGGGCACAGCGGCAGGGCGCTCGCGCAGAGCCAGCGGGCCGCGCGCCGGCGCCTGCGCGCGGCCGCCCTGCCCCCGGCCGAGGCGCGGCGCGCGCGCCGCAGGGCAAGGAGGCCGCCATCGGCGTGCGCGTCGCGTACACGCTCTCGCCCGACGGCGCCGTGCGCTGCGACTGGGCGCTGGACGCGCGCGCCGCGCTGCCGGCCAAGCTGGCCGGCTACCTCTTCCCGTGCGCCCGCGCGCTCTCACGCTGGCCGCGGCGTGGCCCCTTCCTTGGATGCGTCTGCGCGCGGGCTGCGCGCGCCCTATGGCTGCCGCGCAGCACTTTCGCGACGGTGTCAGCCTGCGGCGGCTCACAGCCTGCAGCGGCTCGCCCGCACGAGCATGCTCTGCGTCGGATGGCAGCTGGTTGAGGGCCAGGAGCGCTGCGCGCCCGTGAGGCGAAGGTTGCGCGCCCCAGCGCAGAGCGAGGCTGCACCGGCGCGCGCGCCGCGCACGCGGCCGCGCCTGACGGGTGCGCGCGCGCGCGCACAGCTCGCTCGCGCGCGTCGGCGTGCACCTGGGCGTGCCCGCGGAGTTCCGCGCGGTGGAGTGGTACGGCCGCGGCCCGCACGAGAACTACGCCGACCGCAAGTTCGGCGCCTTCCTGCGGCGGCACGCCGTGGCGCGCCTGGACGAGCTGCACACACCCTACATCTTTACCGGTGCGCCCGCCGCTGGGCCGCGCCCGGCCCGCCCGGCGCCTGGCCTAAAGGATGGGCGCCTGCCTGACTTATGTGGCACATGGTGGCATGTGGGGGCATGGTCGGTGGTACATACGGTCACTCGCGCTGACGGCATGTAATCGGTTGCCACTCGCGCCCCGCGCAGGGCCAGGCTCCCAGCGCCCTGCCTGGCCGTCCAGCGCCAGGGCGGTGCCCCCTGAGGAAACGGCTTGAGTGTGGCGCGCCTGCGGCGCGCAGGGGAAAACGGCGGCCGGGAGGACGTGCGGTGGCTCGCGCTCTCCGACGAGCAGGGCGCCGGCGTGGCGGCCATTGCGCTGGGCGGCCAGGCCATCCACTTCAACGTTTCCCGGTGCGCGGGGCAGCGGCCGGCACATGCATGCTGCCGCTGCTGACCGACCTCACTTGCCAGGCCGCGTGATGAGGCCGGCTGCCCTGGCCATGCCCGTCGCCTGCCCGTCCAAGCGATCTCCCCAGAGGCGTGCAGAGCTGCGTCCGTCCCGGCCGCCCCGCTGCCTCACTGACGCGCCCGGGGCCCCGCGCGTTCGGGCCAGGTACACGATGGCGTCGCTCATGGCGGCCAAGCACGACTACGAGCTGAAGGCGGACGCGCATACGCACGTGCACTTGGACCACCGGCATATGGGCGTCGGCGGCGACGACTCCTGGTCGCCCAGCCTGCACAAGGCGCGCGCCCGCTCGGGCGCGCGCGCCGCGGGCGTCCGCGCGGCCATGCGCCGCGGCCATGTTTGCGAGCAGCCACGCCTGTATTCATATGAGTTGACAGGATGCTGGCCTTCGGTTGATGCATGCATGGCCTGGCTCGGCTGAGCCGGGCTCGATGGGGGCCCCGGAGGCGCGCGCGACTGAGGCGCGCGTGGACGCCTGGGCAGGAGTACGCGGTGCCGCCCGCGCAGTATGCATTCTCCCTGCTGCTGCTGCCGCTGCGGGCGGGCGCCGGCGCCGGCGCCAGTGACGCGGCGGCCGCGGCGTGGCGGCAGCACCGCTGACGCTGCGCGCGGCCGGGCGCGCGCTCGCCTGTGCGCGGCCTGCAGGGGCGCCCCGCTGGCGGCTGTCGGGCGGGCGAGCGCGGCCGGGCGGGGCGGGGCGGCGCGGCCCCAGCATCACGCTGCATCGTGCTTTTGCAAGGGGGCTCTGCCAGTGAGCCGGTCAGCGGGGAGGCCGGCAGGGTGCTGGAAGCGGGCGGCCGACGATTGTTATATTGGCGCGTTTGGTTGCCGGGAGGGAACGCTGCGGCTACACTGCTTGAACGGTCACCCTGCGTGTGTGGTGCCCTGCACGCCCACACTACGCATAGCAGAGATCGGTTCAACGGCCTCCCTGCTGCCTGGCTGCCGGCATGGCACTGTTACGAAGGATGGGACCACCCGCTTCTGGCCGCAAGGCTCTAGGCCTCGGGGCATGTCGGTCATATGTGCAGGAGGAGTCCCGGGGCATGCGGGCTTGCCCAGGCTCGCGCCTGCGGATGCAGAGAGCAGCAGCGCCGTCTGGCAGGCGGCAGACTCTGATCCTGATGCCGTGGCCGTTGCCGCGCCTGGACCTGCGCAGGGCGTTCTAATAACCAGGGAGCTCGAGGCATCTCTTCGTCTGGCAGTCAGGCGTAAGCGCAGGCAGCGTGTAACTATAGCCGTGCGGGGTGTGCTTCTGTTGTGGAGAGCTGCCAGCGCGCCGTGGGGTCGCGCGCGGCGTTGCAGGCCAGGTTGCACCTGCGCGGTTTTGTGCTGACTCATGCGTACGCGCGCCCGGGCACCTCCGTGCGCGGCCCGTGACTCTGAGCTCTCAGCTGTGTGGTGAACCGGACGGCGATGCTGAGGGGCTGATTTTCTGTTGAGAGTTTGCTTCGGTTCAGAGTGGCTGTGAGTTAGGCTGATCCGAGCCTGGCCGCTGTGTAAGCACAGGCCTGGTTACGCCATGACAGCACACCGTGCAGCCACCCGCATGTCGTGCTCACGACGTACGGGCCCGCCTGGTCCTGCCTCGCGAGTGCCCCGCGCTCGCGACCCACCTGCTGCTGCAAAACACGGCTCTGGTTCTGACCGCAGCGGCGCACGCATCAGGCTTCACCCCCCGCGCCTCCCGAGGCCCCCCCGCCAGCCTCCGCCAGCCGCTGGACGACATTCGCCTTCCTCAGGCCCGACAGCCCGCGCACGCCCAGCGCCTTGCCCAGCGCCCGCAGCTCCGCGAGCGTCAGGCTGCTGAGGGCTTGCTCTGTCCAGGCGCCGTCGCCGCTCGGCACAGGCGGCGCCTGCCCCGCGCTTGCGCCTCTCCTGCGCGCCCAGCCCAGGAGCCCGTCAGCGAGGAGACAGGGCACGACCCAGGCTGAACGCGACGCTGGCTCGGCTTGATGTACACGCTTCACTCACGCTTCACACGTCCTGGAGCTGAAGGTATGCAGGACACTGTTGGAAAATGGCTGAGTCGACATGGGTATGCAAGGATGAACAGCACTGCTCCCGGCCACGCGACGCACCGCCCGCGCTTGGGCGCCGCACGCGTGCCGCAATCCTTCGCGTCGCCGGGCGGCTCGCCATGCGCATCCGGCTGTGTGCTCGGGACGGACGCTGTGCCAGCGCTACGGCCTGCGCCCAAAGTGCCTGCCAGAGCAGGCTGACTGGCAGCGCCGGCGGGCTCGGTCGCCCGGGGTGCAGCTGCTGGGCCCTCTGCGTGCCCCACAGGAGCAGCGTGCGTGTCGCTGTGGCTCTCAGGACCGGCACTCGCGCTCGCTGGCGCTGCGTGCTCAGCATGAACCTGGGCTGACAGGGCTTCAGCCTCCACTGGCGCCGGGCTGGCCTCCCCAGTCGCTGCGCTCTCCGGCGCCGGCAGAGGGGTGACGCTCCGCTCGCCGCCTGCGCACCAGCGCTCAGGTCCTGGTGCTCAGGTTTGGTGCCAGAAGTGCGGGGGGCTTGTGTAGAACAGGGGCGCACAATGCCAGCTCTCAAGGATTTCTGCAGGAGCGTCAGGAATGCTGAGCACGCGGTTCTCGCCCGGCTGCCAATCCAGCACCTGTGGGGTGGAGGGCAAGCGTATGAGCACGCCACAGCGTCTGGGAAGCAAGCCACTGCACAAGGCAAAGCCCAGCTCGTCAAGGGCTCAGCTGTGCAACCTCGCACCTCGTTGTTGCCATCTACTATGGCGTACTTGTACGTTACCTGAGCTCCAGCGGTCGTCAGGCTGCAGGTCCACACATCCCCTGAGCGACGGCTGAGATTAATCAATATTGCCTTAGACTAGATGTGATCAGCAAGCGTGCGCACTATTGGACACAGCGCGCGAACTAAATCCTCCAATACCTTCTGTCCAGGTCAGCCTGACCGCATCGTCAACGCTCCAGTTGTGTTCATCAGACAGAAGCGCCAGCTCCTGACCGAAAGACAGTTGCTTGTGCAGCTTGAGCACCACCCGCGCCCCGCCAGTGCTTCCCCCGCCAGCAGCAGCGTGTATCCTGGACAACAGCAGCCGCCTGCAGCCAGTGTAATCGCCTGCCACGCAAGCCCATGACGAAGGTGCACGGCTGATGCAGGGCCGTAGGAAAGCCATGCATGCAGACAGGGACAACAGCCTCAAGAGCGTGAAGCGCCAGTCCAGCTCGCGGTCACAATGCTGGTCGGCATGCGCGTGCGCATGCGCATGGAGCACCGGGAGTGTGAGATTCTTTGACAGCCCCAAATGCTGGCATTTGGAGCATGGTCACGGCCATTATTCTCACAAAGCTGTTTTCACAGGGGACAACACACAGGTGACACAAGATGGAGACAAAAAGAGACGCGGACGCCCACGTTGCGTACTAAATCAGCGAGGCATGTGCAGGGAAGCACAGCGCCTTGCAAAAACAGGACCTCGCTCGCAGCAACACCGGTCACAAAAGCCTCTGCGTTTTTTCGTCCCACGTCACTCCGGCATGCGGTCCCGCTTCACACTCAGTCCTGCAGCGAGGAGGACACGATTTCATACACGTTCTCGGACAGCCCCTCCGCCGCCAGGATGCGCTGCAGCTGCGCGCGCATCAGCCCCTGGCGGCGCGCGTCAAACTTCCGGAAGGAGGTGAACGCGCTCGAGCCGGTCATGCGCGCGGCCACCTGCCGGTTGACCTTGTCCACCTGCGCGCGCGGCGGCAGGGAGCTGGCGCCAGGTCGCCGGCGTCGGCTCTGGCAGTTCGCATGACAGCAGCGCGACAGGTCGCTGCGTGCGCGTTCTGTTGCCATGGCTGTCCGGCGGCAGTGGCCGGAGACAGCTTGCATGTGGCGCATGCAGTCGAAAGGCCGACCTCCAAGCGGCTCTTCCATGACATGCTGCCATCTGTCTGCTCTTTGACATGCAGGAAGTGGCCAAACCAGCGAGCGTGTCATGTGCTTGCAGTCGGCAGAGACGGTGAGCGAGGGAGGGCTTGACAGAGGACGACGGCCGCGCCTTAAGGATGGAGTCGGCCAGCCACGCGTAGCCCGAGCCGTCCGCGGCGTGGAAGTTGGGCGTGCTGCGCAGGAAGGAGAGGTACAGCGCGTAGCACATGTTGGGGTTGGACATCGAGAAGGCCGGGTGCTCCGTCAGGCCCTGCACGGCGGTCAGGTTGCCGGGCACATGCGCGCTCGCCTGCGCGCGCACACCTGCTGCATCGCGCCACGGACTGATGTGCGCAGCCCGCAAGGTCAGCGCTCGCAGCGCGTCGGGTTGATGAGTGCAAGCGCTATACCTGCTGGGCTCCTTGCCTACCAAAACTCGCACTCTGCCTCCTCCACCGCAGCCCATTCAGTCAATTCCTGGATGTACAATGTCAACACCACAGGTGCCCATGTAATGAGACACCCAGAAGCCAAGCAGAAAGGGCCAGCAGCAGCAGCAACCAACACCACGCTTGCCACCTGGTGCAGGACATGGCATTTCATGCCGTCTTACAGCACAACTGCCACGAGCAACCATGCAGCGCACCTGGAGGCCGATCCACTTGAGCAGCACCAGCGGCTCGCTCTTCCACTTCTCGAAGAACTCCTTCAGGGCGGTGTCGCGCTCCTTCCCTGCAAAGCAGAGTTTGCAGGGACATGTCAGTGCACCGCACTGACATATCACGCAGCAGCACAGCAGTGAATTCCTTCATGCACAGGTGAAATTCCTGCAGGCAACCCAACCAACCTACACGCTCTCATGCCCATGTTCCCTGGACAGCGCGGCTGTTTGGCGGCCTTGGGGGCGCGCCTGGGTGGTCGTTGAGCGCGTACAGCGCGGCCGCATGGTCCGTCATGTTGGTGGCCTCGCGGGCGCGCCGCAGCAGGTCGGCCCTGACCTTGCCGTCGTCCAGCTGGCCCAGGAAGCAGAGCGCGCGGTTCTTCAGCGCCCGGCGCGCCGCCTGCGGCCCCGGCCGCGCGCCCCTGACACGCGCCCTAGGACATGCACAAGCCCTGGCGATGCCGGGCGCATAACAAAATATGGCCAGACCTTGTCGAGAGTGTGTGCGTACGCCACCGCGCAGCAGTGTCGCAGCTTGCCTTGGATTAAGGCTTCCAAGCACGGCAGCATGCGAGCGCCGCACACATGAACAGCACTGCCATGGCTGCTGTCAGCCTGTTTCCACCGCAGGGCAGCGCTGCCCCTGCAGGCATCACCAGGAGCCTTGTTGCGCGGCGGCATGGGCGCATCCATTTGTGCCCGCCAGTGCTGCGCCCACACCCGCCACATGCCTGCCGTCAGCAGCGCGGGGCGCACCGATGCCGCGTCCGGAGAGTAGGCCTCGCCCGGCGCGGCGTCATTGCGCTTGACGGCCGCCTCCAGCTCGGGGCGCAGCTGCTCCGTCAGCTGCCGCGCCACATACTGCCTGCGCCCGGTGACCGGCGCGTCCGCCCAGGCAAGCAAGCCCTGGTGATAACGGAGCCAGAATGCGAAACATGGCCGTGGCCTGCATCGGCCGAGCTGTGCTGGAGCACACTGCGTACACACGTCCGCAGCAGAGCTTGCCCGCTGCACCAGGCGTCTCAGTCAGCCCGCATGGAGCTGCGCAGCCCGTCATGCAAAAATTGCTTGGGGCGAGGTGCGTGAGAGCGAGCGGCACCAGTACCAAAGAAGTGTCCGGACGCCGACACTCAGGATTGACGGCGGGCGCGCCGCGGCGGCGCGCGCACCGAACGCCGTGCAGCACGAGCGGGTCAACGCCCGGGATGCCATCGATGAGCTCGCTGTCGGAGGGCAGCGTGATGGCGGCCGCCACGAAGGCGCCGTCCAGGTCCGCGTCCGCCAGCACCGCGCGCATCGCGTCCGCCAGCGCCTGCGGCACGCCGTCCGCCGCGCCCGCGCGCTCCTCCAGCGTCGCGCCCTGCTGCGGCGCAGGGCGGGGTTTCAACGCCATGCAGCGCCCGCATTACGCTCCGCCTGCTGTGTGAACGAGTTGCACGCTCAAGCGCTCTGTGGCGCATTTGCCGGGCTTCAGAGGCTTGTTCTGGCTGTGATACAAAACCCAGGAGTCAAGACAGTAAATGGAGGCAACTCTCGCCCTCTCGCAAGGGAGCACGGACTCGTGCAGGCCGGCGGGTAGGCTGTGCAACATGGCAAGGGCGATGGACTAGTGCCAGCTGATAAGAATCTGACTGAAACGAACGCCGGCTGTCTCAGTCATATTTGTTGTGGGGCTCGAGGAGGCGCGCGCCTTGGACTCGTCCGCGGCGGCGGCGTACAGCGTGGTGAGCAGCGCGCGCAGCAGCCGCTGGCCGGCCTCCCAGCGGCAGAAGGGGTCGCGGTCGTGCGCCAGCAGGAAGCGCAGCTGCTCCTCGTCCTGCCCCTCCACCTGCGCCGCTGCTGGCCTTGTCAGCCGGCCTTGCACTTGGACTTTGCGCGCAAGAGCACACTTTTACAGTGCTTCGCAGAACGGCTGCACCCCTCACACACTACTGGACAGTGTCCAGTCGACACTTGCACCTGTGCTCCTACCAGCTGAGACTCACCCAAGCGAAGGCAACGAGGCAAGAGCCTGGGAGCAGACCCATCTCCAACGCGGGTTGCCTGAACCGGTCAGCCCCGAACAGACTGGTGGCGTGGGCCCACCTCCAGCTTCACGGGCGCGCTGAAGCCGCGCAGCAGCGACGGCACCGGGCGCTCGGCGACCTCCGTGAACACAAAGTCCTGCTTCAAGCGCTCCAGCAGCAGCACCTCCGTCTTCGGCGCGCTGCCATTCTCGTGGCCCTGTCCGGCTGCACCGCGCAATCGTGAGCACGTGTTGCATCGTGGCCTTTGGCCACAAGCGTGAAACTTCTATAGACCACCAAGGGCCAGCATGCACCATTGAACTATCTCAGTGGAGCTTATTGAGGCAATCCCCGGCAGGAGCGACTTAGCGCCACACACGGTAGGTAAAGTGGGGGTGAGGGTGCTCGCATCACTATCTTCAGCAGCGAGACATCAGGACTGCCACGGCCCCACTGGGAGCGGGCCGCGCCTGCAGGTGCAGCGGCAGCTCCTGCCCATCTGCGCCCAGCAGCCCGACCGCGATGGGGATGGGCACGGGGCCCTTGTCGCTCTGGCCGGGCGTGGCCGGCGTGCGCTGGCTCACGTGCAGCGTGAACGTGCGCGCGGCGCCGTCGTACTCGCCCGCCACGGTGACCTGCGGCGTGCCCGCCTGGGAGTACCTGCGCGCATCGCTCTGCATGCTGATGCAATCTGCTTGTCACCCATAAGCTGCCATCGTTTAAAGCGTCAGTATGCATGCTCCCCTAGCGATACTTCATTTAAAGCGCTCTTGTTGCGTCCGGCAACAGCGGTGCTTGCAAGATGCACAGTGCTTGACACATGCACCCATGTTGGACAGAGGGACTGCTGCGGAGGCAGATTTAGGGACAGGTACAGAAGCTACAGGCACCGCCGAGTGTGCAGGCAGGCCCGCGCGCCAGGCGGTGAACGCCGAGAAGTCGCGGCCGTTGGCGTCGGCCATGGCGGCGCGGAAGTCGTCGCACGTGACCGCCTGCCCGTCGTGGCGCTTGAAGTACAGGTCCATGCCCTTCCTGCGCGGCGGTGCAAGGGCGTCTGAAAAGCTCAGCACCCGTCTCCACGCATGCTCGGCAGCACCGCTCCAGGCCTATTCTGCCAAGACTCAACAAACACTGCAGAAGCTATGCACCACACAGCGCAGCTTTAAGCTCCAAGCGTGCCGCCCGCTCCTGGCGGACAGGCAACGAGCAAGGCAAACATGCAGTGGGTGCGCCTGCGAAAGGCAGGGCATGAAGCACATAGGCATGGCGACTTTCATGTCATCGTGGGCGCGCCTGAAGCCCTCGACGCCCAGCAGCGTGTGGTACAAGCGCACGACCTCGGCGCCCTTCTCGTACACGGTCAGCGTGTAGAAGTTGTCCTGCCAGGGTGCCCACCAATCTGCTTTGGCACCTGGACCAAAGTGTTGCAGCGCATGTGCACAGCATGCACACGCAAAGCAACATATGTCCTGCATGCATGCGCCGCGGGCAGCGCACCATCTTGATGTACTTGTCAGGCCGGATCGGGTGCGCCATCGCGCCTGCACGCGCACAGCATGGTGGTTGATCTGTTCTCTCCAGCTACAGCGGCTACTCAACGAGCGCTCGGCAGGCAGGCGGCCGCACCGCTGTCCTCAGCGTACTGTGCGGTGCGCAGGCGCGTGACGTCGTCGATGCGCTTGACCGCGCGGGAGTTCATGTCCGCCGAAAACTCCTGCGAGAAGCGGCAACGCAATTTTCACACAGCCGATGACGTCGCAGCAGTGCTCAAGCTCAGGGAGCATGCACAGCTCTGCAGCGCCGGCGCGCGCGGTTCAGATGCAGACAAGCAGCTTTCTGAAGACCACACCATGGACGGGCATGCATGGGAGGGCAGGTGCGGCCGCATGCCTGGTCCCGGAACACAGTGAGGCCCTCCTTGAGCGTCAGCTGGAACCAGTCGCGGCAGGTCACGCGGTTGCCCGTCCAGCTGCGGGCGCAGCGCCAGCAACGTCACATCCATGAGACAGGCACCCGCTGTCCCCATGCTCCTCACGCTTCGCGGCCACAACTTGGATTGGGGCCGTTGCCTTCGAAACGCTAACCTTTGGGGCGTGCAAGGGTGCGCCAGGCACTGACAAGCAGGTCACGGGCTCGCAACGCAGGTGCTCGCTGGCGGCGCGAGGGCATGCGCTCAGCGCTGCGCCGGCCGCGCCGGGCACACCCCTGCGCGCGCCCGCTCCGCGGCCCCGCCTGCGCCCCCCGCTCGGCCCCGCTCGCGCCCCCGCGGCGCGCGGGTCGCACTTGTGGAAGTACTCGTGCGCGACGACGCCCTCCACGCGCGCAAAGTCCAGGTCGGAGGACGTGGCGGGCGACGCGATGACCAGGCGCGAGTTGAACACGTTCAGCGACTTGTTCTCCATCGCGCCCATGTTGAAGTCGCTGACCGCCACGATGTTGAACAGGTCCAGGTCGTACTCCAGGCCTGCCGCGCCGGGCCCGCCTCACGCGTCCGGACGCGGTCGCTGACAGCGGGCTGGGTGCGTGTCATCACAGAGCGTCCCGACATCGGACTAGCTGCCTTCCATCACAGCTGACACGACATCGCCTCGGGCGCCCTCGCCGTGAAGTCGTGACCCGCCTGCCGCACGCATAGCGTCGGACACCCAGCAGACGGGCTGCGCACTGCTGCGGACCCGCATGCCAGACGCAGCAAGGGCGGGCCGCGCAGGCCGTCGGGGCGCCGCCGCGCGCTCGGCGCGACGCGGCGCGCGCGCGCACCAAACACATCTTCGTCCCACTTCATCGCTTTCTGCAGCGACACCATCGCGTGGTCGACCTTGTCGATGTCCTTGGCCTCCGCGTAGATGCGCAGCGTGACCGGCCGGCCCGACCGCGTCGTGAACTCGGCCTCCTTCAGCGCCAGGTTGCCCGCGACCAGTGCGAACAGGTAGCATGGCTTGGGGAACGGGTCCTCCCAGACCGCAAAGTGCCTGCGGCGTGCCGCGGACTTTGGGATGCAACACCCCGCCCGGCTGTGCACGGACCCTGCAGACCCTGGCTCCATGGAGCGCGGCGGCTCCGCCGCGGCTCCGCCCTGCACGGCCGGTGGTGGGCTGGGCACCATGGGGTCTTCGGTGGCGCGCCCCGCCCAGCAGCATCTCACAATGCTGTCAACAGTTTGCTCTACAGGGTGGTGCCAGCCCATGCCAGCTGAGAGTACAGACCATGCATGTAAGGTAGCGTGCGCAGGATGTTGATCGACGGGCAAGGCATGACGCACCAGGCTCCTCACCTGACCTGCACGCTGCAGCCTTGACGCAGACAGGCACTCGGACGCTATGACAGCTTAACTTGTCGGCGGGGCGCACCGGCCCCCGGGCAGGTCGCCGGAGTCGAGCAGGTTGCCGTTGGACAGCAGCACCGGGTAGGGCTCCTTCGCGGCCTCGATGCGCGTCGTGTACCTGCCGCCCCCGCGCTCAGTCAATGCTCATGCATTTTGCGATGCATGATCGCGAATCTGTTCGCAACACTGCCAACCTGCAAGTTGAGGAGGCATGGGGGTGAACCGCGGCATATCTGACGCAGGGCTGTCATATGCGGCAGCCCCGCATGTGCACGGGCGGGGAGTTGGGGGGGGCGCGCTTGGCCATGACGTCCGGGCGGTCCAGGAAGAAGGTGATGCCGCGGAAGCCCTCCGCCTCGCACTGCGTGCAGAAGTTGCCGCCCGACTTGTACAGGCCCTCCAGGCTCGTGTTCTCCTGTGCGCGCGCAGGCGCGCGCGTGAGCAAAGCGGCGCATGCGGGAAATTGCCGCCCGACTACTACATGCCCTTCGAGCTCATCTTTTCTGCCGCCGCACAAGCAGGCGGTGTGTGCAAACCGGCACAGAATGGCGCAGCACAGTGAGGCCGCTGCCGTGGCGCCAGGTGACTGCCTAGGTGGATGGCACGCTGTTGGCACAGAGTCTGCATGAGGCCCAACATGGGCTCATCAGGGCCACGGGGTTCCAGCATGCAGCACACGCCGCTGCACATGGCCTCAGGCTGATCGCTGCAATGAGACGCCGCGACGCATGTGACGGGCACTGCGCCAAGCCCCGCGCCTGCGGCTTGATCTCTGTCTCAAACTCCGCCTCAAATGCGCCGGCAGGCAGGTTGATGAGCGTGAGCTTCTTGTCCGTCAGGTCGTACTGGTCGGCTGCGAGGGCCTTGCCCGCAACCTTCACGCCCACCAGCTTGATATCCTTGCGGCCTGCGTCGCGCCGCCAAAGGCGCAAACTTGCGCGGTCGCTCCTCACAGCCGAGTCTGTCATATGCCGCTGCGACGACAGACAAAATATGTTGCCCGACTGCAAGCGCACTCACCCTTGACGTACAGTCCAAACGCCATGTTCTTGCACGTCACAGGGCTAGGCAGCTGATGCGTGCTCCGTGCAACCTGCCTCTAAAAAAGGTAAAAGCACCAGCTGCACAGATACTACCAAGTGGCAGGCCGCCGCTGCACACCACCTCTTCCACGTCTTCAAGTTGGCAACAGGCGTGCCGAGCTAATGCGCACGCTACAGCTCAGCATGCTGGTGCGCTCTAGCGTGCACAGTCTGCAGACCAGCAGCTGTGACATTCCCATGAGGCAGCTAAGCTGGCAAGTGCGCTGTGTCACTTGGTAATGGCGAAGCCTTCTCTGTCAGTATGGTATGGTGTGTACACAGAACAGCAGCGACGCAAGCGCGCACCGTCCAGCGAGAGCGGGGGCGGCGCCTCGCCCTCATAATTGGGCTTAAAGTTCAGGCGCGACAGCACGCGCGTCTTGTCCTCATCAAGCACGAACGTCAGGTGCACGCGCTCTATCGAGTACGGCGGCGGCTTGTAGTCCTGCGGGAAACAAGGACATCAGCCAGCGCAAGTGCGATGGAAGCCTGAGCACGCAGAGCATAGCATGACTGGCAACTAGCTGCAGCAATGTGTGAGACGCCACCGGCGCACACCTTGCGGTAGATGGCCTGCGGCTCCGTCTTGGCCATGGCGTCCACCTCTGGCGGCGCCGCGACAACGGCGTTCACACGCTGGCAGCTCCTTCGTGAAGAGCGAAGGAGCGCAGCCTGGCGGGCTAGAAGGGCAGACCGCGGAGTCGCCGGCCAAGGACCTGCAGACATGCAACTAGCATGTAAGTCGCAGCAGCAAGGCAGTGGCATCAAAGAACACACAGGCACGCTCTGAAACCTTGAACACCAAAAGGCCCACGCACAAGCACGAGCGCGATGAGTGCGCAGTAGCGGTGAAGAGGCCCAGCGACCGGAGGCAGTGGCCAGCGGGCACTGGCGCAGGTTATGGCTCAGCAAGCGAGCGGCGTGTAAAGTACGGGAACAAGAGTTCATACTCTGCAAAACGTGCAGTGTTCTGCTCTCCAGTCTTTGTTGCGTGCAAGTGTGGTCGGGGTCAGCAAGGGTAGGTCACCTATGGGTAGCAGGCTCCCTAGGACTAAAAGAGAAGAGTTAAGTAGCTTATGCATGCGGCTGCAGCCCATGCCTGGCTTTTGTGTCAAACGTTCGTCTCGTGCCACATACACGTGTTACACTTGTCGCCGACAGACACGCCGTGCTAGCTTCAGCTATACACTCTCAGGCAAGATAGCCGTATGCTGGAAGCAAAAACTGTTTGCAGGCATTCCATCGCCAGCGGTACCTAGCACAGCCAGGGCAGCAAGATCCCTAGAGCTGCTCTGCCGCTCGCACTCCATGCCAGTCACATGAACTGCCACGCCGGGTGCCTTCAATCGCTACCTACAGCCGGCCACGGGGGCCCTGCAGGCAAGCGGACACACAGGGTTCAGCTACAAGCGCTTGCGCGGTCTCTCACAGGCCAGCTGCCTCAGGCAGCAGCGCTTGCTGTCATACAGCACTTCAACCATTGTACGCCGCAACGCTACGCAGCAACGCAGCGAGCAGACACCACTCTCTATGCAAAATCTCAGTGCGTGTACGAGCAGGTTGCGGGTAGAGCTCGCACCTTCTCGCCACCCTTGAGCGGGCCGACGGTGATGGGCAGCTTCAAGGCCCTGGAGCCCTTGGCGCCCCAGAGCAAGATCGAGGCCAGGCCGCCTGCGGCAGGAAACCTTGAGGTCACTGAACCATTGCGCGACAGACAGAGATCAACGGCTTTGTGACACATCTGCGTCACAGAGCCAAATCCAGGCAACGCAGCAGAGCCATGGTTCTGGGCGAGTAGACGCTGTCTGTTGTGCGCCTTGCTGCTGCTAGCCGAGACTCACTTCAGCGAGCACCTCGCACAGCAGCAGCCAGGGTGCTGCCTTGTCAGTAGTGGACAGCGCGAGCGCAGCGCCGCACCGGCAAAGATGAAAGCCAGCGTGGAACCCCGGCGCGTCAGGGGCGCCGCCGCGCGCTCGAAGAACTCGTTCTGCAGCGACGGGTACCGCCTGTCGTCGTCGGTGCCGTACAGCTCCCAGGAGCCGGTCGTGTCCTCGAGGTCCTGCACCATCACCGCAAAAGAGCTGAGACCACAAGCACACCCTGCAGGAAAGCTCACAAGCTGAGCCCGTTTTCATGTTTTGCACAGGCCTGGCACGGCACAGCCGCGTGCACCTCGACAACCTAGAGCCTGGCAGCCTCTTTGCTGGTGCTAAATACGTACTCCCAACAGCACGCATGACTTTCAATACACGAGCTCCAGTGCAAGCGCGTCTCCCGCGTTTGCAGTGGCCGGCAGCTCGCGCCGCCCTCCCTTAGCAGCTTATACAGCCTCACACACCAGCAGCAGATCTGCCTGCCAATCACAGTGCCCAGCTCCCCTCTCCAGCAGGTGGACTGCGCCAGCGCGCGCTGGCCAAATCAAAGAGCAGCTCCAGCGCATCTGTAGGGCAGCCCCTGTCACCGCAGCCCCTCTCCCTGCAAACACGAGCAGCGCGGCGCACATCCAGGTCGAAGTACTCGCTGTCGCTGCCGTACTTGGCCCGCACCGGCCCCGCCAGCCTGTGCAGCACAGCATGCAGGAATCAGGCGTCTGCGTCCACCCGGGCAGTGCCTGTCCTTGCTCCACCCAGCCAGCACGCGGTTTGAGGCCCTCGAGCGGTCTCCGGAGCGTGCAATGAGCCTCACCTGCTTGACGCACGCCGAGCCTGGGCCCGAGCGGGGGTTGCCCGCCGGATAGCACCGCCCTTCAGGAACGAGGACGTGCTCGCCACGGAGAGCGCCATCTTAGCTATTTAGAACAACACCGAGCGAGCAATCCAGAGCACTCCCTTATCGCATAGCTGGGGTTTCCTTTTAGGGCTAGTGCTAGCAGTGCTAGCCTAGCAGGTGCTAGCCTATCACCAACTTTTGCAGCCTCTCCCCCTGGACGACTTGCATTTTCCAAGAGTGGCGAAAAGTGTATGTTGTCACAGCCTTAGCAGAGTCGGGCAGCGATGCAGACCTTCTTCTTCTTGTTGCGTGGCGCCAAGCGCGACTTGCTACGCACTGCCCTGAGTGCGCTCACCAGCCCCACCTTCCTGTTGCACTGCATCTTACCGCTCACAGCTAATGCATGCAGCAGTGCTCAGCAGCATGCGCACTCCCGCCCGCATCAGCTTCCTGATTTCTCCCAGCTTCTATACGTGTGCACTCGCTTGCGTCTGCCATGCGTCTGTGTGCCAATTGTGAGCACACAAGCCCGCGCGCTAAGGCACTGTCGGTGCCAAGCCAGTCACTCATAACCACCTGTTGTTTGTCGACTTTGGCAGCCTCAAAGCCGCATTGGGATATTGCTGCGCAGGCGACCTACCAAGCACGTCCTGCAAGGTGCTCTGGGCAGGCACCGGTGACTGGGTGATCGACCCTGCCTTCTACGCGCACTCGCCGGTCCGTAGCTACAGGGTGAGGCCTTCACCAGCACGCCACTTGCTTTATTCAGCTGCCCCACAGCCTCAAGCGGCAGGCTGGTCTGGCGGGAAGGCCGTGTGTTGCTGGGAGGTTTGCTGCGGTGCTGGCCAGCGCAGTGTTGCAGCGGTGCTCTGGCAACATGCTCTGGCAATATTTTTATGTTTGCCAAAGGCAACTCAGCTTGGGGGTCAGTACCACCTGTCAGCAAGCGGGCCTCCAGTGCCCTCTGGCCCAGCCCTTACAGAGGTCTTTGCACGCAGCCGTGGGACCTGGCGCTCGTGCTTGAGTTCCCGGCTGACGACGAGCACCCGGAGGCCGTTGGCGCGGGCATGGACCGCTTTGTCATGGAGGCGCGCCCTGCCGCTCTGCTTGCAGTGCGCGTGCACCAGCGCGTGCCCAGGCCGTGGAGGCCTGCATGCGCGTCTCAGCTTGTGTGCTTCAGAGGTCTTGCGGTCCCTGCTGCTGGCGCTGGCACCAGTGTGCAGGTGTGTTTGGTGGTAACAAGTTCAACACCACACGTCCTCTGTCGGGCAGGTGCGGACGGAGACGCTGCACCCCAGCAAGGCGGAGCGCAAGGCCGCCGAGAGGTTCGACCCTGAGCACGAGCCGGAGGGCGTCTGGGGGGTGCTACAGCGCCGCCCCTGGCTGGCGCGCCCGCCCGGCGGCTCCCCAGCAGAGCACAGTGGCTAATTATATGAGGCGTGGAGGCCGCTGGGCACACTGCGGAAGCTTGTCGCGATCGCGCCTCATACAGACTTGCCGTGTGGCGCAGCTTGTCAGCACGCTGCACAGAAGCCTCTGCGCCCGCTTCCAGTATAACCAAGGTGCATGCGCCGGGTCCGCAAGATGTCCTGTCTGCGCGCGGCAGCAGCGCATGCATGCGACGCCCCTGCGGCACCCCGCGCTCGGTCTGATCGAGCGCATCTGGTCGAGCGCGCGGCGCGCGGCGCAGATCATCGGGCCGGTGTACATCCTGCGCAACTTCTCGCGCGGCGCGTCCATCCTGAGCTGGGCGCTGCGCAACGCGCTGCGCCGCACGCTGCTCCAGCCCTTCCACATGATCAACCTGCTCAAGTTCCGGGCGCCCGGCGGGCAGCAGACCTACGACCTGTATCGCGATGCGGCCGCCGGCGTGGTCATGCGCGAGGGCGGCGGCCTCGCCTACATGGGCGCCGCGGTGGTGCGCCCGCACCAGCGCATCATGTGCATGTGCATTTGGATGGGCACGCAAGCTGTGCACACCTGCAGAAGGGTCCGGATGCAGACTGCAGGTGCTCCAGCCTCTGCCCGGACCGTCTGGCGCAGCGGAGCAGTGATAAAACGCTCTCCTGCCCCTCCGGCTGTCCCCTCTGCCCTCGCCTGCCAGAGCTGTGCTGTGGAAGGCTCCTCTTGCAGGCGGACTCAAGACAGGCTGCGCCCGCTCTGCGAGAGGCTGCAGGGGATGCGACTGTGCGACCACGCGCGCAGGCGCCCGAGAAGGCGGGCTTTGACGAGGTCATGATCGTCAAGTACAAGAGCCGCTTCCAGTTCTTCCACATGGCGCTGCTGGACTGGCACTACTGGCCGCTCATGTGCGCAGCCTCCTCCCTGTCAGTACACACATCGCGTGCAGAAGCAAGCAGGCGCAAGCGCTGAGCTCTGTGGATAATCGGTCTGTCAGAGTCAGCACGTGAATTATTGCAGGGTCCAGAGACCGAGCCTATGCGGTACAGAGCAGAGAGGAGGCCTGTTACCGTGGTGCCTGCCTCGTCTCCTGTTTGCGCTGCTGACCGGGCTGTCTCGGCGCGCCAGCTTCCTGCGCGATGAGGGCTTGGCCGACGGCGTGCTGCACGCCAGCATACCAATTGATGTGAAGCAGAAGGCCACGTAAGCGTACGCGCTCTGTGTAACGCATGCATCGGCGTGGCGTGTCAGCTATCAGCAAGGAGGCTGTGCTTGTGGGTCCACAGTGTTGTGTGCTATCAGGTGCTTCCAGCGGTGTGTGACGTCTAACATATACTGTACATGTGCTTGTCTGTGTAGGCCTGGATGTGCGTGGGGTCCCTGTCTGGAGCACTGTCGGGCCACACTAGGTGGCGTGTCATCAGGGAGTGTGTTTTCACACCGTCGTCCGCGACAATCAGGTCCATAAGCGGACACGGGGCTGTTTGCTTGCACTTGTTGGAGGATCTCCAAGGTGTGTGCTTTCGCTTTTGCCATAGATGGGATATTGTACTAGATGGGTTATTGTACACACAGGGTTGAGGATGATTGCAGTGGTCTGATAATTGCCGGTGTGTGGAGGCGCCAGTATGTGCACATAGCACGCACATGAATCAGTGTAGGTTAGGCGAGCATACCGGCGTGCATGCGGGCTGGATTGCACAGTGCGTGCCTTGCGTAGACGCAGCATATTGGGTGTGCAACACGCTGCTACAGCGACCAGCAGAACAAATGCCTCGTGGCATCTATTACAGCAGGTGAGGCGCAAAAAATGCGTCCGCGCAGCGCCGTGCAGAACCCAACATGTACAGGACAGCAAGCTGAGCGCAGGGCCGCCCTCGTCGCAATGTAACTTCCACTCGTTTATGGTTTATGGGCATTCATGTGTTCATGGGCCACCGTACCTGCACAAGCAATCACCACTGAGCTACTTTCAAACGTGGCTTCGACGACACTTTGCAAACGCAATCGCTCACAGGCGACACCTGCATTTGAGCTCCCCTGACCACGGCGTACAGCGCGGTGCAGCACAGGGGACGCACCCCGCTGTAGGCGCGCGTCCGCGGTGAGGCGTCCGTCAGGCTGCCAGCTGCGCTTGCCTCTCTTCTGCCAACAAGCGCTGCTCCACCTGCGCGCATGCGGCGCCGTCAGGCGCCCGCACGCGCAGCTGAGCACCATGTGACGCCCCGCGGGGTTCACAGGCAGGGTCAGCAGGGCCCAGACAGGCAGCAGGCCAGGCCGCGCTGCACGCCTGCGCGAGCCCCTTCTCGATGTAGTTTCGAAACTGCGGCGACGTCTTGGCGAGGTGCGGCGACAGGTCAACGTCCGGCCGCTCCCGCATGAACAGGAACAGGTCCAGCAGGCCCTGCGCGGCAGCGCGCGCTCGCCTGCGGGTGCGCATGCCGGCCGGCGCCGGGGTCGCTGGCGGGCGGCGTGGGCCGCGCGCCTGCTCGGTGGTGGCCTTGTCGCCAATCTTTTTGAAGATCTCGCCCAGCGCCCACTTGCTCGACTCCTGCGGCGCGCTCGCCGCCCTCAGAAGGCAGCCGCGCACGCTGCATGGTGCAGGCGCACGGCGCATATGAGGAGCCAATATCGCGAGCCGAACGGACGGGCCAGCCACCCGAGGGGATGCCGCCGGCGGCGCATGCGCCTCGGCCAGCCTCGCGCGCGGGCTCGCAGCCGCCGCAACGGTGGCGATGGCGGCCAGCGGCGCAGGCGGCTGCGCTGGCGCGGCCGCGTCGCCGTGCGCCTCACCGCCGCCGCCAGCGCGCCCCTGCACGGCCGGGGCACTGTGTGGGCTGGCGTGCGCGCATGCCCGGACAGTGCCGCCCCGCTCTGCCGCTGTGGAACTGAGGAACAGGATTTAATCCTGGCGCAGGAGCGCGCTTTGCACTGCGGGCGCGGCTACCTGCTGGCGCGCGCCGTCGGCGTGGCCGTCGGGCGCGCGCGCGGGCGCGGCGATGAGCCCGGCCGACGCCAGCGTCTGCACGTTCAGGTCAACGTACGCGTGGATGATGGGCGCCGGCTCGCAGTCGGCTGGAATGGCGCCCATGTACTGCCGAATGCCCGCGCCCTGCCCGCCCGCGCGCCTCAGCGACCACAAGACACCTAGGAGAATTCTGGCCCGTTGCGTCGAAAGTTGTCAGTGGGCGACCCCAGCAGCGGCATGCTGCCTCTTGTGCGTAAAGTGGCGGTCACATGCGCAGAGTCTGCACATGCGTGGCCCGCCGGCGGCCGCGCGGGGAGGCGCGCGGCTGGCGGGACCGCGGCGCGCGCACCTCGTGCTTGCACAGCTCGTGCAGGAGCGTCTTGACCATGCGCAGCGGCTTGTCGTCGGCCGCGCCGCGGCGGCGGATCTCGTCGACGCCCAGGCCCACGAAGAACTCGTGGATCGCCGCCATGACGGCCGTCAGGTCCACGCCCTGCCCCCGCGCGCGCCCCCGCTGGCGTCCCCGCGCCCAGCGGCCTGGCCGGCAGGCCGCGGACATCATGCATCCAGCGCGTGACACTTGTGGCCGCACGGCCAGGCAACCGGCCAGGGCAGCTGCCTGCTGAGGATTGAAAGCGGGCGCGCACGCTCAGCGACGTCTGCAGCGACTTGGTCAGCTTGATGAGGCACTTGACGGCCAGGTCCGCGAACTTGAAGCGCGCGTCGGCGCCGCCCGCGGCGACGCCGGGCGGCGGGCAGCGCAGCAGCTGCAGCAGCGCGCACAGCGTTCGCGTCCTGCGCGCCCCCGCAGGCGCCGCACCTCAGGCGTGCCGCCGCGCGGCGGCCGGGGGCGCGCGGCCGCGCTGCGCGCCCGCACATGCAGCCCAAGCCCCCCGGCGCTCTCCCGGACGAGCTGGGCAGCACAGGGTAGGGTCAGCAGCCCCGCTTCAGGCTAGGGTCAGGGCGCGCGCGCCTGGCGGAGAAGTCCAGGATCTTCAGCATGAGCACGTTGAGCGCCTTGAGCAGCTGGCCACCGTCCGGCAGCGCGGGCACGCGCGCGTCCAGCAGCTTGCCCAGCAGCGCGGCCACCAGGCCGCGCAGCGGGCCCTCCGCCACTGCGCCCGCGGCCTCCGGCAGCGAGAATGCCTGCATGGACCGGTCGGCGCCGATCGGGACCCCCCGCAAGCAAATGCAGGCTCGCAGTCACCGGCCCCCGTGCGCCGGCACAGCATCAGGAGCGCTCGCAGGTGGTCGCAGGTTGACGTTCCGATCGGGTGCAGAAGCGCCACGTGCGCGATGAGCTGGGCAGGGGGCTTGGGAGCCGCGCGCGCGCCTGCATGAGCGTGTTGAGCACATACTTGCAGCTGCGCGCGCCGGCCTCCGGGTTCGCGCAGACGCGGTCGAAGAACTGCGCGGCCGCGCGCCCCGTGCAGCGTGAGCGTGCGCGCTGTGCCTGCCCGCACCCGCCTGTGAGCATCGGGGGCGGCCCACCTGGTCCACGCGGCGCACGAGTGCCGCGACGAGCGCGCTCGCCGACGCCGCGCAGTAGGCGCGCGCATGCGCGCTGCCGCCCGGCCGCTGCGCGTCCATGAGCTCATAGCACAGCCGCTTCATGCCCTCCACGCACTGCCGCGTCGCGCCGCGGCCGCGCGCGTCAGGCTAGGGTAGGGTTAGGGCAGCACAGAGCAGCAATGCACGGCGCCCGCTTGGGCGATCGCGCGGGGCGCGCGCATAGCCTCCCGCGTTACCCCAGCCCTGCCGCCCTGCCGCGCGCGGGCGCGCGGGCGCGCGCACCAGGGCCTCCTCGTCGGGCCGCGTGTCGCACAGCAGCGCCATGGCCTCGTCCCAGGTCGCCGTCATCTGCGCATCGCTGCGCGCGCTCATCGCGGCCACCGCCTCGGCGCTGATGGGCGAGAACTCGATCGGCGGCGCGGCCGGCGCCGGCGTCGCGGCCGGCACGGGCGTCGCCGCGCCGCCGCCCGCGTGCGCGTACGGCGCCGGCCGCTGGCCCAGCGGCGTGTCGCCCGGGCGCGCGCCGCGTGGGCTGGCTGCCGCAGTGTAGTACGAGGGCGCCGGCGGCTGGGCGCCGCCGGCTGGCGCGCAGGCGGGCGCAGCGAAGCCGTGCCTCGCGTCGCCGGCGCTCCCCGCCCCCCTGCGGGCAGCGTGCAGCTGGAAAGCATTCAATTGTGTGAAAATTTTAAGGCTTTTTCACGACATCAAGGCTCGGCGCTGCTGGAGTCGCAGCGCCCGCTCCACTGAGCAGCTGCCGTGCGTTCCCAGTGGCGTCACGGGCCCGGCCTGGCCACCCGGCTCCGCCGTCGAGCGCGGCCTGGCGCGGAGAGCGCCGGCACGCAGACACGGGAGGCGCTGCCCCGTGCCTCGCGGCTAGGATAGGGCGGCACCAGGCGGCGGGCGCGGGCGCCTCGCCGTCCTCGGTGCTGCGCGCGGACGAGCCGGCGCTGGCGCCGGCGCCCGCGCGCGCTGCGGCGGCTGCGCGCGCGGCCTGCTTGTCGGCATGCCGGAAGCGCTCCTCGATGAGCGAGCGCTGCTGGTCGGACACCGGCCCGATCGCGCGCCAGGCCGCCACGGCGCCCTCGCCGGCGTGCAGCGCCTCGAGCGTGCCCAGCGCCGCCGCGCGGATGCCCTTGTCGCGCTCGGACACCAGCTGCGCGGCGCCCGTGCACATGCCGCACGCTCACTCCCGGCCGCTTGTCCTGGCCGCACCGCCGGCTCGCGCATGCATGCAAGGCGAGCTGGCTAGGTCGCCGCGACGCAGGCGCAGCGCTCGCCGCGCCGACGCCGGGCGCGCAGCCCCTGCGTATCCTGGGCGATGGGGATGGGGCCCTGTGACGGAGCCGGCGACGGGTGCCTCCCTGTGCTGTACGGAGGACGCAGCTCCCAGCGGACAGCCTGTTTTGCAGGCTATCTTTGCCCTTGTGGGCAAGCCAGTCAGCCCAGATGCCGCCCGGACCCAGGGGCCGCACCAGCGCCAGCGCCGGGAAGGGCCGCTCCTTGGCGCGCTCGAACGCGGGCAGGCCGTCCTCGGCCAGCAGCTCGCCGAGCAGCTCGGCGCACTCCACGCGCGTGCGGTTGTTCTTGCTGGCCAGGCCGGCGGTCAGGTGCTCGACCAGGCGCGGCGCCGGGTGCACCGTGCGCGCCGTGCGCAGCAGCTGCCGGTGAAGCGCGCGGATGCGGTCCTGCGCCGCCGCGGCTGCGCGGTCACCCCAGGCCGCCCGCGAACACAGCACCGCTCGGGCCTTACATACGCGCCCGCGCTCTCGCACGAGCGCTGCGCCGCGGCGCCCCGCCTCACGCGCCCGCGCCCGTATGCATGGCTGCCACCCGGGAGGGCGAGTGCCGGCGCGCGCGCCTGGTTGTGCCCGGCCTTCTCGACGAGGCACGGCAGGAAGCAGGCCGCCTCGAACGGCGACAGCTGCCCGCCGCGGTCGGCCAGCGCGCCCAGCAGCGCGCCGCACAGCTCCAGCACGCGCAGCAGGCAGGTCGTGTTGCCGTGCGGGTCGCACAGGCGCAGCACCGCCCAGCGCAGCAGCAGGTCCAGCGCGGACAGCGCGGCCTCGGCCTCGCCCGGCAGCGCTTCCGCCAGCAGCTCGGCCGCTTCCACATGCTTGCGGAAGTCGGCGGCAAACAGCAGGCCCCTGCCGAGCAGGCTATTAGGGTAGGGTAGGGCTCCACATGGCGCAGCCCGTGCAGTTGCACTCCCGCTCTATGCGCTGACACGGCATGACGGGTCATGCTGTGGCGCGTGCACGCGCGCTGTGCTCTGGGCGGCGGGGGGCGCTCTCGTACGCAGGGCACGCTGGGCGGCGCCGGCTGCGCGAGGGCGCGCCGGGCGCGCGCCTGAGCTGGGCGGAGCAGAGCGGCCCGAGCTCCGCCTCCAGCGCATCCTCCTCGTCCTCGCGCGGCGCCTCAAACTTGCTGGAGCGGAAGCGGCCCCTGCGCGCGCGCGCGCGCGCGCCCGCTCGCGCCCGGCGGTGACGCATTTTGCGGGCGCACGCGGCGCGGGCGCCTGCAGCTTACTGCACTCGCGCCTGCACTCATGCATGTGCGTCGCTTGGGCCACATGCACGAGGCCCCCACAGGCTGCCACCCCTCCCCAGGGGATGCGCCGCACCGGCGCGCGCGTTCCTCTTTCCTCTCGCTCACCGCCAGCAGCGGCTCGGCGCCGCCCGGCGCCGCGGCCGCGGGCGCTGGCGCGGGCGGCGGCGCCCGCGCCGCGCCCTGCGCGGCGGGCCCCGCCGCGTGGCTCGCCGGCGCCGGCGCCGCCGGCGCCGGCGCCGCCCCCGCGGGCGCGCCGCGTGCGGCGTCGGCGGGCGCGGGCGCGGCGGCGGCCGGCGCGCGGCCCAGCGCGGCCGCGCCGTCCTTGCTGGCGGCGACCTTGGCGAGCGCCTCGCCGGCGGCCTTGGCCGCCGCCGCGTCCAGCGTGCGCGCCGCCGCCTGCACCTCCGCCTGCCCGTGCGCCTGCCGCCGCGGCACGGGGGCATTGCCTTGCGACCAGCTTGCTGAGCCGAAATGGGCATTTGATATGCACAGATACATGCGGTCAGCACTGGGACTGTTTGGTTGTCTCTGGGAATACAGGCCGGCATGAACACGTTTCACACACGAGCTCGAGGGAACTCATCAAGGGAACTCTTTCGGTTCGGCCGGCTGGCGCGCCTGCAACAGGGCCAGCATGAGGGCTGTGCCGGCCTCGCGCGCGTCCGGCGCCTTGTCGAGCACGCCGGCGGCCGCTGCGCGCGCCGCCGCGTCTAGGCACTTGCCCAGCCGGCCCGCTGCCGCCAGCGCCGCCGCCCAGCGCAGCGCAGCCGCCTGCGCGCGCCGCAGCCGCGGCCTGGTGCTCCCAGGGCCGCGAGGGCTTCCAGCCAATTGATGGCGTTGCCGTCTTACCGCGGTGCCGCGGGCGAACAAGCGGCACACACAGACGCGCTCCGTGCTTGTCATGCTTCTCATCTGTGCATCAGTCGCTGGCAGTGTGCGCGGGGCAGCGCGATTTATGTGCACACAGCACTGCGAGCGCGCTCGCAAGCCCTGGCGCCGGCGCGCGCGCGCCTTGCCCTCGCCGCCGGCCTTGGGGCTGGCCAGGTAGTCGGCGAGGCTGGGCAGCAGCCGCTCGGCGGGCGTCACGCCCGCCCAGGCCTCCAGCATGGCCACCACGCCGTCGCGCACCTGCGCCCCGGCCGCCGGCGCCACCATGAAACAAAGGCCGAGATTACTCCGATCCTGTGCTGCGATGTTTCAGGCAAGGAAGCTTGGACGACAGTAGCCTTGCAGAAAGAGGGTGTGCGTAGCCGTCTGGCGGAAGTACCCGCGGCACAGGTTGCAGCGCTTTGCCAGCAGCACGGCGCCGTCAGCTCAAAGCGCGCCCCCGTCTCAAGACGCATGATTTTCGTGTCGCAGCCCGTGCGCGCGCCGCGGCGGCCCCCAGGCAGGCCTCGCACGGCAGGAGCAGAGAGGAGAAGTGCCAAGGAGCGCGCCTGCTTCTTCTTATCGGCCAGGCCGAGCAGCGCGGGCGCCAGCAGCGGCCGCCCGGCGCGGTCCCAGGCAGGCCCGGCCGCGGCCGCCAGTTCGCCAGCAAGGCCCAGCGCGCGCGCGACCAGGTTGGCGTTGGAGTCCGCCAGGCGCGCCTGCGCGCGCGCTCGCGTGCGGTCGTTAAAAAGTGTGGGATCGGTTCCTCCAGCCGTGCTGGCAAGCGCGCCGCGCGCGCCCGCCCGCCCCTGGGAGCCAGCGCGCCCGCTCGGGCGGCGCGCCCGCAGCGCGATCGGCCCAGCGCGCGTGACAGCGCGGAGCGAGCGGCCGGCGAGCGCGGGGCGCCGGCGGGCCGCCAATCGGGGCACGGCGCGGCAGGCGCGGCGCGCTGGAGCAAGCGCGCGCTTCTTAAGATCCCCCCCTCACCCCTAGCTCTGTGCGGGCGCGGCGGGCGCGGCGCCGGCGGCGCGGGCGGCGGGCGCACCTTGAGCGCGCTGACCAGCTCGGCGGGCGGCGGCTGGATGCGGCCGCCGGCCGCGCGCAGCAGGCCCTCCAGCTCCTCCAGCGCCGCGTTGCGCTCCTTCCAGTTCGCGCTGCGGGCGCGCAGCCCCGCTGACGTCTTCGCGGGCGCGCAACGCGGCTCACATCAACGCTGCTGACGTCAAGGCCTGCCGGCTGTGCATGCGCCCCGTGCTGCAGGCACGCTGTGCAGACTGTGCATTGGCCTCCGCTGCCGACCTTGGAATGGTAGCCGTACTCCATATGGGGCGGCGAGGGCCGTACAGCGCATGCACAGAGCATGCGCCTCACGCCGCCTAACCCGACGGCGACGCCGTCCACACGCAGTGTCTGCGCGGAGCAGACGCCTGCGCCATATGCCTCATGCAGGCGGGCAAGGCGCGCGGGCGCCGCACCCCTTCTTTACCAAAACCTATCCTACCCTGGCCTGATCGGGGGGCCACCTGGACAGGCTGGACAGCAGGCGCGGCGTGACCAGCGCGCCGATGTCCGCGCGCGGCAGCAGGTCGTCGGGGCCAAGGCACGCCGGCGCCGGCTCCGGCTCGTCCGCCGCGGCGGCCGCGCCTGGCGCCGCGCCCGGCGCCGCGCCCGGCGCCGCGCCCGCGCGCGCGCTCGCGCGCCGCGCACCCTGGCCGCGCGCCGCGCGCGTGGGCGCCACCTGCGGCGCGCCCCGCATCAGCGCGCGCCCGCGCTCCCGCAGCGGACCCTGATGAAGGAGGACGCGCGCTCTGCTTATCAGAGCCTGCTGGGTTGTGAGGTCCATTGTACGCGTGCCATGAAGCCTGCGCACGACTTGCGGCGGGAGCCGGGACAGCCGCGCAGGGGCTGCTGGGGAGCACCGCGGCACGGCCTGCAGCAGCGCTCTGGCGAGCCCTGGGGCTGGTCGGGGGCGGGCGCGGGGGCGCGGCTGCGCCAGGGGGCGCGCGCCGGGCGCTGCGGGTTGGCCGCGAAGGTCTCCTCCAGCGCGGCCATGAGCGCGGGCTTGACGTGCTCGCGCAGCAGGCCGGCCAGGCCGGGGCCCAGCTGCCGGTGGCCGACGCCCGCGAGCGCGGTGGCCGCGTTGCGCACGCCCGCGTTGGCGCTGCCCAGGTCCGCCTTCAGCCACTCCAGCAGCAGCCGCACGTCCAGCGCGCCGAGGCCGAACTCCTCCACCGCGCGGCCTACCCAGGCCAGGCTCTCGCTCAGCACCTGCGCGGCGCGCCGCACGGCCGGCCTCGGCGCGGCGCCGGCGCGGCCGGCCCCGTCGGCTGCCCCGCGCCTGGCGCCGGCGCGGGCGCCGCAGCCCTGTTCCCTGCGGCTGAGACCCAAAGGGCAGGCCGATCTCGAGGGCGGCCCGCGCCCAAGCGGTCAGCACAGTGGTGCCGGCTAGGCATGTGGTTTACGGACCATCGAGACGCGTGCAGCGCGTGCATGCGGGTGACATGTCTGGCACCCTGCGCCCGGCGCCCCGCGCGCACGCACGCTCGGGGCGCGCCGGCGCCGCGCGCGGCCGGGGCGCGCCTTGGGGTTGCGGTGCGCGCTGGCGCGCCGGTGCAGCTGCGTGCACACAAACTGCGGCCCGACCGCCTCGCCCAGCGCCAGCAGCGCCTCGCCGGCCGGGCCCTTGAGCTTGATGTCGGCCATCTTGTCCACCAGCCCGCCGACCGCCAGGAACGCGTCGCGCTTGGTCAGGCCGCCCGCCTCGGCGCCCGCCAGCGCGCCGATCACCTCGAACGCGCGCGCCAGCACCTGGAAGTTCTTCTCGGCCCAGCCGGGCAAGAAGGCCAGGCCCTGCCGCGCGCGCGGACCCTAATCACCAGCGGTTCTCCGTGCGTCCCGCCAAAGGTGCCAGGGCGAGCGTAGCCGCCCGCGGTGCGCGGAATCCTCAGGCGCCGAGCAGCCAGTGAAGACGCCTGTGCTGAGCTGAAGACAGCGCCTGGCGCCGAAGGGTGCAGGTCCTTTGCGTGCCTGCAGGGTATCAAACCCTGGAGTGGCTCGTGCAGACCCTCACTCACCGCGCCGGCGGCCGCGCCTGCAGATGCGCGCGCATCGCGAGGACCGGCGGAGGCGCGCCTGCAGGATGCCGGAGCCGGCGGCAGCCAGCTCGGCCGGCGGCAGGCCCGCCACGCGTGCCTGCAGCGCCTCCATGGCCGCCAGGCGCTCCTTCCAGGCCGCGCTGCGCAGGCCCGTGGCCACGTCCTCGCCCGCCAGCGCCGCCAGCGCCTCCTCCGCCTCCGCGCGCGACAGCGCCCCGCTCTGCCGCGCCGCGCGCTCGCGCGTCAGCGCGCGCCCAGCCGTCCGGGCGCGCGGCTCGGGCCGCAGCCTGCTTTTTCGGACTCTTCTGCCCCGCTGGGCGCTTAGCGCCTCCGCCGGGACACCCGCGCGCCTGCGGCGTATCTCTGCGCTGTGCGCGCAGCGCTGCCGCGCGCCGCTGGCCTGCAGCGCGCTCAGGGCGGCAGGGCCCGGCCTCAGCCAGGGTGCCCGCGCATGCGCCTGTGCAGGAAGCACGTGCGGCAAGGCCGCGGGCAACCTGCAGGGCGGCGTCGTCGTCGTCGGCGATTGCCGGCGCCGCGGCTGGGCCCGCCGCGGGCCGCGCGGGCTTCTTGGCGGCCGCCGCCGGCCGCGCGGGCGCCGGCCGGTTTGTGTTCTGCGGCGAGAGCGCCTGCGGCGCGTCGCGCTCGCCGCCGCCCGCCTGCGCGGCGCCGGGCCCGGTCAGGTCGGGGCCGGGGCAGCCCAGCGTGCGCCGCGCGCGGCCGGGCGTGCGGCCGCGCGCAGCGCGGGCGTCCGCGCGCGCCTTGGCGGTCAGGTTGATGGTCGGCGCGCCGCCGCCGGTGCGCCCGGTCGCCCACAGCTCCTCCAGGCGCTTTCGCCGCGCGTCGTCCAGCTTGCCCAGATGCTGCGCGCATGCGCCCGTCGATCACGCCCGCCGCTGCGGCGCCACCGGCCCAAAGCCTGACTGCGCGCCCCGCGCTGCTGGGCCGCCCGGGAGGGCACCTTGTCGAGCGCGCCCAGCGAGCCGGCCTTGGCCGCGAAGGCGAGCAGCGCGTGCAGCGCCGCCTCGCGGATGTCGGGCACGGCGTCGCCGGCCGCGCGCGCCGCCGCCGGCACCAGCGCCGCATGCGCCTTGGCCACGGCCGCCCGGGCGCCGCCGGCCGCGCACGCCTGCGCGGCGCCGCGCGCCCGCTCGCACGCGCCGCCGCACGCGCGCGTGCCGAGGCATGCCCTCTTGGGCTGGGGCGCGCCTGCAGCAGCCGGATGGTGCACAGCTTGACCTTGGGGTTCTTGTGCTCCAGCGCGGCCACAAAATCCTCCGAGACGTCCGCCAGCGCCACGCAGTGCCTGCGCACAGGCGGGGCGGCGCTGAGGCGCGCGGCGCCGGACGCGCGCCGTGCGCGCAGGTCCGGGGCGCGCGGCCGGGCGGGCGCGCGCGCCTGATGCATGCGCCGAGCGCCTCGTCGCACTGCGTGCAGAGGTTCACGTTCTTGTCCTTGTACTTGTCGAGCAGCACGGGGAAGAACGCGCGCGCGGGCGCCGCAAAGTCCCGCCGCAGGCCGCGCGCCAGGGCGCCCAGCGCCGCGACGGCCTCCGCCACGCACGCCACGTTGCTGTCCTTCACTATTACCTTCTTCAGCTCGCGCAGCACGTCGCCGTAGTCCCCCGGCGCGATCTGCCGCACGAGACAAATCTTTTGGGCGCCTCCCCTCACGCGGGCGGCGCGCGCAGCGGTGGCGGGGCGGCGGGCCGGCCGCGCACCTTGGGCGTGGACGCGAGGCTCTTCAGCCGCTGCAGCGCGTCGCGGCGCCCGGCCCACTTGGCGGACGCCAGGCCGTCCCAGAACGCCTTGTCCAGCTGCGCCAGCACGCTGACGGCCTCCGCAAAGTCGTACGCGTCCGCGCCCTGCGCTGGCCGGCGTCGGCGCCGCGCGCAATGCCAGGGGGCGTGTCGCTGTGCTGCGCTCGTGAGATCGCCGCTGCGGCAAACCCAGCTTTGGGAGCACAAGATGCATGCGGGTGGTCGTGCGCGCATGCAGCGCCGTAATCGCGCGGCAGGGCAGCACTGATGCGCGCGCGCGCCTGCTCGGCCTCGTCCGCGTCGGCCGGCGGCGCCGGGCCGGCGCCGCCGGGCGCCGCGCCGCCCGCCTCGCCGGCCGCCGCGGGCGCGGCCGCGCCGCCGCCGCCGCCGTCGCCGCGCGCAGCCGCCGCGGCCGCCGCGCGCCGCGTGAGGCGCTGCGGCCGCGGCCGCGCGCCGCCGCCGTCCGCCACCAGCTTTTCCGCGTCCTTGCGCATCAGCTCGGGCATGCGGTCCAGCAGCGCGCCCTGCACCGCCTCCGCGCCCAGCCACGCCGCCAGCTCCGCCTGGCCGCCGCGCCCGCCCGCGCTCAGCCGCGCACGCGCCGCTCCTAAGAGCGAGCTCCCAGCATGCGTAGCGTGGGAGGTGGTGCGCGTGCCGCTTTCTGCACCCCCTCGTGCGCGGCTGCGACGCGTCTATGCCCAGCGTGCTGGGCAGCATGGCTACGAGTGCAGGAGCCCGAGCCAGAGTGCCCCCAAGCATCGCCTGTTATGGCTGCGATGCTCGACGCGAAGAGGCCTGCCGGCGCACGCGCCCCTGTAATGTTCCGCACCGCAAGCTTCTTGACGCCGTCGCGCACGGGCTCCTGCTTGGCGTCAAACAGGGCGGGCAGCGCCTTGATGAGCGGCTGCGGCGCGACGACTTTCGGCCCGAAGGCGCTGCAGCGAGGCAGACTCTAGTCAGAACCGGTCACCCAGGACAAGAGCACAGCAGAACACGTGCGCTAGGAGCCGGGCAATCGCAAGGTGTTGACCTGAGCGCCTGGTGGAGGATGTCCAGCGCCGCCACCACCACCTTGAACACCTTGTCGCCGAAGGCTTTAATGACGTACTCCTGCGCGGCGCGCGCGCGGCATCAGACCGGTGAGGAGCAGCGAGGGGGGCTCTAGCATGGCCGCGCAGCCAGCAAAAAGGCGCCATCTTGTTATGCTGTTGCGGCGCAGGGGCGGGCGCGCACGACCACGGCGTCGGCCTGCTCCAGCTCGACCAGCGCCATGCTCGCGTCTGCGTACTTCTTCACTGTCCCAGGCCGCTGCTTCAGGCCGCTCTTGGCCATCGCCGCACAGAAGGGCGGCGCCAACCTGCGACATTGCTGACACGCTCCTCAGTCGGGTCCCTGTTCTCCTCTAGGAGGGCCGGCCTGTGATGGGGTGAGCCGAGCGGCTCGCCGGGACCCACCGCGCGGCGGCGGCCTCCCCGGCGCAGCCCAGGTAGCTCAGCACGGCGTCGAGCCCCTTGTCCAAGGCTGCCGCGTTCGCGTCGCCGGCCGCCTTCAGCAGCAGCGGCCCTGCGCGCACCGCGCACGCCCCTCAGCGTAGTGCCCTGCGGGGCGGCGGGCGGGGCGCACATGTGCGGCGGCGCACCGAAGTCGGCGAGCGCCGGATCGTCCTCGCCAGCGGCACGCTCGCACACGGCCTTGATGTCTGCGTACGCCTCGGCTCGCACCTTCCAGTTCTTGTGCGCCACGCGCTCGCTGAACGGCAACTTTGCTGCCAACTGCAGCTCCTGGTCGTCGTCAGCCATGCTGCGGCGCTGCGGTGCACTCTGCTCAGCCCCAGCACTGCTGGTTCACGCTCATGGACGTCGTATTATAGAGGGGAGGCGCCAATGGGAGTGCCTCCCAGTTGGGCGTTCAAATCAGGGGCTGTGTGCAGGGTCTGAGGAGCTTGCACCAGCAATGCTGGTCCAGCATGTGCACAATGCTTGCTTTCTCATCCAGCACCCGGACACATTCGCGGTCACCGGCTGCATCCTTGCATGCCTAGCTTCGGCTGAGTAAATCTGCCATGAATGGCCTGCTGCGCAGCCCTGCACAGGGCTGCGCCCATGAACAGCTGCACTTGGCTGACTCGGGTGCAGTTTATCCATTTGTGATGTGCATGGCCATGGTGCTGAAGCATGTCTGTCAGGTTGTGATGCCACTAAGAGTATACGACGCCCACGCGACAAAGTCATGTGTTTCTACCTGCCTGCCTGTTCAGAGCGGATGCAAGTACCACATGCATGCCCCCCGTTCCTGCTCTACGTTTCCTCTAACCTGCCAAGCGCCCAGCAGGATTGCTGCACAGCCGCCGCACTACGCCGGCCCAGCCGCCGGCCCGCGCAGAGCTGCGACGGACGCTTCCCTGGCCCTGGCGACGTGCGGCGCGACCCCGGGCGCTGCAGGCAGGGTCGCCTCCGGCGCGGCCCCGCGAGCCGCGGCCGCGCCGGGCGCCGCCCCGGGTGCCGCGGCCGCGCCAGCGCGACCGCGCGCCGCCTGCCGCTTGTGCCGGGGCGCCGCGGCCGCTCCCTGGCCGCCCCCCGTCTGCCCGTGGTTTCCCTCGCTGCGCGCCAGGGCGCCCAGGTCGACGTCGAAGCGCTGGTCGAGGCCCAGGTAGGAGTCGGAGACCTGTCGCACCGGCGGGGCGCTCACACGCAGACAGCCTTCGGCGCACGCCCCGCTCTTTCTCGCCCGGCAGCGTCAGACGCGCAGAGCGCCGCAGAGCGCAGCGGGTGAGACGGCAGGGGGCAGCGCCATGAGAGCCGCGAGGCGACAGCCGCGGGAGGCTGCGCGGGCCGGGGCGGCACCAGGTGCAGGGTGAGCGCGGTCACAGCCGCGCCGGCGGGCGTGCGCGCGGGGTGCGCCAGGCGCGCGGTGGCGCGCTCGCCGAGCGACAGGCGCTTCACGGCGTGCAGCTCCTGGCCCGCCGCGTCGCCCAGCACCAGCCACCAGCCCTCCTCCTTGAGCTGCGCGGCCCCGCGGCCTCGCCTCGCTCAAGCGTGCCCAAGCCCCCAATGTCTCATGTGCCCTGTCAGGGCTGGTCGCGCGCGCGCACGGCGCAGCTCCTCGCTCGAGCGCCCCGCCCGTGTCTGGCATGCTGCTCGCCGTCCATGCGGCTCGGTTTGAGACCATTTGACAGGAGCCCTACAAGATGACTGCATGTCGAGCGGCGGTCTGCCAGGGACGCCTGGGGCGCGCCTTGGGGAAGCGCGGCGCGTGCGCGCGCGGCGGCCGCCCGCGCGGGCCGCCGCGGCCGCGCGCGCGCAGCGACACCTCCAGCTCGCCGCCCGGCTCGCCAGAAGCATCGCCCGCCGCGCCGGCCGCCGCGTCTGGGGCCGCGCGCCGCGCCCCGCGCCAGGACACGTCGATGCAGGGCAGCCGCCTACACACCTGTGCGCGCCGGCCGCCCCGGACGCCGCCGTCACGAGCGCGCCCGCAGCCGGCCCGGGCTGCGCTCAGCGACGAGGCCAGGCGCGGCCGGACCGCTCTGTTCTGTCCGCCCAACCATCGTCCCACACCCAGCGTCCCCATGGCAAGCCACGCCGCAGCGGCGCCCCGTCTGAGCTCGTGCGCCGCGAGGCAGCTCGCGCGGGGCGCTGCCGGCCCTGGGGTCGCCGCGCGCGCCTGCAGGGCCTCGTGCGCGAGCGGCGCGCTGCCCAGCGCGGCCTGCAGCTGCTGCTGCACGCGCTGGGGCGCGGCCGCGGCCGCGGCCGCCAGCTCGGGCAGCGTGCGCACGCCCTGCGCCTGCAGCGCGTCCACCGCCGCCGCCGTTGCGCCCGGCAGCGTCAGCAGGCCGCTGGCGTCCCACCAGCAGGCCTGCCGCGGGCGCGCGCCGGCGCGCTCAGCAGCCGCGCCGGCCGCCCTGCAGGCCGCTCCCGTCTTGCATATCATCACACGCGCTGCATTGCCGCACACGCCTCGCACAGGATGCTGTGAGAACAGCAGCAGGGCTCGCTGCGGCCGGATTTTTTGCCACACAGCGGCAACTGCCGGGCGGCGGCGCGGGGCCCAGAGGGCGCCCCAGCCGCACGCGCCTGCATCAGCGACTGGACCAGCGCCATGACGGCGAGCGCGGTGGCGAGCCAGCCGGCATCCGCGGCCAGGTCTACCAGAGCGTGCAGCAGGCGCAGGCTGTTGTCCAGCACGGTGCGCGTGTCCGTCACATAGTCCGAGATGGGCAGCGCCACGTGGCCCATGTGCGCCTGTGCGGCCGCAGGCCGCCGTCGGAGCGCGCGTGCGCGCACAGGCACGCTCCGAGACTCCCTCGGCGGCCAGGCCAGACGGCGGCCCGCCACCGCCAGTATGGTGCATGGTGCGCTAGCTGCGTCAGTCCGCACATGCGCTCGCCTGTGAGACGCGCTCGTCCCCGGCCGCCGCTGCTAACGCAGCGGGCAGCGCGCACGCCGGCAGGCTCAACTTCACCTCGACCTGACCGCCACGCAAGCGGCCAAAGCCGGGGCAGGGCGCGGCGCGGGGCAGGGGGGCGGGCGCGCCGCGCGCGCCTGCAGCAGCAGGTTGGCTTTGGTGTGCGGGTCGTCGGCGGCGCGCGGGTCGGTGCGCAGGCGGACCTCGCCCGCGAGCGCCAGATTGAGCTTGTCCTCGTTGTGCCGCACCGGCAGCTCGTCGTACTCGGCGGCCGCGCACAGCACGCCCAGCACCTGTGCAGGATCAGACTTAGGTTCAGGGTTGGCGCGCACCCGCACGCGCGCGCGCCACGCACCCCGCCCGCGTCTGCGCGGCAGCGAGCAGCGGCAAGCGTGCTGCGCGCGCGCGCTGTCCAATCTGCCCTCGCCTGGCCCGATCGCGCGCATGGGCGGCGTGTCCGAAACCGCGGCATGCTGGGCGCCGCAAGTCGTGGCGCTGCACGCGTCATGTGCGCCCGGCCAGGCACATCCCTGGCTGAAAACCCTAGGGCCCAGGGGTTCCAAAAAGCAGTGTGCGCACATCCGGGACAGCCATGTTGGGCTGCAGGCCGCGGGTGAAGCCCGCCATCGTCTGGTGCTTGAGGTAGTATAAGGACGCGATGCGGCCAACCGTGAGCGGCGCCACCGCCTGCTCCTCGCCCACTGCCACGCAGCCGGAGCCCTGCGCGGCGCGCCGGCGCCCCTCGGCACGGGGCGCCCGCCGCCAAGCCACCTCTTGCGCATGCCCGGGCACGCGTGCGCCCGCCGAGCCAGGCGGCAGGCCCGCCGCGGCCGGCGCCGGCCGCCCAGACGAGCGCGAGCCTGTCACGCGCGCCAGCAGGCCATCGCCGGGCAGCAAGCATTCACACACGAACAGTTCGCTGCTCACGACCATTGCGGCTTGGCCGGCGCCGCGCCAGGCCGGGCGGGCTCTGCGCGGCTGCGTGGTTTGGGTGAGGGCTAGGGCGCGCGCGCCTGCAGCTCGCCCAGCGTGCGCTCGACCAGCTGCGACAGGAATGCGCTGACGGCCGCGGGCTCGGTGGCCGGCAGGTCGTAGTAGCTGGGGTTCTGCAGCAGGCGCCGGAAGAAGAAGGTCCAGGTGAGGTAGTCCACCGCGTCCTGCGCGCTCGCGATGCTGCCCGCCACGACCTCCGCGTTGACGTGGTCGGCCACCTGCGCGCGCGCGCCGCCGCGTGTGAGTTTGTGCTATCCCTGCCGGCGCCGGGAGGCCTAAAGCAGGCTCGCGCTTGCAGGCAACAGGGCTTGCGCGGCCAGGAGCCGCCCCGTTTGGACCAGCACCGGCCTTGCATGGCCGCCGGCGGCCGCCTGCCCAATCCCGGCGCCCGCGAGCAGAGGACAGCGCCAATGCCACGCGGGCTGGGCCTCTAGGGTCTGTTAAACAGAGCCCTGCGCAAAGAATCCGGGCTTGAGGGGCCCGGGGCGCAGCGCCCGGGCGGCGCCTGCCGGGCGCGCCTGCGAGGGCAGCGACGACTCCACCGGGAACGGCTCGTACAGGAATTTCTTGTAAAACGACTTCTTGGGCTCGTGCACCATGATGACGGCCACGCCGTGCCGGTCGTACTGCGGCCGCCCCGCGCGGCCCATCATCTGCAGCACGTCCGTGATGGGGAAGTCCACGTACCGCCTGCCGCGCGCGACACAGCCTCAGGTCCAGGGTCGGCTCGACCCCGCGGGCGCGTCAGCTCGCGCGCCCCATCAGGGCCTGCGCGGGCGGCCGGAGGTGGGCTTGCAGTCCTATGATAGGGTTCCTGACCCTGTCACCTGGTCGGCGCGTCGAAGAACTCAGTGCCCTTGATGACGACCAGATGCGCCGGCGTGTTCACGCCCCACGCGAGCGTGCTCGTCGCAACCAGCACCTGCGTGCCGGCCGCCGCGTCAGGTTCAGGATTACCCCGATCCGGCCGGCGCGCCGCTGCGCGCGCGCGCCAGCGCCCCGCATCCGACATGACGACGAACTAGCGCCGCCAGGGCATGCAAGCATCCATGCAGGGCTGCGGCGCGGCCACAGGCTCGGAGCCCGCACCCGCACCCCCCGCCTGGGGCCGCACCTGGACCTTGCCGCCCACAAAGAGGTGCTCCACGAGCGAGCGGTCGGCCTCGCCCAGGCCGGCGTGGTGCAGGCCGATGCCGAACTGCAGCGTGTGGCGCAGGTTGGCGTCCTGCGCGCGGCGCGCGCGCCGGTGGCCCCCGCGGCCTGGGCCGGCGGCATACGCATGCCGCGCGGTGCCGAACTTGGCCGCTTCTGTGAACGGGTGGCGAGCGCGCTGCGGCGTGAGCAAGCGCAAGCAATCGGGGCCGCGGGCGCGCTTTATATACCTGTTGTGTACCCATAGAACCCTACAACCCTATCACATTGGGGCCGCGGGCCGCGCGCCTGGACTCCCATCAGCGCCTGCTCCAGCTCCGGCTCGGGCATGTGCACGAACTGGCTGGGCCGCTCGTCGGCGGCCGCGTAGGCGATCAGGTCGAGCGCGGTGAGCCGCGTCTGCCGCCGCGACGACACAAACACCAGCACCGGCTTGACCGGCGCGTGCAGCTGCACGGCCCCGCCCGGCGCCCGTCAGTCGCACGGCGCCCGTGAGTGGCCCGGCGAGCCCTAACCCTGTAGCAGGGGCGCGGACGCGCGCCTGGATGGCCGCGTACGCGGGCTTGTTCATGGTCGCCATGCGCGGGCAGTAGAACTTGCCCGGGAAGCCCTGGATGTGGCACTCCAGCGGCACCGGCCGCACGCTCGGCTTGAAGTTAAACAGGCCCTGCGCGCGCGCGCACGCGCTCAGGGCGTTCGGGCAGGCGAGGCGCCGCAGAGCTTTTGGTCGCTTTCTTCAGGCGCGCCCTGGAAAACCCTACAAGAAACTAACAATACCCTGGTTTTACCCTGTTAGACCCCCGGGAAAGAGGCGCGCACCTGCGGCCCGATGCCGAGCCAGGCGGCCAGGTCGGCGGCGTTGGCGAGCGCGGTGGAGAGGCCGACAAAGCGGATGGGCTGCGCGGTCTGCGCGGCAATGTAGCGCATGCGCGACACGATGACCTCCAGGATGGGGCCCCTGCGCCCGGGCGCGCCGCTCAGCGCCGCCCAACCCCGCCCCGCCATGCGCCGCCCACGAGCACGCACTGCGCACCGGCACCACGCCGGCACATGCGGGCGTGCGGGCGCATGCGGGCGTCGCCGCCAGTCCGCCGCCGGCGGCGGGCGCGCCGCAGGGGAGCGGGGCGCGGGGCGCGCCGGTCGGCGCCCAGGAGGTGGATCTCGTCGATGACGAGCAGGCGCACGCGCTGCACGTAGCCGCGCGTGGCCCATGCGCGGCTGATGCCGTCCCACTTCTCCGGCGTGGCGATGATGACGTCGGCCGCCAGCAGCGCGCGCGCGTCGGGCGTGGCGTCGCCCGTCAGCTCCACCAGCCGCTTGCCCAGCGCCGCGCACAGGCCCGCGCCCCAGTCCTTGATGCGCTCGCGCACCAGCGCCCGCCGCGCACGAGTAGGGTTAGAATGTTGCGCGCCAGCCCCAGGGCCCCAGCATTTGAGGCGCAATCGCCCACCCAGCGCGGCCGGCGCCGGCCCGGCGAGTGCCGAGACGCGTGGCGGCGCCAGCGGCGCGCCGCGCGCGCCGCGCCGTGCCGCACCTTCAGCGGGGCGATGTAGATGACCTTCATGCCGGGGTGCGCGCGGAACACGCGCAGCATGGCCAGCTCGGCGCTGATGGTCTTGCCGGAGCCCGTGGGCGCGCCCATCAGCACATTCTCGTCGGTATGGTACAGCGTGTGGAACGCCTGCGCCCGCCCCCGCCCGTCGCCTGTTGGAAAAGGGTTAGGTTTAGGGTTAGGGTGTGCACGCGCCGCCTGGTGCACCGGGGCACGCCCTCTCGCGAGCCGCGCCGGCCTGCAGTCACACCGGGCGGCCGCGGCGGCGGCGCGGGCGGGCCGGACGCGCGGCCGCGCCTGCGTCTGGATGGGGTTGAAGTGCGAGAAGCGGTACAGCGCCTCGTACGCCGGGCAGCCCAGCGCGGACAGCGGCAGCGGGTCCAGGTCCAGCAGCTGCGTGTGCGGCGGGTAGCGCTCCGGCAGAATCAGGCCCTGGAACGACACCGCCAGCAGCGCCTCCGCGCCCAGCCACTCGTCCGACAGCGCCCTGCGCCGCCGGCGCCGCGCGTCGGCGCGCGCCCGCCGCCCTCGCCTCGGCCGTCCATGGCTGGGCGCTGTGGGTCTGCTCTGACATGTCTGCTCTGACACCCATGAAGGCCGCCCTTGACGCGGCCACGGCGCTGCACGGCGCCCTGGCGGAGCGCCGGCTGCGAGTGCCAGGGGCGCAGGTCGGGGGGCCGCGCGCCGGATGTAGTACTGCGAGGGCAGCGGCTCGAAGATGGGGATGGTGAACGTCAGCCGCTGCTCCGGCTCGCGCATCATCTTCTTGGTGAGCAGCCACAGCTCGGAGTGGTACACGTGCTCGCTCTCCGAGTCCTCGACCCAGATGTGCCAGCGCAGCGCTGCGCCGTGCGCCGCGTCGCGCCACTGGAACGCCGGCCGCACCAGCAGCTGCACGCGCAGCACCGTCCTGCGCGCGCGGCCCGCGCGCGTCGGCGCAGCCGCCGCGGGCGGCCTCCGCGCGCCCATGAGCCTGAGCTCCCGGGATTCACGTCTCGCTGGTAATGGGCTGAACGCAGGGCTTGGGAGTTTGCACCCTGGACAGAGTTCCCTCACCTGGTGATGGGCTGCAGGTGCGCCTCCAGCTGCAGCGCCGGGAAGGCGGCCAGGCAGCCGGCGACGGTCGAGCCGGCCGCCGGGTGGCGCAGCACCGCGCCGATCTCGCCGGGCTCCATGTCCTGTGCGCGCGCGCGGCCCAATGGCTGGCCAGCCGCGCCTGCGATGCTAGCGAGGAGTGGTCGGGGACGCTCCTGTGCCGCCGCCGGCGACCGGCGATGCAGCGCCCGCAGGTCCACCGCCGCGGCACAGGGGCGTGTGTTTCTAGCAGAGCCCTTGCGGACACCTCTGCGGCGCGGCGCCGCCCCCCCTCTGTGGGGCGCCCGCGTGCCCTGGAACGAGCCCATGCTTGCCCTACCTTACCCTAACCCTGACCGGGCCGCGCCTGCAGGCGCTCCAGGTCGAGGCCGCGGTCCTCCAGCTTGGCCAGCAGCTCGGGCGCCAGCGCGTGCTCGAACTGCCGCAGCGCGTGCTGGTGCGGCCACAGGCGGCGCTCGAATGCCTGCACGCCGCGCCGCGCGCACTCTTTGGCGCAGTGTGCGCGCGCCCGTGCAGGCGCGCCGGCCTGCTCGGCCCTGCTCGCAGAAAGCCGCTCAAAGCGCCTCTGTGCACGCGCGCACAGGCCCGGCAGCCCCCACGACTGCGCTCGCAGGCATGCGGCCGCCAGCTCTGCGTGCCCTGCAGCCTGCGGCCGCAGGCGCCGCCGGCAGGCCGCGCGGGGCGCGCCTTGCACAGCGTGAGCGCGAGCTCGGCCACGGCGGACCAGGAGCGGCGCAGGCAGATCTCGAACAGCGCGCGGCAGATGCGCGGCGCGTTCTGGCTGACGTACATCATGTCGGCGGTCAGCGAGAAGGACTCCATGCGCGCGCGCGACACGTACGCCTGCAGCAGGATGTTGACCTTGCCGTGCTTGTTCTCGGGCCCGCCGCGCGCGTCGTGCGGGCAGTCGCGGGCGAGCGCGTCCAGCTCCGGCAGCTCGTCCTCGCGCACCGCCATGTTCTCGAACTCGCTGCTTACCGCCAGCATGGCCAGGAACTGCGCGCGCCGTGCGCACTGGGGTGGGGTGCAGAGTAGGGTACTGATCTGGGCGCCGCGCTGGGCGCCGCGCTGGGCGCCGCACTGGGCGCCGCGGCGGACTCCGCCCAGGCGGCGCGTACGCGCACACCCCCGCCTGTCGGCGTGCACCACAGCCCCCGCCTCCTCTTCTTAGACCTTCACGGTATGGGCGGCAACGGTCGCGCAGGCAGCTGCAGGGGGCGGCGGGCGGCGGGGGCCGGCCCGGCGCACGTCGGCCTCGCTCATGCGCGGCTTGAGCAGCTCGCTGAAGGCCACAATGGAGGCGTGGCGGATGTAGTAGTGCGACGCCACGCGGCCCAGCTCGGTCACGTACAGGTTCCCGCTGCGCTCGTCAAAGCGCGTCATCTTGCACCTGCGCGGCGCGGCGCAGCCGCCCCGTCTCGCGCCGCGGCCCGCATGCGGCCGCGGCCCGCATGCGGCCGCCGCCCGCGTGGCCGCGCGCACGGCGCTTGTGTGCTGTGCGTCTGTATGCCAGCCTGTGTGCTGGCCAGCCCCGGGCGCGGCGCGGCGCACCGCTCCAGCTGGCGCGCCGCGTCGGTGATGAGAGCCTTGCGGCGGCCCTCCAGGCGCGGGTCCGCGCTCAGCTCGTGCCAGGCCACGCCGTACGCGAGCGGGTTCTTGAGCATGCGCACAAACAGGTACGTGTACGACAGCCAGAGCGAGGCCTCGCGCACGTTGGTGACCGTGCCTGCGCGCGCGCGCAGCCGCCCGGATGGGGATGGCGCCCGGCTTTGGCACATGCTGGGCGAGCGCGGGGCCGCGGGGGCGCGGTCGCGGGTGTGTGGTCGCAGCGTTCAGTCCGGCGGGCGGCGTCGGCGCACGCGGGAGCGCCGGCCATCCGCGGCCGTTTTAGGGTCTAAGGCGCGGCGCAGGCGCACCGAGCACGATCTCGGCGTTGAGGTTGTCGGTGAGGTTGTCGATGAACTTGGACTCGATTGGCGCCTGGTGCGTGAGCATGCCCAGGTAGTGGCTGAGCTGCGCGTGCTGCGTAATGATGATGCCTGCGCGCAGCCCGCCCGCACGTCACAGCATGGTGCAACGCCGACAACGCGCGAGCGGCCTGCGCGCGCGGGGCCGCGCACCGAGGCCAGAGTCCTCGAACTGCGGCCGGCCGGCGCGGCCGAAGATCTGCTGTACGTCCAGCATCCCTGCGCGCACGCGCGAGCCGCGTGATGCAGAGTAGGCTGACTGTACCCTGCCTTACCCTACCATACCCTACCTCAGGGCAGCACCAGCGTTTGTCGCTCTCCCCCAGCAGGAGCCTGAACGGGTGTGCGGCCGCGCACCCAGGTCCTTGAAGGCGCCCTTCTGCGCGTCGTACAGCTGCGTGCCCTTGATGATGACCGTGTGCGCCGGCAGGTTGACGCCCCAGGCCAGCGTCGCGGTGGTGCACAGCACCTGCGCCGCGCGCGCGGCTCACGCGCGCGCGCGCTCGGGCCCCGGCCGCGCGTGGCCGACGGCGCGGGCGGCCCGCAGGGGCGCGCCTTGATGAGGCCGGCGGAGAAGGCGCGCTCCATGAGGGTGCGGTCGGCGCGCAGCATGCCCGCGTGGTGCATGCCGATGCCGCTGGGGAAGAGCTCCTGCACCTCCCTGCCGCCGCAGCGCCGCGCGCCCACCGTGAGCGGCGCTTCGGCCCGAACCCTGCGTGGACGCTCAGGCCGCGCGCGCCCGCCGTAAAGGGCCGCCCGGCGTGCGCGCTCAGGCCGCGCGCGCCCAGCGTGAACGGCGCCCCTGCCCGAGCCCAGTGTGCGCGCTCAGCTCAGGCGCCTCGCGCACGGCGTGAACGGCGCCCCGGGCGCGCCGGGCCGCGCGGGGGCGCACTTGTTGCGCGAGCGCTTGACGTCCTTGGCCAGGTAGGGGTAGGCGTCCTGGTCGGAGCAGTCAAAGGTCGCCGCCTCGCCGCCGTTCTGCGCCTTGGTGACCAGCATGCGGCCGCTCTTGCCCGTGTCCTTGCGCGAGTGCACGAACACCATGGCCTGGTGGCCCTTACGCAGCGAGTCCACGACCTGCGCCCGCAGCAACAAACACGCGCTGTGTGCAACCCCGGGCCGCCTGCCCGGGCTGCGCCCCTAACCGTAACCCTAAACCTACCCTACCTCAGCCCATTGGCCAGGCAGCGGCCCGCCCGAGCCAAAAGTGCAATGCAGCCTGGTGCAGGGGGATGCGAGCAGGGCGGGCGCGGCGGCCGGCGCGGCGCGCCTTCTGATAGCAGACCTCGTCCATGAGGGCCTTCTGCGCCAGGATGCTGCGCTCGCTGACGCCCACAAACTGCATCTCCAGTGGCACGGGGCGGTAGGACGCGTCGAAGTAAAACAGGCCCGTGTCGGGGTTGACGCCCAGGAAGGCGCCCACGTCGCGGTAGTTGGGCAGCGTCGCGCTCAGGCCGACGATGCGGATCATGCTCTGGCTGGCCTCTACCTGCGGCGCGTGCGCCGCGCGGCCCCGTGAGGCGCGGCTCGCCCGGGCTCCGCTGCCCCGCGCGGGCGCGGCTGCCAGCGTCCAGCTACCCGCGCCAAAGCGCGCCTCTGCAGTGGCTGCGCACAGGCCGGGCCGCGCCAGCGCCCGGCTCCGTGCTGCCGCGAGAGCCGACGGCGGGCCCTGGGCGTTGCGGGGTGAGGGGCGCGGCGGGCTGGCGCGCCTGGCGCAGCGTGCGCGCGATGAGCGTCTCGATGACCGGCCCGCGCTCGTCGTTGAGCAGGTGCACCTCGTCGATGATGAGCAGGCGCACGGCAGCGGCGACCGCCACGTCGCCGCCCTTGCGCGTGATGACATCCCACTTCTCCGGCGTGGTCACAATCATCTGCGTGGCCTCCAGCTCGCGCTTGGACAGCTGCATGTCGCCGGTGAGCTCCTGCACGGTGATGCCTGCGGCGCGGCGCGCGCGTGTGGGTCGGGCGGCGGGGCCCGCGCGGGCCCGCCCGTACGCCCCAGATGGAGGCGCCCGCGTGCGCGACGGCGACACCTGCACATGCCCTCCCTGCCCGGGACAGCCCCCGAGCGCTGGGCAGCTACCGTGTTGCCCTGTTGGGCACCAGCTCCTGATGGGGCACGCGGGAATGGCCCGGGCGGCTGTGAGGTCCCAGGTCCCTAGCCCTCAGACCTTATATCTCAGACCCTAAGCCTATCCCAGCGGCGCACCAAGCGCGGCCAGGCGGCGCGAGAAGGTGGCGGTGACCTCGGCCGCCAGCGCCTTCATGGGCGCCACGTACACGATCTTGAAGTTGGCCTTCTGGATGACGCCGGCGGCCATGTTGTGCCCGATTTCGCGCAGCACGGCCACCATGGCGATGTTGGTCTTGCCCGCGCCCGTCGGCGCGCAGACGAGCAGGTTCTCATTGCTGTTGAAGGCTGTGGGGTAGATGCGGCTCTGTATGCGGTTGAGCGTCCTGCGCGCCACGCGCGCCGGCCGCTGCGTCAGACCTCACACCCTGCCGGGCGTGTTGGGCATCCGTGCTGTGTCAGCAGAGACTGGGGTGGTTGCAGCGCGCGCGCGCGCGATGTGCGGCGCCCCAAGTGCCAACCAATAACACTGGACGCGTCGCGCAAGCCATGCGTGACGCGTCTGCATGGCTCGCCGGGCCGCATGAAGGCGGGCCGCGCGCTGCGGCCAGGGGCGGCGCGCACTTGTAGCCCTCAAACGCCAGCTGCGCCCACTCGTCCAGCTCACCGATGCGCACGAGCTCCTCGCCCGGCGCGGGCGCGCCCGCCTTGACCGCCGGCACCAGCACCTCCTCGTAGCCCTTGTGGTTCCTGCCCGGTCGGGCATGAAGGTTGGGTAAGGTCCGGTTGGGTGCAGAATAGGATAGAGTAGGGCAGGCCCAGCTGCCGTGGCCGCCCTTAGCAGGGTCCCTCCAGAGGCAAGCGGGTCGCCCGCTCGCCGCGGCTGTGCCAGCCCCGCCGCTAGGACGCCACCAGGCACGCTTGCCCACGCCTGAGCAGCGGCCCTAAGGCCGTCTGCGGCCGGCCGCCCGCGCTCGCGCCCGGCGCGCGCCAGGGCCGCGGCGCGCGCTCCAGCGCGTCTGGCCAGCCACATACTGGACACTCATAAAATGCCTGAGCGCGTCTCTGCGGGGCCGCCGCGCCGCGCCGGGCCCAGGCGCCGCGGGCGCGCGGCGGGCGCGGGGGCGAAGTGCGGCGGCGGAGGCGCACTTGCGCGTGGTGCCCTTGGGCAGCGCGCCGCGCGTCCACAGGCTGCTGTCGTCACCGGCCACCTTGAACTCTAGGTCGCCCACCACCAGCGCGCCGCCCTGCGCGCGTGCGCGCACATGATGCGCGGCGGATGGCCACGGCGGCGCCACGCTGCACCGGCGCAATGCGGCCAGGGGGGGCCGGGAGCGCTGAGGCCCGCAGGAAGCAGAGCTGAGCGCGTGCCAGCAGCATCACAGGCCCTGCATGACGCAGCCCGGACGGCAGAGGCAGCAGGCGGCACAGAGGCGCACGAACCGATGCCCAGGGCCAGCAGGCAGCATGCTGGAGGGCGAGCTGCGCCATGGGGCCGCAGCGTGCCTGGCCCTGCGTGTCGCGCAGCAGCTCGGCCTCCACCAGCGCGTCCAGGCCGTGCGCGCCGAGCCAGTCGATGTCGGCGTCCGCGCCCGGCCGGCCGCGCCCGCCGCGTCGTTTGTCCTTGCGCTCCAGCTTGTCCAGCAGCTTCTGCTTCTCCGACGTCACGCTGCGCCCACGGAGATCTCAGAGGGATAAAAATGGGGCTTCATGGGGTTCCTGGCTGTGCAGCTACTCCCCATGGCGATGCGGCAGGTCTCGTGCAGGCAGCGGTGGCAAGATGGCCCCAGCCATGCCCTGCACACAGAGACTATTGTCAAACGCTAGCTGCTGCGATGGGCTCTCGGGCTGTTCAGGCGAGGGCGGCGCAGCCGGGAGCCGGGCGCGGGCCGCGCCTGACGACGGTGCCGTAGCTGGGCATGCTGGGCCGGTCGGCGGCCGCCGCCGCGCGCTCGGCAGCCACCTGCGCGCGGATGCCGGCCGCCACCGCGCGCCTGCCGCGGCCGGCCGGCGCTCAGCAGCCTGCCAGCATCCGCGCACCATGAAGCCGGCGCCAGGCGAGCACGGGGCACTACGGTGCAAGAGACACATGCGCGACGGTACGCACACACGCCGTCACGGCAAGTCGTGAACTACCCTAACCCTAACCCTATTCACAGGGCGGGCAGCCGGCCCGCGCGCGGGGCGCGCCGCAGCGCCAGCAGCTCCTGCACGGCGTCCATGTCGGTAGCGTCGCCGAGTAGGTCGAACAGCTCGGCCGCGGCCTCCTCGCCGGGCGCGCGCGACAGCAGCACGCGCGCGACGGCGACCGCCACAGAGTCGTCCGCGCCGGCGCTGCCGGCGCCGCCGCCGGCGCGCGCGCACCACTCGCGCAGCCACCGAGCGCCCACCTGCGGCCGTGCGCCCGCCTCGGCGGCGCGCCCGGGGCCCGGGCGGGTGGGCGGGCGGGCGGCGGGGCGCGCGCCTTGGGCGCGGCGGGCTGCTTGGGGCCGTACTCGCCGTCGTCCTCGTCGTCGCTGGCGAGCAGGGCGGCCGGGCCGGCGGCCGCGCCGGCGGCCGCGCCGGCGCCGCCCAGGCCCGCCGACGCGGACAGCATTGCACGCAGGTCCTCCGGCGACGGCTCCGACCCGCCCGTCTCCCTGCCGGACGCGCCCGGCGTCCGCGTCACGCGGCCATCGGGCCGAGATGCGCGACGGCGGCCGCGTCGGCGGCCGCGGCCGGCCAAATTACAGCAGGTTCTGTCCATTAAACCCGACCCGCTGGGTTACCAGCTGGCGTGCGCGTGGGTCGGCGCACCGCCCGCCCTGGGCGCCCGCGCCGCCCGCGGGCGGCGGCTCCTGGTCGCGCGCCGCAGGGTCGGCGTCGAGTCGCACGTCCAGCTCGGCGCCAAACTCCGGGCCCTGCTGCGGCGCGCCGGGCGCGCCGCGCGGGCCGCCCAGCTTGGCCTGCCAGCCCTGCGCGCGGCGCGGGGCTTCAGCGTCGGCTCCGCCACTCGCCCGCAGAGCCGCTGAGCCGCGCATCGCGCGTGCGCCGCGGGGATGCGGCGCACCCGCAGCTGTGCGGCGCACGCCATGGCGTCCTGGACCGCTTTGTCATCCAGCGGCCCCAGCAGACGCTCCAGCGCCTCCCTGGCGCTCGGTCGCCGCCGTGAGGCGCGCGCCCCGCGATGACTGGCTGGGGGCGGGCCGGCTGTTGCAGCGCGCGCGCCTGTGCGGCCGCAGAAATGTGGCGAGCGTCACGCGGCGCGCCCCTGACGGCCGCTCGTCCGGCGCGGGCGCGCCGCGCAGCGCCGCCCAGACCGCAGCTGCGGTCGCCTGTGCGCGCGGAGGCTCCGCGTCCTCGGCTGCCGGCAGTTGGTACGTGCAAACAGGGGAGCGGCGGCGCGAGCCCGGCGGAGCGGCGCTGCCCCGTCTGCTCGGGGAGCAGCCTGCGTCACGGCCCGGGCGGAGCAGGAAGGCGCGCGCGTGGTGGCCGTGGCGCGCGCCTGGACGTCCTCTGCGGGCGCCTCGCCGCCGAGCAGCTGGCCGACCAGGCGCACAAAGCGCTCGTAGTCCTCGCGCGCTGCGCGGGGCGCGGCGGCCCAGGGGCCCAACAGATCCTCAGCCAGCTGCGACGCTCCCACCGTCTTCCCCTGGCTCGCGCGCGGCCGCTGTGCCTGTCAGGCCTCGGCAGGCAGGCCTGGATGATGCGCAGGAGAGGCCGGTGCATAGGCCAGGAGAGGCCATTGCTTTTGCAAGGACGGCAAGCAGCAGGAGGACAGGCGGCGACCTTTGCGGCAGCCGTGGCCTGGCGCGTCTGCAGCAGGGCCTGCGAGCGCTGGATGAAGAGGGCGGCCACGTCCAGCGTGTGCGCCTCGGCGCCAAAGGCTCGCAGCATGGTCGTCAGCCGCGGCACCTGACAAGCACCCACGCAAGCACTGTTAGTAAGCGGGGAGACGATTGCGCGTTAGTGCCAGCCAATACGTAAGAGCATGCCTGGAAGTTGCTTTGGACCTCCATCTCAGCTGCTACTCTGTGGCCTACTCGAGCACGTCCGAGGCCCCGCCTCTCACCACGCACCTCCCGTTCCTCTGCCATGTCAGTAGCGCGCCATGCTCGCACGTGCACTTGACCCTAGAGGGCAAGGGCCGCTGCTCGGGCATGAGCACCACCGCAGAGCGAATGCTGCGCAAAGGAGTGCTGGAGCGGACGCTGCCGCTCCGCGTCTGACCACGCTGCAGATCACTCACCAGCTTACAGCAGCGGCGCAGATGCCGGCGGCCTTGCTCCTGCTGGTCTGCGGCCCGGGGGCGAGCCTGCCAGGCCAGTGATGCGAGCAGACCCCCAGGCTGAGCCTCGGCCGCTCGCTGATGGCGACCCCAGCTTCCCACCGCTGCCCCAGGTATATATTTCTCCTCAACACAGCCCGCGCAGGCGCCTGCTGCACTCACGATGACTCAGACTTCCTCGCGTCTGTCCTGGACCTGGCATCGTCCATGCTGTGGGCAAGCGACCAGGGCTGCGGGCTGCTCAGGTCGACCTGGGCCTCCTGCAGCGCGCGCTGAAGGCCGTCTTGGACGTCAACCCGGCGCTGCTGCCCGCGCACCTGCACGCGCCGAGCCGGCAGGCGGAGCTGCTCGCGGGCACGCAGAGCGGGGACAGGCTGCGCCAGCTCATGGCCGAGCACGCCGAGCTGGGCAGCGTGCTGCAGAAGTTCCAGGCGATCGGGCCGGCGCACGCGCCGAGCGCGCCCGCGGCGCCGCCCGGCCACGGGCACGGCCAGATAGATGGGGCTGCATCCGGCTTCGGGCCGGCTCAGAGCGGGCACGCGTCGGGCTCGAGCAGGGCCGGGTCCGCGGCCCAGCCGCGGCCGGGGAACGGGGCGGCCGCGGCCGCCCACCGCGCGCCCGCTTACCACGTGCGCGCCGCGCTCGTTCGCTCGCACGCTGGCTGGCGCCCGGTGCGCGCGCGCCCGCGCTGACCCGGCCGGCGCGGGGCGCAGCCGCAGCAGGGCTGGCGGGGGGCGGGCGACGTCGCGTGGCCCTGCCTCTACGTCGCCCTGGTCGGCGTCGCGTGCACGTTCCGCCCGCCGCTGTGGCTGCTGCTGCCGGCGCTGCCGCCGGCGTTCGTCGTGGGCGTGCACCTCGTCATCGTGCGAGGCGCGCCGCCCTGCGGCTTGGCGGGGCGGGGTGTGAGCGCCGGGCGGCCGCTGGGCAGGGCAGCGCCTGCGCGGTGTCACGATGCCGCTTGCAGGATTGCGCAGTAAGGCAGAGCCGCCGCGGCGCCCAGGCAGCGGCGCGCGCGTGCGTGCACGGAGACGCGAGAGCGCGCGCGCGCGCTCGCAGGCTCGGGCATCCCGCCGGCGCGGCTGCCGGCCTCGCGCATGATGGCGGCCATGGTGGTCGCGATCGAGGTGGCGACTCTGGGCACGTTCGTGCACGGCGTCGCGCCCGCGCTGCCCGACCGCCTGCCGGAGTCGCTCCTGCTCGTCGCTCTCTTCCTGGCCAGCTTTGTTCTGCACTTCCGGCGCGCCCCCCATGACGCCGCCGCTCGGCACACGCGCCTTTTGCCACAGCTGCCGGCGCGCCGGTTCACGGCGGAGCCCGGACCAGTCGGTGGGGGCAGCGCGCTCTGCGCCGGCGCCCCGGCGCGCGCACGCAGCCTGTGCCTGTGTGCGGCCGGCCGGAGGAGCGCGGGCCCAGAGGCGGACCGCGACCCCGCAGGGCGGCGACCACGGACCCCGGCTACCTGGACGGCAAGCACGACCCCGAGCGCGGCGACGGGCCGGGCGGCGCGCGCGCACGCTCCCACGTGGGCCCCTGCGGCACCTGCCGCCTCCAGCGCCCGCTGCGCTCCAAGCACTGCACCGTCTGCAACCGGTGCGCGCGCCCGCCGCGGTCCGAGGACAGGCGCCGCGCGCGTTTCAAAAGCCCGGCGCGCGCCGACCGCTGCGCGCGCGCAGGTGCGTGGAGCGCTTCGACCACCACTGCCCCGGTGCGCACCGCCCGCGCCCCGCCGGCCCGCCCTGCTCGCCCCAAGCATGCTGCACGCGCCGGGGCGCCGAGCGCGCGGCGGCGCCGGCGTGCCCGCGCTGAACGCGCGCGCCGCGTGGCCAGTGGTGCTCAACTGCGTCGGCGCGCGCAACAACCGCACGTTTGTCGCGCTGGTCGCGTGCATCTTCGTCGGGCAGGTGCTCATCCTGCGGCTGGCCGCCGCATACCTGCGGCGCCTGCTGGCGGCGCGCCTGGGCGTCCCTGCCGCGCAGGCGCGCCTGGGCATCGTGGCTCTCGGGCTCGCTGCCCGGCAAGGCGCGGGTTCGCGGGCGCGCCCCCGATCGGGCAACGGCGCGGGCGGCCGAGCGCGCCGCGCGCGCGCAGGTGCGCTGGACGCTGGGCGGCGCGTGGACGGCCGCCGCCATGGCGCCCGGCGTCGGCCTGCTCGCGCTGGTGCAGGTGGGGCCACCGCCTCCCTGCGGCGCGCCGTGCATGCCGAGCCGCGCCCCGGGGCCGGTCTGCTGATGGAGGTCGGCGCGCGCCAGGTGCCGCTGACCACTGGCAACTGCGTGCTGGTGCTGCGCTGCGCGCTTTGCATCCTGGCCAACCTGACGACCAATGAGCTCATCGGCCGGCGGCGGTACGGCTTTTTGAAGGCGCGCCCCCCCAAAGCCCCCCGGGTGTCAACTTTGGCCTCATGGCAATGTCTGCAGCCATCCTGCAGTCGCTTGACG